>RCMY010006062.1_pt1 | contig 10165 bp, 11 predicted proteins | sample 2041341 | NCBI WGS metagenome assembly RCMY01 (sample SAMN09708234, study PRJNA481090) | Marine sediment metagenome, whole genome shotgun sequencing project.
GGACGCGGCTGGGGCCAGACCGGCAATGCCAGCGCCATCGTCAGTCCATCCACGGCGCTCTGGTCAAAACGCACCAGCAAGGTGGTCTTGAAGCTCGGCGCACCACTGGCGGAACGGCCCTCGTCCTGGCGGTAGTCGTAGCTCTCGACATATTTCTCGGCTTGCCGCAGCTCAGCGCCTACGCCGGGCCGGGAGGCCGCGCCGCGATCGCCCGACAGTTTGCCGAGCACTTGCGCCAAAGCGCGCGAAAATGCAGCGCGGCGTTCACCGGAGCCTTGGCCGTTGACCACCACCTCGGCGGCGTAGGGACCCTGCGCAACCGCACGCTCGCCCTCGACGCGCTGCGCGGAGGCGCTGAAACCCACGGTCAGCAGCATTGCGGCGCATGCCAGCACGAACCACCGGGCCACCAGCGGAAAACCCCGGCGGCGACCTTTCGCGTGGCGCTCGCCATCGTTTATCGTGCCCATCAAATGCGCCATCGTGGTTCCCTTGAACTCGGTATCAGAGCGAAATGGTGCCGCACCGCCGCCACGGCGTCCATTCGCATCGGCTGCGCGCGTCCGTGACTGCTAAAATCCACGGCTACCCGCGCCATTCGAGTCTGCCGTGACCGCACCCTCTTCGCCCTCCGCCACACCCATGACCTACCGCGACGCCGGTGTCGATATCGACGCGGGCAATCAGCTGGTCGAGCGTATCAAGCCGCTGGTCAAGCGCACCTTCCGCCCCGAGGTGATGGGGGGTCTGGGAGGGTTTGGAGCGCTTTTCGACCTCTCGGGCAAATACCGCGAGCCGGTGCTGGTGTCGGGTACCGACGGGGTCGGCACCAAATTGAAGCTGGCCCAGCAGTTCGGCCGCCACGACACGATCGGCATCGATCTGGTCGGCATGTGCGTCAACGACGTGCTGGTACAGGGGGCCGAGCCGCTGTTTTTCCTCGATTATTTCGCTACCGGCAAGCTGGACATCGAGACCACGGTGGCCGTGGTGGGTGGCATAGCGCGCGGCTGTGAACTGGCCGGCTGCGCGTTGATCGGCGGCGAGACTGCCGAGATGCCCGATATGTACGCACCCGGTGAGTACGATCTCGCCGGGTTCACCGTCGGCGCGGTCGAGAAGTCGGAATTGCGGGATGGCAGTCGGGTCGCGGCCGGCGACGTGCTGGTCGGCATCGCCTCCTCGGGACCACACTCCAACGGATACTCGCTGATCCGCCGCATCTTCGACCGTGCAGGCCGTCCGGAAGACGTGACACTTGACGGTGTTGCGCTGATGGACGCGCTGATGGCGCCGACCACGCTTTACGTCAAACCGATCCTGTCTCTGCTGCACGGCGAGCACGGTGACGCGGTCCACGCGATGGCCCACATCACTGGCGGCGGTCTCACCGAGAACATCGTCCGGGTCGTCCCGGAGAACCTCGGCGTACGTATCGAGGCCTCTTCGATCATCCTGCCGCCGGTGTTCGACTGGCTGCAGCGCGAGGGCACGGTTGCCGATACCGAGATGTGGCGGACCTTCAACTGCGGCATAGGCTTCGTGCTGGTAGTGCCACAGGATGCGCTGGCCGCGATCGAATCGACACTGGACGGGCTGGGTCTGTCCCATCGCCGCATCGGTGAGGTCGTGCCAGCCACTGCAGAGCGGGTGTTGATCGGCTGACCCCCTGCCGGCCTGCCCGCATGACTTCTCCATTGCGTATCGCCGTGCTTGCCTCCGGGCGCGGCAGCAATTTGCAGGCGATCCTCGACGCGATAGCCGCGGGCGAGTTGGATGCCCACGTCGTGGGCGTGTTCTCCGACCGGCGCCGCGCCTTCGCGCTGGAACGGGCGGCGATGGCCGGCATCACCGCCACCGCGGTGCAACCAAAACGGTTTGCCGACCGGAACGCCTTCGATAAGGCGTTGTTCACCCGGATCGACGAGACCCGACCGGATCTGATCGTGTGCGCCGGGTACATGCGGCTGCTTGGCGCTGCCGAGGTGACGGCGCGCGCTGGCCGGATCATCAATATCCACCCGTCATTGCTGCCGGCCCACAAGGGCCTGCATACCCACCAGCAGGCGTTGGACGACGGCGTCAGTGAGCACGGCGCCAGCGTGCATTTCGTGACGGCCGAACTGGATGGCGGCCCGGTGATAGCGCAAGCGGCCGTGCCGGTATTGCCCGGCGACAACGCCGAGCACCTGGCGATGCGAGTGCTGGAGCGCGAACATCCGCTGCTGCTGGAGACTCTGAAGCTGTTCGCTGCGCGACGGGTGGCGTTGCGTGATGGCGCGGTTCACATCGACCGCCTCACCCTGCTCCTCCCGCTGCGGCTGGATTCAGCCAATCGGCTGCATCCTGCGTCCGAGTTTTCCCAATGAGTCTGCCTGCTTTCATGCGCACCGCCCTTTCGACACCGTTGCTTGCCCTGCTGCTGCCGCTCGCCGCGACTGCGCAACCGGCGACGACCCCGCCGAGTCCTGCCGCTGCGGCCGATACCGCGGTGACCGATGTGGATGCCCAACCCCATCGCCTGGAGCCTTTCGTCGCCAGCTATGCGGTGTACAAGGAAGGCAAGCTCCTGGGCGAGGCCACGATGCAACTGGTCCGCCAGCAACCACCCCGTTGGCGGGCGGATCTGGTGATGCATGGCACGCGCGGACTGATGGGCTTTGTTGGCATCAATGCCGAACAGAGCAGCGTTTTCGACGACCTGGGCAGCGTGTACCGCCCGGTCAGCCAGGCGACGGTCAACAAGAGCGTGTTCACGAGCAAGCAAACCGTCGGCGTTTACAATTGGCAGTCACGTTCGGCCCGTTGGCAGGGCGACGTGAAAGAAAGCCGGAGTCGCCCTTTGGCGCTGCAGGACGGTGACATGAGCGGGCTGCTGATCAACCTTGCGGTGATCCGCGACGCAGCACCCGGCAAGACCCTGGATTATCGCTTCGTCGACGATGGACGTGTCCGCGACCACCGTTATGTGGTTGCCGACGAGCGCGAGAGCATCACGGTTGCCGGCATGGCGTACAACGCGATGAAGGCGACTCGCAGCAAAGACAACGAAGACACGGTGATCTGGGTGGTAAAGAACGTTCCCAGTCCCATTCGCATGCTGAAGCGTGAAAACGGCAAGGACGTGTACGACCTGCGTCTGGTCGAATACAAAGGAGTTGAATAGATGATTGCTGATATCCCGATGAAATCCGCCACGTCCCGCAGCGGGCGCGTGCGTTTGCTCGGCGCTGGCGTTGCCCTGTTGCTGATCGCCACTCCGGCATGGGCGATCGATGCGTTCACGGCCGATTACCAGGCCAGCTACATGGGGATGCAGGCGACCGGCAAGATGACGCTGGCCCCCGAGAGTGGTGATCGCTGGCGCTACACCCTGGCGATCAACGCGCCGCTGGGCAGTTTGCGCCAGAGCACCGTCTTCGAGGACAGCAAGGGCCAGTGGCGTCCGCTCAGCAGCGAGGACAGCGCACAGGTCCTGGTGAAGAAGTCCTCCAGAACCGCCAGCTACGATTGGAACGAGGGTGTAGCGACGTGGTCGGGTGACGTGAAGCCCGACCGCGCGGCGCCGATCAAACTGCAATCCGGCGATCTGGATGCGCTGCTGATCAATCTGGCGCTGGTACGCGATCTGGCAGCGGGCAAACCGTTGACCTACCGGATGGTCGACGATGGGCGCGTCAAAAAGATGAGCTACAAGGTCGCGGGCAAGGAGAAGGTGACCATCGACGGCAAGGAGCGGGAGGCGACGAAGGTCGTCAATACCGACGGCGACAAGCAGACCATTGCCTGGCTGGTGGAAGGCATGCCGATCCCGGCGCGGATCCTCCAGCGCAAGGGCGGCAAGGACAACATCGACCTGACGGTGAAGTCGGTCCGCTGATCCCCTGATGTCAACGCCACACAACAAAAACCCCGCGTTGATCGCGGGGTTTTTGTTGGTGCCGGCATCCAACCCGTGGCTGCCGGGAGTCTTGACGACCGTTCGCGCCCACTCAGCTGATGCGTCGGATCCTGGCCCCCAGGCCGGAGAGCTTTTCCTCGATATTCTCGTAGCCCCGGTCAAGGTGGTAGATGCGGTCGATGACCGTCTGCCCGTCGGCGACAAGACCGGCGAGGATCAATGAGGCCGAGGCGCGCAGGTCGGTCGCCATCACCGGCGCCCCGCTCAGCGTCTCCACGCCCCGCACCACCGCCATATGCCCGTCAACGCGGATGTCCGCGCCGAGGCGTACCAACTCGTTCACGTGCATGAAGCGGTTTTCGAAAATCGTCTCGTTGATGATGCCCACACCGTCGGCAATGCAGTTCATCGCCATGAATTGCGCTTGCATGTCGGTTGGGAATGCCGGATGCGGCGCCGTGGTGAAATCGACCGCGCGCGGCCGCCGACCCTGCATGTCGAGCGTAATACGGTCGCCGGCGCATTCGATGCTTGCCCCCGCCTCGACCAGTTTGTCGAGTACGGCATCCATCGTATCCGGGCGCGCGTGGTGGGCCGTGATCCGACCACCGGTCATGGCTGCGGCGACCAGGAAGGTGCCTGTCTCGATGCGGTCCGGCACCACGGAGTGGCTGCCGCCGTGCAATCGCTCCACGCCGTGGATGGTGATCCGGCCGGTCGCCTCGCCTTCGATCTGCGCCCCCATCGCGCGCAGGCATTCGGCCAGATCGACGATCTCAGGCTCCATCGCGGCGTTTTCCAGCACCGTGGTGCCTTCGGCGAGCGTCGCGGCCATCATCACGTTCTCGGTCGCGCCGACACTGATCATCTCGAACACGTGGCGGGCGCCCTTCAGGCGGGCCGCGCTCGCCTTGATGAAGCCATTCTCGACCGTGATCTGGGCGCCCAACGCCTGCAGGCCCTTGATGTGCAGGTCAACCGGTCGCGAACCAATCGCGCAACCACCCGGCAGGGAGACCTCGGCGTGACCGTACTTGGCCAGCAACGGCCCCAGCACCAGCACCGAGGCGCGCATCGTGCGCACCAGTTCGTAGGGCGCGATCTGGCTGTGCACGGTGGTTGGATCAACGGTGATGCCGTAGCGCTCGTCGATGCTGATGCCCGCGCCGATCTCCGCCAACAGCTTCACGCTCGTGACCACGTCGTGCAGGTGCGGGACGTTGCTGATCTCCACCGGACCGTCCGCCAGCAGGGTCGCAAACAGGATCGGCAGCACGGCGTTCTTGGCCCCCGAGATGCGGACCTCGCCATTGAGGGCAACGCCGCCCTCGACCACGATCTTCGCCATGCTCAGCCCTGCCCGGCTTCAGCGGGTGTCTTCGCCTCGATGCCCAGGGCGTGGATCTCGCGACCCATCAGCTCACCCAGCGTCGCGTAGACCATCCGATGCCGGGCCAGCGGCAGCTTGCCGGCAAAGGCCTCGCTGATCACGGTGGCCTCGAAGTGCACGCCGTCGTCGCCGCGCACGTCCGCACTGGCGCCTGGCATGCCTTGTTCGATAAGGGTCTTGATGGTCTTGGGATTCACGTTGTCAGTCTCGCAAAGAATGTGGCGGGTCGACTCGCCAGCAGGTAAAGCGCGGGGTACCCGCCGCGTTGACCGCCTTCCGCACTTGTGCAGAAAGCCGTGGTTCAGCGGACGGGATACGGAAGCAGGCAATCTGCGTAAAATCAGCCGATCTAGCCTAGCGGAAAGCCCCCTGATCCGAAATGGCAACATCTTCCGGTTCCTCCGACAATCCGCACGACTACGATTACGCCGCCAGCGGCCAACGCGTATTCGCTATTGAAGCCGAGGCCCTGGCCGCGGTCGCCGCCCGGCTGGATGGGGAGTTCAGCGCTGCCTGCCGTTTGATGCTGGGCGCCCCGGGGCGCGTGGTCTGCACCGGCATGGGCAAGTCGGGCCATGTGGCGCGAAAGATCGCCGCCACCTTGGCGTCCACCGGCACGCCTGCGTTCTACGTGCATCCCGGTGAGGCGGGCCACGGCGACCTCGGCATGATCACCGATACCGATGTGGTGCTGGCGCTGTCCTACTCGGGAGAAAGTGACGAGGTGGCCATGCTGCTGCCCGGTCTGAAGCGTCAGGGCAACCCGCTGATCTCGATGACCGGTCGCCCGGGATCCACGCTGGCGCGCGCGTCCGACGTTCACCTGGACGTGAGCGTGCCGACCGAGGCCTGTCCATTGCATCTCGCGCCGACATCCAGCACCACCGCCTCGTTGGCGATGGGCGATGCGCTCGCCGTCGCGCTGCTGGAAGCGCGCGGCTTCACGGCCGACGACTTCGCCCGCTCGCACCCGGCCGGCGCACTCGGGCGGCGTCTGTTGCTGCACATCGCCGACATCATGCACGTGGGCGACGAGATGCCGCGCGTGGGCGCCGATGCGAGCATCAGCGAGGCTCTGGTGGAAATGACCCGCAAGCGACTGGGAATGACCGCGATCGTCGACCTGGCCGATGACACCCTGCTCGGCCTGTACACCGACGGCGACTTGCGTCGCAGCCTGGATGACGACGAGGTCGACCTGCGCACCACCCGCATCGCCGACGTCATGACGCGCGGGGTGCGAACGATCGATCCCGGGGCACTGGCGGTGGAGGCGGCGCAATTGATGGAAACGCACAAGATCAGCGGACTGCTGGTCGTCGACGGGGACAATCGACTGGTCGGAGCGCTCAACATCCACGACCTGCTGCGGGCGCGGGTGGTATGACCGTGACCGGATCCCACGCACTTGCCCTTACCGACGGCGCGCTGATTGAGCGTGCACGTCGCGTACGTCTGGTGTGCTTTGACATTGATGGCACGCTGACCGACGGGCGTCTCGCCTTCGATACTGAAGGGCGCGAAACCAAGGCCTTCCACGTCCATGACGGACTGGGGATAGTGATGCTCCGCAAGGTCGGTATCCAGGTCGCCTTCATTACCGCCCGGGCGAGCACCATCGTCGAACGCCGCGGCGCGGAGCTCGGGCTGGATGAGGTCCATACCGCGGTCGGTGACAAGCTGGCGATGGTGCGCGCCATCGCCAGTCGACGCGGTCTTGGCATGAACGAAGTGCTTTTCATGGGCGACGACCTGCCGGATCTGCGAGCGATGCTCCAGGTGGGATTTTCCGTGGCGCCCGCCAGCGCACATATCTGGGTACGTGAGCGCGCGACCTGGGTGACTGCGGCCCGCGCGGGCGACGGCGCCGGGCGTGAGGTGTGTGACCTGCTGCTGCATGCGCAGGGACACGTCGAGGCATTGCTGGAGGCCGCCATGCACGAGTTGCCCGACATGGCGATGCAACAGATCAGCGGGCGCCACGCATGAACCGACGCACCGCCATTGCCGGCATCCTGCTGCTGGGCGCTCTGGTCAGTGGCTGGTCGCTGATGTCGCGTATGGACAAAGGACCGACGGAGCAGGTCGACATTGGCGGTCGACCCGACTACCTGCTCAATGACTTCGAGCTGGTGGTTCTCGACGCCGCTGGCAAGGAATCCTTTACCCTGCGCGCGCCCGTTCTGGCCCGCGACCCGGTGCTGGAAACGATGGATGTCACCACGCCTGTTTTCCTGATACCGGCCAAGCAGAAGGATGGAGATGCCTGGGAAGTGCGCGCCAGGACTGGCTGGATCAGTGCCGATGGCGATGAGCTGCGCCTGCGGGGCGACGTCAACGCGGTCAGTGATGGTCGCCAGTCGGACAGGATCAGCATCGACACCCAGCAGCTGAACGTTTTCCCCGATGCGGACCGCGTGGATTCCGCCGTACAGGTCACCGTCAACCGGCCCGGCTCTATACTCCGCGGCAACGGGCTGGAAGTGAATCTGGCCACCAAGCAATACACGCTCCAGTCCGAGGTCAAGTCCCGCTATGCCCCTTAATTACCTCAGGATCGCCAGCTGTTTTCTGGCCATCTTTTCCATCGCGGCCAGTCCGCTGGCACTGGCAAAAAAATCCGATCGCGGCCAACCGATGGATGTCAGCGCAGGCAACGCGGTAGGCAGTCTGGACGACAGCACGCCGACCGTGCTTTCCGGCGGTGTCGTCATTGATCAGGGCACCTTGCATGCCGAGGCATCGAGAGGCGAGATCCGCTCGCGTGGCGGCGAGATCGCGCAGGTGGTGTTGACCGGTGCGCCGGCCAAGCTGTCCCAGCAGATGGACGACGGCAGCCGCATGAACGCGGTGGCCAGCAAGATCGATTACAACGTCACCTCCGATACCGTGGTGTTCACCGGCAAGGTGAGCATCAAACAGCCCCGCGGCACGCTGAGCGGCGAGCGCGTCGTCTACAACATGACGACGGGGCAGGTCACCAGCGGCGGCGCAGGCAACGGCCGCGTCAACATGCGCATCATGCCGAAGAATGCAGCGCCCGCGACGACGCCGAAGGCCGGCAGCGAAGCGGAGGGCGGTTGATGCTGGTCGTCCAGGGGCTGAGCAAGACCTACCGCTCGCGCACGGTAGTGAGCGACTTCGACCTGACGCTGGATCCCGGTGAGGTGGTGGGCCTGCTTGGGCCCAATGGTGCCGGCAAAACCACCTGCTTCTACATGATCGTCGGGCTGATACCGACCGACGCCGGAAAGATCACCCTGGATGGCAAGGACATCACCGGTCAGCCGATGTACGCCCGCGCCAAGCTCGGGATGGGCTACCTGCCGCAGGAGGCCTCGGTGTTCCGCAAGCTGACGGTGGAGGACAACCTGCGCGTGGCACTGGAACTGCGGACCGACCTCGACAAGGCGGGTCAGAAGCGCGAGCTCGACTCGCTGATGGAAGAACTGCAGGTCACCCATGTCGCGACCCAGCTCGGCGCCAGCCTGTCGGGCGGCGAACGGCGTCGGGTCGAAATCGCGCGCGCGCTCGCCGGCAATCCCCGATTGATGCTGCTCGACGAGCCGTTCGCCGGCGTGGATCCGATCTCCGTCGGGGAAATCCAGCGCATCGTCCTGCAGTTGAAGCAGCGCGGCATCGGCGTGCTCATTACCGATCACAACGTTCGCGAGACCTTGGGCATTTGCGACCGCGCGTATATCCTCAATGAAGGAAGCGTGCTCGCGCAGGGGGCTCCGGACACGCTGCTCGCCAATCCGGACGTCCGTCGCGTCTATCTGGGCGATACCTTCCGCCTCTAGCCCTGCAGGGCTCAGCCGGGCGCGGTCGGTACCGGGCATGATGAAGCGACGCGACGATCAATCTGTTCGCGCCGCCACACCATTGTGATCATGAAGCCCCAATTACAGACTTCGCTCGGCCAGCACCTGGTCATGACTCCGCAGCTGCAGCAGGCCATCCGTCTGTTGCAGATGTCGGCCGTCGAGCTGGAAGCGGAACTGGCCGCCGCGGTGGAAAGCAACCCGCTGCTGGACTGGACCGAAAACGCGACCGAACCGGCCACTGACGCGACCAGCGATACCGATCATGGTGAGCGCGAAGGCGACACGCCGGCACCGGCGGAAGCCGAGTGGGGTCCGGACGATGGCGAGGTGTGGTATCAGCGAGTCGGCCCCTCTGAACCGGACTCCGACTGGGACGCCAGTGATCAGGTCGCAGAGGTTGAAAGCCTGCACGATTACCTGTTGTGGCAGCTCCACCTGAGCCACCTGTCGCCTCGCGAGTGCCAGATCGCCGTGGTACTGATCGAGGCCGTTGACGATGACGGGTATTTTCGCGAGTCGCTCGCATCGGTGGCAGCGACGCTCGCACCTGCGTTGCTTGTCGACGAGGACGGGGTGGCGTCCGTTCTGCGCCAGGTCCAGCGCTTCGACCCCGCCGGCGTCTGCGCGCGCGATCTGTCTGAATGCCTGGTGCTGCAACTGCAGCATCTTCACGAGGACACGCCCGGGCGTGAGCTCGCGCTGACGCTGGCGCGGGACTGGCTCGAACGACTGCCGCGGATGAGCATCAGCGATCTGGCAACAGACCTGAAGCAGGCGCCGGACGACGCGCAGATCGCCGTCGACCTGTTGCGTTCCCTGGACCCTCGTCCCGGGGCGGGCATCGGCGCGATCACCGAGGACACCTACGTCGTACCGGATGTGGTGATCTGGCGTCAGCACGGCATGTGGCGCGTCGCGCTCTCGGAGAGCATGCGCCCGCGCGTCGGGATCCACCGCGGTTACGAGAGCATGATCAAGCACGCCGGTACGGCCGATGCCAACTATCTCAAGGGCCATCTGCAGGAGGCACGCTGGCTGCTCAAGAGT
>RCMY010007924.1_pt1 | contig 10164 bp, 9 predicted proteins | sample 2041341 | NCBI WGS metagenome assembly RCMY01 (sample SAMN09708234, study PRJNA481090) | Marine sediment metagenome, whole genome shotgun sequencing project.
GATTGCAGAAGGTCCAGCATGACCCGCCCCACTTGACCGGTTGCACCGACGATTCCGAGTTTCATGCGCCTCAGGATAGGACTTCCGGCCCCAATCCGGTGTCGGGTCGGTGAGCGATTCGGACGAGAGCAATCTTGCCGCAGAAAGATCGCGCCGCAGGCCAGGCGAGGAGCGATTTGGTGGAAAGGCAATAGCCTGGACCAGTGCGCGTGGTGCAGAAGTTTGGAGGAACCTCGGTTGGTGATCCGGATCGGATCCGGACCGTTGCCGACCATGTAGCTCGGTGCCAGCGGCGCGGGATGCAGGTGATCCTGGTGGTGTCTGCAATGGGGAAGGAAACCGACGAGCTGCTGCGGATGGCCAGTGCGGTCAGCAAGGTTCGCCCGGGTCGCGAGATGGACATGCTCATCACCGCCGGGGAACGCAAGGCGTGCGCACTGCTGTGCATGGCCTTGGCAGACCTTGGTGTCGAAGCGCAATCGTTCACCGGCAGCCAGGCCGGCTTCATGACCGACTCCAACCACGAGAACGCCAAGATTCTGGACATCGTCCCCACCCGAGTCGAGGAGGCTCTGGCCGCGGGCATCGTCCCCGTCGTGGCGGGAAGCCAGGGCGTGTCTGGTGACCGTGACGTTACGTTCCTCGGCCGGGGTGGTTCCGACACGACGGCGGTAGCGCTGGCACAGGTTCTCAAGGCCGAGATGTGCGAGCTGTACACCGACGTCTCCGGGGTGTTCTCGGCGGATCCTCGTGTGGTTCCCGTTGCTCAGAGAATGGCCACCATCACCTTCGACGAACTCTTGGAGATGACTGCAACGGGCTGTCCCAAACCGGCGATGCGTTCGGTCGAGGTAGCCCATAACTACGGTGTGCCCCTTCATGTTCGGTCCGCCTTCACATGGGAGCCGGGCACATTGGTTGTCCGCGACTACAGCGAAGCCGCAACCAAGAAACTCAGCGCCGAGGAGGCCTTGATGGAACAACCAATCATTCGTGCGGTCACCCATGACTTGTCCGAATCCAAAGTGACCGTGATCGACGTGCCCGACCGGCCCGGCGTGTCCGCTCAGTTGTTCCGGGCGCTTGCCAGCGCCGAGGTGAACGTAGACATGATCGTGCAAAACGTCTCTGAAGAAGGCATGACCGACATTTCGTTCACCGTCCCCAGTGAGCAGGTTGAGCGGACCCGGCAGGTTCTCGAAGACGGCGTGCTCAGCGAGATCGGGGCCGAGCGGGTGACCACCGATGGCTCGATCGGTCGGGTGTCGGTGATCGGGGCCGGCATGAAATCCAATCCTGGGGTGGCCGCCACGATGTTCGAGACTCTGGCCGAGAACGAGATAAACATCGAGATGATTTCTACGAGCGCTATTCGGATCAGCTGCGTTGTTGATGCGTCAAGATCTGAAGAAGCTGTGCAGTACCTTCACACCGCCTTCGGCTTGGACGGGTAACCATCGCCTCCCCGGGCCCGTCGGCCGTCGGCGTTTCGCACACCGAACTGATCGCAGCATTTCAACCGCGCCTAACCAACCTCTGCGGCGAGGTGTGCGTGGTAGCCGCTTCGGATTCTCCGATCGTCGGCCCGGTTCGATCGCTCGTCGGAGCGGATTCGGTCCTCCTCGTGGCGTCGATTCCTGCGGTGACCGAGTGGGCAACGTCACAGACGCAACCGGTTTCCGTGGTCTGCTATCTCTCCTTGTGGCAACCCCGGGTCTCGTTGAGTGAGTTGCGTGCGCTGCGAGCGGCGGTTCCCGAAGAATCGCGCATCTTCTTTGTTGAACCCACTGCCAGTGTTGGTGTGGCCAATCGGATTCAGCGATGGGGAAAAGTGATTCTCACAAAGCGGTTGGGCCTGGCCTTCCACCGTGACATTCCCGTGCTCCTACGGGCTAGCGGTTGGGAGCCCACCAGTGTTCTGCGCTTCTCGGTGGGCTATCCAGCCAGCGTTCTCACGTTCGTTTCAGGCGAGGCGAGGGCGTACTAACCACCCTCCGTGGTGCCAGCTGGGATTGGGCACAAATGCCCTCTCAACTGGGCCAACATTGCTGCTTGGATGCAAATAGGGGAATTGCAGCAACCATCCCCACCGCCGATGGTCACCGACTCTTTCTCAACATCAAACGCTCCACCAGCCCGTAATCGGTCCATGCGGTCCTTGGTGGTGATTTGCTCGGTTCTCTCTGTGCTCCTCGTTGGGGCGGTGCTGCCGGCTCCCGTGGCGGCGGACAAGGACGTGGCAGCCCGGCACGATGGGCTCCTGCTCGCCGTGTACGACCCCGATGTTCCAGCCGAGGTGCGGGTGGTGGTGGACGATGTCATGCACGAGCTCGGCTCGCTCATCGCCTTCAACCGGGCCGGCCCGGCACAGATCCAGATCGCATGGGACAACATTGCCCCGCTGGGTCTGGGAGGGCCTGTGTTGGTTCAGGCGGGGGGCGGAAGCTACCCGGCGGCTCTGGCCGACACCCTTTTTGGGGGTCAGCACGCCGGCGGGGGCGTGGATGGATTCGTCACCATGGGTTCTGGTCACCAGTGGTATTTCGGCCTCGATGGCAAAACCCCCACCAAGCAATTCGATTTCCGGTCCGCCTTTGCCCACGAACTGATCCACGCGCTGGGTTTCACGTTGGAAACCGTCGCTTCGGACGGTGGCGTTGTGCTGTCGGGCCGCACCACACAGTTTGATCGCAATCTCTATTCGGGCGGTCGACGACTAGTGGACATGACGGCCAGCGCCCAAGCGGTGGCCTTCAAGACCGATGATGTGTGGTTCGACATCGGAGGTGGTCGTCTCTACCCCGTGGATTCCGCTGGCGGGCGCGGTCAGTCCCACTTTGGGGTTGCCCATTCGCTGGAAGACAACGAACCCGGTGCCCTGATGTACGGGGGGCTGCTAAATGGAGTGAGCCGTCAGATCAATGGCCCCACGCTCGGAGCTCTGGCGCAGATCGGATATCCCCTCACCGCCGCCCCCGCCCCACCATTGAAGGCCAGTTTGGAGGGACAGTCATTGCGCTGGTCGGTTGAGCTAGCTGGTCCGGTTGCTCCGCCGGCCGTCGTGCGAATTGAGCAGCGGCGTGGCGGTGTCACGCTCTGGTCAGCCGAGGTCAGTGGTGCTCTGGCGCAGTACACGCTGGCCCCTGCAACTGGTTTCGACACTGTTCGGCTTACAGCAATTTCACGCAACGGCGTCCCCAGTCCTGCGGTTGTGGTTTCCGTACCGGACGCCAATACGATCGCAAATGCAATGTCAATTGATGACATCGTTCGGGCTGACGACTACCGGAATGAACATGCCAGTGTCCTCCGCTTGTACTGGGCCTTCTTCAACCGTGAACCCGATGTGGGCGGAGCGCGGTACTGGCTTGGGGTGTATGACCAAGGAGGATCACTGGATGCCATAGCCAACGCCTTCGCTGGGTCCTCAGAGTTTCGTGCTCGCTACGGTGCTTTGTCCAACGCGGCCTACGTTGAGGTCGTCTACCTGAACGTTCTCAACCGCCCCCGAGACGGCGGTGGGTTTCAGTACTGGCTTGGATTCCTCGAGAGCGGCCGTTTGAGCCGTGGCGGAGTGGTGCGCTGGGTCGCCGCCGCCCCAGAGTTCGTGGCCGCTCATCCATACTGAACAAGGGCCGACTGGCCACGAGATGGCAAGAGGTCGGTACGTTTAGGGGATGACTGTTGTTGGAGAGGCGCTCGGCGCCTTACAGCGCATAGGCGGCGAAGTCCTGCGGCAGCGCATCTCTGGCGACTCCGAGTTGCCCTCGTCGGACTTGGTCAGCCGCGCTGACCTTGGTCTCTTTGGCCCGAAGAGCACGGTTTGGCGCGTGCACGGGGACGCTGCCATGTTGATCGGCGGGATTCGCAGCCTTCTCTTCCAGACCCTGCACCCACTGGCCATGGCCGGCGTGGACCAACACTCCAACTATCGGCAAGATCCGTGGGGGCGGCTGAACCGTACTGGCCGATTTGTTGGCGCAACCACCTTCGGGTCCACCGCTGCCGCCCAGCAACAGATCGAAATGGTGAAACGGGTGCATCGCCACGTGCGGGGGGTCGATTCCAAGGGCCGCCCATACTCCGCTAGTGATCCGCACCTTCTCAACTGGGTCCATGTGATCGAGACCGACAGCTTCCTCGACGCATTCAACCGGTACGGCCAAGGGAAGCTGACCGACGCCGAGAAGGACGCGTACGTGGAGGAGATGGCACAGGTGGCGCTTCGATTGGGCGCAGAAGGTGTGCCTCGTTCGGTCCAGGAACTCAACGATTGTGTTCAAGCGTTTCGGCCCGAGATGGAGGTGTCCCAAGCCGCCCACCGGACCGTGAGGTTTTTGTTGGCCCCGCCCGACTTGCCGCTGCTTGGCCGGATTCCCTACGCCGTGCTGTTCGCGGCAGCCGCGGCCTCGTTGCCAGGGTATGCCCAGCGCATGCTCCGCCTGCCGATCATTCCGTTGGTGGAGCCGTTGGCCGTACGCCCCGCCGCACTCGTGCTCACCCGGGGGCTGGGCTGGTTCATGGCGGGTTCGGAACGATCCGGGGTTCTGGAGGACCGACTGCATGCCTAGGGGTGAACCTTCGGACTGGCCCTTGACGGGACGAACAGTTCCTGCGGCACCCAATCGGCTACGCGTCTAGAAATTCGGTGAGCGCCACCCGGCCCACGCGGGCCCCAACGGCCTGAAGCGCGGCATAGTCACCCGCGGCTTGGGCCGCCTTGAGCTGACCGAAGGTGAAGGGTTGATCCGGAATGGCTACATCGGTCCGATCCTCACCCATGATCTGTATGGCGACAAAACGGAAAGGTTTTCCCTTGTGGAGTTGACCCGTGGAGTGGAGGTACCGCGGGCCGATCCCCATGGTGGTAGCCACGCCGAAGCGTTGGCCCAACTGGTGGAGCTTCCGAGTGACCTTGTCCACCGTGCCCGAAGCTGGATCCACGTAAGCGCAAAGATTGATGAAGTCGCCGGGTGCGAGGAGCGACAGCATCTGGGGAACCGGTACGAGCGGAATGGCCGGGATGCCGGTGCTGAGAACATGATCGGTAGCGGCCTTGGCGGCGGCAACGTTTGGCTGATCGAAGGGGTTGACGCCCAGAACTGCTCCGGCCACCGCGGTAGCAAACTCCCAGAGGAGAACTTGGGCACCGATATCGGTGCTCTCGGCCAAGGGGATCGACACCACCGGCGCATCTGCGGGGATTTGATCGAGGCCGGGTGGCGAGCCGATGACTACAAAAAATCGGTCGTCGCCGTAGGCCGCTGCGTGTGCCGGTTCGTCCACGATGGGAACAACACCTTCGCCGTGTTTCCCGGTGGACTCGGCCAACAGTTGCTCCAGCCACACGCCCAGGTGCTGGGCCAACGGATCGATCAGGATCGTGCATTTGTCCCGGCCCAGCTGTGCCGCCACCGCCATAGACGCCCCCAGGAGAACCGCCGGATTGGAGTCCTCCGGCCCATGCAGCTCGGGGACGAGCTCCCGGGCGGAGTCGAGCAGCTTGGCGATCGGTGCGCCCACGAGTGCACCGGGCATCAAGCCAAAATAGGAAAGCGCCGAGAAACGGCCGCCGATGTCGGCACGATTCTGGAAGACCCGGCGATAGCCGTGTTGGTCGGCCAGCGCAATCATGGCGGACCCAGGGTCGGTGATCACGGTAAACTGCGGCCCCCGTTGAAGCCGACTCCAAAAGGTGGCCAGTTGACTGACGGTCTCCAACGTGGAGCCCGATTTCGAGGCACCCACGAACAGCGTGTCGGTTATTTGGCGGTCGGCCAGGATCCGATCGATCGCCGCTGGATCCGTGGTGTCCACCACCGTCAGGGTGAGTCCCTCGCACGTTGTGAACGTTTTTGCGAGCACCTCGGGGAACAACGTGGAACCGCCCATTCCGCAGATCACGGCCTTGCTCATGCCGTCGGCCTGAACTCCAGCGGCGAACATCTCCATCTCCGAGACAGCTCCGTTCATCTCATCGAGCAGATGGAGCCAGCCCATACGATCGTTGATTTCGGTGGGGTCGGGGGACCACAGTGTGTGATCTCCGTCCCAGATTCGGGTTACTGCGTCGCTCTCCGTGAGGCTCTGGACTGCGGTTGTTACCGCTTCATGTATTGGGCCCAGAGACAATGTCAGTTCCATGTCAGCGAGCCTACGCTTCAGGGGTGCTTGGCCGCCCCATTCGGATCGTTGTAGGGGTAGTTGGTCTCCTTCTTTTCTTCGCGGGGTCACCGGCGCTTGCGGCGCAGTCAGATGTCGAATCCGTTGAGTTGCAGCGCCGTAGCGCGAAAACTGTGGTCGAGCCACGGGATGGCCATAGTGCCGATCCCGCCGGTCCGCATGGCACGGCTTTGGAGGGCCCGTCTCTGCTGGAGCGCGTAGAGCGGACTCGTCAGATACGCACAAAACATCTCCAGAAACCGTTTTCGGGGCGCCGCATGGCTGGTTCGATCACCACCACCTACGAGGCTCCCACCCCGGCTGCGGTCCGCACGGTCATCGACGCTGCGGTGCAACAGTGGGACAGCGTGCTCAACCTCTCGCCGGGCGCACCGGTGGAAGTCTCGGTCTTGTGGACAGATCTAGGTTCCCGCCTTCTCGGCCAGGCCGGAACCGAAGGGGAATACCGTGACTCTGGACAGTTCCCTACCGATCGCTGGTATCCGGCGGCATTGGCCAATCAGTTGGCCAACCTCGATGTCAACGGCCCGGGCACCCCAGAAATCCTCGTGGAGTTGAACAGTGGTCTGGGAGACGACTGGTACATAGGAATTGATGGTCGACCCGGCGATGGCCAGATCGATCTGTACTCCGTGGTACTTCATGAGATCGCTCATGGCATGGGCTTCATGGGTTCTGCCAGCGCAACCCGGGCCGGCGCGGCCTCGGTGGACTACGCCCCACCATCAATTTACGACGATTTCATCCAGACCAACGCAGGTAAGCGCCTTACCAAAATGTCGGAGGCCGACGCCGTCCGCGAATTGACCTCTGGTGCGCTGGCGATCGATGTGGGCTTCGGTCGCACCATGCCGGTGTCTGCTCCAACCCGTTTCGTAAATGGTTCCTCCTACAGCCACTTCGACGAGTCCATCGATCCGTCCGACCCCGGGGCACTCATGACCCCGTCGCTTCGCAACGGCGAAATACAGCGATCCCTTGATGCCGCAGTGATCGGGGTGCTGGATCAGGTGGGCTGGCGGCTGGCAACGCCTCTCCTGCAACCCACCGTCGGTGCTGTGTCGGTGTCCTCGGAGACGGTGGAGGTCACCTGGAATGAGGAGTGGTCAATCCCGGCCACGTTCCCCGATGCCTACGCCGTCACTGCAAGCCCCACAAGTTCCTCCGGGCCGTTGCCTTCGGTGGAATCGGTCCGAGTTGTACCGCCTTTGGCTTTCGAAGCGGTTCTCCCCGGGCTCCAAAACGGCACGGCCTACACCCTGAGTGTGGCGCCCAACCGAGCCGGCTGGTCTGCGGGAGCTTCGGTGGATACCACTGTGGTCCTGCCGGCCAACCCCAATCGTGTCGTCGCTCTCCGGATCGTTTCCGGTTCGCCAACTGCATTGGTATGGGACGCGCCGCCGGCGTCAGGCAAGCCGGTGTCTGAGTTCGAAGTTCAGCACCGGGCCGGAACCGAGCGCACATGGTCTCCCGCCCGCACCACGGCCAGCCAGTCGGTTCAGTTCGAACTGCCAAACGGCCGCTATTGGTTCAGGGTTCGCGCCCTTAACTCCACCGGTCCCGGCCCGTGGCAGGAAACCCCGATCCAAGGGGTGTCCAGCAGCGCCGTTCGCTTCTTGCCGGTCGATGGTCAGATCGCCCGGTTGTATGCGGCTTACCTTCAGCGAGCCCCGGACCAGAGCGGTCTTCAGTATTGGCGCACATTGCGTGCCGAAGGCGCCGGGATGGTGGCGGTGTCTACCGCGTTCTCTGTTTCGGAGGAGTTCGTGCAGACCTATGGCACCCTCACCGATGCCGAGTTTGTCAACCGTGTCTATCGCAACGTGCTCGGTCGGGAACCGGATGCCTCCGGGTATACCTACTGGCTTGGCCTCCTCGACGAAGGGACCGGACGTGGCCGAATCACGCTCGAGTTCTCCGAGAGTCCCGAGTTCGTGACCCGCACGAGCACTGCGCCACCACAATCGGCTCCCTCGGCCGCGGTCGAGCGCATCTACATCGCCGCCCTACGGCGTCTCCCAACCGCATCGGAGTTGCAGGCCGGACATATCGCTCTCAACCGGTCGGGCGGTTCGCAATTGGCCCAGCGCTTGCTGGAGACAACCGAGTTCCGGCAGCTTTACGGTCCGCTGAACAACGCCCAATTTCTCGATGTGGTCCACGAGAACGTGAGTGAGCGGCGGGGTGACGAATCCGCGGTCGGCATCCTGTTGGCTCAACTCCAATCTGGAACCAGTCGAGGCTCGGTTTTGGCGAGACTGGCCGCAACTCCGGCGTTTGCCTTCGCCACGGGTTCGGCCACGTAGGTCTCAGCAGGACGCTCTCCAAGACACACGCCCGACGTCACGTCGATTTCTTACAGTATGGCAACCTGCCCGATCGGGTCGTTCCGCGGCGACTGTTTCCTCTACACTCTCGGGCGTGACTGAGATCCCAGAGCATCTGCTCAAGCGAAGGTACACCGGCCGGCGACGAGGCATCCTCCGGAGCCAGCGCCAGCACTGCAGTTACACCGGCCCAGAGTTCGGGTCCCGCCCAACCGCCAGCCATTCGTGAGGCGGCCGCAGCGATTCCTCGCGACCCCGCCCCGGTTGCGGAGAAACCGGTGCCCGCCTACGTTCAGGCTTCCCGGGCGCGGAAGAAGATGCCCATGTGGGCCATGGCGATCATTCCCTTCTTCACGTTGTTGTGGGCGTATAGCTATGCAGGAACCATGCAGCAGCCCGATGTGGAGGATCCGCTTTTCACCGAGTCCGCCGCGCTCTACGGTGGCCAAGGTTGCGCAGGCTGCCACGGCGCCGGAGGTGGCGGGGGCGTGGGCTATCAGTTCTCCGACGGCGAGATCTACGCCACCTTCCCTTACCCGATAGACCAGATGGTGCACATCGCTCGCGGTTCGGCGGCCATCGCCGGTTCACAGTACGGAGATCCGGATCGCCCCGGTGGCGCCCGTGTAGCGGGAAATCGCGGCGTAATGCCCAACTATCCCAGCATTACCCAGAACGAACTGGAGTTGATCGTCTTTCACGAACGGGCCACCTTGGGCGGCGAGCCAACCGATAGCCCCGCCTACCAGGAGTGGATGGACCACATGCGGGAGGTGGAGGAGGGCAACGCACCCGACCACGAAATCGACCTTGAGCTTTTCCTCAGCTGCGCCAACCCCAATTTCACACCGGAGGCCACCGGCGATGCCGGCGGTGGGGATCTCGAGGAGCGCAATAAACTCTGTCCCGGTCCGCACCTCGAGGCCGATCAAGAAGTAGCGGCCGGATAACCCCCTGATTACCCCCGTGTCCTCCCTGTCCGATAGCTTGTGCAAAGATTCACAAAGTTTTAGGCTGTCAGTAGAAGCCGAGAAATTCCAACGCCCGAGGCTGTCAGTAGAAGCCAAACTATGAGGTCGTCTCCACCATGGTTGCCCTAATCCTCTCCGTCATCGTCACCGCTTTGTTGGCTGCGCTTGTCTATTTGTACGGGTCGCGCCGTCCTGCGGGTACACCCTTTACGTGGGGCGAGGCCATGTTGGGTTCGGTGTACGCGTTTTTCCTCACGTTCCTCGTCTTCGGTGTGGTGCCCCATCAGTGGCTCACCCTCGCCGAGAACGAACTTAGTTTCCGGGCCGATCGGCTCTTCACTTTTTGGGGCCTCATGATCCCTCAGAGCGAAGGCGGCTGGTTCCCGTTCAACATCACATTGCGGGCGGTCTCGGACACCATCGCCTCCATTATCTACATCATCGCCCTCGGGATCATGATCAAGATGTTCATTGACTGGCAGAGCCGTAGTAAAGAGAAGAAGAATGCCGGAGTTGTCCCCACTTCCACCTATGGCCGACCGCTGGTGAAGCGAGGCTGACGTGGGCTATCAGGACGCCAATCCGCCACTCCCGGAATTTCGGGATGACTATGTCCTCGTTGAGGTAGACGCTGACTACTTGGCGCGCGCCGTCAAGCCAAAACAATTCATTCACATCGATCA
>RCMY010006064.1_pt1 | contig 10163 bp, 7 predicted proteins | sample 2041341 | NCBI WGS metagenome assembly RCMY01 (sample SAMN09708234, study PRJNA481090) | Marine sediment metagenome, whole genome shotgun sequencing project.
AAAAACTGTAATAAGTGACGTTATTACAGTTTTAGTTTTGATTATGAAGGGATGTATGTTACACCTTTTGCTTCAAGTTCTGCAATCTTACTTGCAAATTGTGGCAAGTAATGTTTGTTTGCAACTAACATTTCATCCAATAATTCTTTAGCAATTTTCCCTGATGTTACGAGTGGGTTAATAGTAAATGCTTGTAATGCAGTATTGTAATCACCTGTTACTGCAGCTTTAATAACAAGCTCTTCCATTGATTTCATAAGTTGGAGCATACCGCGTGCCTCTGGTCCAAATGATCCCCAGTTTAGTGGTTCTGGTCCATGAGCTGTGATATAGCTTGTGACTTCAACGATTGAATCGTATGGTAAATCATCAATTGTTCCTTTATTTTGTGTAGAAACAACCATGACTGTTTTCTTATCATTAACGATTGAACAGATTAGTTCACACGCTGCATCAGAGTAGTGTGTACCACCACGTTTTGTAAGTTGTTCTGGTTTGTAATCGAGAGCTGGATCTTTGTATAGTTCAAAGAGTTCTTTCTCTGTTTGTTTAACAACTTCAGCACGTGTTTGATTCTTCTTATAATCTTCAAGTCCACTTTCAAACATTAAGTCAGTAATGTAGTAGTAACGGTGATATCCACATGGTAACATTCCTAAGCTCTTAATTTGTTCGTATGTAAATGGAATCTTTTGAATATTAGCAACTTCTGCAATTGCTTCTGCACCTTCTTCAAGGTTGAATACTTTTTCGATAATTTGGTCTGTTACTTCAACACCATCTTTATCCCAAACACGATGCCAGTGGAAGTGGTTCAATCCAGCATATTTATGGTAAAGTGTTTCATCTTCATTATTCATAACTTTGTGGTTCATTTTATATGAGCCAATTGGAACATTACAGAGTCCAACAGTTTTCTTCCATCCACCAACTTTAATAGCAGCTTCAGTAACCATTCCTGCTGGGTTAGTAAAGTTTACCAACCATGCATTTGGACATAACTCTTCCATATCTTTGATAATTCCTAAGATAACTGGAATTGTACGCAATGCTTTGAAAATCCCCCCTGCACCGTTTGTTTCTTGACCAATCATTCCATATTTATAAGGAATACGTTCATCACGAATACGTGCATCGAGTAAACCTACACGGAATTGTGTTGTAACGAAGTCAGCATCTTTAAGTGCTTCACGACGATCAAGTGTTAAGTGAACTTGCCAGTCAAGACCTGCAGCCTTAACCATTCTTTTTGCCATTTCACCAACGATTTCTAATTTTTCTTTACCATCTTCAATATCAACTAACCAGATTTCTCCGATATTTAATTGATCTTGACGGTTAATAAATCCTTCGATTAATTCTGGAGTATATGAACTACCTCCACCAATTGTAACTATCTTTAGCTTTTTCATTAAATCTCCTTCTTCTCTTCAACTAATGCTTCTTCCATAACCATTTGCTTGTTAGCTAATAGTACGAATGGAATGTAGATTAAGATGGATGCTGAGATTGCGATTGCTTGAGTAATAACTGTTGGAATATGTCCACCTGATGCTAAGAATGCTGATAAGAGTGGTGGTGTAGTCCAAGGAACGTCATAAGCAAGAACTGTAGCGAATCCTACCTTTGTAAGGAAGTAACCAATTGTTGCACTCACTGCTGGTGAGAGAATAAATGGTATTGCAAAGATTGGGTTCAACACGATTGGAAGTCCAAAGGACATTGTTTCGTTAATGTTGAAGACTGCTGGTACAGTTGAAATCTTAGCAATAGTACGGTAATCCTCACGTTTTGAGAATAATAGAATAGCAATTAACAATCCACCAGTGATACCTGCTCCTGTAGGAATTGTAAAGACACTGATAAATGCACGGTTAAGAATATTTGGTGCAGGTAAGTTGTTTAACACTGCTTCTGTATTTTCAGATAATGCAAGTAACATTGATGCTGTATAGATAGGACCAAGTACTTGTGTTCCGTGGATACCAAACATCCAAAGGATTGTAGTCATCATGAAGATAATGATATATCCAGGTAGACCAGTTAAGACACCTTGTAGTGGTGTTTGAATAAATACTGTGATTGCATCAAAGATTGAGTATCCAACAAGTTGTTCGAATACGAATCCTAAAATCGCCATAAATGTAATTGTAAAGATACCTGGGAACAATACGTTAAATGATTTAACAACGTTTGATGGTACACTGTCAGGTAAACGAATTTCAAGTTTACCACTGTTTGCGAGACGAGAATAAATCTCAATTGAAATCATTGACGCAAACATACCCAAGAATAAACCAGTAGCACTTGTAAATTTACTTGCGATAACTCCAGCAACTTGTACTACTTCTTTTGATTCAGGTGCTGTTACCACAGCAGTAGTAGCAATTAAAGCAATAAAGCTTGATAAACCAATAACTGGTACCCCAAGTTCATCACGTCCGTGTGAACGACCAAGCTCGATTGATGCTAATACAACAAATCCGAGAGTAATAATACTCATTGTAGCGTAGTTTGCAGCGTTGAAGATTGGTGATAATTGACCTAACCAATCCATACCTGGTAATTTCGCTAAGCTGATCCCTTTAGTTGTTGTTGATAAAACAACGTTCAGAATCAATGTAAAGAAGGCTCCCCCAATTGTAAGTGGAAGTAAAGCAGTAAATGCATTCTTAATTGCAGACATGAAACGGTTACCTTGTAGTTTCGCTGCAAACATTAAGAATTTATCCATTATCTTATTGTTTTCCATATTTTATCCTCCTAAGATGACTTCATTTTATGTAAACGCTTAGATACGGTCAATAAAAAAAGATGGTATTGGAACTAATTACCATCTTTTTAGGAAAATCATTAAAAAAGCGTGAAAGATATTTTCATTATTTGGACTTTTTGGATGTTTTTTCATCCTCAAGCTCATACATTTCTAAATCAATATCGTCTTGATAACCAAGACGTTTTGTACTTTTATAGAGCGTTTCTACATTTTCAAGGTAATCCATATTAAAGAGTACACCATAGATGCAATCCACTGCATACGTTAAAGCTGTACGTGAAGCAAAGGCTCCCATCTTCCATACTTGATTCTCTTCTATATTAATCACCACTTCTACATCAACAAGATTAATGAAGGGACTTTCACCATTGGTCGTTACTAAGATAATCTTAATATCTTGATTGCGTAGTTGATGAATCCAATCACTTACTAAACTACTATTCGCAAAGTTGGATACGATGAAGGCTACCTCTCTTTTAGAGTTCTTCATCCGTACATGATGCTGATAACCAATCGTTGCATCGTGCTTAACGTTCATTCCTAAGCGTCGAAGGTTGTAATGTAGATTGGATACAATAAGGTGTGATGGACCGGAACCTAGAAGTATAATGGAATCTGCAACTCGTAAAAGATTAGCTGCGTCTATAATTTTACTACGATTAATTTGCTTATAAGCGTCGTTGAGAACTTGTGAAGGTAGTTTGAAAAATGTTTCCACAATCGTCTCGGTACTACTATCAGGTAAAAACGGCATATCTACTTCTATCCGTTTATCAAAGGAATCAAAACTACTTAACTCAGATGCTATTCGTATTTTCAAATCAGAAAAACCTTCAAAGCCTAATTTCTTACTAAAACGAACGATTGTAGCTGGTGAGGTATACGTTTTTTCCGCAATACGATCAATGGATTCAAAGATAAACTCTTTCGGATAGTTAAGAATATACTTTGCGATAATTTGTTCAGAGCTACTAAAACATTCTTGTTTTCTTAATTTCTGGATTAACATGGTAAACATCCCCCTCTGATTCTCATTAGTCCTATCCTATCATAGGTGTCGCTAATTTTGTAAGTTGAAGCAAAAAAATAACGGTAGAGTATACCGTTATAATTTAATGTTTTTTAGACGAAGTGCATTCGCGACAACTGAAATTGATGAGAACGCCATGGCTCCACCAGCTATCATTGGATCTAAGAATGGTCCATTAAAGAGTAAGTGGAAGACTCCCATTGCAAATGGAATCCCGATAACATTATATGCAAATGCCCAGAATAAGTTTTGTTTGATGTTGCGCATTGTCTTACGACTAAGATTAAGTGTCTTTACGACATCGTAAATACTGTCTTTCATTAGAACAATACTTGCAGATTCAATTGCTACATCACTACCATGACCAATTGCAACTCCAATATCACTTTGAACAAGAGCAACTGCATCATTAATACCATCTCCAACCATCATTACTTTTGAGGTTTCTTGAAGCTTTTGAACATTGCTTGCTTTTTCATCAGGCATTACTTCTGCAATAACTTCATCAATACCAACTTGATCTGCAATCGCTTGAGCAGTTAATGCATGGTCACCGGTCATCATGACAACACGAATTCCTAGATCATGAAGAGCATCTACTGTTTTCTTTGCTTCTTCTTTTAAAACATCCGCAACCGCTACAAGACCTGCAATCTCATGAGCCAAAGCCACAACCATTACAGTTTTACCTTGCATTGACCACTTAAGAATGACATCTTGATACTCTGATAAATCATAGTTTTCTGCTGCCATTAATTTTTCATTACCAATTTGAATAAATGTGTCTCCAGAGTAAGCAATAACGCCTCGACCTACTTCTGCTTGGAAATCACGGATATCAACACGAGGCACACCCATCTCATCCCCTTTTAAAACAAGAGCTTGAGCAAGAGGATGTTCTGAATAACTTTCAATCGATGTCACATAGGACATTAATTCTTGTTCTGTAAGTTTCTTAGCATAGATATCAGTCACAACCGGTTTCCCAATAGTAAGGGTACCTGTCTTATCAAAGACAACTGTATCGATATGAGATGCTTCTTCAAGTGATTCAGCTGACTTAATGAAGATACCATTTTGAGCACCAACACCGGTACCAACCATAATTGCAGTTGGTGTTGCTAATCCAAGTGCACATGGACAGGCAATCACAAGTACTGTCACAAAGACTGTAAGACTTCTTTCAAGATCACCTTGATAGAAGAACCAGAACACTGCCGATAGGATTGCGATACCAATCACAACCGGTACAAAGACACCTGATACTTTATCAGCAATCTTCGCAATCGGAGCTTTATCATTTTGAGCATTTTCTACAAGTTCAATAATTTGAGCTAATTTCGTATTATCACTATCAACCAAAGCTTCAATCACTAGGTGACCGTTTTGGTTCATTGTTCCCATAATGACCGTATCATCCACTGTTTTATCAACGGGCATACTTTCACCCGTAAGCATTGCTTCATCAATACTTGAATATCCTGTTATGACTTTACCATCAATAGGAATACTCATACCAGGTTTAACGATTAAGTGATCACCAATACGTACATCATCAATATCGATTGTGATTTCTTCATCACCACGTTTGAGTATCGCTGTTTTAGGTTTCAAGTTTAATAAAGATTTAATAGCTTCTGTAGTTTTTGCCTTACTTTTGGATTCAAAATATTTACCCAAACGAATAAGAGCTACAATCACTACTGCTGATTCAAGATACAAGTGGTGAACATAGTGCATGTTTCCCATGAATATTTGTAAGCTACCATAGATACTGTAAACAACTGCAGATCCTGTTCCTATCGCGACTAAAGAATCCATATTCGGAGTTTTATTAAATAGAGATTTGAAACCACGAATAAAGATAAGTCGATTCATCCATAGTACGGGAATTGTAATAAGCCATTGTGCAAGTGTGTAGAGTATTGGATTGATTTCAAGGTTAAGAAAATTTGGAATTGGTAGCTTGTATGCAAACATTTGTCCCATCGTGAGATAAATCATCACTACCGCAAGGGCTACACCAATCTTCACATCCCAGTGCTTATCGATTTTTATTTCTTCTTGACTCTCTTTATCATCAGAACGTTTTGCCCCATAGCCTGCAGCTTCAACAGCCGCAATAATATCATAGGTTTTAACTTGATCAGGATGATAAATGACCGTTGCTTTTTCATTCACAGCATTCACAGTAACTGACTCAATACCTTCAAGACTCATTATCGAACTTTCAATACTTACCGCACATTGAGTACATGTCATATCAGTAATTTCAAGAACTAACTTCTTTGTGTTACTTAATGGTATTGCAGCATAACCACTATCATCTACTGCTTTTATTATTGCATCTGGTATCACATCACCAACAACATGAGCACGATTCGTTAAAAGGTTGACATCAACACGTTCAACACCTTCGATACCTTCAATGGCTTTTGTGACATGACTAACACATGACGCACATGTCATTCCTTCAATTTTTAAATCAATCTCTTTCATACGCAATCCCTCAACTTAATCTTTAAACTACTTTATATCCACTATCTTCCACAGCTTTGACGAGTACTTCTGTATTTATTTCTTGGTCACTTGAAACAGTCGCGTTTTTGTTTTCTAAACTTACTTCAACTGCCTTAACACCTTCTACTGCTTCTAATGCTTTCGTTACATGTCGAACACATCCTTGACATGACATTCCTTCAATATTTAATACTTTTTCCATATAGACATCTCCTTATCGTTTACATTTGTAGTCTATCACTGTTTTAGTGAGATTGCAAACAAAAAGACCGGAATTTATATCCAGTCTTCATTATTTTTTAGAACTTGATTGTACTTGCAGTATCAAGAGCTATTTCCATCATTTTTGTGAATGAGTTTTGACGCTCTTCAGCACTTGTAACTTCTTCAGTTACAAATGAATCTGAAATAGTAACGATACATGCAGCATGTTTTCCTAATTTACGTGCGTTTGTAAAGAGTGCAAATGATTCCATTTCAACACATCCTACATCATGTTGATCACGTAAGTCTTGCCATGTAACACCTGAATCACGGTAGAAGACATCACTTGAGTGAATGCGTCCTTCGTGTAATGGAATGTTTAATTTCTCTGCACTTGCGCGTAAAGCATTGTTTAGTTTTTCACTTGGTTCCATAATGTCTTCCTCGTAACCAAATGCAATCTTCGCAAAGCTTGACTCACTATATGCACTATGTCCCATAACGACATCGTATACTTTTAATTCTTCTTTGTATGATCCTGCTGAACCAATACGAATGATTGCTTCAACGTCATACTGTGAATATAATTCGTATGAGTAAATACCAATACTTGGTTGACCCATTCCTGAACCCATTACAGATACTTCAACACCATTGTAGGTACCAGTGTATCCGAACATGTTACGGACTTCATTAAATTGCTTTACATCTTTTAAGAATGTCTCAGCGATGAATTTTGCACGAAGTGGATCTCCAGGCATTAATACTACCTTAGCGATTTGTCCCTTTTCTGCATTAATATGTGCTATTGCCATAAATTCCTCCTTGAATATATATGCTCATTATACCATGATTTTTAGAATTATCGTTTTAAATCAATCATATGATAAATACTGTGAGGAGTATAGCCCATTCTTTCATAGATACGGGCTGCTTTAGGATTGGTATAGAAAAGAACACCATGTCTTCCTTGTTTGAGTAAGTCATCACTCATTACCTTTACAAGAGCACTAGCATACCCTTTTTGTTGTTCACTAGGTAAGGTTGCAACCCCAACAATCATCGCAGAGTTATCTGTTGGTGCTGTGTAGGATCCAACACTCACAACGGTACCTTCTTCATTACGAACACCATATACTGCACTATCTTCGCTTTCCATACGTTTACGATATGTATCAGTATCCGTACCTTCATAACCATCAAATGCACTTCTTAGACAGAATAAAATTTCTTCAGCATCATCAGGTTTAAGTATCTCTACTCTATGATTCTCTAAAGGTTCTTCTTTAGGATAATAGACGGATAAAGTAGACGCCTTATTATCGCGTATAAAGTCATCCAAACGTGTTCCAACGTGTTTCATAGTTGCCTCACCAATCATGTATCGTTTAGGCTTTATCTCTAAAGTTAATTCACGAATAAATTGAATCGCTTCATCATCAAGTGATTCTGCAAAAATATGAATACTGTCATCACGATATCTAAACACTACAGCAACAAGCTTATCATCACGATAATCTCCATAATATGTCTGTATTTCATCATTAAACCCAAACATATCCAAGTCTCCAATTAAAAATAAATTAATATGTGGGTCTTGAGAGAGAAATTCCACTAAGTCTTTTCGATCCGATTCATTAAGTTTTTTCATATGTATTGCTCCTTTTACCTATTTTATCTTTTAAGCTGTCTTGAAGCAATAGAAAAAGGAGCTCTTTTGAGCCCCTTGAGCAAAATATTAGATACGTTTTGGATCGAATTTCTCACCGTAGTATGCTGCTTTAAGAATTGCACGCATATCTTTTACAAGTGGAAGACGTGGGTTACATGGTGAACATTGGTCTTCGTATGCTAGGTAAGCAACTTCTTCTTCGTGTGTTAAGAAGTCTTTTTCTTCAATACCTTGATCTTTGAAGTTCATTGTGATGCCACAACGTACTGCTAAATCATGACATGCTTGTGCATAGCTTTCAACACCTTCTTCAACAGTTGAAGCCGGAAGTCCTAAGATACGAGCAAGTTCTGCATAACGTTCGTTTGCACGGTATACGTTATATTTTGGCCATAATGATGGTTTCTCAGGTTGTGTACCGTTGTAACGGATAACATGAGGCATTAAGATAGCGTTGATACGTCCGTGAGGAACATGCCATCTACCACCGATCTTATGAGCTAATGAGTGGTTGATTCCTAAGAATGCGTTACCGAATGCCATACCTGCCATTGTGGAAGCATTATGCATTTTTTCACGTGCTTCTAAGTCATTCTTACCATCGTGAACACTACGTTCTAGGTATTCGAATACAATCTTGATTGCTTGAATACAAAGTCCATCTGTGTAATCACTAGCGAAGTTTGAAACATATGCTTCTGTAGCATGTGTTAATACGTCAAGTCCTGTATCTGCTGTAACAGATGCTGGAAGGTTTGTTGTAAAGATTGGGTCAACGATAGCAACGTTAGGTACCATTGAGTAGTCTGCTAATGGGTATTTCTTATTAGCTTTCTTATCTGTAATAACTGCAAATGGTGTTACTTCACTACCTGTACCTGAAGTTGTAGGGATACATACCATCTTAGCTTTTTGTCCTAATTCAGGATATTTAAATGCACGTTTACGAATATCAATGAATTTTTGTTTCAAGTCATTGAAGTCTACTTCAGGATGTTCGTAGAAGATCCACATACCTTTAGCAGCATCCATTGGTGAACCACCACCTAATGCAATAATTGTATCAGGTTGGAATGCTTGCATTAATTCAAATCCTTTACGTACTGTTTCTACTGATGGATCTGGTTCAACGTCTGCAAAGAGTTGAATACTTACTGGATGACGTCTTCTATTTAATTGATCAACAACCATGTTGTAGAATCCTAAGTCAACCATTGAACGGTCAGTTACGATGAACACACGTTCAACATCACGCATATCTGTTAAATAACGAATTGAATTTCTTTCGAAGTAAATTTTTGGTGGAACTTTGAACCATTGCATATTATTGTTACGTCTCCCAACTTTTTTGATATTTAGTAAGTGTACAGCACCAACGTTATCTCCAACTGAGTTATGTCCATATGAACCACAACCAAGTGTTAATGAAGGTATAAAGTCGTTATATACGTTACCAATACCACCAAATGTTGATGGTGAGTTCCAAATAATACGGATTGCTGGAATAACTTCACCGAATTTATCAGCGATTTCTTTGTATTTTGTATGAATTGCAGCTGAGTGACCAAGTCCGTTGAACTCAACCATTTGTTTTGCTAATTCAATACCATTTTCTGTTGATTCTGCTTCTAAGAATGCAAGAACTGGTGAAAGTTTTTCACGTGTAAGAACTTCTTTAGGTCCTACTTGTTTACATTCTGCTGCAAGAATAACTGTGTTTGCTGGCACTTCAAATCCAGCTTGTTCTGCTAACCATGTAGCATCTTTACCAACTACGTCTGGGTTTAATACTGCTTCTGCAAAGTTCTTATCTGTTGAAGCTACACCAAACATGAATTTTTCTAATTTCTTTTTATTAGTTGCGTTGAGGAAGTGTACACCATATTTTGTAAACTTATCGCAAACTTCTTTATAGATTTCTTTATCAGCGATAACTGCTTGTTCTGAAGCACAGATCATAC
>RCMY010011699.1_pt1 | contig 10163 bp, 6 predicted proteins | sample 2041341 | NCBI WGS metagenome assembly RCMY01 (sample SAMN09708234, study PRJNA481090) | Marine sediment metagenome, whole genome shotgun sequencing project.
TTGCCATCGATTGAGTCTGCCGTGATCCAAGGCTCGATGGCGGCCCAAATCATTGACTCCACTACGGCGAAGGTCTCATTTGCCGAAACGATCAGGAAACGATCAGGCTCAGCAGCCGCCAGCTGATCGTAGGTACGGGCAACGGCATCATGAAAACGCTGGCCGGCCCTCTCCAAGCGATCAGGAAGGCTGGTCATCCGTGAGCGAGCCACATCGGCAGTGGCCTCCAAAAGAATAACTTTGTCCGGCAGTCTCCCGTTCAACCCGAACTGGTTCATTGCCATGACCTCAGCCACCCCCAGATCGCGTGCACCCCCCTGATAGGCAAGCGAGGAGTAGACAGAACGATCAGCCACCACGTGGCGACCGGCTGCAAGGGCCGGTTCTACCACCAGTTCCATATGCTCAGCTCGGTCGGCCGCCATGAGCAAGGCTTCGGCCCGGGCGCTGATCTCGGGAAGTTCCGGCGAGAGGAGAAGCTGACGGAGCTCGGCTCCCAAGCCAGTGCCGCCAGGTTCCCGAGTGAGAACGGCGTCCATACGGCGAGCTAGGCGTTTGGCTTGAGAACTTTTGCCAGAGCCTTCGCCACCCTCGAGTGCAATGTAGAGACCCAACTAGAACGGGTCCTCCTCGGTGGCGGTGGGCGCTCCCGGCGCCGCTTTCTTACCCGAAGCCTTCTTCTTGGCCGCCTTTTTGGTGGTCGCCTTCTTCTTGGCGGACTTCTTCGCCACGGCCTTCTTTTTCTTCTTCGCCGCCTTCTTTTTGCGCTTTTTCGCCGGACCGGCCGCACGACGATCCGCCAATAACTCCGCGGCCCGTTCCAGCGTCAACTCCTCTGCGTCATCACCCTTTCGGAGGCTGGCATTGGTCTCGCCATCGGTCACATACGGGCCGAAGCGTCCGTCTTTCAGTTCAATGTTCTTCTCAGTGACGGGGTCGATCCCAACGATCTTTCCGGGTTTGGCCGGCCCCTGACCTCGGCGCCGCTTGGGTTGGGCGAAGAGCGCGCGGGCCTCTTCTTCGGTGACGGAGAAGAGTTGATCCTCGGTTTCAAGGCTGCGGCTGTCGTTTTTTTCCTTGCCGTCTTCGTCAACGAGGATGCGGGACACATACGGCCCGTATCGTCCGTTTTGGGCTGTGATCGGCTGCCCGGCCTCGTCAGCGCCCACGACCCGGGGCAGCGAGAGCAGTTTGACGGCCTGGTCAAGGGTGACCTCGGCGGGATCCATGCCTTTGAAGAGAGACTCCATCTTTGGCTTGGTCTCGGCGTCGGCGTCATGCTCACCAAGTTGAACGTAGGGGCCGAAGCGACCGGTCTTGACGAAGATGGGCTGACTGGTCCCAGGATGGAGCCCCAGTTCGGTATCACCCTGCGGCGCTTCCAATAGTTGGAGGGCGACCTCGATTGTGAGCTCGTCGGGAAGCATCTCGTTGGGGATCGAGGCCCGGTCTTCGCCTCGCTCCAAGTAGGGCCCATAGCGACCGACCCGGGCCACCACAGGAACACTGTTCTGGTCCATGCCCAGCGGAATGGAGTTGACGGCGCGGGCGTCAATTTCACCCAAACGATCGTGCACCTTCGCTTTCAGGCCGGCATCGTCACCTGAGCCGAAGTAGAAGCGAGTGAGCCAGGGAATCCGTTCTTCGCCACCTTCGGCGATGGAGTCCAGATCGGTTTCCATCTGGGCGGTGAAGGCGTAGTCAACGAGATCCGGGAAGTGCTGCTCGAGGAGACCAACCACTGCGAAGGCTTTGAAACTGGGGACGAGCGCGGTCCCCTTCTTCCAGACATACTCCCGATTTTGGATGGTCTGCATGATGCTGGCGTAGGTGGAAGGTCGCCCAACCTCCAACTCCTCAAGCTTCTTCACCAAAGATGCTTCGGTGTACCGGGGTGGCGGCTGGGTGTCGTGCCCCTCGGCTTCGGCGGAAATCACTTCGGCTTTGTCGCCCTGTTCCAGTGGCGGAAGGGTCTGCTCCGCTGGATCGTCGTTGTCGTCTTCCTCATCACGGTCTTCTCGGTAGACCTTTAGGAACCCGGGATGCTTGATGACAGTGCCACTGGTAGAGAACACGGCATGGCGGCTGTCGGAGGTGTCGACGCCGAGACGCATGGTGACCGTCTCACCCGTGGCGTCGGTCATTTGGGAGGCAACGGTCCGTTGCCAGATCAGTTCATAGACCTTCAGGTCTTGAGCCCGCAATTCGCCAGACACTTCCTCGGGCGTACGAAAGCGGTCCCCGGCCGGCCGGATGGCCTCATGAGCCTCTTGGGCGTTCTTGGATTTGCCCTTGTAAACGCGCGGTTCCGACGGGAGGTATGACGCACCGTAACGCTCGGAGATCTGGCCCCGGGCAGCGTTGATGGCCTGTTCGGACAGCGTGACGCTGTCGGTTCGCATGTAAGTGATGAAGCCCCGCTCATACAGCCCTTGAGCTACGCGCATGGCGTTGGCCGAGGACAAGCGCAACTTTCTTCCGGCCTCCTGCTGGTAGGTGGAGGTGATGAAGGGCGCAGCGGGGCGGCGGCGATAGGGCTTTGCGTCGCGGCTTTCCACGACGGCGTCCCGACCCTCGACGCCTTTGGCGAGTGCCGTTGCCCCATCCTGGGTGAGGTGCAGAAGCGCGGCCTTGGCCGACTTGAGCTGACCCTCCGAATTGAAGTCTTTGCCCCCGGCGATCCGCGAACCATCAACTTCTAGAATCTTGGCCGTGAAAGGTTTCTCGGCGTTCTGGGCGGTGAAGGTAGCCACCAGATCCCAATAATTGGCCGAGACGAACGCCATTCGCTCCCGCTCGCGCTGCACAACAATCCGGGTGGCGACGGACTGGACTCGACCGGCCGACAAACCCTGTTGAACTTTTTTCCAAAGGACCGGAGAGACCTCATAGCCATACAGACGATCGAGAAGGCGGCGGGCCTCCTGGGCTTCCACCACCTTCAGGTTCAGCTCCCCAGGATCATCCAGCGCTCGTTGGATCGCTTCCTTGGTGACCTCGTTGAAAACGATCCGTTTCACCGGCACCCGGGGGTTCAGGATCTCCAACAAGTGCCATGCGATGGCCTCGCCCTCGCGATCCTTATCGGTGGCGAGAATCAGTTCGTCAGCGTCACCCAGCAACGATTTGAGGTAACGAACATGACCCTTCTTCTCCGAATTGGTCACATAGAGCGCTTTGAAGTCGTTCTCGGTGTCGATCCCCAGGCGGGCCCACTTCTCGCCCTTGTATGCCGCCGGAACATCAGCAGCGTTCCGGGGCAGGTCCCGGACGTGACCGATGGAGGACTCGACGACATAGTCGGCGCCAAGGTACTCACCAATCTTCTTGGCTTTTGCGGGTGATTCAACGATGACAAGGGAGTGCGCCACGAGTGGAGACTGTAGGGACTGCGTCACCCAAAACGCGGCAGCCCCCTACCGAGAACAGAATTCCCCTGTGATCTGGATGTTGAAGACGTCGTGAGAAAGGAAAATCGGCGCGGTTGTGAGTGGATCAGGTTCGTCGGGCGGGGGCCACGAGGTCGGGTTCGCCGTCGGCATCAGCATCAACCAAGCGGGCCTTGCGGTCACCTTCGGGCGTGCTGTCCTCGGACCCGGTGGCCTTGATGATCACGAAGCCAACGATGGTGGCGAGGATGCTGGCGATGAGAACACCTATGGTGGCTTGATCTTTGATGTCCTCGGCGGCCGGGCCATCGAAGGCCAGCCCGTTGATGAACAAAGCAACGGTGAAACCGATGCCCGCAACCGCGCCGACGGCAAGGATGTGGAGTTTGCGTAGAGCAGCGGGGAGCGTTGCCACACCGGAGGCCAGAGCCGCCATGGAGAAAATATAGATGCCAACCGGTTTTCCGATTACCAAGCCAGCGATGATGCCCAGCGTGACAGATGAACCCAGCGCATCGCCTATGACGCTGGCGTTCAACACGATGCCAGCATTGGCCAGCGCAAAGATTGGGATGATGAGGTAACTGGTGAAAGGACTAAGCGTGGTGATCAGACGAGAGGTGACGCCCACCTGTTCGCGGATCGAGAACTGAGCGTCCTTCACCAAGCCGATCGACGGTACCGTGTCACGCTCGAACACGTTGCTCATTGCGGCCTTGCCGATAAGCGGTCGAGCGGGCGTCAAGAGACCCAAGGCCACACCAGCGATAGTGGCGTGAACACCAGATTCGAAGGTGGCGAACCAGACAAACCCTCCGAGGACGGCGTAAACCGGCGTGAACCACACGCGTTGTTTCTGGAGAGCGGACACGAGGAGCAGACCGGCCACCGCCCAGCCCAACCACATGAGGCTCAAATCGCTGGTATAGAAAATGGCGATCACCACGATTGCGCCGATGTCGTCCACAATCGCCAATGTGAGCAGAAAGAGCGAAAGCTGTTTTGGAACCTTGTTACCGACCAACGCCAAAACCCCAACCGCAAAGGCAATGTCGGTGGCCATCGGGATACCCCAACCGGCGGATTCGGGACTTGAGGTGTTGAACGCAAAGTAGAAGGCCGCCGGCACGATCATTCCGCCCATGGCACCGATGGCGGGGAGGGCGGCGATTTTGGGGTTACTGAGGTCGCCGAGGATCAGCTCGCTCTTGATTTCCATGCCGACGACAAAGAAGAACAGCGCCATCAGCGCATCATTTACCCACGCTTCCAGCGGCTCGTGGATTCGGAAGGTTCCGACCTCGAAGGAGATGTCGGTCTCCCAGAAGTGGTGATAGCTATCAATATCTACGTTCGCCCAAATGAGCGCAGCCACGGTGGCAACGATCAAGAGAATTCCTGCGGCGGTCTCGCGGTGCAAGAACGTGGCCACCGGGCGAACAACACCTCGGGCAAGGGGACTCTTACCACCACTGAAGGCTTCGTCGCGGATGGGGAGACTGTTGTGAGCTGCCATCTAGTTAATTCCCAAAATCTGTTTCTCGGGGGTACGGATCAGGCCGGAGGACCGCCATCATGGTACTGGTAGTAGGTGCCGTGGCACCCGCACAGGATCGACCTCGCCCAGGAGCAATGTGGGCTATTGGTGTAGCCACACCCGCACCGTGGTGCCGTCCTCGCCCTGGATGAACTCCACCTGGTCGCCGCTGAGGGAGCGCATCAACGGAACGCCGAACCCGCCCTCGGTCCGTAGACGAGCCGGGTCGGTGATCGGCGGAAGGGACTGCTCGGCCGGCATGCCGTGTCCGAAGTCCGCGACCTCCAGCATCACGCTGCCGGGGAACACGTCGCAGCGGATCTTGACGGGCCTACCGGCGTCACGCTGAAGGTTGGCCTCGATGGCGTTGGTAACGGCCTCGGAGGTGGCGAGGCGCAGATCATCCAGTCGAGGTCCGGTCAACGCTCCAATTGATTCCACCGCATTCAGGATGGTCATGCGCACAACGTTGACCAGTTCCACCGATGACGGGATCTCCATGCGTACGGTCTTCACCTGATCCGCCATCGCTATGCCGTCACCGCATGGCGCCATGCCGAGAACGACGAAACGCTTCCCCCTGCGGGCCACCGCAGCCAAGGAAAGGGGTGGACCTGCGCGAGCGCCAGCTGTTCGCTGATCCGATTGAACCCGGGCACGGGTGCGAACGTTACTGCAGGAGCGTGATCCCGCAGCACCGCTACGGGAGAATCTCTGAAGATGTGGACCTCGCGCTGAGTTCCCAGCTGAGCGAGAGTCTCGGTCAAAAAAACAAGTCGTTTGGCCGAAAGCTGCAGCTTGGCCAACAGTGCCTCATCGAAGACAAAGGCCGCTGGCAGGTTCGGGTTGGCCGCAAGCGCCGGGTCCGCATCGCCCAGTGACTCCGCAGTTAGCCAGACAACGTCCGGCGAAACCGTCTCCACCACCGAAGGGGGGCCGGCATCGGCGGTGGGATCGGCAGCCCGACGCATGAGCGGGCTGGGCTCCACCTTCACCATCACCGGGTCTTCCGGCCACTGTTCGATCGGGCAGTCGGACGAACGATCGCACTGCCCACATAACCCCGGTGCCCGCTTTTCCACTTGCCAGCGGCTGAACCCGTACGCCTTGGCCGATCCCGCTCCTGTAGTCCATTGCCATCCAAGACGGTTGGCGGCGCGAGAGCCGTCGAGGAGATGGCGGAAGAACTCGTCCTCACCATCCTGCCATCGGCCCCCGTCTCGAACCGTCCATTGCGACGACAACCACATCCGGGCCTGGTTCACCAACCAGCCATCGTCCTCGAGTTCGTCGAGACAGATCTCTACACAGGCCATCGACCGATCCCAGCCGGCGCGCCTGCCCTCCCGGGGTTGATGCACATGGCGCAGGCTGTTGCGGGTGGCTGCACCAAGACGGGCATACCAGTGACGGGCGTACTCCTGCCATAACAACTCATCGCGGAATTTGCCGATGTCTTGATCAGAGCCGCTACTTCGGGCGTGGGCCCACACCCGCTGGAGGCTGAGCAACCCATGCCGTATGTAGGGCGAAAGCCCCGAAGCACCCCGACGCGGCGCTGGCCATACTTCACTCCGATAGGTGGCATAGCCGGCGGGATCGAAGGCGCTCAAGGCCGCATCGGCGCGAACCTGGCCACCGGCATACCGATCGGAGCCACTGAGGGTCCCAGAATAGAGACCGTCGAGGTGCTTGCCAACGAAAGCCAGTGCATCGGTTCGAGTAGGGAGGGGAACAGGAAGTGCAGAGGGCATGCACCTCTTATCATGGCCGACCGATCAGCGTTAGAGCGCTATTGCACCTGCCGCATTTCGGAGTTCCCCGGCCACAATGGGTGCGCCGGGCACGGTGCGCCACTCCGCGTGGTAGTTGGCTGGATCCAGAGCCGGATTCGCCCAGGGCGTAGGGCCTGCCTGGGCTGGGTTGATCGAGCGGGATCCGAGACCGAACTGGTCATAGACCTCGGCGAGATCGTCGCCGCACTGTTGACCAAGAACAACATGTCGGATGGCCACGTGGAGGCACCGAAAGTGGAGCCCATGATCAGGTTGTGGGGCACCGCCTGGGGGCGGGAAATCAGTCACCGCAGCATGGGCCAATTCGTGGCACATCGTGCTGAGATCGGCGCCGTTCGGACTGAGACTGATCCGACGGGCGCCGGGCTGCCAGCAACTGCGCAGCTCGCTCCGGTTGATCGAGACGCTGATTGCTGCGGGTACAACGACCGAGTTGGCATTCCACCAAACCGATTGCAGGACGAGGTCCACCACCGCTTGGAGCTCTCCCAATGGACGGCGGAGCACGAGGATGGTGCTCTCGGCCGACAGGTCTTCGGCGCAGTAGACCTGGCGCCGGTCAACATCTCTCACCATTTGCCGGCCTGGACTGCTCGCACTGCCACCCCGACCGAGGCCACCCCGAACATCAGTGACTCAAGGCGCGAGGTGATGGTTTCATCGTCTTGGCGCCACCGGTCAGGTCCGCAGCCATGCCGGCGGAACGGCCGTGGTCATGCCCCCCATAACCACCACTCACCCGTCGGGCCCGAGAGCTGATCCGGAGCCGCTTGAAGTGTTCGTCTACCTGTTTGTCTCGGCCTTTGACGACCAGGGCCGACCCCGTGCGGGAACGGTGGGTTGTTGGCTCGTGATCGGCGTCCTCCGAGGCCAACCGGTTGATCGCCTCGAAGCGTTCGGTGATGGCCTCGGCGTAGCCGTACATGGCGCTCCGACGCAGTCCTGACGTCTCCGCAGCCGTCCGTCCCTGTAATTCCGACGCTGCCCGCATCGCATCACTGTGCAGCATCGGCCAGAGGAACTTGACGCGATCGATGTCTGTGGAGAAGCCAACCGCCGCGGGTCGGCTTCGACGCCCCGAGACATAGAGATAGGCCCGACAGCCGAACGCCTTGCACACGGCACTGAAGATGGTCTCGGCGGGAATGCGATACCCGCCGGAAAGCTGGACGCCGATCTTCACGTCCACGATCGAGTCAGGGTCGCCGTCGAGATCCAACATCGCCTGGGTGATCCGGGCCCGGGCCATGAGATACAGCGCCTTCTCCTCATATGCCTGGGCCTCGGCAGGGAAGTTGGTTGAGCGGGCTTTGCGCCAGAGGCGCTCAACCTTGGCGATGAGGACAGAGTGTTCTTCTGCGGTACTGCGTTCTTCTGCGGTACTGCGTTCCTCTGCGGTCAGTTGCGGGGTGTGCGTCGTCATCTTCCCATCTTCGTCAGGGGTAGTGACAATAGCGGACGAGGACGACGGAATTGGCCAGCGTCGCACGCCGTGAGCCCGCCCCCCGCAAGTTTTGGATCTAGCCTAGAAGAGGTGCGGACGCCCACTCTCCCCTTCGCTCCAGGCGAGCTGGAGGCCACCTATGTCCCACCCAAGAATCGGCGACGCCGGAAACGCCTAGCCAACGGCGCGGTGATCGACCTCACCGTGGAGCCTGGAGTCATCCGCCAACCGACACCGGTGCATCCGATCCCAGGGGCTCGCCCGCTCGCCGAGATCGTGGCTGCGTTGCGCGCTGATGGCCGGTTGGTTCACCATGAGGTGGTCCCGGAACGCCCCCCGCAAACTGATTCTCTCCGCGAGCAACTCCCTCGTTCGATCCAGCATTGCCTGCCGGCCGAAGGCCTGTGGTCCCACCAAGCGGAAGCGATCAACCAGATTCGGTCCGGAGAATCGGTGGTGGTCGCCACCGGCACGGCCAGCGGAAAATCACTGTGCTACCAACTTCCCATTGCAGAATCCATCGTCAGCGGTCTGCGTTCTTCAACCTCACTACTGCTCTATCCCACCAAAGCGCTGGCGCACGACCAACTCCGGGGGTTTGCCGATCTGAATGTGCCGGGCCTGAGCGCCGCAACCTACGACGGGGACACATCGTCCGATCAGCGCCGGTGGGTCCGCAACAACGCCAACGTCATCCTCACCAATCCCGAGATGCTGCACAACGGCGTCGTGCCTCAGCACCGGCAGTGGGCCACCTTCTTCAAACGGCTGGAGTTCGTGGTAGTGGACGAACTCCATGTCTTGCGGGGCATCTTCGGAACTCACGTGGCCCACCTGCTACGCCGAATCCAACGGGTGGCAGCCCTCTACGGATCCACACCAACGTTCATCTTCTGCAGCGCAACGATCGGAGAGCCGGAACGATTGGCCAGTGAACTCATCAACCGACCCGTCATCAGCGTGAACAACGACGGGTCACCAAGAGGGCAGCGCACGATTGCGCTCGTGCAGCCAGCCACGATCGATGAAGAAAAGGGTCGCCGCCAATCACCGGCCACCGAGGCCATCCGCCTGGGGGCTGAACTGGCAGCCGCCGGTCGTCGAGCAATCATCTTCTGCCCCAGCAGGGCAATGACCGAACGTGTTGCGGCCGGTGTGGCCCAAGCGGTAGACCCGGACCTAGCGGACACGATCCGACCCTACCGCAGTGGCTACCTAGCCAGTGAACGACGCGAAATTGAAGAAGAACTCGCGGCCGGTCGGGTACGGGTCGTGGTGGCTACCAGCGCCTTGGAGTTGGGTGTGGACATCGGCGGGCTCGACGCAACGGTTTTGTGTGGTTTCCCCGGCACTATCGCTTCGCTGTGGCAGCAGATCGGCCGCGCCGGTCGGGCCGCCGAGGAGGCCCTGGCCGTTGTGATCGCCGGCGAAAACCAGTTGGACCAGTGGTTTGTCCAGCACCCCACAGCCCTCTTTGAACGTCAGCCCGAGCCGGCCGTCGTGAACGTGACCAATCCCCACATCATGGATCCCCATCTCTGCTGTGCCGCCTACGAGAGTCCGCTGGTGCCGACCGACCGCACATGGTGGGAAGATGTCGACGAGGGAATCGGCCGCATGGTTGCCGCCGACCAACTCGGCGTTCGGAGCGATAGCACCAGGCTGCCTCAGGCGCTCTGGACCGGCCGAGGCGTTCCGTTCAGTCAGATCGGGTTGCGTTCAGCATCCGGCGGCGAACTGAAGATCGTCAGCGCCGAAGGCAATCCGGTTGGCACCGTAGAAAAGAGTCGGGCGCCCTCACTGGTCCACACCGGAGCTGTCTATGTTCACCGGGGTCGCAACTATCGGGTAACGGATCTGGATCTTGATGCCAGGCGGGCCACCGTGGAGCCGGACGATTCAGGTCGTTGGACTTCCGCCCGCTCCCGCGTAGACATCGCCGTCACCAATGTTCGCTCCACAGTGACTCTGGGACGCTCCGTCCTGCGGTTCGGCCA
>RCMY010006066.1_pt1 | contig 10162 bp, 5 predicted proteins | sample 2041341 | NCBI WGS metagenome assembly RCMY01 (sample SAMN09708234, study PRJNA481090) | Marine sediment metagenome, whole genome shotgun sequencing project.
ACCATCAATAAGATTTTTTGAATACGTACCGTCATAAATCTTACCTTTTCCACAGGATGGGCTTCTCGCCTTAAGCACTGCTTTTTTGATGCCATTTGCAAGGCAAATTTGAAGTGTTAATCTGGCGCCTTCTTCATAGTTTTTGGTTACGTCATCCCCGTTTACAGTGAGGACAAATCCGTCTCTAATTTCTGCTGGGTCTCTTGGGATAGATAATCCACCAAGAACTTCCGGACACAAGGCGATGAGGTCATACTTCTCTTTCAAAGGACTCATCTTGCTGGGGTCAAAAGCTTGTCCATCGTAGCGGACCTTCTCCCCAAGAAGGCATGCTGAGACAAGTAGTTTTTCTTTCATGTCTATTTCAGGGTGATGATTGTGACCCCTTTTCCTCCTTCTCCGTATTCACCGAGTCGGTATTTTTTTACGTGAGGATGATGCCGAAACATATCCCACAGATGCTCTCTTAAAATGCCTGTTCCCATACCATGAATGATGGTAACCTCATTGAGTCCTGCGATGGAAGCCTCATCTAGATACATATCTACAATGTGCTCGCCTTCCAGGGCGTCTTGACCACGAACATCACAACTGATGGCAACATTTCTAAGGTTCAGTTTCGTTTCCCGTTTAGCAATTCTTTTTTGTTTTTTATCTTCTTTGATTTCCACAAGATCCCTTTTATTGACGTTGAGCTTCATGATGCCCGCTTGGACCATGAGATCCCCTTTTGCATCAGGTAGGGTAAGAATGGATACTTTTTGATTCAAAGTGGATAAGAGGACATCTTGACCTTCTTTAAAGTCAGTAATCTGCTTTCCTTCCACTTTTTCAAAGAGATTTTTACTGTCCTGCTTATCCATGTCTTTCTTTAGATGATCTCTGATTTCTTGAAGGCTACGCCTACTATCTTTGAGCTCCACACTACTCTCAAGATCGCGAAGTTGTTTTAGAATATCATCAGCCTTACTTTTAGCCTCTTCCAAATATTTCTTTCCTTCGTTCTTGGCATCTCTCATGGCTTTGTCACGGATATCATCGATACGTTCTAGCTTCTTATTTAGCTCCTCTTCTTTGCGAAGTAGTTCCCTCTTGATATTTTCCGCATCTCTTGCATCTTTGGATGCATCTCTTCTTGATTTTTCAAGACTTTCGATGAGGTCCTCAAACTTTAGTGCTTCTTTGTCGATGAAGGCTCTGGAACGCTCAATGATTTGATCACTTAGTCCCAATCTTTTTGAGATCAGAAAGGCATTGGATTTCCCGGGGACACCGATGAGTAGTCTATAGGTAGGTCGTAAGGTTTCCACGTTGAATTCCACGGAAGCATTGACTGTTTTATCCGATTTCAAAGCATAGGCCTTTAACTCACTATAGTGCGTGGTGGCAAGAATGCGGATTCGTCTTTCCTTTAAGGTATCAAGAATCGCCATGGCTAAGGCTGCGCCTTCCGTAGGGTCGGTACCAGCTCCGAGTTCATCGAATAGAATAAGGGATCGCTCGTCTGCTTCTTCAATGATACTGACGATGTTGGTCATATGAGAAGAAAAAGTAGAGAGGCTCTGCTCAATACTTTGTTCATCACCGATGTCAGCGTAGATATCATGAAATAGTCCGATACTGGAACCATCTGTCACTGGAATGAGTATTCCTGACATGGCCATAATATGCAAAAGACCTACAGTTTTCAAAGTGACTGTTTTGCCCCCGGTATTAGGCCCTGTGATGAGGATGGTTGTGATGCCTTCTTCCATATAGATGGTGGAAGGTACGACCTCTCTGTCGGGGATTAAGGGGTGTCTTGCGTCTCTGAGGTTAAAGGTGAGGTCTTCGCTGAGTGAAGGCTTAGTTCCACTGATTTTACTGGAATATTTTGCTTTAGCAAAAATAACATCCAGTTCATAGATGATCGATGCATTTCTTTGAACTGAATCATAGTCCATTTCCACTTTTCTTGAAAGCTCCATGAGAATTCTCTCTATTTCAGCTCTTTCTTTCAGCATCAGTTCCTTGATCTCATTGTTAAGGTTCACAAGGCTCATAGGTTCGATGAATAGAGTAGCGCCAGAAGCACTCTGATCATGAATAAGACCCTTCACCTGACCTTTGTGTTCTGCTTTTACCGGAATTACATACCGATCTCCTCGAACAGTATAAAGACTGTCTTGGAGATATTTTTCATTCTCTCGCACAAGGCTTTGAATTTTATCTTTTACGGAACCAGTTTTATCCCGTAAGGATCTTCTGATTTTAAGCAGCGTATCCGAGGCGTGATCAGAGATTTCTTGATCTCCAATGATGGCATGATAGATGGCATTTTCCAGTTGCTTCAGTGGAGTCACTCCATAAACCAGGTTCTTCAAATGAAAACAGTATTCCTCTTTACCCACATAGTCTTTAAAATGTCTTGCACTTTTCATAACATTGGCGATTTTAAGGAGGAATTCCCCGCTGGTGGTTCCACCTTTACCAATATATCCTATCGAACTTCTTACGTCATAAACACCTTCAAAGGGAGCGCTTCCCTTTTCTTCCAGAAGACGTAAAGCTTCTTTTGTTTCTTCTAGAGCTCTTTCGATTTCTGCTTTTGCAGAAAGGGGCGACAAGGCTTCAATCCCTTCTTTTCCAGGTGAAGAGATGGCGTAGGATTTTACTTTTTCCTTGATTTTCTTAAATTCCAGTTTGTTCAGATTCTTTTCTTTCACTATTCAACACCTCGTTTGTAATGTCCTCTGTTAAATGATTCAAGCTGAAGTGCTTCGCCAGTTAAAAATGCATTTAGAATTTCTTTTGCTTCTTCAAATTCTTCCGTCGTCAAGTCGATTCTCATGGATTTGATGCCAATGTGTTCGAGATCTTTTGTGCTGTCTAGAAGATTTTTTGGTTTCCCATTCATAATGTAGCTTCTACAGAAAATATCCGTCATCACTGGGAACTGCTCTCCCATTCGGTCTTTCAGTCTATAGCTTTCAGTCATGCAAGCTTCATTACAAGGTACCGTGCGGGACATGCCCCCTACTGTGGCACCCACAGGGCAGTACTCGCTATGCATCAATTCTTGTCTTCCATAAACAAGAGTGAGGTATCTTTCTTTATGCTCAAGCATTTTCAGCTCTTGCCTGTTGAGCTCTTCACTGATCATGGACATGGATAGATCCTCATCATAAAACTTTAAAGCATCGCTGTTGAAAATGTTTAGTTTATAATCACCAATGATGTAGAAGTCTTTTCCAAGTAGTCTTATGACACCAGCATTATTTGTGATGATCCCTGCAATTTTTCCATGTTCTTCTAGTTTTTTTACTTTTTCCACAATGGGATAAAGTTCCGTTCTCAAAATATTCGAGACTCTCACATAAAGATTAATCTCCTTATTCTCTTTTAGTAGTAAGGAAACGTCTCTGAAGTTTATATATTTAGCGCCTCGATAAAATGGATAAACCGCAATATCTTTTGCACCCATATCTAAAGCTAGTTGGAGCTGCTCTTTGGTAGACACTGAAACAAGCCTAAGATTCTCTCTAATTTCATGCTTCATCTCAGGAACACCACTTTTCACTTCATTTTGCAGAGTTCTTTTTTTGTTTTTTACTTCATGTAGAACAATATCTTCTAGCAAAAGACGTCTCATTTCATTGACTTCTTTCACAGGGAGAAAACCTTCACTGAAGTCGAGCGTTTTGATGTTTTTGATTATAAATGGAGACTCACCGCTTTTTTTAAGCGCTTCCTCTACTCTTTCAAGACTCAAAGGAGCCTTGAGTGGTGTTTCAACGATCTTTGATTTTCTGACATATTCTTTGTCGTTATACTTTACTTTTAGATAGGCTTCTTCACCCGCTTTAAAGAAAAGCTCTGCGGTGAGTTCTATTTTACGGTCATAACTTCCGTTGTGGCTTCTTTTTAGCTGGTTCATCAGTTCAAAGTCATAGGTTTTATACAAGGTCCCTTCTGGAAGAGTGCTTCTACCTATGAGCTTTACAGTTTCTCCAGGTTCCGCTTGATCTCTTACATCACCTTGGTCGCGGATCCCTTCTACGGTGAGTCCTTTCTCTCCGACGCGAAGACCATCACCCTTTCGAAGTGTTTCCTCAAGTGTTAAACTGCCATCTCTATTTACTTTACCGATGGGAACACCGGTGTTTTTAGGATAGTTAAAGGACATCAGATCTCTTCCTGTTTTTCCATGGAAGTATCCATCAGAAAGCCCCTCACGATTAAACACTTTCATGAGATTCTTTTTGTGGTAAGTTTCTTTTTTACCCTCAATCTCTTCTCGGAAGTACTTCACTGTAGCCGCCACATATTCAGGTCTTTTCATTCTGCCTTCAATCTTTAAAGAATAGACCCCTGAGTCTATGATTTCATCGATATTATCCACTGCTGTGATATCTTTTGGACTCATAAGATAAGCTTTCGCTTTAGATACGTCATTTCCATCTATAAGGTCATAGGGAAGCCTACATGGCTGAGCACATCTACCACGGTTTCCACTTCGTCCTCCGATGATACTACTCATAAGGCATTGCCCAGAATAGCTGATGCAAAGGGCTCCATGGACAAAGATTTCTGTTTCCACACCTAAGTCTTTACTGATGTGTTTTATTTCATCAAAAGAAAGTTCTCTTGCAAGAACAACACGTTTAATTCCTTTATCTGTATAGTAGAGAGCTCCTTCTCCGTTGTGGATGGTCAGTTGAGTGGATGCGTGGAGCTCGAAATCAGGGAGCTGATTTCGGAGTCTGTATATGAGACCCGTATCTTGAACTATAAGTGCATCTACACCGATGGTGTAGAGAAATTCTGCATAGGAAATAGCCTCATCAAGTTCACTGTCCTTGAGAAGGGTATTTAGGGTGATATTTACTTTTACTCCATAGCTATGACAATAATCCACAGCTTCTTCCAGTTCCTGTTCTGTGAAATTGGATGCATATGCTCTGGCAGAGAATCTGGTTCCTCCTAGGTACACGGCATCCGCTCCGTTTTGAACGGCCATAATAAGAGACTCCATACTTCCTGAAGGGGCTAACAGTTCTAAATTATTCAAATTCATCTACCTCATCTACTAAAATTTTCCTTATCCATTATAACATAAAACCGGAACTGAACCATTGTCAGTACCGGTTATGTTCTTATTCCTCAAATATGGCTGAATTGAAAAAGCAACTATTTTAGTTTCTCTTTCAATATTGGGTTTTTCTCTCTTTTTTCTTTGTTGTCTTTTGTTTGTACAAGCTGTGCATCAAAAAGCTTTTTCTGAAGCTCTAAAACCTTGTATTTATATGATTGGAGTTCAAATTTCAATTCTTTGTTCAGCTTGGATAGTGTTTCATTCTCGTCCCGATACTCCTTGGCACTATCTTGAGTTAATCTAAGTTCCGTCTCTAGCCTTTTTATTTCACGCTCTTTTGAAAGTTTATCTTTTTGATCCGCATTTTTAAAAGTTGAAATCTTTTCGTGTAAAATTTGATTGTCCTTTTGCATTTTTTCCAGCGCTTCTTCCAAAAGCTTTATTTCTTCTTTTAGACCCTCGGACTTCTGATAGACAGAGCCTTCTTCTCTTTTGATGGCTTCAATTTCAAGATCCTTCTTAAATGCTCTATCTACTGAATTTAATGCTGCAAGAACGGAAGCGGAAGAAGTGTCAATTTGTTGGTTTCTCTCCATGATGGAAGTGATCAGTTGATTCACTTCTTTACCTACTTTTCTTAAGTAGTCTTCCTTTTCTTCCCCTTTAACAACATACTCCTGTCCACAGATTCTAACGGTGACTTTATTCATAAAATGGTCCCCCCTTAAGTATTATTCATGCCAAAATGCCTGCTGCACTTGTTAATTTCCAATATTCTCATAAATCTTATCGTGTAATGACTATTATAGTCTTTATTAAGAAAAAAATCATCCGCTTCAGGATTATTTCTTGAAGCGGATGATTTTATTTGATTGTAAAGTTCACCAAATATCAGGAATTATCTTAAGGTTGCCCCCAGAACATGCTCTAAGGTTCTCACGATTTTATCATGAACCTTATTTACTTCTTTATCTGTAAGGGTTTTTTCCTTATTTCTGTATACGAGATTATACGCTACACTTTTCTTTCCTTCGGAGAGCTGTTTCCCCTTATAGACATCAAAAAGCGTATAGCTCTCTAGGAGGTTTCCTCCCTGTTTCTTGAAAATAGTTTCCATATCCTGCACAAGGATGGCATCATCTATAAGAACAGCAATATCTCTTGTTACAGACGGATATTTAGGGATCTCAGTATACTTTCTTTCAATATCTGCATTGGTATAGAGCGTTTTTAGATCCATTTCAAGAACATAGGAAGCGTTATCCATGTTGTAATTTGAAAGGACTCTAGGGTGTACTTCACCAAAAGTACCAAGAATCTGTTTTCCAAGAAGAATCTCCGCTGATTTACCTGGGTGGAAGAAAGGGTTCTCGCTTCTTCTATAGCTGATATTCTTTAATGCAAACTCTTCCGTAATGACTTCTACGATTCCTTTCAGGTGATAGAAAAGATCCTTTCCGTACATGCCTACTGTAAGCATCTCTTTTTCTTCAGGGAGCGTTTCTCCGGTCTGAAGATAAACTTTTCCAATTTCGTATAGATAAGCTTCATCATTACTTCTCGCTTCATTTCTACTTAAAGATTCCATCATGGATGAAAGCATGGAAGTTCTCATGACTGAAAAATCTTCGCCTAATGGATTTCTAATTTCCACCATGTTTCTTAAGCTTGAATCTTCAGGTATGAGGATCTTATCTAAATCCTTTCTAGAGATAAAACTGTAGCTGATGGATTCGTAAAGGCCCTGAGCTACCAGATACTCTTCAAGTTTTCTTCTAAGAATTTGATGAGGATATCTTCCTCCGCGAGGTGCATTAACATGAGGAATAGTAGCTTCAATGTTGTTGTAGCCATAAATTCTTGCGATTTCTTCAGTGATATCCTCTTTAATAAATAAGTCATTTCTGAAAGTTGGTGTTTCAATGTGGAGTACACCATTAGAAACTTCGGTTTTGATTTCAAGATTATTGAGAATCTCAATCATGTTTTCTTCGGAAATCTTAGTACCAAGGAAGTTGTTTATATAGGAAACGGGTACCTCCATGTGATTAGGTTCTCTTTTTTCGTTATAAACGTCCACTGTATAATCGAGGACTTTTCCGATTTCAAGAGTTTCAACAAGATGACAGAGACGGTCCATAGCTAACGCTACAAGATTTGGATCGATGTCCTTATCAAATCTTGTGGAGGCTTCTGTTCTTAAATTAAGATAGCCAGAAGCGTTTCTTGTGGTTACACCATCAAAGTTCGCAGACTCGATGATGACTCTTTTGGTATCTTCTTTTATTTCTGAGTCAAGTCCACCCATGATGCCGGCAATCCCAATGATGTTCTTGTCGTCATTGATGAGGAGTGTCTTTTCTTTTAGTGTTCTTTCAATCTCATCAAGGGTAACAAATTTTTCTCCGCCTACAGCTTCTGTAACGCGAATGATTCCTGAAGAAATTTCTCTCTTGTCAAAAGCGTGAAGAGGTTGACCAATTTCAAGCATGACGAAGTTCGTAAGGTCGACCATGTTGTTTATCGGTCTTACACCTGCTTCAAGAAGTCTACTTTTGATCCATTCAGGGCTTTCACCAACGACTACATCCACAATTTCTCTCGCCATATATCTTCTTGCTAAAGGCGTATCTATAGACACCTTGATGGGGTCCATATCAGATGGAATTGGATTAAAATCAAAGGATGGCTTTTTCAGCGTTTTTCCATAAATTGCTTGGGTCTCTCTTGCAAGACCGAGGATACTAAGGCAGTCGGGTCTATTGGAAGTAATTTCAAGGTCTAAGATTCCTCCATTCAGGCCAAGAGCTTCTTTGATATCTACACCGATTTTGGTGCTGCTTTCCATAATCATAAGACCGTCACAGGTTCCCTTTTCTTTAAGACCCAGTTCTTCTTCTGAGCAAAACATTCCGTTTGAAAGAATACCACGTAGTTTTCCTTTTTTGATGCTCACGCCTTCCCAAAGAGTTGAGTTATGAAGAGCAACAGGGACGATATCCCCTTCTTTCATATTCGTTGCTGCAGTAACAATCTGGATAGGCTCATCTTGTCCTATATCAATGGAACAAACAACGAGTTTATCTGCTTCAGGATGCTGCTCTATTTTTAAAATCTTTGAAGTGACTACATTCTGAATCACATCAAAGGGATTTTCAAGACCTTCCACTTTTGAACCTGATAAAGTCAGATCATCTGCTAGTGTTATTCCGTCTACGCTAATATCTATGTAATCTTTTAACCATTTAATTGGTAATTTCATTTTTCTTTCCCTCCTACTTGAATTGCTTCAGAAATCTCATATCACTTTCGTAGAGAAGCCTGATGTCGTTTATTCCGAATTTCTGCATGGTCATTCGATCCAGTCCAAATCCAAATGCGAAGCCTGAATAGACTTCAGGGTCAATGCCACCCTTTTTAAGGACTTCAGGATGGACCATACCGCATCCGAGCAGTTCAATGAAACCTTCTCCCTTACAGACTTTACAGCCTTCTCCGTGGCACACGAAGCAAGTTCCGTCCATTTCAGCAGATGGTTCTGTGAATGGGAAATGATGAGGTCTAAATTTTGTCTTTATGTCATCTCCGTAGAGCTTTTTCACAAACTGTTCTAGGGTTCCTTTAAGATCAGCAAAGGTGATGCCCTTATCAATGACAAGGCCTTCAATCTGATAGAAGATTGGTGAATGCGTTGCATCGACATCATCAGATCTGTACACTTTACCAGGTGAAATCATTTTAATTGGTGGCTTCTGATCTTCTATGGTTCTTATCTGTACAGGAGAAGTTTGGGTTCTTAGTACAATATTGTCATCAATATAAAAAGTATCTTGCTCTCCTCTAGCGGGGTGATCCTTTGGAATATTGAGCGCTTCAAAGTTGTAGTAGTCGAGTTCTACTTCCGGTCCTTCTTCGATGGTGAATCCCATTTCAAGGAAAATGTTTTCGATTTTTTCCATGGTAATCATCAGCGGATGTTTTCCACCCATAGGTGTTTTGACTCCAGGTAAAGTGATATCAATTACTTCATTTTTAAGTTTCTCTTCAGTAGCTTTTTCTTTGAGGCTTTCTTTTAAGGACTGAATTTTTTCTTCCAGTTCTTCTTTCGCTTCATTCACAAGCTTTCCAACTAAAGGTCTTTCTTCAGGAGATAATCCTCCCATACTTCTAAGAATTTGTGTGAATTCCCCTTTTTTTCCAAGGTATTCAACTCTAAGTTTTTCCAGCTCTTCACCGGACTTTAAATTTTCAATTTTTTCGTTGAAACGTATTTTGATGGCTTCAATTTGTTCGCGCATAATTCCCTCCATTCGTATAAATAAAAAAACCGTCCCTCATAAATATAAAAGGGACGGAAAATTCCGTGGTACCACCCTGATTGACGAGAATTCTCCCGCCCACTCAGTTAAATATATCGGTTTATCCGTCAGAAACTACTTTATTTCACCTCTGATGCTCCAAAGTGAACTTCACTGCGATATTACTAGAGAAAGCTTACAGTCTATGGCTTTCATTCCCTGGCTAGTAGTTAAGGGCAGTTACTCTCTTTATCTAAGCATAAATATTAATTTGTATCTATATTATTATAGAAGATATGATTGAATTTATCAACATGTTGGCATTAGTTTATTTCAAATACAACGAGAACATCAAGTTCCCAGTTGCCTAACTCGTTCGAAGAGGACGATGGAGGTTGCTACTGCAGCATTTAAACTTTCAGCTCCCCCAGGCATGGGGATTTTAAGAAGAAGATCCGCTTTGTCTTCAATTTCTTTGGATATTCCGCTTCCTTCGTTTCCAATGGCAATGATGATATTCCCTGTCAAATCTTCTTGGTAGAGATTCTTTTGCGCTTCTAAGCTCGTGACCGCAAGATGATAACCTGCACTCATGAATTGATCTAATGTTTTCTCCCCTTGAAGATAGATCGGCAAGTAAAATATGGAACCCATGGAGCTTCTTATGACCTTATCATTAAAGGGGTCCACTGTGTTCTTTCCGAGGATGATTCCTTTTGCCCCTGATGCATGACAAGATCTTATAATTGTGCCCAGATTGCCAGGGTCTTGAAGTCCGTCAAGATAAACA
>RCMY010006067.1_pt1 | contig 10162 bp, 8 predicted proteins | sample 2041341 | NCBI WGS metagenome assembly RCMY01 (sample SAMN09708234, study PRJNA481090) | Marine sediment metagenome, whole genome shotgun sequencing project.
TTGATGACAGCGTCTGGCCAAATACTGTGGCTTGTTCAAATGACACGGTTTGCGTCGACAACAAGAACGCCCTTACGAACGTCGTGGATGTGTTCGACACACCCGGCGCGGATGCCCAGTTTATCGGGTCGCTAAATTTAAACCTCGACAACCTTGTTCTGCTACGCACCACGATTGAGCAAAGCCGCGATAATGCTCCGGCCAAGTGGCTGGGGGATTTCGAAATGCCTCAGTTTGAAACCGAATTTCAGTTGTAAGAACCGTGGTTCTTTGCCGCAGACGCGCAAGCATCAATCAAAACTACACCCCAAACCGTATCGCGCAACGTGTCAAATACGCCAGCGACCACTAGCGCGGGGGGGCTGGAGGCGCCGATGTAACGGGCGGGATGGCCACGCGCCGGGCGGCATTGAATACGTCAAGGTAACAGGCGCGTTGGCAGTTTCGAGACACTTGCCCATCATCGCGGTGACAGCGACCTTGCTGGGAGTCCGGGCTGGGAGTCCGGGCTGGAATTTCCGGCTGAAATTCTGGGCCTCGCGCAGCGCATTACACCGGCCTTGAAGTCCGGGCCGAGGCGCTTGGCACCCCTAGGCAAATGACCGGTGATTGACACATGCACCGCCTGCGCGTGATACTCAGATTGATTTCAAACGGTCTCCGCAGCGATTTTGCTGTGCTGATTTTTATATTAATGGCTTTTCGTATGGTGGTTTGAACGTGCGGTATCGCGCGGAAATAGATGGTTTGCGCGCGCTCGCAGTAGTGCCCGTCATCCTGTTCCATGCCGACGTTGCGATATTTCGCGGCGGCTTTGTGGGTGTCGATGTGTTCTTCGTCATCTCCGGCTATCTCATCACGTCGCTCATCGCCGAGGATCTGGCGCGTGGCCGCTTCAGCATTCTGGATTTTTATGAACGCCGGGCACGGCGGATCCTGCCGGCGCTTTGTGTTGTGGTGTTTGCGACCGTGCCTTTTGCCTTGGTGCTGCTGCTGCCGCGCGACCTGATGGATTTCGCACAAAGCGTACTGGCCACGGCCACCTTTTCCTCCAACATCCTGTTCTGGAGAGAGAGCGGTTATTTCGCGACCCAAGCCGATCTTAAACCTCTGCTGCACACCTGGAGCCTCGCAGTCGAGGAACAGTACTATATCCTTTTCCCGATTTTCATGGCCGCAGTGTGGCGGCGGGGCCTGCGCGCGGTAGCGCTTGCGATAGCGGCCATTTTCGTGATCAGCTTCGCAGGATCGGTCTGGGGGGCGGCAGTAAAACCGTCGGCTGCCTTCTACCTTCTGCCCAGTCGTGGCTGGGAGCTTTTGGCGGGGGCCTTCGCGGCGCTCTGGCTGGGCAATCGCACAGTGCAGCCTTCGCGGCTCTGCGGCGCCGCGTCGCTGGCCGGGTTTGCCATGATCGTGACGGCGGTCTTTGCGTTTGACGCGGCCACGCCGTTTCCGGGCTACGCCGCGCTTTTGCCGGTGACGGGCACCGTTTTGATCGTTCTGTTTGCAGGCCCGACGACATTGGCGGGGCGCGTCCTGGCCTGGCGCCCGCTGGTCGGGGTCGGGCTGATTTCCTACAGTCTGTATCTGTGGCACCAGCCGATTCTGGCATTTGCAAAGTACCGTACCATCGATCATCTGGGCCCTGCGGCAGTGGCGGGCTGCCTGATATTGTCGATGGCGCTGGCCTGGGCAAGCTGGGCCTGGGTGGAGCGTCCGTTCCGCAACCGGGCACGCCTGCCGGGTCCGCGCATCTTGTGGGCCGGGGCCGCAGGGCTTGCCGTGATGGCGGCGCTGGGGGCTGTTGGCGCATGGAAGCCTTTCGGCATGGGCGGCGGTCTGCGCCCGGATCTGTATGCCTCGGACATACGGATCGGCCTGCGGCAAGAGGACCAGTTCGCCCAAGGGTTCAAGGGTCCGGCAGTCGCGCTCTGGGGCGACAGCTTTGCCGATGCGCTGACGCTGGAGTTAGGGGCACAACTGAATGCCGCAGATCGCCCCATGTACGGATTGATCAAACATTCCTGCCCCTCACTTCTGGGCACGCAGCGCAACGATGCCGCGCGCCTTGGCCGGGATTTTGCCCAAGATTGCCAGCGTCACAACACAGCGGCCCTTGCCCGGCTGGCCGAACTGCAACCGTCCCATGTGGTTCTGACCTCGGCCTATTCGTGGTACATGACCGCCCGCAACGACACAGATCAGGCAATTCTTGTCGCACCGGGCGCGCCGCATACGCCCTCGAGACTTGTGGTCGCGGACAGCCTTGTCCGGACCGCGCTGCGGATACGCAGCCTCGGCATTGTTCCGATCGTCGTGCTGCCGCATCCCACAGCCCAGCATTTCGAAGAGATCGTGCGCACCGGCGCCTATCGCCGGGCACCTGTCATGGTCGACAGCGATGCAGCCCGCCGCGATGCGCATTTTCTGGCCGCCCGTCTTAAGGCCGCTCTGGGTGATGCGGCGATTGTGATCCATGCCGCCGATCTGCTCTGTGCGCCGGGCCCGGCGCTCTGCCCCGTCTTTTCAGAAGACGGTCAATCGCCGTTCCTGTGGTATGATGGCCAGCATCTGTCGCAATACGGCGCGGGGCGCGTGGTGCCATCGATCACGGCGGCCATCAAACGCCCCCCCTCTGGCGGGGCTCTTAAGGGGGACCCGCGCCGCAGCCTGCCGGTGGGTGCCCGGTATCAGTCCGGTCCCGATACACGGCGGGTCCGGAACACACCGTGACGTTCTGTGGCCCGCACCCGTTCACGCTGAAGCCCGCGTATCTGGCGCATCATCGCCAGCGCGCCGATCCACAGCATCATGGGAAACAGCACGAAGGGCTTGTAAAGATCGGCCTCGGCAAAGATGCGGATCGTGACCGCTGCACTCTGGCACAGAAAGAAGATGGCAGGCATCGTGCCCAGCGTCAGCGCGCCGCGCAGGGTCCAGCCCAGCGCCCAGACCATCGCCAGTAACGTCATGCCAAGCCCAATCAGCCCCTGATGCACCGCAATCTCGTAAAACCCGTTGTGGAAGTTGAAGGTGGTGCGCGAACCCTTGTAGAATTCCGCATGGATTTTGCGGACCAGCGGCGAGTCCTCATAGCGCCAGAACCCGCCGGACCCGACGCCCAAAAGCGGCTCTTCGCGGATTTGATCCTCGGCATAGTTCCACAGCACCGTGCGCCCGGTCATTGAGCGGTCCTTGCCAAGCGCGTCCAGCGTGGAGCCGATCACATCGCCCAGCGGATCGGCCAGCACCCACGCGGCCAGCGCGGTGATTGCCGCCAAGCCAAGGCAGATCCCGGCCAGCCTGAGCGGACGCAACCATATGCCGAGCAGAACCAGCGACGCGACGATGATCCCTCCCCCCGTGGCTGCGGCAAGGACGAGGGCGGTGGCCGATTGGCTTTCAAGGATCAAAAACAGGCTAAGCGCGGCCAACGCAACGCCGACGCCGCGAATCCGGGGCGGCGCCCCCCGGTCAAGGGTGACGGCGACCGCTACGGTCCAAAGGATGACCATATTGGTGCCCAGCATGTTCTTGTGCGGAAACAGACCCGGCACCATCTGCCCCGTGCCCAACCCGTAAAGAAGGTTGAGCACCGCAACCGCGCCTGTCGCCGCAAGCACCGCATAAAGGATCTGTCGCGGCTCAAGCGAGAGCACGATCACGTAGCAGATCACCATGGTCAGCATCAGATATACCGAGGTTTTGAACGCGATCATGGGCTCTACCGCCCAAAGCGGTGAGATCATACACCACAGCGGCAGCAGCAGGATCGGCAACGACCGCGCCATAAGCCATGCCATTTCATCCCGGCGGCGCCACGCGCGCACCGCAAAATACAGCGCCAGCGGATAGAGCAAAAGCTCGTCACCGCGAAACTGCACGAAGGTCACGAGAAACCACAATGTCATTGCGAGCACGTCGCAATGCTTGGCCGTGATCCGCCGAACCGGGCCACGGCTCGCGGTGGCCCCAGCGCCGGGGTTTGCCGAAAAGTCGGTCGTGCTCGTCATGCGTTTCTTCCGTCTTCAATGGCCCACCTGCACGGTCCGGCAGGGATGGGCAGGCTCTGGGCAGGTTATTGGCGACGCGGCCCTCTTCTGCTGTATAACATAAACAGGTTTTTTCTATCAGGTCGCGTGGCAGTGTCTTTGGACCGGCGCGAGACATCTTTTTGCAGAAGGACATTCCAACATGATAGTCAAATTGTCTTTCCCTGTCGCAAACTCCCGGTCCTGCCGATGCTGATTGATGGCCATGTGCATCTGTATCCCGGTGTTGACCCGAATGCGTTCCTGTCCGCCGCTGCGGCCAATCTGATGGCAGCCGGACGGCGGGCGGGCCTTAATTCTGGATCCTGCGCGCTTTTGATCACCGAAACGCCGCGCGAAACCGGGTTTGACGATCTGGCCGCCGGGCGCGGCGTGCCGGCGGGCTGGCGGGTGGAGCAGTTGCCCGGCGATCCTCTGGCGATCCGGCTGCACGGCCCTGACGCGCAAATGCTGGTGCTGGTGGCCGGGCGGCAGATCGTCTGTGCCGAACGTCTGGAGGTACTGGCAATCGGATATCGGGGCGCCATGCTGGATGGTCAGCCGCTGGATGCGGTGCTTGCGGCGCTGCGCGCCGAAGGGCGGCCTGCGATCCTGCCTTGGGGCGCGGGAAAATGGCTGGGCGCACGGGGCGCGCGGATTGCGGCGCTGGTCTCGGCTGGTTTGCCGCAGGGTGTATTTCTGGGCGACAATGGCGGGCGGCCGGTGGGCTGGCCCGCGCCTGCGGTCTTTGGCGCTGCCGGTCTGGTTCTGCCGGGCAGCGATCCGTTGCCGATTTCTGGCGGCTGGCGGGATGTCGGGCGCTATGGGTTTCACCTGCCGGGCGCAATCGATCCGGCATGCCCGGCCCGGTCGATTCTGGCCGCGCTGTGCGCATTGACACATCAGCCGACGATCATCGGGCGGCGGATCGGCCTGCCGGAGTTTGTCGCCCGCCAAATCCGGCTGCGCGTATCGTGAGCGGGCTACAGCGCGCCAGCCTCGCCACGCTTTCGGCGCAACCCTACGACATATTGGTCGTGGGCGGGGGGATCTATGGTGCAATGGCCGCGCGCGAGGCGGGTCTGCGCGGTTATCGCACCGCGCTGGTCGAACAGGACGATTTCGGCGGCGGCGCATCGTTCAACTCCCTCAAAATCATGCATGGCGGAATCCGCTATGTGCAGCATCTCGATGTGATGCGGCTGCGGGCGTCGGCGCGGGAACGGGCCTTCTGGCGGCAGGTCGCGCCGGATCTGGTGCAGCCCTTGGATTTCACCATTCCGTTGACCGGGTACGGGATCAAGGGGCCCGCGGCCTTTGCGGCGGCGGCGGCGCTGTATACGGCGCTGTCCGCAGGATTGCGGGGGCCGGGTTTCGGCGGAACGGGTGTGATCACCGCGTCGGCGGCGCGCCGCCATCTGGGCGGATTGGCACCTGAGGGGCTGACCGGCGGCGGCGTCTGGCGTGACGGGCAGATCCAAGACACCGGACGGTTACAGATCGCCGTGCTGTCGGCGGCGGCCCAGACTGGGGCGGACATCGCCAACCACATGGCGGTCGACGGGTTTTTGCAGCGCAGCGGCCGGATCGAAGGCGCCGCCGTGACCGACCGGATCAGCGGCCAAACGGGCCAGATTACGGCCCGCGCCGTATTGTCATGCACGGGCGAGGCCGCAGGATCGCTGGCGGCCCCGGTGCTGGCCCCCGATGCGCGCGCCCGGTTTCCGGCCTTCGCGCGCGCCCTCAACATCGTCGTCAGCCGGCAAATCGGCAACCGGGCGCTTGGGATCGTTGGATCCGAAGGGTCCGACGCCGTCATCGACCGGGGCGGGCGAATGTACTTCCTTACGCCTTGGGCCGGAATGACGGTGATAGGAACCCATGAGGCGCCTTTGCGCGGCAACAGCGCCGACACCGGCGTCACCGATTTCCTGAACATCCTGAACCGCGCCTGTCCGGATCTGGCCCTGACGGCGCGGGACGTTCTGCACGTCTATGATGGCATGATCCCGGCAGATGTGGACGATGACCGGGGCCGGGCTGTGCGCCGACGGACCGCCGGAACGCTGCTGGATCATGCGCCCGACGGCGCCGCAGGTTTGATCAGCGTGATCGGGGTGAAATACACCACCGCGCGCGCGATCGCGGAACGGGCGATGGACATCGCTGACAGCCATCTGGGCGGCGGCAGCGCATCTGCCAGCGTCAGGCGCCGCAGCCTGACCGAAAAACTGCCACATGTTGCCTCTGCCACCGTCGATCCCGACGATTCCGCTGGACTGACCGCGCGTATTGAATGCGCCATGCACCACGAAATGGCGATGACGTTGGAGGATGCGGTAATGCGGCGGACGCCACTTATCGAGACGGGCGCGCTTTCGGGACCAAACGGACCTGCGCGCCGCGCACGCCTGAAAAGAATCGCCTTGGCGCTTGGATTGCCCGATGATTCGGTCCTGTTGTGATGCCCCAAGCGAAACACGAAAAAGTGCTTGGACACGCAATTCCTAATAATAACGTAGGGCGGGCCAATTCAAATACAACCTTGGCGCGAACAGCGACGAGATTAATCACTATTTAGGCAAATTCCTCGACAAAACGGTTTATCAAAGGTTAACCTGTACTCACAGCTGCAAGATTTAAGAATCAATCCTATTTCAAGGGGGCTTAAGGTAGTTCTTCTTTTTTAAAACTTTATTCCTTTGGGGGGGATATTTTGACATGCAACATCGTTCAACAATCTCCGAAAGCATGGACGTCGACACGTTCATCGACGACCTTCGGCTCAAGCGTATTTTTGACGCTGTCTTTTCCGGGTTTGTCCTGATTTTGATCTTGCCACTACTGGCCCTGATCGCATTTTCCATTCTTCTTGTAAGCCGGGGCGCACCGATTTATTCGCACAAGCGCGTTGGTCTAAATGGGCGGACGTTCGGCTGCCTTAAGTTTCGGACAATGATTCCGAATGCCGACGAGGTCCTGCAAGACCTTCTTAAAACCAGCCCGGAAGCAGCCCGTGAATGGGCGGCACAGCGCAAGCTTCGCAACGATCCTCGTATCTTGCCGGTGATCGGACATTTCCTGCGGCAAACCAGCCTTGATGAGCTGCCACAGTTCGTCAACGTCCTGCTGGGCAACATGAGTGTCGTCGGTCCGCGCCCTGTCGTTCAGGACGAGCTGGAAAAGTACGGCCCGACAAAGTGCCTGTATCTTTCGGTCCGTCCGGGTCTGACCGGGCCATGGCAGATCGGGGACCGGTCAAACGATTCCTATGAGAACCGCGTTAATCTGGATGCCGACTATGTTGCAAATCGTAGCATGGTGATTGATTTGATGATCATCTTTTCCACGGCCCGCATGTTTCTGAGCGGCCGCAACCCAGATGCATTTTAAAACATGCCGGTGGGTGGGCTGACAGACCTCGCCGAGGAACAGGCGCCATTACTTATGGCGCTTGTTATGCACAGGTTCATATTCCAGGACTGATGATTTCGCGAAGGTAGGTGCACCAACGGTATGACCGTTGAAACGCCTCAGATACAGCCGGATGCCCGCAACCAAAAGGGCCGCAGCCGCCCCGCCGATCCAGACGAGTAGCCCCCATTTCCAGATCGCCCCGCCGAGCAAAAAATATCCTGTAACGCCCAGGAAAGATGCGCTTGCGTAGCCGACAAGAAGTGTGACGAGCATATTGGAGTTTCAACCTCTACTTCGATTAAACTGAGTATTCCAAAACACTTGACGAAGTCTACAGGCAATCCGTATATCCGCCCATACCGGCGGGCGTTTGCGTACGGGAACGCGCAAACTTCGGACTTTTGCCCAGTCGCGACGGCGCGGTGATCTACGCTAGCGCGCCCGGCGCAGGCAGCGCAGCCACCAGCCGGCGACGAACAGCAGGCCGATTTGTGACACGATAGCGCGCCACGCGGGGCGGTGGACGAAGACCGCGCCGACCTCCACAGTGTTTGCGGCGACGAAATGGCCCCGCACCGACACGGCCCGCGCGCCATCTGGTATGACGCCCTGCAAAATGAAAGTCTCGCCGGTCCAGGCCCGCAGCCGCGCCGTGCCGTCTGGCCCTGTGCGCACTGGGGCACGGTCGAATTCAATCGCCCTTCCCGGCCTATGCGCCGCGGCATTCAGCGTCTGTGCAAAATGCAGATCGGCACGTTGCGCGCCGGGCATCAGCAGGACGGGCAACGCCAGCCAGACCAGCGCCAGCACCGCCGCCGCCACGGGCCGTATCGCCGGGCGCAGCACTGGCCGGCCGCGCACCGGCGGCACAGCCCATAGCCCATGGAGCGCGACAGCCACCCCCACAACCGACAGGCCCATGGTGATCGGGCTTTCCGGCCAATACAGCCCGAAATTCACCAGATTCCACGAAAAAGGCGCGAAAAATAGCGCGCCGTTGGCCCATTTCGTCTGCGTCGCATCCAATAGCAGATGCAGCACGATACCAAAGGCCAAGATCGCGAAGGTCTGCCACGGGCGCCGGGAAAGCAGCGCCAGCGCTGCCCCGAGGATCAATGTCACGATCAGGCTGCTTTGCACAGCAGCGTATAGGCGCAGCGGGATCGCCGGCATCTCGGGCACCAAACCCGCCACCGCGCGCTGCATGATCCACGGGATGTCTGGCAACACGCAGCCCGCAAGGATCCATTTGAAATCCGCATCCCGCAGGAAACCCCGCGTCGCCAGCGTCTGAACGGCAATATGGGCCAGTGTGTTCGGCATGATCCGTTCGCCTTGTCCTTTCCGCCGCTGCCCGGCGTGGGTTGGCCCCGGCACGGCAATTCAGTCCCGCGAGACAAATCCCCAGAACCGCGCCGCCAGAAATGTGCCCGCCGGCACCACCAGGATTGCCACAGTCAGCGCCGCAGGGTCCGGGATCGCCTTGGCCGCCTTGAGGGTGGCCAGCAACCCGTTGTTCACCGCGAACCCCGCCAACGCGATCACGCCGTAGCGCCAGGCGGACCGCCCAAAGCCGCCGGACAGGCCGAAGGTGAAATAGAAATGCCCGACCAGCCCGGCGACGAAGGCCACACCAAACCCCAGGGCGTTGCCCTGGAATGCACCCGCGCCAAGGGCGAGCGCGGCCATCGCAACGCCCAGATGCACAAGCGTGGCAAGCCCGCCGACGATGGCGAACCGCAGCGCCTTGGACAGTTCAATCCAAGCCGATGGTGTCAGTGACGTCCCGGCCATTCCGATAAACTCCCTGCGCCAGATAAAGCGGGCGCCGTTTCGTTTCAACAAACAGGCGCGAAAGGTATTCGCCGATCACCCCCAGCGACATCAGCTGTACGCCCCCCAGAAACAGGACCGCGACCATGATCGAGGCATAGCCGGCAACGTCGCGTCCAAAGATCAGCGTGCGCACCACGATGGCCGTAGCGTAAAAGACCGACATCACGGCAACGAGGCATCCAACATAGGTCCAGATCCGCAGCGGTATGGTCGAAAAGCTGACGATGCCGTCCAGTGCGAAATTCCACAGCTTCCAATAACTGAAACTGGTCTCACCCGCCGCGCGCTCGGGCCGCACATAACCCACGCCGACCGACGGATAGCCGACCCAGGCGAACAGCCCCTTCATGAAACGGCTCCGCTCTGGCAACTTCTTGAGTGCCTCAACCACCACGCGGTCCATCAGCCGGAAATCCCCGGCATTGGCCGGCACTTCGGTCTGCGACAGGCAGTTGAAAAAGCGATAGAACAGCCCCGCCGTCGTCCGCTTGGCCATCGTGTCGCTGGCACGGTCCGAGCGCAGGCCATAGACCACGTCAAAGCCGTCGCGCCAGCGCTCAAGGAAGGCGGGGATCACCTCTGGCGGGTCTTGAAGGTCGGCGTCCATCGGTACGACGACATCGCCCGTGGCATGTTCCAGCCCGGCGGTCATGGCAATTTCCTTGCCGAAGTTTCGGGTGAGGTTGACGACGACAACGCGCGGATCACGCGCGCTTAGGTCCAGCAGGGTCTGAAGCGTGGCATCGGGCGAGCCGTCGTTGACGAACACCATCTCGATCCGGTGGTTTGATAGATGCGCGTCTATCGCGGCGACGAACAGCCCGATCGTCTCGGCCTCTTTGTAACACGGCACCACCAGCGAAATCAGCGGATCGGCG
>RCMY010006068.1_pt1 | contig 10161 bp, 9 predicted proteins | sample 2041341 | NCBI WGS metagenome assembly RCMY01 (sample SAMN09708234, study PRJNA481090) | Marine sediment metagenome, whole genome shotgun sequencing project.
AAGTGATGTTAATCGATTGAAAATATTGCAGTACATGCAAAAGAATCAGGGAAAGGTAGAATGTACCCATGCTTGTGATTTATTAGATTTAGCCCAGCCTTCAATTAGTCATCATATTAAAAAACTGGTCGAATCAGGATTGATTAATCAACATAAAATTGGACGAAATTATCATTATTCCCTTAATCATGAAGTGTGGGATAACTACACCTTGAGACTTAAAAATTTGTAATATTTTTTAAAATATATTGAAATTATTAAATATATAAATGAATTTATCTTGAAAAAACAAATAGAATATTCCATACTTGACCTTGCTATAGTATCGCAAGGAACTACTTTAAAAGAAACATTTGATCATGCATTGTCATTGGCTCAAGCGGCAGAGGCTGAAGGTTATACCCGTTATTGGTTGGCCGAGCATCATAATTCGGTAGCTATAGGTAGTAGCGCCACGTCTATTTTAATTGGTAAAATTGCTGAAGGCACTAAAAAGATTCGCGTAGGATCAGGTGGTATTATGCTACCCAATCATTCCTCTTTAATTATAGCAGAACAATTTGGTACATTAGGTATTCTATACCCGCATCGAATAGATTTAGGTTTAGGGCGAGCTCCCGGTACGGATCAAGAAACAGCAAAAGCAATTCGATCCGATTTTTACCAAGCTGCCATGTCTTTTCCTGAGGAAGTGCAAAAAATACAGCACTATTTTTCGAGTGATAATGCCAATGCAAAGGTACGGGCTACGGTAGCGGAAGGGGTAGAGGTACCTATATATATTTTAGGTTCAAGTACCGATAGCGCACATTTAGCGGCCAAAAAAGGGTTACCGTATGCGTTTGCAAGTCATTTTGCTACGACACATTTAATGAATGCGCTAAAAACATATCATCAGGAATTTCAACCTTCTGATGTATTAGAGAAATCATATACTTTAGCAGGCGTCAATATCATTGTTGCAGATACCGATGAAGAGGCTGAACGTATTTCAACTTCGCTTTATAGAATGATTATCGGCTTATTGACGGGTAATAGAGGATATATGCAAGCCCCAACTGAAATGACTGACGAGTTACGCGAATTAAGCCAAAACCCTTCTGTACATCAAATGCTTAAGTATTCATTTATAGGGAGTAAGGAGACTGTTAAAAAGCAGGTGAAACAATTTATTGCAGACACACAGGTAGATGAGCTAATAGCAGTAACAAATATTTATGATGGCAATGACCGTATTAAATCATATCAACTATTTGCAGAGATTATGCGTGAATTGAATAATGAGGATGCTTAGTTTAAATGTTTATATTATACCCTAAAAATTGGTTTTCATTAGGTTTAAAATTTTATATTTAAAAGAAAATTATTCTAATATTTTAGTCTTAGGCCTTTTTGAAACGCCATATGTTTTTAAGTAAATTTTCTTAAGTGTAAATAAAATAGTTAACACTTCAATTGAACCAGGAAGTTCTATGACTTATTTAGTCATTCTTTTCTGATTTTAGTTTTTGTAATATTATTATGAGATAGATGGTGAAAATTATTCGATTGTTTTCTTTTTGAATTTTTTTGTCCATTTCTTATCTCTCAAACTAGTTAACGGAATTTCATAATATTTATAGATAATTATTGAACCTAAGATTGTAATAGTCCAATAGGTACAATATTTAATAAGAATTATTAAATTAGGGTTAACTGATAATACATCCCAAGGAATTAAATCTTTCATTATTATATTTTTAACAACCGTTAAATTTAAAAGATACATGGAATATGAAATCAAACTCAGTACTGTTATACCTTTATACCACATACCACTTCCTTTTTTTAAGTTGCTCAAGTAAGGTAGCAATAATAGCGTAGCGAATGAGGTTACCGAGAAAGACAATACGCACATGTAGAAGCTGTCTATAGCAACTAATTTATAGAGTGATAAGAACTTTATGATTGTGAAAAGTGTAATTCCAGATATAAATAGAGGAAATTTATTTTTATCCCAATTTAAGGAATAGTAATGCTGAATATAAGCGCCAAGAACGCCGTACAAAAGACTGTCTAATCTTGTAACAACTTGTTTTCTAAATATTATATCCCATTGGTCTATCGATACAATATCAATAGTTGAATATCTATATATTCTAAATAAGAAAACTAATATTAAAATAGAAAAGGCTGAAATTAATATTGTTTTTCTTGGTATTACTTTAAAAACTGATATTATTATGAATATAAAACTTGGTATTATTAAATAGAACCATTCTTCAACACTTAAACTCCAAGCTTCAGGAAAAAAATTAGGGTGCGGGTAAAATAGGTTTTGGCTGAATACAAAATATAAGTTTACGCTACTAAAATGAAAATCTTTTTTAGTTAATGAATAGTAGAGTACTATAAATAATAGTACTAAAAAATAATTTGGTAGAGTACGAAACCATCTTCTTTTCCAAAAGGAAAATAAATTATTATAATTGGCTTGTTGGCTTTCAACTATTTTTATCAAAATACCACCTATTAAAAATCCACTTAGAACGAAGAATATTGAAACTCCATCAAAACCAATTAATTTATGAATGGCACCAAATTCTGTTGGAAGTAAAGATTGTCCATGTCCAACTACAACGAAAAGAATGGCTAGAGCTCTTAAAATATCCAATCCAAAAATTCTCTTACTATCGATTTCAATTTTAAATAAATTATTAAACATAAATTAGGTTGCATTTTGTTTTTAAAAGCCAATATATATGGCCATGAAATGTAATAGAACAGAAAATCACTTCGTTAATTTTTCTTGCCTAAATAATTTAGTTGATTTTTAATTTTTGGACAATAAAGTTCTTCACTAACTATTCTATTATATCCAAAATAGATTGCCTTTCTCTATTAACCGTAAGTTTAGTAATGTCTGGTCGAGAATAATGACCAACAGGATCAAAGTTTTGTCTTTCTTCTAGCACTCGATTAAAATCAATGGTTGATGTAATTAGACCTTCTTTATCAATAACTGGAGGAATAATCCATTCTCCATCCGGACCAGCAATACAAGAGCCACCATTCGCCATAGTGGCAGGGGCATTTTTAAGTATTTCTTGAAGATGTGGGGTGTCTTTAGGGAAATCTTCAACCCTCATCAAACTTGAAACGGAAACAACGAACGAACGAGATTCTCTCGCTATGAACCTTGTAATATCACGCGTGTTATAATCAGAGCCTGGCCAAACAGCGATATGTAGGTTTTCTCCCATACCATAAAGAGCTGTTCTTGATAATGGCATCCAGTTTTCCCAACAATTCAAACCGCCGACGCAGAAATCTTTTAAATCATGAACTCTTAGTCCATTACCATCACCAGGTGCCCAAGTTAATCGCTCTTCGTAGGTAGGTTGTAATTTTCTATGTACAGATTTAATTTCGCCGTTAGCGTCAATATATACCAGCGAGCAATAAATACTATGACCGCCTCTATTTTTAGCACGTTCCATAATACCTAAATAAATGGCCATATTCTTATCTTTTGCTAAAGCGCAAATATCATTAAGTTCACCAGCTTCTATTTGTATCGAATTTCTGATGTAATGTGCATGTATTTCTTTTTGGGTGGTTGAATTAAATTTGGTTCCATCAGTTAGTGATACCCAAAAAGGATAACCAGGAAGCAATGCTTCTCCGAAAACCAAAAGCTCACAATTATCATCAGCAGCTTTCTTGATATATGTTTTTATTTTATCAATAGTCTTTCGTTTGTTCAGCCAAACAGGAGAGATTTGAGCCATTCCTATTTTAAGGGTATTCTTCGAATCTGTTTGTATCATTTTTAGTTTAATGGTTTTAGTATGAATAGATAATTGAACTATTGAAAAGCTTTATGGTTTTTAATAATTGGCTTTTAGCTTACTATCAATCTCACTTTTGAATCTTTGTGCAAACACATGGTTAGGGTCTAATTCAAGGGCTTTTTCTATATGAGATTTAGCCACTGACAAGCTATCCATCTTTAAATAAATACTTGCGTATAGAACATAGGGTTGTGGAACGTTCGTATTATTTATTTTGGTATTAAACTCATCAGCAATTAACAAAGCCTTTTTATAATTCCCTAAATCGGACTCTAAAGTGGCAGCATAACTAATGAAAAAAGGGATTTTTTTTTGCTTTTCAGTCGCGAGTAAGTGAAGAGAATCTAACGCTATTTTAGAACCGTAATTAGACTGTAAGATTTCAATATACTCGGCCTTTATATATGATTCATTTGGGTATTTATGAATGAACTCCCTATAGTTATTCTCAGCAGTTTTCTTAAAATTTGAATAGAAATTAGTCTCTAATTTTTGTTTTTGGTCACGCGCATTAAACAATTCTATAGTCGCGAGCGTAACTTCTAATAATAACTGGTCGTCTTTACTAGCCTTACTTTTTTCTAGATTAATTTCATTTAAGAGGTGTATTCGTTCATTAAGGTCACCCGTTATTTTACCTACCAAACTTTTACCAATTACAAAAGTGGAATCAAACGCTACCGCTTTTCTGAATGCTTTTTCAGATAACGTCCATTGACCATAATCCATGATATATTCCCAGCCTTTATTATAGTGAAAAAGGGCCGAATCATTTTGAGTGCCATAATTGTAGGCCTTTAGCACGGTAGGTTGATTTTGGACTTTTTGTTTACAAGAAGTTATTGCAATGAAGAAGAGAAGAGGAATAAGGTACTTAATTTTCATTCTTATTTAATTCAACTTAAACGCTATAAGTATTACTGTAAAAGGTGGCTAATTATGTCACCTAATTTAAGGAATTCATTCTAAAATAGAGCTACGTGTATTCTACCAGTAGGGGGTACGCCTTTTATTACTTAATAGTTTCGCCATTTAAGTAAGTTACTTTTTTCGTTATCTCCCCATTTTCATCGTAAAAAGTAGCTAAACCATATAACATATCATCTTTATAATTCCCCTTAGTTTTTATGTGTTCTTTTCGTTTTCTTGAAATTTAGATTTGAAATGTAAGTCCATTTGAGGAAATGGAATTGCTATTTTATTTTCAGTAAATTTCTGACTAATACTTCTTCGTATATCGCTTTTTACTTTACTTATTCTGAATATATTTTCACTAAAAAATAAGACTTGAAAGTCTAATGATGAGTTTCCAAAATTTACTAATCGCGCTTCTGTAGATTCCCTGTCAGATACATCAGAATGTTCAAATGCACTTTCTTCGAGTATCTTAATAACCAAATCAATATCGCTACCATAAGCAACACCAACATCAATTCTAAAGCGAGCTTTCATAGCCTGATGGCTCCAGTTTATAACTTTATTGGTGGTAATCAATGAATTCGGAATAATAATGGAAACATCATCTGTATTTAGAGCTTTGGATGTTCGTAGTCCAATGCTTTGTATTTTTACGATGTCACCATCCATTTCTAAGACATCTTCTATTTTTATAGACTTTTCAGAAAGCAAAATAATCCCAGATAATATATCGTTAAATGTTTGCTGTAATCCAAGTCCAACACCTACTAGTAAAGCAGCTGAACCTGCTATTAATACGGTTAATTTAACACCTATAGTTTCTAAAATTAAGGCGATAGCAATAACCCAAACAATATATTTAATAATTTGAAGTAATGCATAACTAGCGCCAATATGGAGTTTGCGATTTTTTCTGCTAAAAATGGTTTTCTTAATGAGAAATAATATCATTTTGGTAATAAGATAAATACCTAAAATGATAAAAAGGGTATACACTTGTAGTTTATACTCGCCTATATGAACTAACTCAAGTTCTAAAAAATTCTTTATGGTTTCCATTCAATATGTTGCTAACGGTTTTACTTAACCTAACAAATTAACGATTAAAAGTATACTCTTCATGATCAATAAACAATTACTTATTGATTATCAGCTCAATTACTAGGGAAGTTTTGTTCTATGATTAAACGGTAAACCAAATCTAGATATTCATTGGGTTTTTACACTTTAAAAATAAAGGCAAAATTAGAGCATTAACAAGACTTGTGATAGGAGGTTTTGTTATGCTTTGGCTTTCTAATGTTTGATTTGATTAAACTTTACCTATTTAAACAGAAATACGATTATTAATTGTCTCTAACAAATTTCACACTTTTTATCAATCCATTTTCGACTTCATATATCGAAACGTATTTTGTGTCAACTCCATCTTCTTTAACAATCTCGTGATTAATAACATAATTTCCATTATGCATTTGACTAATAATTTCTACTTGTATAGATTTGTCAGCAAACTTGGGTTTAAAAATTGAAGTTATGTTATCAGTTCCAGTTCCTAATAATTTATCAGGATAAGTGTAGATTTTAACATTATCCGCATAGAGTACTATAAATTTTTCAAAGTCATGACCATTATAGAAATCCATTCTTTTATTAACGACTTCTATAGGTGTTAGATTCGAATTTTGCTTTTGATTCTGTTTAGCGTTAGTCTTATCTGATTTACATCCGAATAAAGAGGTTACGATTAAAAAGAAAAGGATTATTTTTTTCATGTGAATATGTTTTAAGTGAATCATAACTTGTTGGTGTATGATTTCGTTGCGGGTTTTCGTACGATGAATTTTCGAAAGAAAATTAGACGTAGCATACGTGCAATAACCTTTTTTTTAGCCTAAAACATGAAATTTTTTATCTACGTTGTGTGTGCCCAGCATGGGCATCTTTACCATATCTAAGATATGGCATTAATCTAGAGGATGCAAGTCCCTTATGGGCAGGGGTAACGCCTTGAACCATTAGTGAGTTGCAAGGTTGCTAACCGTGAGGTTAGGACTGAAGGAAGCAGGACTACAAAGCTCGGTTCTGACAAACAGAAACCGTATACGAGGCATAATTGCACGGGTAAGCAAACACATCATTGTAACGCCCAAAGAATATCAAAGTGCATATATGTAGATACGGCAGAGATCGAATGAAAGAAGATGCAATTACCTGGGGAGGTCTCTATAACCACGGGTTGGTATAGTAGAGAAGTAAGCAGAAGTCATAGTAACCAACCGCCTGATAGGTTGGCGAAGGACAGAACGATAATGGTCTTTAATGGACAAAGGAGTTGTTTTACGTTACGGATAGCTTTCCAGTAAAACATTAGCCTTTGATTAAGCGAGACAGCAAGTCAATTTAATAGTAATGATTAAACAATTAACAAGTAAAAAGAAATCTAAACGACGCCTATGAGCGGGTGTATTGTAACAATGGCTCAGCAGGATTGGATGGCGTTCATATAACCGAACTAAAATCTATATTGCAAAGACAAGGTAAGCGATATATCGAGCAAATAGAAAGAGAGACTTTTCAGGTGTCTCCAATATTGGGTGTTGAAATACCAAAAAGCAACGGGAAGAAGCGATTACTCGGTATTCCCACAGTTGTTGATAGGGTGTTCCAGCAAGCATTACATCAAGTTCTGCAACCCATATTCGAGCCGGACTTTCAACAGCATAGTTATGGATTCAGACCACAACGCAATGCCCATCAAGTAATCGCACAAAGTCTTGGACATATCAATTCAGGTTTTAAGGATATAGTTGACATAGATTTAAAGAGTTTCTTTGATGAAGTGGAACACTATATACTTTTAGAATTGATTTACAAAAAGGTAAAATGCAAGCCAACGATGAAGCTATTGCGCTGTTTTCTTAAAGCTCCGATACTGACGGGCGGTAAATTGAACAAACGGAAAAAAGGAGTACCGCAAGGTTCACCTTTAAGTCCATTGCTCTCTAATATACTTCTCAATGAGCTGGAAAAAGAATTGGAGAAACGAGGACACCGTTATGTAAGATACGCCGACGATTTCAGTATCTATGTCAATAGCAAAAAGTCAGCAGAACGAGTAGGTAATAGTATCTTCAAGTTTCTGCGAGACAAACTTTAACTGCCTATAATCAGGGAGAAAAGTGGCATACGTAAACCTTTAAGTTTCCAAGTATTAGGGTTTGGTTTTGTGCCGACCTACAAGAAAGGAGAAAAAGGTAAATATCAACTCGTGGTAAAACCGTCCAAATGGAAAGAGTTTTAGGAAAAGCTTAAATACCTTACTAAAAAGACGATACCGGCAAATTTTGAAGAACGTATCGACCGTATCAATCTGTTGATACGTGGTTGGGTAAATTACTTTAGACCGGCATCCATTCAAGCAAAACTTAAAAAGTTGGAAGAGTGGTTAAGAAAGCGACTACGGTATTAAATATGGCATCATTGGAAGAAACCAATGCGGAAACGGAAAAACCTGATTCGCTTAGGAATTGACCAAGACCATGCCTATGCGTGGAGTCGTACAAGAATGGGAGGCTGGGCAGTAGCTCAAAGTCCTATTTTACGGACTACCATTACCATAAAATGGTTAAAGAAGAAAGGTTATGTTAGTTTAATCGAATACTACAAACGATAAGTTCCATTATCGAACCGTCGTATACGAGACCCGTATGTACGGTGGTGTGAGGGTTGGCACTCCGTCATTTGATGGCGGAGCCATCCACTCGATTAGCTAACGTATTTTTAGATTCAGTAGAAATTTTATAAAGGCCAATTGAATAAAACATATGATAGTTTAAAACATCTAAATAATTAGAGAACATAATCGTTTTTAATCTAATAGATCCTCTAAAGCCCTGAATATCTTTCTTCTCAAATTATTATTTTCTGGATTGTTCAGGAATAGGAATAATTCACTCTGGGGTGAATTATATACGCTAAATAATTCAAATCCTCGCATAGAACCATCCACATCAGCTGAAGGCCCATTAAAATAATTGGCGTGATTGGCGTCAAAAACTTCGCCATTTCTGACTAGCGAATAAAACTTTAATAAATTGTCTATGGTAGAATACATTCCACCACTACCTTTCACAAGCCATGATGTTGGGCCCCAATTAGGTGGAATATTGGGTAGGCCTACAAACTGTGGTCCTCCGCCTACTGCAAAATCTTTAATATTAAAATTCTTTTTATCACCATACTCTCCGGTTCTAGCCATTTCTGCTGGACCAAAGAAATTCTCAGTTAAATATTCCATATAAGTTTTACCGCTTTTTAACTCCACTATTGCCGCAAGTAAACCAAAGGCTCCGTGAGAATGAGAATTGCCTTGGCCTGGTTCAAACAACAGGGTCTGATTCATCATGCGACGAATTGCTTCATCGCGACTAATCCACTGAAGGTCAGTATCCCAATCTCCTTCGATATCGAAAAAGTTGGGTAATCCAGACTCACCTGACATTAAATGCTTAATTGTAATGCCTTTTTTATCGGATGGTACCTTATTGATATGTTTTTCTATAGAATCATCTAATGAAAGTAAGCCTTGTTGATCGAGTAATAAAATAGCTGCGGTCGTAAAGTCAATTGGTCTTGAACCAATAGCAAATATGGTTTCCGTACTATTGGCTACTCCTAAGGGTTCATTAGCCATTCCAAACGGTTCTTTTATCATAACATCCCCTTTTGATTTAAGGTATAATAACCCGGCCATATCCTGATTTATCATGAATTGAACGGCTGCACTCAAATTTTCTATATTAAATATCAATTTTTCTTCTGGAGGAAGGATAAATAGATCCGTTATCTTCTTACTATTGTTATTATATTTTATTCTGAGACGTTTTTCCACATTCTCCGAACTAAAAGTTAGGACTGCCCCAGCCTCGTCAAGGTCGAGTCCTATATCGTCTCGTATTCCCATTAATTCTTTCCGGATATCTCCAATTTTTTCGATATATACTTGGGTGTCTTTTAACTTGATCATATACTTTTCTAAAAATTTTACTATACTGGCATCCCCATTTTGATCTAGCATTTGTTCAACAGCCAAAGAGGCAGATTCGATGTCATTTCCGTCTTGTGCAACCATAGGTGTAGTAAGCAAAGTTGCTAGAAAGAGAATCATATATAATATATTCTTCATTGCGTTAAAATTTAAATTTATACTACTTAAGTTTGATTCTTTTTAAATTGATAGTAAAATCAGAAAGAACAAAAGAGAGAATTAAAGTAAGTATACAAGGAGAAGCTTTAGACTTCAACAATCCCGATAGCTATCGGGAATAATCCCCTCTCTATTACTACTTAAATCACGTTTAGTTCTGTGAGACTTTAGATCTCGTTTTCAAGTTGTTGTGATACCGGT
>RCMY010006070.1_pt1 | contig 10161 bp, 8 predicted proteins | sample 2041341 | NCBI WGS metagenome assembly RCMY01 (sample SAMN09708234, study PRJNA481090) | Marine sediment metagenome, whole genome shotgun sequencing project.
CCGAAGGTCGCCTTGATCGGCGCGGGCGGCATCGGCTTCGATGTCGCAGAGTTCCTGGCCCAGGAAGCGCCCTCCCCCACCATGGACACTTCGCGCTGGATGGCCGAATGGGGCATCGATCCCAGCTTCGAATCCCGCGGTGGCCTGGCCCCGGCCCGGCCCGAACCCGCCGCGCGCCAACTCTGGCTGCTCCAGCGCACCCCGGGCCGGCTGGGCAAGCGGCTAGGCAAGACCACCGGCTGGGTCCATCGCGCCACGCTGAAGGCAAAGGGCGTGCGGATGCTGGGCGGGGTCGAGTACCTGGGCGTAGACGACGCCGGGCTGCGGATCCGGGTGGATGGCGCCGAACAGCTGCTGGATGTCGACCAGGTCGTCATCTGTGCCGGCCAGGAATCCCGGCGTGACCTGCTCGCCGACCTGGAAGCAGCCGGCCGGCCGGTCCATGTCATTGGTGGCGCCGACAAGGCCGTCGAACTCGATGCGAAGCGTGCGATCGCACAGGGCAGCCGGCTGGCTGCGAGCCTCTAGGCAAGTCACGTCATCCCCGCGAATCAGGTCATCCCTGCGCAGGCTATCCCCGCGCAGGCATGGATCCATGGGCGGACGTCCAGACAATGAGAATGAACAACAGCGTCACTGGATAGCTCGTTTCACTCACCCTTCGGGCCTTCGGGCGATCGGCGCTTGGCTTGTCCCGCCCGTGCAGGAATGACCGGCAAGCGCGAACGTATCCGGGCCCCCCGCGCGAGTGGATCCTGTCCATTTCTAGAGTAAAAACACCAAAATAAATCAATCACTTCCGTAATAGTATTCAGCTTACGTTGGGTTTCCGGTCGTTAACGTGCCGCAACTTTTCAGCCCGCCGCAACGCGCGGGCACCCACGCCGGGCCGGCCAAATGTGGCCCCCGGCGACCGGGCAAAGGCGAGCCATAGAGCCGCCGCCCTCCCCAGTACGCCATGTCGCTCCATCACGTTCGATCATCCTGCCTGGACTGGTCGCAGCATTGTGGAGCGGCGCAACGGAGTAAGGAGTCGCATGAAATTGGTCTGGATCCTTTGGTTGTCGCAGTTCCTGCCGCAACCAGCCGCTGACAGCCTGTGCCTGAGCACGACCGTGTACCTGGAGGCCCGCGACCAGACCGTCCGTGGCCAGGAAGCGGTCGCCGAGGTTGCCCTGCGCCGCCGCGACAGCGGGATCTGGGGCAATAACGTGTGCAAGGTCGTGACCGCCCGCAAGCAGTTCGCACCGAGCCTGGTCTCGCACAATACCCGCCTGTCCAACACCGAAGCATGGGCCAACGCCGTCACCGTGGCGCTGGAATCCGAACGCAACTGGTCGCTGCCCGTGGGCGAACGCCGGGAAGTCGTGCCGGGCGCGAGCCACTTCGCCGCCACCGCGATCGCCTCGCCAAGCTGGCGCACCGCCTACCAGGTCGCGACCATCGGCGACCACACCTTCTTCAAGGTGCAGTCGCTCAAGCCGCGCAAGAGTGCGACCTCGGCAGGCTGAACGACGAGCAGCTGACCGGCGAGATCAGGAATCGTGACCTTCGCCGCGGATGACGCGCCACCCCTGGCGTCTCGACATGGATGTAGCCGGCAGTAACAGCCCGGCTGTAACACAGCGTTGCACGCAGCTTCATTGTCGCTTCGCGACCACGCGCCCATGCTGATGACTCCCCCCGCAGGAGTCCTACACATGAAGCTTTATTACTCTCCCGGTACCTGCTCGATTGCCGACTTCGTCGTACTCGAGTGGATCGGCCAGCCTTATGACGCCGTCAAACTCTCGCACGAGCAGATGAAGGCGCCCGAATACCTCAAGCTCAATCCCGCCGGCGCGGTGCCCGCGTTCGAGGAAGATGGCTGGCTGCTGACCCAGAACGCGGCGATCCTCAATTACCTTGCCGACACATTCCCGCAGGCCGGGCTTGGCGGCGATGGCACGCCCAAGGGCCGTGCAGAGGTCAACAAGTGGCTGGCGTTCGCCAATGCGGACGTCCATCCCACGTTTCATCCGCTATTCGGCTCGACCGAGTACCTCGAGGATGAAACTCTCATCGAAAAAACCAAACACAATGCGCGTGACAAATTGCGCGGCCTGTTCCAGCACGCCGACAAGCAACTCGCCAACCACGACTGGATTGCCGGCAAACGCTCGATTGCAGATCCCTATTTGTTCGTGACCACGCGCTGGGCCAAGTCGATGGACGTCGACCTGTCTGGCCTGGACAATCTGGAACGATTCTTCTCCGCGATGAAAAGCGATGCCGGTGTTGCCAAGGTGTTGGAGGAAGAAGGGCTGGAATGATCGGTCGGGGATTGATCGGTCAGGGCTGGATCAGCGAGCCTGTCGCGGCGTTACCTGCCGCGGCTTTCATCGTCTTTCCATCGTCGTGACATTTCAAGGTAGGTGAACGATGCCGACCAGGTGATCAGGATGAGTCCGACTAGCGCCTCGGTGCCGGCGAGGAACCTGATTTCACCCATCGGAGACACGTCGCCGAAGCCCACGGTGCTGTAGGTCGTCGCCGACAGGTACACCATCTCCAGAATTCCGTTCCCGGACGCGCCAGTGATCATGCCGATGTCCGCTACGCTCACCAGTAGCCAGAAAGCCACCCCGAACAGCCAGATTTCTGCGACATGCAAGGCGATCAACCAGAACACGATCACCACGACGGCCCGGTGTCCCAGACGCGACGGGCCGGCGAAGCGCTTGCTCAGCGTGTCGAGCCCCTCGTAATGCAGGATCACCGTGAGGGCCACGGCGACCAGCGTTGTCAATACCACTACGACATTGACCATCACTCCAGGCTGCACGGTCGCAGACCGGCTCAGCGCTTGTCGATCGACACGTAGGCGCGATCTTCCGGGCCGGTGTAGTTGGCGCTTGGCCGGATGATCTTGCCGTCGATGCGCTGCTCGATCACGTGCGCGCTCCAACCGGATGTGCGCGCGATCACGAACAGCGGCGTGAATAGCGGCGTCGGGATTCCCAGCATGTGGTAGGCGCTGGCGCTGTACCAATCCAGGTTGGGGAACATCTTCTTGGTGTCCATCATCAGTTTCTCGATCCGCTCGCTGACGTTGAACAGGGCCTGGTTGCCGCCGTCCTTGCACAGCTTGCGCGAGATGTCCTTGATGATCGGGTTGCGCGGATCGCCGACGGTGTAGACCGGGTGTCCGAAGCCGATGACGATTTCCTTGCGCTCCATGCGCGCACGGATGTCGGCCTCGGCCTCGTCGGGCGTGGCATAGCGGCTGATGATCTCCATCGCCACTTCGTTGGCGCCGCCGTGCTTGGGCCCGCGCAGCGCGCCGATCGCGCCGGTGAGGCACGAGTGCATGTCGCTGCCGGTACCCGCGATCACGCGCGCAGTGAAGGTCGAGGCGTTGAACTCATGCTCGGCGTACAGCACCAGCGACTTGTCCAGCGAGTCGGCGTGCAGCTTGCTTGGCGGCTTGCCGTGCAGCAGGTGCAGGAAGTGCGCGGCGATCGAGTCGTCGTCGGTCTCGCAATCAATGCGGCGGCCATTGCGGGTGAAGTGCCACCAGTACAGCAGCATCGAGCCGAAACTGGCCATCAGCTGGTCGGCGATGTCGCGTGCTTCGGTCACCGGGTGCGTATCGCGCTCGGGCAGCACGTTGCCCAGCACCGAGCAACCGGTGCGCAGCACGTCCATCGGGTGCGCGTTGGCCGGCACCAGCTCCAGCGCCTCGCTGACGATCGCCGGCAGGCCACGCAGGCGCTTGAGCTTGGCCTTGTACGCGGACAGTTGCGACTTGGTCGGCAGCGCGCCGTGGACCAGCAGGTGCGCGACCTCCTCGAAACTCGACTTGGTCGCCAGGTCCTTGATGTCGTAACCGCAGTAATGCAGGTCGTTGCCGCTGCGGCCGACGGTGCACAGCGCGGTGTTGCCTGCGGGCGTGCCGCTGAGCGCAACCGATTTTTTCGGTTTGGGCAGGGTGCTGGCGCCGACGCCGCTCTTGCTGGTCGCGCTCTTGCTGGTGGCCTTCTTGCTCATTCGTTTAATTCCTTGGTTGGTTCTTTCGTCTTTTGCCCGTCATTCCCGCGTAGGCGGAAACCCAGGGACGTTGCTTTTCAACAGATCAAATTCCATGGATCCCCGCCTGCGCGGGGATGACGATACGGAGAGTTGGCACTCTTTGATTTCGAACAGGGCCCTACCCACGCTCGCCGCCAGAAAACAACGCATCCAGCTTGTCTTCGTAATCGTGGTAACCGAGAAAATCGTACAGTTCGTCGCGTGTCTGCAATGTATCGATGATGTTTTTCTGCGTACCCTCGCGGCGCACGGTCTCGTAGAAATTCAGCGCCGCCTTGTTCATCGCGCGATAGGCACCGCAGCAATACAGCGCGATATCGACGCCGGCGCCGCGCAGCTCGTCGGTGGTGAAGAACGGCGTCGAACCGAACTCGGTCAGGTTGGCCAGGATCGGCACCTTCACCGCGGCCTTGAAGCGCTTGTAATCGTCGAGCGTCTTCATTGCCTCGGGGAAGATCATGTCCGCGCCCGCATCGACATAAGCCACCGCGCGCTCGATCGCCGCATCGATGCCTTCGCTGGCCGCCGCATCGGTGCGCGCCATGATCACGAAGCCGGCATCGTTGCGCGCATCCACCGCGGACTTGATCCGATCGACCATCTCCGCCGTCGGTACCACTTCCTTTCCCGGACGATGGCCGCAGCGCTTCTGCCCGACCTGGTCCTCCATGTGCACGGCGGCAACGCCAACGCGCTCGAAGTTGCGGATGGTGCGCGCGATGTTGAACGCCCCGCCCCAGCCGGTATCGATATCGACCAACAACGGCATCCCGGTGGCATCGACGATCCGACGCGCATCGGTGAGCACGTCTTCCATGGTGCTGATGCCCAGGTCCGGCATCCCCAACGAGTTGGCGGCGACACCACCACCGGACAGGTACAGCGCCTTGTAGCCGGTGCGTTTGGCCATCAGCCCGGCATAGGCGGTGATCGCGCCCATGACCTGCAGCGGGGTCTCGGCGGCAAGCGCGGCACGGAAGCGGGCGCCCGCGGACCGGGGTTCGCTCTGGGGTTGGCTCATGGAGCCTCCGGTTAAAACCGCTATTTTAGCCGATGCCGCTGATGCACGGTCGTTCCAACCGGTGCCCCAGATTGGGGTGCCCCCCCGATTGGCGGCTCCAGCGCAGGCAGGAATCCAGATGCGTCCGATCACGCCAAGCAGGGGCGCTCGTACCGCTCCATCCGGCAATTCCGACACCTGTCCCTACAGCAGGCCCATGAGCCTGATTCACAGGCAGCGCAATGCGGGTGCATCATGGTCGACAGACCAACCGGCCGGGAGGCACGCCTGATGGATGCCGTGGATGACGACGCGCGCACGGATGTCCGCCTGCGGCTGGCCATCGGCGTCACCGCGCATCGCGACCTGGTGCCGGAGGAAGAGCCTGCCTTGCGCCAGTCCATACGGACCTTCCTGCAAGGGTTGCAGACCGAATTTCCCGACCTGCCGCTGCGCCTGATCTCCGCCCTTGCCGAAGGCGGCGACCAGTTGGCAGCCGAGGAAGCCCTGGCCCTGGGCATCGAACTGGTGGTGCCGTTGCCGATGCCGCAGGATGAGTACGAACAGGACTTCGCTGATCCCGCGGCCTTGGCCCGCTTCCACGACCTGCTGGCGCATGCGCGTACGCGGGTGTTGCCGCTGGCACCCGGCAACAGCGTCAAGTCGATCGCCGTGCGCGGCGAGCATCGCAACCTGCAATACGCGCAACTGGGCATGTTTATTTCCTCGCACTGCCAGCTGTTGCTGGCGCTGTGGGACGGACACACAAGTGACGCAACCGGCGGCACTGCACAGGTGGTCGCCTTCCATATCCACAATGTCATGCCGGGCCTGAGCGTCGAGCAGGTGGCGCCGAATCTGCTGGCAGACGACGAAAGTGACCTCGTCTATCACCTACCCTGTTCCAGGCGCCTGCTGCACACCGCCCCTGATCCAGCCCAGGCACAGGCCCATTGGGTGACGCTAGCCGGCAGCCATCCGGATGCGCAGGGCATGCCCGCGCACTACCGCCACGTCTTTGGCCAGATGCAGGACTTCAACCTGGACATGGACAACCACGCGGAGTCGATCACCGCTTCGCCCTGGTCGTTGTTCGACGACCGTGTTCCGGCTCCACCCCTCGAGATCGCGACGCGCGTCGAACGCCTGTTCCATGCGGCGGACTGGCTGGCCATCCATTTCCAGCGCAGGGTGCGTACCAGCCTGCTGTGCACGCACGTGATTGCCGCGCTGATGGGGCTGGCCTTCATCCTGTATTCGGACCTCGCCACCAACCCGGTCTTCGTCCAGGCGTTCCTGCTCCTGTTCGGTATCGGCCTGGTCTTGAACCTGCTTGGGCAACGCCGGCAATGGCAGCGCAAGTACCTGGACTATCGCGGGCTTGCTGAGGGCCTGCGCGTGCAGATCTACTGGCGCATGGCAGGCGTCGAGCCGCCGGCCAACACCAGCCTGGGCTATGACAGCTTCCTGCAAAAGCAGGACGTCGAGCTGAGCTGGATCCGCCATGCGATGCGTGGCAGCAGCCTGCTGCGCGACGAAGCGTTCCGCAGCGATCCGCGCTGGCTGGCCTGGGTCGTCGCGCATTGGATCGGCGACGCCCACGGTGAAGGTGGCCAGCTGGCGTATTACCGCCAAGGCACGGCGCGACGCACGCATGCCTATCACGGCACCAAGCGGCTGGGGACGCTCGCGTTGGCTGCCGGCCTGCTGGGTGCCGTGGCGTTGCTGGTGGGCGGACCTGGCCTTGCACCCGCCTTGCAACAGAAACTGGTGCTGGTGATGGGCCTGCTGCCATTTCTGGCCGGCATCCGCGAGGCCTATTCCTACAAGAAGGCCGACAAGGAGCTGATCAAGCAGTTCCAGTTCATGAGCCGATTGTTCGACAGCTGCCGTGCGCGCCTGCTGCATGCGCGGACCGATGCCGAGTCCCGGCAAATCCTGCTTGCACTCGGGCGGGCCTGCCTGGAAGAGCACGCCGAGTGGATCCTGCTGCATCGCGAGCGCCCGCTGGAACATGCCCAACTGTCCGGCTAGGCGGCTGGCCTCCGTTTAAAATGCTATCCGTTTGACCAATGACCCGAGCATGGATGCTTGTCCGCTGCCAGGTGCCACATGCACTACCGGGCGTTCATCAGCTATAGCCATGCCGACTCACGCTGGGCGCGGTGGGTGCATCGCCGCGTGGAAAACTACCGGCTGCCGTCGCGGTTACGTGGGACCAAAGGCGAGTTCGGGTCGCTGCCGGATCGATTCGGACCCATCTTCCGCGATCGCGAAGACCTTTCCAGCGCCGGCGAGCTGGGCCCGAAGATCCAGTCTGCCTTGGCTGAAAGCGAAGCGATGATCGTGCTGTGCTCGCCCGATGCGGCGCGCTCACCCTGGGTCAACAACGAAATCCTGAAGTTCAAGCGGCTTGGGCGCGGGAACCGGATCTTTGCCCTGATCCTCTCCGGCGAACCGAACAGCGGCGACGAGCACGAATGCTTTCCGCAAGCGCTGCGCTTCGACCTGGACGCGCAAGGCAACATCGGTCCCACGCCCGCCGAACCGGTGGCCGCGGACCTGCGCGCAAACAAGGACGGCAAATCACTTGCGCGCCTGAAGTTGTTGTCGGGGATGCTGGGCCTGCCGCTGGACACGCTGCGCCAACGCGAAGCCGCACGCCAACACCGTCGCCAATTCGCGATCACATCCCTGGCCTTGGTGGTGATGCTGGTGACCAGCACCCTGGCAGTCCAGGCGATCCGCGCACAGCACGCCGCCGAGCGTCGTCAGAAGCAGGCGGAGACGCTGGTCAATTTCATGCTCGGCGATCTCACTGACCGCCTCACGGACGTATCGCGGCTGGACATCCTGCAAGCCGTCGACGACCAGGCGATGGATTATTTCAAATCGTTGCCGACCACCGATGTCACCGATGAATCGCTGCAGCAACGCGCCAAGACCTTCGTCAAGATCGGCAATGTCCGGCTCGAACAAGGCAGCCTGCCACAAGCGTTGCAGTCGTATCAGGCGGCGGCCGGGATTGCCTCGAAACTTGCCCACGCCGGCCCGGACGATGTCGATCGCCAGCTGGCGTATTCGGAAATCCTCGCTTCCATCGGCATGGTGCATTGGTACCAGGGCGAGCTCGACCAGGCACTGGCCCGCTTCGAGTCCGCGCGCAAGCTCGTCGAACATGCAAGTACGCTGGCACCAAAGAACGGGGAGTTGCTGTACCAGATCTCCTACCTCGACAACAACATCGGGCACGTACTGGAAGCGCGCGGACGATTGGACGAAGCCCTGGCGCACTACCGCAGCATGCTGGGAACGTGCGAAAAGCTGGTGGCGATCGATCCCGACAAATCCGAATGGGCGACCATGCTGGGGCTGGCCCACAACAACCTGGCCAAGATGGCCTTGCAGGCGGGCGACCTGCCGTTGGCGGTGGAACGCTATCGCGCCGACGTCGCCATCGAAGCAAAACTGGCGCACCGCGATCCGCGCAACAACTCCCAGGCAGAAAAACTGCTGATCTCGCAGGCGACGCTAGGCCGGACCCTGGCGATGACCGGCGCGGTCGATGCCGGCATCGAGCAGCTGCGGCAATCGCTGGCCGAAGCGAACCGATTGCTGGGCATCGAATCCAACAGCACGTCGTTTCTGGAAGATGCCGCCTTGTACGGAACCCAATTGGCGCGCTGGCTGCGCGTGCACGGCGATACGGCCGAGGCCAGTGCGCAATTGTCGCGCGCCATGGTGGTGCTCACGGAACTGACCCGGCAGGATCCAAGCAATGTGGGCTGGCAGCGCGAGCTGGCCGAAGCCATGATTGAGCAAGCCGAGCAATCCCGCGGTGCCGACGAGATCGATCAGGCACGTAAGCAATCCTCGCAGGCGTTGGCCATCCTGGAGCCGCAACTGGAGCAGCAACCGAACGATCGCGCAACGGTGCTGGCCAGCGTCACCGCATCGCTGCTGGCGGCAAGCCTGGACGACGATCGCCCACGCGCACACAAGTTTCGCGAGCAGGCACTACGCACGATCTCCGCGCAGGTCACAGGCCTGAACGATCCGCGCCTGCTCGCACTGCACATCGAGGCATTGCTGGGACTGGGCCAGAGGCAACAGGCACTCGCACTGTTGCCCTCCATCTGGAAGACCGGCTATCGCGACCCGGCCTTCATGACATTGCTGGATCGCGAAAACATCGATCCGGCACTACCGGCCGGTATCGCCACGACGCCGCACTGACAAACCAAACCGGGAGTGCAAGATGGAAATCTCGAAAAGAAAGAAGAAAACCGAGAACGTGATCATGGTAATGAAGGGCACCGCTGGAACGTTGAAAATCGATGACCACGAAGTGAGTGCAAACAGCATCAAGCAATCCATTGTGTGGAAGCTGGACAGCTCACTGACTTCGGGCGATTTCACCAGTTTCACCTGGGTGGACCCAAACGCCGTCCCCGGCACTTTCGACGCCCCGGAAATTACACCTGACGGAGACTGGCTGACCGTCGGCGACCACAATGGCCCGACAGCAAGAAAAGGCGACCTCGCCTACATCATTACAGTCGAAATGGGTGGCGTTCTCTACACATCCAGAACCAGTTCATCGGCAGTGATGGTAAAAGACCCGGTCATCATCAATAGGTAATCTGACTGGACAGACTGGGGTGTCGGATGGAGGTCGTGGGGTGATGAACCGACCTCACCGGCAAGCCCATCTTCCTGACCAATGCCTTGAAGCGCGGGTCGCCGTGTGACAAGACAAGCAACAGGTCGCAGGGTAGTCGCGGCATGCCGCCATCGGGCAATGCGTTCGGACAACAATCTCATTTCAACAGCCCTGCCTCGCGCGCAAGGCGAGTTTGCTCGGCGGCACACGCCCGCGCCTTGCCGATCATCGCCGGAAGATGCGGGTGTGAGACGAGGGCCTTCACGAGAGACGGGGCCGACTGAAAAAGGGACGAAAAAGGGGACGGAGGGAATCAAGACCGCCTTGATTCCCTCCGCCCCTTTTTTATTCGGGATCCATCTTGATCTTGAGGCTGGTGTCACAAAGGTGAGTCACAAAAGCTTGAATCAAAATGGATCCCGGCGTT
>RCMY010006071.1_pt1 | contig 10159 bp, 6 predicted proteins | sample 2041341 | NCBI WGS metagenome assembly RCMY01 (sample SAMN09708234, study PRJNA481090) | Marine sediment metagenome, whole genome shotgun sequencing project.
CTGCATCGTGTCGAGCACCTCCTTGATCATCTCGGGGTCGAGCGCAGATGTCGGCTCATCGAAGAGCATCACCTTCGGCGCCATCGCCAACGAGCGGGCGATCGCCACACGCTGTTGCTGACCGCCGGAGAGTTGACCGGGGAACTTGCGGGCTTGATCAGGGATCTTCACCCGTTCGAGCAGTTCCATTGCGGTCGTCTCAGCGTCCTTCTTGGAGATCTTGCGGACCTGCCGGGGTGCCAGCGTGATGTTGTCGAGCACCGTGAGGTGGGGGAACAGGTTGAAGCTCTGGAACACCATGCCAGTCTCACGACGGATTGCCTGGATGTTGCGGATGTCGTCGCCCAACTCGACCCCGTCGACGACGATGGTCCCGCGATCGTGCTTCTCCAGTCGGTTGATGCAGCGGATCAGGGTGGACTTGCCCGAACCGGACGGCCCGATGACCACGACGACTTCCTGTTTGCCGACCTTCATGTTGATGTTTTTCAGCGCCTGGAAGTCGCCGAAGAACTTGTCCATGTTCGACACCTCGATCATCACATCGCTCGACTTGCCCATCATTTGGGTTGCATCGGCGAAAACTTGATCGTCGGTCTCGGTCGGTTGGGCTGTTGGTGTGTCGCTCATGACGACTCTCCGATGCTGGTGCCAGGCAAGCTGGGGACGGGCGAACTCTGGACGGACGGAACGATTTGGTGGTGGCGCTCGCAGATCATTGGTTACTCACGTCGAGACGGCGTTCGAGGCGCTGGCTCTCGCGCGACATCGTGAACGAGAACGCCCAGAAACCGAACGCGACGAACACCAGGGTTTCGGCAATACCGAGGCCACGGAACTCGGCTTGGGCATGGACGATGTCGCGAACCCCGAGGAACTCTAGGACGGTGATGAAGAACAGCAGGCTGGTGTCCTTGAACAGCGAGATGAACTGGCCGACGAGGGCCGGGATCACGTTCTTGAGTGCCTGAGGGAGGACCAGTAGCCGGGTGATCGCCCCCGGCGACATGCCCATGGCCTGGCCAGCCTCGGTTTGGCCCCTCTCGACAGATTGCAGGCCACCTCGCACGATCTCGGCGATGTAGGCGGCGGAGAACATCGTGATGACGATCGTGGCCCGCGTGACGAGCGGGAGGGTGCTTGGCTCCGGGAAGAAGAAGCTCAAGAAGAGGAAGGCGATGAACAACAGCGAAATGAGCGGGACGCCGCGGATGATCTCGATGTAGACCGTCGACAGCATCCGCAGCACCGGGAGCGTCGACCGACGTCCGAGCGCCAACAGGACGCCAATGGGGAACGCCAAGATGATCGAGGCGGTCGCCACGATCAGGTTCGTGTGGAGCCCCCAGCTGTCCCACTCCAATCCCTGAACGTCGATGATCCTGCCGAGCCACCAGAAGCCGACACCGAGTATGGCGAAACTGCCGATTCGGAGCGCCGGGACCGGTTCGTGTCGTACAGCGGCCGAAATCGCCGAGGCGACGAACACCGCGGCGAGCACCACGACCAGCCCGACCCCGCCGAGGAAGGCAGCGACCGAACTGAGCGGACCCGTGATGATCGAGAGGACGCCGTCGAACGTGGGACTCTGGAACACGAACTCTCCGCCGGTGACGAAGAAGAGGACGACCAGACCAGCAAGGGCGAGGCCTGTCCCGATCCATCCGGCGACAACGCCCAAGCGCTCCTCGAAGTGACCAATGATGTCGGCCACGGCCGGCAAGCACGCCAGCGTGATGTAGATCCAGGCGAGCCCATGAGTGCCGCTGATCACCTGGAAAGATGCTGCTGCCGCCACCAGTCCGACCGACAGCGTGATTCCCGGCCGGTGCACGTACTGGACGACAACGAGCATGATGACCGCCGCAGCGGCGATCAGATAGGACGCCTGATTGTTGAGGTCCGGCACCTGACTGAGCACGCCGCCAGCGATTGCCAGGGGGATGAGCGGCACGATCCTGAGCAGGATCCCGGCGGCACCGGTGGGCATCCGCAGAGTCGCGGCGTATCCGGAGGCGCCGGCCACGATGCAGGCTGCGAGGAGCAGCCACGGGCCGATCGAGCGGACGCCGACGATCATGCAGAAACTGGTGAACGCAGCAATGGCCCAGTAGGAACCGACGATCTCGCGGAGACGGGTCGGCTCGAACACCAACCCGGCGAGGTCGGCTGTTTCTCTGGCACGTTGGCGCAACCAGCCGACAAGGATACCGATCGACCCACTCAGTATCAAGAGCTCAACGACGATCCTTGTGCGTTCGGCGCGACTGAACTGGCCGATCATAAACAGTTCGAGGTTGGCCTGCACCGGGATCCATTGCGCCGTGACGAACACGAATCGGGCTGCGAAGAACAGCAGGAAGATCCCGATCACGCCGAACACGACGCTGATGATGCCGTTGTACCAGCGACTGAAGAGATTGGCCTTCAGCCACTCGCCGGGCGATTGATTGCCATGACGCGGTGCATCGGCCTCAGCCAGAGCGTGGTTGAGGCCGGACGGCATTCCGAGTTCAGCGGTGCTCGACATGGCTATCTCCCCGCCAGTTGGAAGCGTCTGTTGACGACGTTGAGGATGAGTGAGATGACAATCGAGAACGCCAAGTAGCAAGCCATCAGGATCAGGATCATCTGAGGAGAGGGCTGATCGTTGCCGATCGCCGTTCGGACGAGCTGAGTGAGCTCGGGATAGGCGACCGCAGCGCCGAGCGATGTGTTCTTCGTGAGGTTGAGGAACTGGTTGATGGTCGGCGGTATGGCGATGCGTGCCGCCTGGGGCAGGACCACGAAGCGGTAGCGCTGGAACCCGGAGAGGGCGAGCGCGCTCGAGGCCTCGTTCTGGCCTTTCGGGACGGCGAGGATCGAGCCTCGCACGATCTCGGCGATGTGGCTCCCGGTGTAGAGCGCGAGCGCGAAGGTGAGCGAGACGTAGGCGTTGTTGGTCGCGAGCCCTCCGACGATCAAGCGACCGCCCTCGGACACCTCGGGGAACGAACTCGAGATCGGCCCGCCGAGTACGAAGAACGCGATCAGTCCGAGAAGGATGAACGTGCCGAGTGAGTACAGCACACGTCGGTGCGGCTCACCTGTGGCGATGTTGACACGGGTCCGCCACGTCCAAACGCCGGCGGCGACGATCAGTGCGACGAGTAGGAGGATCCAGAAAAGGCCGGAGTTGTCGCCACTCGCGATCGAGGGGATGCCGAGTCGTTGGTTGCTGTACATCAGCAGCGTGGCGTCGGTACCTGGGAAGTTGATTTCACCGGGTGGGCTTGTCGGGGAGAACGGTGAGAACGGGCCGAACGTGAAGATCGCGAAACCAATGAAGATGATGATGACGAGCGGGGGAATGTTGCGCAGTACCTCGACGTACAGCGTCGACAGTTTGCGGACCACCCAGTTGTTCGAGAGTCGACCGACGCCCACGATCACGCCGATCGCGAGGGCGAGCATGATGCCGACGAATGCGGAGGCTGCGGTGTTCTGGACACCTCTCCACACGAGGGCGCGGATCGAAGAGTCGGGGTCGAAGTTGGAATCCTTGACCTGGAACCGGGCGGGGGAGTCGAGGAAGTCGAACTTGGTGCTGATCCCGATGTCGTTCAGGTTGTTGACGAGGTTGTTCAGCAGGTAACGCACCGTCAGGAAGACGGTCACGAGTGCAACGACCTGGGCAACGACACGCAGGACGCGTACGTCGCGCCAGAACGGCGGTCGAGCCGGCTTGGGCCCGGCGGTGGTGTCCGTCACGCAAATGCCCCCAAACGGTGAAGATGAACGGTGTACGAGTTCGAGTCCCGGTCGGACCCGGCATGCAACTTCTCAGCGGCGCCGGATCCGACCATCGGGATTCAATTGTTGGTCAAGAGGTGATCAGCGGAACGGCGGGACGTACATCAGGCCGCCCTCGGTCCACAAGTTGTTCGGAGAACCCTCGAGCGCGAGACCGATTGGCTCGATGTGGGTGGTGTAGATCTCCTGGTAGTTGCCGACCTGGCTCACGACCTGGACAGCGAAGTCGGTCGGGAGTCCCACACCTGAGGCGACGTCGTCACCCTGGCCGATGAAGGTCAGGATGCTCGGGTCGTCACCGGCGTAGCTGCCGATGTTCGACGAATCGAGACCGAACTCCCAAGCCTGCACCGTCGCCATGACCGACCACTCGACAGCCTGGGCCCACTCGGTGTCGCCGTCAGCGACGACGGGGCCGAGCGGCTCCTTCGAGATGACCTCGGGGATGATGAATTGTGCCTCGCCCCCGTTGCCCTCGATGGCCGACTTGCCCGAAGCAAGCGCCGATGCATCGGCAGTCCATGCCTCGCACTGACCCTGTTCGTAGGCCGGCTGCAGTGTCGTGTTGTCGTCGTAGACCGACGGGTTGAACGCAATTCCGCGAGCGGTGAACACCGAGCTGAGGTTCAGTTCAGTCGTGGTGCCCGACAGCACGCAGATCGTGGCGTTGTTGAGGCCTTCGAGGTCGGTGATGCCCGACGATTCCGGCACCATGACGCCCTGACCGTCGTAGAACGTGGTGAACAGGAAGTTGCCACCCTGGCCGCCATCGCGCGAAGCGGTCCACGTCGTATTGCGGATGATGAGATCGACTTCGCCGGACTGAAGCGCCGGGAACCGGGCATCGGCGGTGAGCGGGACGAATTCGACAGCGTTTGCGTCACCGAGCACACCGGCAGCGACGGCGCGACAGAAGTCGATGTCGAAGCCAGCGAAGTCACCGGCTGAATCGATCACGCCGAAACCGGGAAGTGCGTCGTTCGACCCACATTTGATGACGCCAGCGGCCTGGACGGCTGCGAGGCGGCCGCCTTCGGCTTGTGTTGTTTCCACGACGTCGTCGACGCTGTCGGCGGTGGTGCCACCAGCGCTGGTGTCGCCAGCGGCGGTGTCTCCACTCGCGACGCTGTCGCCCGTGGTGGTACCGGCATCATCACCGCTGCTTGACGAGCAAGCAGTTGCGACGAGTCCGAGTGCCATGACGAATCCTGCGGTGCGCTTGAGCGCATTCCCCCTGCGAATCATGTGTCTCCTCCTGGAGTTGCCGGCCCATCGCCGACGTTGGTTGCATGTGATGACGTCGATGTGACTCGCGCCACGCCGACCTTGGAGAGCGACGGTAACACGGTTGTTGCGAACCTCATCACAAAGTGTGTGAACTCCGCCCGACGGAGGCGCAACGTCCGGGACGTGGTGAAGGTCCGCTCTCGGCTGGTCCGGGCAGTTTCGGTCTTCCTGAGGCAGACTGTTCAGATGATCGATGCCAGCCAATCTGTCGCCAACGTCACCGTCACCGTCGCCAAGTCAGCGCCGAAGGACGCCACCGCTGTGGCATATGGGGTTGCCACCAAGGGCGCTGTTCCCCGCCAACTCGGCGCGAACCGCGCCGGGCTCGACGCGAACGACTTCGACGGCAAGGTCGGCCAAATGCTGGCCATTCCGAACGCCGATGGCGTGGCCTATGCGATTGGCGTCGGTGACCCCGACTCCATCGACGTGACCGACCTCCGTAACGCTGCTGCGAACTTTGCCCGATCAGCGTGCAAGCACGAACGGCTCGCCATCAACCTGGCAGACCTCGGGCACCTCGACGCCAAGGCCGCCGGGCAGGCCGTTGCCGAGGGCGCACTGCTCGGCTCCTACCGATACGTCGGCCTGAAAAACGACGAGAGCGGTGCTTCGAAGCTCTCCGACCTCACGCTCGTTGCTGGTGACAAGCGCCTCAAGGGTGTGCAGCAGGGCGTCGATCGTGGCGTCGCCATCGCTGGTGCCGCGGCGCTCGCCCGCGAACTGGCCAACATGCCGCCCACCGAGCTGAACGCGAACGACATCGCAGACAAAGCAGTGGAGATCGCCGCGGCGACCGGCCTCGATGTCGAGGTGTTTAACAAGGATCAGCTCACAGCTATGGGTTGTGGCGGCATGATCGGCGTGAACCGCGGCTCGACAGAACCACCGCGCATGGTCAAGCTCTCCTACTCACCGAAAAACCCCAGTGCACACCTCGGAATGGTTGGCAAGGGCGTCATGTACGACTCGGGTGGCATCAGCCTCAAGCCGAGCAACCCGAGCCACGTGGCCATGAAGATGGACATGTCCGGCGCTGCGGCGGTGCTCTCCGCGATGTCAGCGCTCAAGGCCCTCAAGTGCAAGGCCAAGGTCACGGCCTGGTTGATGTGCACCGACAACATGCCGTCGGGCAGCGCCCTCAAGCTCGGCGATGTGCTCACGATGCACAACGGCAAGACCGTCGAGATTCACAACACCGACGCCGAGGGCCGCCTCGTGCTCGCCGACGGACTGTCGCTCGCCGTCGAGGAAGGCGTCGACGGCATCGTTGACATCGCCACCCTGACCGGTTCGGCCCTGGGCGCGCTCGGCACCGAGATCGCCTGTGTGCTCGGCACGAATCAGGACTTGGTGGAGCAGGTCAAGACCAGCGCCGCCGATGTCGACGAGCCGGTGTGGCAGCTCCCGATGGAGACAAAGCGATACCGCCCGCTCCTCGATTCCGTCGTCGCCGACATGCGCAACATCGGCGGACCGTACGCCGGCACGATCACCGCATCGATCTTCCTCACCGAGTTCACTGGCGACGTCCCGTATGCCCACCTCGACATCGCTGGCCCAATGGAGAACCAGGCCGACAGCGGCGTGCAGGCCAAGGGTGCAAGTGGTTTCGGCGCCCGCCTGCTGATCGACCTCGCCTGCAACTTCGCGGTCCCCGCAGCAGGCGACGCCCACACCGCGTAAGACGGCGTGGTGCCCTCAGACGACTTGGTGCCTGGCACCAACTCGTCTGGCAGCATGTCGTCCGTGGCCCAGCCGAACATTCTCTTCATCATGAGTGATGACCATGCGGCGCACGCCATCTCGGCGTACGGCTCGGTCATCAACCAGACACCGAATCTCGACCGGATCGCGGCGGGCGGCATGCGGCTCGACGCGTGCTTCTGCACGAACTCGATCTGTACGCCGAGTCGCGCCTCGGTACTCACTGGCACTTACAACCATGTCAACGGCGTCACCACACTCGACACCCACATGGACAACGGTCTCGACACCTACCCACAGCAACTCCAGGCGGCCGGCTACGCGACTGCACTGTTCGGGAAATGGCACCTTGGACACGGGCCCGAGCACGACCCGACCGGCTTCGACACCTGGCGCGTGCTTCCCGGTCAAGGGCACTATCACAACCCGGTCATGCTCGAGCCTCATCCGAGCGGAGTAGGACACAACATCGTCGAGCGCGGCGGCTACGTCACCGATCTGATCACCGACGACTGCATCGATTGGCTCGACGGAACGCTCGGCGCACGCGATCCCGACAAGCCGTTTGCGCTGATGTGCCATCACAAGGCACCGCACCGCACCTGGGAGCCAAGCCGCGATCACTTCACGCTCTACGACGACGTCACGATCCCCGAACCGGCCACACTCTTCGATGATCATGCCGGGCGCGCCGACGTCGTCAAGGCGATGGAGATGCGGATCATGGACCTCGATCCGATCATCGACCTCAAGTCGCCGGTCCCGGATGGGCTGACTGAAGCCGAGGAGATCAGCTGGCGTTACCAGCGCTACATCAAGGACTATCTCCGCACGATTGCATCGATCGACGACAGCGTCGGGCGACTGCTCGACTACCTCGACGAACACGGTCTCACTGACAACACCCTCGTCGTCTACACCTCTGATCAGGGCTTCTTTCTCGGCGACCACGGCTGGTTCGACAAGCGCATGATGTACGAAGAGTCGCTGTCGATGCCGTTCCTCGCCAGGCTGCCCGGCGTCATCGAGCCCGGCTCGACGTCAGCCGACATGGCGCTGAACGTCGACTTTGCGCCGACGTTCCTCGAACTCGCCGGCGTCGACATCCCGCAAGACGTGCAGGGCCGAAGCCTCGTTCCGGTCCTCCGCGGTGAGGTCGGCGACGACTGGCCTCAGTCGATGTACTACCGCTACTGGATGCACGGCGACTGGGCGCACAACGTCCCGGCCCACTACGGGGTGCGAACGCAGACGCACAAACTCATCGGCTACTACAACGACCCGCTCGGCCAGCTCGGCACGAGCGGCCCAGCCCTTGTTCCGGAGTGGGAACTGTTCGACCTCGTCGCCGACCCTGCCGAGATGCACAACGTCATTGCCGATTCGGACTATCGAGCCGTTGCGGTCGAACTCCGCACGGAATTGGCGCGCCAGCAGGCCGAGGTCGGCGACGAACCCCACGCGGCAGCGCAAGCGACCCTCGACGCGATCCTCGCCTGATCCTCCTCTTCGGTCTCGACCGGCGCGAGCTGTGAAAGTCAGATGGAAGTCAGGTCGAGGTGAGAGGGCGGGTGCTCCACAAGGCGACGAGGAGGACCGCGATGGCCACGGCGATCGGCACCGTGCGTCCGCTTGTCGCGTCGGCAATCGCTCCGGCTGCGGGCGGGCCGATAAGGCCCCCGAGCCCGAAGCTGAGAAAGACGACGCCCATTTTGCGCCCGAGTGACTCGACACCCGCTTGCTCGATGATGACCGCCGGTGCAATCGCCACGAACCCGCCATAGGAGATGCCGAGCACGGCGGCGAACAGCACGAGGAGCGGGTACGACCCTCCTGCAACCAGCCAGATGACGAAGGCAACGGGCTGCACGGCGAGCGCACCCCGGTAGACGCCGACGACACCGACGCGTCGCGAGAGACTGGTCAATCCGAGGCGCCCTGCAATGCTCGTCAATCCAATGACAGCGACCAGGCGCGACGCGCCGCTCGAACTGACACCAGCGTCGGTCGCAAAGGGCACAACGAAGGCGAAGGCGACGAACAGACCGATCGACATGAGCAACCCGGAGACGAACAGGGCGCGGAACGCTGGCGTACGTACGAAGTCGTACGACATGGCACCGGACACGCGACGAGCCGGCGCAGCCAATTGCTCAGAGCGAACGCGCACCGCGAAGAAGGCAAGCACGAAGGTCACGCCGGCAATTGCCGCGAGCACCTGGTAGGCGCTGCGCCATCCGTCGGTCTCGATCAAGGACTCCGACAGCGGCGACAGGACGAGCGTGCCGATGCCGTTGCCGGTTGCCACCACACCGAGCGCCAGCGCACGACGTTGTTCGAAGAGTTGGCCGACGAGTGCGGTGAGCGGCGCCACGAAACAGCCGCCGCCCAGACCGACCCCGACCCCGTAGGTGACGTAACCGACGGTGATGTCGTCGACCTGCGACGTCAGCAGGATCCCGCCGACGAACAGCACGCTGCCGATCACCAGCAGGCGGTGATGCCCGAACCGGTCAGACAATGGCCCCGAGACAATCCCCAGTCCGAAGAAGAAGAACAGGGTGACCCCGAACAGCAGCGCCGTCGAACCTCGCTCACTGCCGAACTCGTCCGCCATCGATTCGAAGAATGTTCCGAACGTGTAGGCGGTTCCGAATGCAACACCATTTGCCGCAGCGGCACCGACGGCGGCGAGCCAGGCCCGACCGCTGTCGAGCGGAATCGGTCGGAGGGCCATCGCCTGACCCTATGAGTTGAGCCTCAGCCGGCCCTCAGCTGGGCGACGTTGTCGGCGACCTGTTCCGCAACGGCCCGCCCGACACCGAGGGCCCGGAGTTGGGGCTCGACGAGCATGGGTTCGTCACCGACCTCGAGCATGACCATCGCCAGCCGGTGTGCTCGCGTGAGATCGTCGAGCGTGACAGCGGCAGATTCCCACTCTTCGTGCAGCAATTGCAGCTGGGGAGGAAGACGGCGGAGGTGGCGATGAGCGACTGCCGGCACGCGCCGTCGAACAGCGAGTCCTCCGTCGGGCAGCTGGTGGGCGAGGCCGAACATGACGCACCGTTGTAATGCCTTGGAGAATGCCGACGAGCGGCTCGACCGAAAGCTCATCCCCATCGAGGCCGCGGTCGTGGCGAGGTCGAAGTCGACGCCGTCGGGATGTGCCTCCAACTCGGCTGCGAATCGGCGCAGCAACCACGTTGCCGTCGGGCCGAGTACGCCGAGCCAGAACGTCTCGACGTAGGCCGACCGCGGGTCGTGGCCGTGGTCATCGACCAAGGGGTCGATCCATGGCATGACGACGATGGTGGCGCCCGGGTCGCTCGGGGTGACGGGATCGGTGTGGACCTGCGCACTGGGCCGATTGGTG
>RCMY010006072.1_pt1 | contig 10159 bp, 7 predicted proteins | sample 2041341 | NCBI WGS metagenome assembly RCMY01 (sample SAMN09708234, study PRJNA481090) | Marine sediment metagenome, whole genome shotgun sequencing project.
CGGCTTGCCTCCTGTCGAATGATGTCGCGGTATGAGCTTGAGCGTCACGCAGAAGGCGTGACGCTGATTGACGGGCGCACCGCCGCTTCAGAAATCGCTTCAGCATCTGCGGCGCCGTTCTTCCGGCGCTTGACGATAGGCTTGACATAAGCTGGCGGGATCAGGCGAACCCCGCGGCTCAGTTTGCTGATCTCGCGGCCCCGGAAATGAGCGCCACCGCAGGCTTTTATCGCAGAACCGCTCGGCCTGCGCCATCAGCTCCATGCATCTGGAATACATTCTTCGCCAGATCGGGTCCGACCGTGAAAGTATCCGACATGACCGCTTTCCTTTGCGGATCATCGCAGACCCACCTTGGTACATCGATGCCGCCGGAGGGCGGTTACATCATCAAAGCCCATTGCTTACAGAACTCTGCGTTCCGACATCCTCTGATCAGCACGCCTCGGCAGGACGTGGCGGACCCGACGGACGTGTAAGGATCATTGCTCGCGAAATGCGCGAGCCATGCTGTCGGTCACGGGCTTCATCAGATACTGGATGAATGTGCGCTCTGCAGTCTGGATCATGATCTGCGCCGGCATGCCGGGTGTTGGGGTGAATCCGCGCACGCGGTCCAGCTCTTCGGGGGACACAGACACGCGCGCGACGTAGATTTCCTGTTGCTGTTCCTGGCTGCGGTCCTTGATCGCGTCAGCCGAGACATAGAACACCCGGCCTTCCAGGATCGGCGTCGTACGCGCGTTCAGGCCCGTCAGCCGCACGGTAGCCTGCTGGCCCTTGCGCACCACGTCGATCTCGGTGCGCGGGATCGACACCTCGATGATCAGTGGTTGGCCAGATGGCAGGATCTCGGCGATCGCTTTGCCACTTTCGATGACGCCGCCGGGCGTGTGGTAATGCAGCCGTATGACCGTGCCCGACACCGGCGCCAGCACTTCGGCGCGGCTCAGGATGTTTTCAGCGCGCCGCGACTGTTCGCGCACGCTTTCCAGTTCGGACTGCACGATCTGAAGCTCGTCCAGCGCGATTTTACGCCGCTCGCTGATGGTCTGCGCAATCTGCGCCTCATAGCGCCGGGTGACTTCGACGATCTCGTCCATCTCTGCGGTCAGTCGGCCGATCTGGCCGCCTGACTCGGCGATGGCGCGGCGGATGGTGTTCACGTCGGTCTTGCGGACCAACCCCTGATCGAGAAGCGTCTGCTTTGACTCCAACTCCTCGTTGAGGATGTCCTGCTGGGTGCGGGTCGCGATCAGCTGCTGGCCATATCCGATCGACCGGACGCGCAGCGCCTCCATACTCTGGCTCAGAAGGACGATGTCGTTGCGCAGTTGCTGCGTGGCCGCATCAAAGGTGATCTTCTGCGCGTCCAGCATCGAGGCGATGTCGAAATCGCTGCGCAGCGCCTGGATATGCGGTGCAAAGTTCAGAACGCCTGCGCCGCCGTGCTGCGCCAGAAGCCGCGCCTCCATCGCCTCCAGCCGGATGGCCCGCAGGAAAAGTTCGCGCTCGGTGGCCAGCGCCGATGTCTCATCCAGCAAAAGAATGGGCTGGCCTGCTGTGACGATGTCGCCTTCGGCGACCAGAATCTGCTTGATGATGCCGCCTTCGAGGTGCTGCACGATCTTGTTGCTTCCGGTCGCCACAAAGCTGCCCTGCGCGATGACCGCCGCAGCCAGAGGTGCGCGGAACGCCCAAAGACCAAACCCGCCGAAGCCAAAGACGAAAAGCGCTAGGCCGAAGATGACCAGTTTCGACACCGAGCGGGGCACGTCGTCGTGCCATTCGGCAGGGACAGGATAAAGTGTCATGTCAGACATTTGGCAGCCCCCCTGTCTGGCCCTGACCAGGGAGGTTGCCGCCATTACCGGACCGTTGCGCCAACTGTTGCAGCACCTGTGCGCGGTGGCCAAACATTGCCACGTTGCCGTCGGCCAGCAACATAATCTTGTCCACCACGCCCAGAAGTGACGGTTTCTGCGTGATCACGACGACGGTGATGCCATGCTCTCCTGCGTGCTTGATCGCGTTTGCCAGCGCTTTGTCGCCCGCCGCGTCAAGATTCGAGTTCGGCTCGTCCAGCACCAGGAAGCGGGGATTGCCGAAAAAGGCCCTGGCCAGCGCGATGCGCTGTTTTTGGCCGCCCGACAGGGGCGATCCATCGGCGGCGACCTGCGTCTCGTAGCCGTGCGGCAGCATCGCGATCATGTCATGCACATCGGCCAGCAGGGCGGCGCGGTGGATGTCCTCGTCCTTCGCGTCCATCCGCATCCGCGCGATGTTGGCTTTGATCGTGCCCGGGAACAGTTGCACGTCCTGTGGCAGGTAGCCGATATTCTCGCCCAATTGCCGCGTATCCCAGTTGCGCAGGTCCATCAGGTCCAACCGCACATTGCCGGATGTCGGCAGGATCGAGCCAACCAGCATCTTGCCCAGCGTGGTCTTGCCCGCGCCCGAATTACCGATCACGGCCAGCGATTCGCCCGGATCGAGGCTGAAGGTCAGCCCGTTCAGGATCACCTGCTTGGTTCCGCCGGGCACGTAGAGCAGACGTTCGACATTCAGGCGGCCTTCGGGATTGGGCAGATGCAGTTTCTCGAACCGCTGGATGGAATTGTGCATGAGCGCCTTGATCCGCCCGAATGCAGAGCGGGACAGCGAAAAGCCGTTCCAACCCTCGATTGAGCCTTCGATCGGGGCCAGCGCGCGGCCTGCGATGATCGACGCCGCGATCACCATGCCGCCCGTGATCTCGCCCTGGATGGCCAGAAACGCGCCCCAGCCCAGCATGGCGATCTGCGTCAGCAGGCGCGCGCCGCGCGATACCGCAGCCCAGACGATGTTGCGGTCCTGCGCCCGCACCTGCGCGCGCAGCGAATTGGCAGTATCGCGGCCCCAAAGCGCCACGGCCTCGGGCACCATTGCTAGCGCGTTGATGATCTGGCTGTTGCGCGACATGGAATCGAGATGCATGTTCGCCTTGCTCTGCGCCACATTCGCCTCGGCAAAGGGTTTCGCGGTGACCTTCTGGTTGATCACCGCGATGATCATCAGAAGGCTCGCAGTGACGACAACAATCATCCCCAGATGTGGATGCACCAGGAAGATCACAAAGATGAAAAGCGGCGCGAACGGCACGTCGAGGAACGAGATCAGCGTGCCCGAGGTCAGAAACCCACGCAACTGCTGCAGATCGCCCAGTGTCTGATACTGCCTGCCGTTGTCATGGAGCGACGCGTGCGCGGCCGCGCTTAGCACCGGGGCGCCCAGCCGCACCGCCACTTCGACTGCCGTGCGCATCAGGATGAAACGGCGCACGGCGTCGAAGATGGCCTGAAAGACGACGGCGCCGACGATCACGACCGTCAGCATGATCAGCGTGTCCAGCGACCGGCTGGTTAGCACCCGGTCCGAAATCTGAAAAAGGTAAATCGGGATCGCCAGCACCAGAAGGTTCGTCGCGAAGGTCAGCACCATCACGAAACCGAGGTTGCGGCGCACGATGGCGACGCCAGTGTTCAGATGCTGGACGAACTGATCCGGCCCCGCGCGCCGGTGAAATCCCGATGCGCCGCCGCCGCCGCCCGAGCCGCCGCCACCGCCGCCGACCCGCACTGGTGGTTTACCGCCAGCGCTTGCTTTCAGGATGGGGCCGGTATCCGCTTCGATCTGTATGCCGCCCAGCCCTTTGGCGGGGCGGCTGCGTTCTACTGCCGGATTGGCCTTGCCGTCGACGCGCGATCCCGACCCAAGGGGCAGGGGATCGGCGCGGCGCGCTGTCTTGTCCGGGGCAGGCCCGGGCTCGGGCTCGGGCCAGTCGAGGCTGGCCGCATGTTCGGTCTTGATGTCGTCCAAGCTCATGTCGGGGTGTCCTCTCAGGCCACTTCTCAGGCCAGCATTGTCTGCATCATGTCGGGTGATTCATGTCCCTCCGTTGCGGTCGGAAGGATCGAGGTGTCGATCTGCACGCCCTCCGGTCCGAGCATGTCGTCGGCCAGAAACGCCACGGCAGCAGGCGCCAGCGCGGGCATCCCCACACCCAGCGGATCGGCGTCTGTGTCGATAAGTTCGGCCTGATAGAGCAGCGCATCGTCGTAGATGTCGCCACCAACCATCACGGTCGAATCGGTGCCGTATTGGCTGATGCTCGCTAGGTTGATCAGCGCGTTCGAGCCTGTGATGACGTCCGCCGACGCGCCCGCCGCGGCCAGAAAATCATCCAACGCCAAGTGAACCTGGTCGGAATCGCCCATGATATTGGTCTGCTCCAGCCAGTTGACCGTCGTCAGATCGCCCTCGATGTAGAGGACGCGCAAAAGATCGACCCCCTCAAACAGCGCGTCGTGGGCGACATCACTGTCGATCGTCGTGGCGCCAGCGGCCAGACTTTCTGTCGCGCCCGCGAAGTTCGACGTCATCTCCGCATAGTGATCGATGCCGACTGCACCAATCTGCGCGCCGTTAAACAGAAGGTTATCGCCAAGCTGCACACCTGCCGGAAAGGCCCCCGAATAGGTGACCGCGTCATTGTCGATCAGAACGTTGGTCTGGTGGATCCAGTTGACCGAAATCATCGCGCCGCCGACTATGATCAGATCATAGCCATAGCCCAGCTCGGCCAAATCGGTCAGATTGACGATCGTGTTGTCGCCCAGCCCGATGAAAGTGCTCGAGCCGGAAAACGCAATCTCGGCGCGATCGTGATCCGTCTGAAAGCTGAACTGGCTGACATGATTGACGCTGATCAGATCACCCTCGATCCGCGTCACCGCCCAGTTGGATGGCAGGTTCGTAGCTCCGCCCGCACCGTCCTGTTCGGGATCGGCCTCAGGATCAGCGTCGGGCATTGTCGAGGTCCGGGCGATCTCGGCGCTGTTGATGCTGGTCGACGGCGCGGCGACGCCGATGCCGCCCGACGCGTGCTGCACCAGCACATTGACCTGCGCGATGACGTTCATCTGCGCGACATCCCCCATCACCGCGATGACCGGCGCGTCCAGCCATGCAGAGGAAATCGTGATCTGGTTGATCATCGTGTTGCCGCCCGCGACGACCAGATGACCCGCCTCCACGTCAGGCCGATAAGGCATGGCCGTGTCGATGTCGGCCAACCCCGCGAAGGGATCGGGCCAATCATGGGCTGCGTCGCCTTCAGACGGCTCGCTCTCGTCCTGTCCTGCCTTCGCCTTTAGATAGGCGGGCATCACATCGTCCAGCACGGTCAGTTCGGGGGCTGCACCACCATTCTGGTGAAGGCCGGATGCCTCGGCGCCATGCGCCACATGCTCGTTACTGCCGGAGACAGCGCCGCCGATGAACGCAGAGATTCCAGCCTGTAGCGCCACTGCATCGTCCCGCGCTTCGGGACCGGGCATTAGTCGATCTGCTCCAAGCGGTGCCGTCATGCTTGCGGCGATGCTCTGATATCCCAGCACATCATTCAGGAAGACGCCGGGATCAGTGAAGGTCGCCGTGCCATCGCCCATAACCAGCCAATCGTCATCGGAAAGGAACGCCATCTGTACCGTGATGACCGCCACGCTTCCCGGCGGCTCAAGCGTCGGCGCGGGGACGGCGAAGCTGCCGCCAAAGGCATGCCCGGCAGAAGGAAATACCCCCTCCGCCGGGGGCAGAAATCTGTTGAAAAAATTGATGGGATGGCCCGCTGACCAATGGTTCGGTGTGATCGGGTCAAGGCCGGACGCGGTTGGAGATGAAGCCTCGTGATCCAGCCGGGGCGCGAAACCGCCCAACTCGTAGGGCGCCTTGAGGCTGGCAGCGACGGCGGTAATCGGATCACCGTCCGGATCGGCGGCCTTGAGCGCCTTGAACGCGGTATAGACATCGCGCAAACGCTGGTCTTCCATCTCGGTGTGGAAAATCCCGATCATGTGGGCGACCATCTCGGTCACTTTATCCAAAATCATCGCAGCCTCGCTTTCAGTAAATCCGGCTGCCCGCCTCTGTGTTGTTTTTTAATTGCGCAGTTACCTGCGATCGCTCAAGTTTCTGGTCCTCTGGCTTGAAAATTCCGGGCCCAGCACATGCCGGACCCGGAGGTGTTTACACTTGGTGATTATGCACCGTCGCTATCGTCGCCGATGTAGCTGGAGCTGAACGAGCCACCGACAATCGTCATGTCGACGGTGTTGCCCAGCACGTTCGCACCCAACACAATGGTCTGGTTGAACGCATCGGTGTCGATCTGCGACGCGGCCGAGGCGAAGGATTCACCGGTGACATATCCATCGTCACCATTGTTCGATCCCCACATCCCGGCATTGCCGCCTGCACCGCCGCCACCTGCGTAGGCGTCACCGGCATAGCCGCCAACTCCGCCGCCGGCATACGTTCCGCCGACGTAGGCTTGACCGCCATAGGCGTCACCGGAGGCTCCGCCACTTGCGTATCCGCCCGTACCGTAGCCACCGTCACCAGCGGTTGCGGAGTTCGTCCCGCCTGCGCCGTATGCGGCGTTGGCCGCCAGCGAACCTGCGGTTGCGCCGCCGCCGTTACCGCCGGTGGCATCACCCGAAGCCGCCAGACCAAGGCCCAGACCGGATGCACCAGAAAGTGCGCCCGCGTCTCCACCATCGCCGCTGGCCCCAAGACCGATACCCAGGCCAGCGCCCAGTGCGTCGGCGTCGGAATCGCCCGTCTCGCCGTTGTTGGCACCAGCCAGACCCAGGTTCAGAAGGCCCAGACCTGCGCCCAACGCACCGGCGTCGCCGGTGTTGGAGCTGTCGGCCAAGGCACCTGCTGCACCGAGACCTGCGCCGAGGCCACCGGCATCACCCGAGTCGCCGCCACCTGCGGCCGCACCAGAGAGACCCGTGCCTCCGCCCAGACCGGCCGCGAGTGATCCGGCGTCGCCGCCATCACCGCCGGTTGCAGCGGCATCCGAGGATGCACTGCCCAGGCCAAGGCCAAGGCCGATTGCCGCTGCCGCCGCACCGTTGCCGCCGGTGCCGCCGCCTGCGATCGCGCCGCCGACTTGGCCGCTGGTGCCGCCGGTGGCACCTGCCGCACCACCGATGCCCAGACCGCCGAAGGCCCCGCCACCGTTGGAGTTGGCAGTGCCCGAACCATCGCCGCCATCCGAGCCGGCCGAGATACCCTCGTCGGCCGTGGCCGTGCCGCCATACGATGTGTTGGTCTGGCTCAGACTGCCGCTGTTCGACACGTTATCGAGAGTATCATTGTCGATCAGCTTGTTGCTCTGGGCGTTGACCGTTGCGGAATCGTTGCCGGCTCCGTTCAGGGCATCGTTCAGGATGTCGGTAAGGTCCATGTCATCGCCGGGGTTATAGTCGATGTCGCCCTTGGCCATGATAAAGTCACCGGCGGTCGATCCATGCATGTCGATGTCCGCAAAGTCGTCGTCGGTGGGCATCCAGTCGGTCATGGCGATATCGACACCCACATGCACATCGGTATTCGACGTGTTCTCGTTGTGGTTGCCGTTCAGGTTGCCGTTGGCGTTCAGGTTGCCATTGCCGTTCAGGTTGCCATTCGCAGAGGCGTTGGCGTTGGCATTACCGTTGTGGTTGCCATTGCCATTCAAGTTGCCATTGCCATTGCCATTCAGGTTCCCGTTTCCGTTCAGGTTACCATTGCCGTTCCCGTTGTGGTTGCCGTTGTCGTTGTCGTTATCGCTATGGGACGACTGCGCCTGACCCTGAAGCTGGGCCTGAAGCTCGGCCTGAGCCTGACCTTGAAGCTGGTCCTGACCTTGGTCCTGGTCTTGGCTTTGGTCGCCATCGCCCCAGATGAGTGTGTTGAATGCGTTTCTGTTAGACATTTCCATATCTCCCACATGGACATCCAGCGGACCGCCACTCTATAAAAAGCGATCATCGCCCGGATGGTGTTTCTATCTATATTGGATTGATTTGGTGGTAGCGGACCGTGCCGCAGAGGACGAACTTACCGTCCGTGCAGGCTTCGGGACGCACCTGTCTTCATGGTTTCGTGATGATTCCCCCCCTGATATCGCGCGTCTCGCTTCTGGCCCTCGAGACATGGCAAAAACTTGCAGTCACTGGTAAAAATAAGGGCCGAATTGGATGCGCTTGATTATGTGTTGCCGCAGCAGACTTGTGCGGCCCATTCATGATCATCCAATGGGGCGCATCTGAGAAGATGCACAATATGGCTAGACCTCAAGCCACCTTAAGCCTCTGTAATCGGGTTTTAATTTACAGAAATACATCTAAAGGTCTAGTTCGATACGGGGGGTGCATAGCTGAGATACCTGCAGCGATAGGTGTCGCAAAGTTTAACCGGCGATCAAAGTTTTTGAAAATTCCCCAGACATTTCCTGGTCTGTGTGTTAGCATCGCTAATATATCTAAGTAACTGAATGCCGCAGCTTTTCGGTGTCACTTTAAACTTGAATTGGGGCACCATGCCCTGTTTCCAATCGTATCTCTTCTTGTCCTTAACAAGGATAGCAACGCTGTCCGTCAGTTCTGGATCACCATGCTCTTCGTAATTGTTCACGATTTTTAAAATAGTCATAAGTGTGTAAAATGGCCGACCATGCGCCTAACGCTCCAAAAAATCCTGTAGGCCTGTTTATAGGCAGCGGCCTGAACTTTTCCGACACGGTCATCAGGCTGGTGTCCGAAGAAATTCCCTGCATTACCTTCCGCCGAATGGACGCCGTCGCCGACCTGTTCGATCTCGCGGCGCCGGACGCATCCTATGTGCGGATGATCATTGTCGATGAGGGGAAGCTAGAACATTTCCAACAAGCGTTGCCCAAGATCAGGAGTCGATTCGCATATTGCCACCTGGTGCTGGCCTATCGCGACCGGACCACGGCCCTGCGCCTGATCGCGGACGTCGCGCGATTCCCTAGCTCAGAAGAGATCGGCTTTTTGCCGATGAAAGTCGAGATCGACCATTGGCTCTCGGCGCTGCGCCTGCTGGTCTGTGGCGAGCGCTACATCCCGGCGGACCTGATCGACCTCCATCACCTACCGCACGGCGCATGCACCGGCCCTTCGGCGCCTGCGGATGAGGTCAATCTGACCTCGCGCGAACGCCAGGTGCTCAGTTCCGCCGCCGAGGGCAAACAGAACAAGATTATTGCCGATGATCTGAGTTTGTCCGAGCACACGATCAAGCTGCATATGCACCACATCATCGCAAAACTTGGCGTCTCGAACCGGACTGAGGCGACGCTTTGGTATTTGTCGCACAGGCCCAGTCCAAACGTTCGCAGGCAATGAACGCCGCGCCCCCGCCCGAATTCGACGCCTTTCTACTGCTGATCGGCAAGCTGAACTATGCTTGGGCGAATACCGAAAGCCTGCTGATCCATCTGATTGCCGGCCTCGGGAGGATGGACAAAGAAACAGCGACGATCGTTTTTCTGACACTCAATACTGCCCGCGCGCGCATCGACATGGTCGAACGCCTGTCTAAACTGGACCGGACAGATACCGAACAGCGCGCCTGCGTTCTGGCGCTGACCCGGCGCATCCAGGGGCAGGCGTCGCTGCGCAATCGCTACAACCACTGCATCTATGCCTTCGACGGGGAAGGCGGCAACCCACGCACCATCCTGATGCGCATCGCTGACCGCAAGGACAGCCTGAAAATGGGTCAGATCAACCCCCTCGACGCGTCGGCCGCGGATGAAATCACCGCCACGATAGATGAGCTGCGCCACATCAATCGCGACATCTGGCGCATCATCGTCGATTTCGGCTATCCGCATTGACATCGCGCCGCGCGCCGGTTCTTCCCTCACTGGATATCCTCGGCGAAAGGACCGCTAAAGATAGTGTAGTGTTTGGAGAAAAACCAAATTCACTTGTGATATGGCTCCCCTGGCCTCGCTTCTTCCGGCAAGCTGCAAGGAACCTTGCGCTGTGTCGAATGATGCTGCCCGAGTGTGCGGCAGGCCCGGCGCTCAGATACGCCAAGGGTCTGCCGCACATGATCAATTGCACCGACGGCGGCCGCAAGGCCTTAGAAGTTTCCCCGTGCAGCCTCGGTGAGGATCATCTTGTCCGGTGTCAGATCCGACACCGCACGCCTGAGCCGGGTATTCTCTGGGCGGAACGCTCAGCTGTGATCCGGCGAGTTGCAGCCTCGAGACGGCGGAATGCACGGATGACGGACCGCCGCCGATACCCGAGCCATC
>RCMY010006073.1_pt1 | contig 10158 bp, 12 predicted proteins | sample 2041341 | NCBI WGS metagenome assembly RCMY01 (sample SAMN09708234, study PRJNA481090) | Marine sediment metagenome, whole genome shotgun sequencing project.
CGCGCCCGCCCCCGCCGCCGATGCGGGGAAGGAGCGTCCCGACGTCGGGATCGCCCCGCCGCCGCAGCCGACGAAGCTGTCGTACTCCTCGTCCTCTGCGGGTGGCAGCGCCAGCTACGGGGTCCAGGCGACGCGGTCAGACGGGGTCCGTGCTGACGGCGCGGTCGAGCGCTCGGACGGCACGACCGTCCGTCAGGTCGCCGCTGGCGTCACCTACAACAAGAGCGATGACCCGTACGCCGGCGTGGGACGCAACGACCCGTGCCCCTGTGGCAGCGAGAAGAAGTTCAAGAAGTGCCACGGTGCGCCCAGCTGATCATCTGCCGCTCCGGCGGTGGGGGTCGCAGGTCCAGGTGGTTCGGCACGACGAGCTCGGTCACGAGCCAGTCGCTCGGACGCAGGGCGAACGCGATGACCCCGTCGCGGCGTGCTCGTGCCACCACCGAGACCACGTCGATGCGGTCCGGGTGCCTGCCAACCACACGGGTCCGTACCACGCGTGACGGTTGGCAGGGGTGCTGGTCGGGGTGCCCGAGCATGGAGACGGGCAGGGCCCGGAGCGGGTAGCGCAGCTCGAGGACGACCATGTCGACGATCTGGGGGACTCCGCGTCGGCCTTCCTCGAGGTCGAGCCACGCCCGGGTGACGTCTCGGCCGGCCTCCCATGCGGTTCGTTGCCGGACGCCGGGCCAGACCTTGGCTGGTCGCACGGGGCGGTCGGTTCCGGGGCGTCGCCTGACGACAGGCGGGACGACGCTCAGGTGGGTGGCGCTGATCGGGTTGCGCGGCGTCATCGGGCGACCGTCGAGGCGACCGCCCAGCCCCCGAGATGGCGGCGCAGCCAGACGTCCTGGTGGTCGAGGACGGCCTCCCCGGCTCTGGCCGAGACGGTCGCGACGACGGGCCAGCCGTCGGTCTCGTGGATGGCGTGGACGACGAGGTCGGCGAAGCCGGCGTCCTCCAACGTCCGGGCGATCTCGACGTGGTCGTCCTCGTCGACGGGGCGAACCATCCGCGGCGGGAGCGGGCTGAGGTCGACGTCGTCGACCGGCAGGGGCCAGGGGTCGCCGGCGATCCGGGGGGCGGGGCCGTCGAGACGCACGGGCACCGCGACGCGGAGCGGGGGCGCGGTCATCCATCCGTCGCCGTCGTGCGCGACGGTCAAGACGAGCACACGGACGACCAGGTGATCCGGTGCGGGGTGATCGATGGCCTCGATGACGAGGTGGTCCGCCCACCGCGGCGCGTCGTCGTCGAAGGAGCGCTCGCTGACCCAGGCACGCGCCGCCAGGATGGCGAGCGCGGTGGGCGCGTCGAGCGCGGCGGCGGTGGTGGGACCGGCAGGCGCTGACGACAGGGCCTCGAGGGAGTCAGGTCCGGAGAGGCGCGGAGAAGCAGCAGCCGGGGCGGTGGCGATCACCTCGGTCTCCTCCGTCGACGGGGCGGGGGCCGGCGCCGTCGCGACGCCGCGGAGGGCCAGTACGCCGACGACGCCCCACGGCGCCGCGACCGCGAGCCAGAACCCGGGACCGCGGCGGGACGTGCCGGCCCTCCGCGGGCTGTCCTCCTCCTCGAAGGCGAAGCTCTCGGGGGGCAGGGGGTTGTCGTGCCCGCGGGCGGGGGCGGACTGTGCCGCGGGCACGACAGGTTGCGAGGTCTCGTAGATGATTGTTACATCCTGTCAAGCAGTGTTCTTTAAACTCTGACAGTGTTGCACACACCCGCGGAGTCTGCGATCCGGCGACCCTGACGCTGTGGACAACCTGCGCTGCGTGGACGCATCAGGGATCGGCCTGACGGAGGTGGCCGGTAGGCTCGCCCGACGTGTTGTCGTTGGCGACGCGAACCAATGACGGGGTGGTCGTGGCACAGGGATCTGGCACCTCGCCGGCCGTCGCGCTGAGCGAAGACGAGCGCCCCGAGATCATCGACGGCGTCCAGGCGGACGGCTCGATCCAGCGGCAGGAGCTGTCCGACACCGACCGCAACCGGCTGTTCGGGGAGCAGGTCCTTCCGGAGATCGACCGGCTGTACTCGGCAGCGCTTCGGTACACGCGCAACCCGGCCGACGCCGAGGACCTTGTGCAGGAGGCCGTCGCGAAGGCTTTCGACAAGTTCCACCAGTACCAGCAGGGCACGAACCTGAAGGCGTGGCTCTACCGGATCCTCCACAACACCTACATCAACCAGTACCGCAAGAAGCAGCGGCGTCCGCAGGAGTCGCTCCAAGAGCAGATCGACGACTTCTCGTTCTACGACGCCGCGAGCCGGGGGCAGTCGAGCGCCGGTAAGTCGGCCGAGTTCGAGGTCCTCAACGCGATCACCGCGGATGAGGTCAAGCAGGCGATGGCCGACCTCCCGGAGACCTTCCGCATGGCCGTCTACCTGGCTGATGTCGAGGGCTTCGCCTACAAGGAGATCGCCGAGATCATGGGGACCCCGATCGGCACCGTGATGTCGCGGCTGCACCGGGGAAGGAAAGCGCTCCAGCTCGCGTTGGCTGGGTATGCCCGCGAACGCGGGCTCATCTCGGACGACGAGGACAAGCGATGAGCGGGGACTGCGCGGAGCCCGGGGACTGCCAAGAGGCGCTCGACAAGCTCCAGGAGTACCTCGACGGCGAAGTCCCAGAGACCCGTCTCGGCGAGATCCGCGATCATCTCTCGGCGTGCTACCCCTGCGGCGACCGGGCCTCCTTCGAGGAGCAGCTCCGGGCGATCGTCCGCAGGGAGTGTGCCGACCGAGCCCCTGAGGCCCTGATCGAGCGCATCCGGATCCGTCTCGCTGACGGTGCTGCCACCGCAAGCTGACCGGGGACCTGACGTAGGCTCGGGCCACGTTGACGCGCTGCGCGTCATCGAAGCCAACGAGGTCCGTCGTGTCGTCCAACAGCACCGTGCTCGTGACCGGTGGAGCCGGGTTCATCGGGTCCAACCTCGTTGACCGACTGCTCGACGACGATCACCGCGTCGTGGCTGTCGACGACCTGTCGACGGGACGCCTCAAGAACCTGGCAGCTGCCCGCGATCGGGGCGGAGCCTTCGACTTCCATCGCCTCGACCTGACCGGCGGCGGCTTCGGCCGGGTCGTCGAGAAGGCCAGACCCGAGGTGATCGTCCACCTGGCGGCCCGCGTCGACGTGCGCCGCTCGGTCATCGACCCGGTCACCGACGCGATGACCAACGTGATCGGCACGATCGAGGTCCTGGAGGCTGCGCGGGCTCATGGCGTCCGCAAGGTCGTCTACGCGACGTCTGGGCCGGGCGTCGACGACGCTCACGCCGAGGACCTCCCGCTCGAGGAGGGCTACCCGGCTCCGTCACGGTCCCCGAACGCCGCCGCGAAGCGTAGCGGTGAGGAGTACCTCCGAACCTACGCGAGCCTCCACGGGATCGCGTGGACCTCGCTGGCTCTGGCCAACGTCTACGGGCCGCGCCAGCAGGCCAGCGACGGGTTCGGTGTGGTGACGAACTTCATCGACCGGATGCTGGTCGGTCGGCCGTGCAAGATCCACGGCGACGGGGAGCAGACGCGCGACTTCGTCTACGTCGACGACGTGGTCCACGCGTTCTCGCTGGCCCTGCACCGTGGTGACGGGATGACCTGCCACATCGGGACGTCCGAGCGAACCTCGATCGCGACCCTCTACCGGGCGCTCGCGGCGGGGACCGGCTACGTCCACGCACCCGTCCACGACGACGAGCGCGAGGGTGATGTCCGCCACTCCTGCCTCGATGCCCGGCTCGCGGGGCGAGAGCTGGGGTGGAAGCCGTGGACGACGTTGCAGGAGGGCCTCGCGGCCACGCTGCGTTGGGCCGCGGAGCAGCAGTGACCGCCGAGGCGAGGTGAACCGCCCCGATCCCGTGCGTTGAGTGCCCGAAGTAACGCTGTGATGTCGGGTGGACGCGGATAGCGTCCGCCCAACGTCACGTTCCGTTACCATGGCCGTCGCTGTCCGGACAACAGCGTGAACCGCGGAGGGCTGACGTGACGTACTCGGAAGAGGTCGGCGCACGCCTCCGTCGCATCCGTGTCCAGCAAGGGCTCTCCCTCCAGGACGTCGAGCGCACCTCGGACGGGCTCTGGAAGGCCGCCGTCGTCGGCTCGTACGAGCGTGGTGACCGCAACATCACCGCGTCGCGGCTGTGCGAGCTCGCCGAGTTCTACGGCATCGCCCCCGGCGATGTCCTCCCGGCCGACGACAGCCCCCGTCCGCTCGAGCGCAGCGCCGGCATCGTGATCGACCTCACCAAGCTGCCGATCCACGACGAGCGGCTCGACGGACTCCGGCGGTACTGCGAGGCCATCCAGCTGCAGCGCGGCGACTACAACCGCCAGCTGCTGTCGATCCGTGGGGAGGACCTGCGGGCGCTCGCGATCATCATGAACTCGAACCCGCAGCACCTCATCGAGGACCTGCGGGTCTCAGGGATCCTCGTCGAGGAGTGATCCGGACAGGTCACCGGGCGGTGTGGATCATGCGGTTCACGGCGTCGAGGACCGAGCGGGCGATCGAGTCGAGCTCGTCGCCTCGGACCATCGCGCTGCCGCAGACGGTGGTGTCACCGCTGCTCGAGTTCACGTGCACGAACGACATCGCGACCATGTGCCCGCGGACCTCGAGGACGTCGATGCCCTCGATCTCGGCGACGCGGTCGTCGCCGAGGAGCGGCAGGACGGCCTTCAGCGTGGCGCGGGCGGCGGCGCGACGCCGCCCCTGCATGCTTGCCGGGCCGTCGTCCTCGCCCTGGAAGATGTCGTCGCCGTCGACGATCGCAACCTTGACGGCGCAGCGCAGCGCTTCCTGCTCGGTGCTGACCGTGCCGATGCGCACGCGGCGTTCCCCGATGCCGGCGTCGTCCTCGTTGAGGCGCACGACGCTGATCACCCGGTGATCCAGCGAGACCGAGTAGCGCGCCATCATCATGGACACGACGTCGCGCACGGTCTGCTTGGGGCCCTTCTCCATCGTCGTGAGGACGTGGAGCTCGTCGACGGGCCGCTCGAACCCCGGGACGATGCGTGCCGCGATGACCCCCGGGATCGCCTTGAGCGCGTGCTCGACCGTCAGCCGCTGTGCGGGGTGGTGCAGGTCGACGTCCTTGGGCGGAACGAGCACGTCCACGCCGCTGGCGGGTTCGTCGACGCTCTCGGCGGACTTGGCGGTCATGTGGGCTCCTGCCCTGCGGGGTCAGCTCGGCTCGGGCGACGACGCGTCACGCCTCCGGCCCGTGCCTGCCATGGTGTCTGGTCCCCGCTCCGCTGTCTCGAGATCGGCAGGTTGTGGCGAGAAGGGCCGGAGGGGCGGCTGAGGCTACGCTCCGGCCCATGAACACCTCGAAGCCCTCCGACGGCCGCCGCGACCAGCGTGTGGGCGCGCCGCGTTCTGGCAAGGGCGGCACGTCGGGTGGCCAGCAGTCACGCGGCAAGCCCGGTGGCGGCAAGCAGGGCGGTCAGCGTCGGGGCGAGCCGCTGAACGAGGTCGAGACGCTCGCGGGTCCGCTCGCGAAGGTCCTGGCTCGCCTGCCGGCGACCCAGCGGAAGGTGCTCGAGTTCCGGATGGGCCTGGTCGACGGGCATCCGCACAACCTGACCGACACCGCGCGTGAGCTCGGGCTCTCCATGCACGAGGCCAAGCAGGTCGAGCAGCGGGCGTTCGAGCACATCCGCGAGGCCATCCCGGTCCAGCATCTGAAGAAGCTGCTGGAGCGGATGTCGTGAGCTCCCTCGAGGAGCTGGTCGCGGATCTGGGCCTCGTCGGCCCGGCGGGCGCCGAGCATCTCCAGGCCGTCGTGTCGGACTGGCAGATCCTCGCTGACCTCTCCTTCGCTGACCTGCTGTTGACCTGCCGAACGGCTGACGGCGATGTCGTCGTCGTCGCGCAGATGCGCCCCTACACCGCGCAGACCCTCTACCACGAGGACCTTGTCGGGACGCGCTTCACGCCCGCCGAGCGCCCGGTCGTCGCCCGCGCGTTCCGCGAGGGTCGGATCATCCGTGACGGTGACCCGGACTGGTCGACCGGGGTCCCGGTCCGTGAGGAGGCCATCCCCGTCCGCTTCAACGACGAGGTCGTCGGCGTGGTCTCGCGCGAGGCGAACCTCGCGGTGGTCCGTGCCCCGTCCCAGCTGGAGCTGGCCTACCTCAAGTCGGCGAACGAGCTCGCCGCGATGCTCGCCGAAGGCAGCTTCCCGGTGCCGGGGGAGGAGCCGGAGCGCGAGCTCGCGCCGCGCGTCGGAGACGGCCTGATGCGCGTCGAGCCGGACGGTCGCGTGGCCTACGCCTCGCCGAACGCGATCAGCGCGTACCGACGGCTCGGCGTCGTCGACAACATCATCGGCAACAACCTCCACGACTTCGACCTCGACGACGTCGCGGTCGGCGAGGCCCTGGCCGACGGGGAGCCGCTCGAGAGCGAGGTCGAGGCGCGTGGGGCCGTCGTCCTGCGCCGCATGATCCCGCTGACGCGTGGCCACGAGGTCCTCGGCGCGCTGATGCTCGTCCGTGAGGTCACCGAGCTGCGACGTCACGAGCGTCTGCTGCTCTACAAGGACGCGACGATCCGCGAGATCCACCACCGCGTCAAGAACAACCTGCAGACGGTGGCGTCGCTGCTGCGGCTGCAGTCCCGTCGGCTCCAGGGTGATGAGGCGCGCTCCGCCCTGGCGGAGTCCGTTCGACGGATCTCGTCGATTGCGCTCGTCCACGAGACGCTGTCACAGGACTCCGGGCAGCGCGTCTCGTTCGACAAGGTCGCACAGCGGCTCGTCGAGATGCTGGCGACCGGCCTCACGGACCCGTCCACCCCGGTGCACATGTCGCTGGTCGGCACGGCCGGCGAGCTGCCCGCCGAGGTCGCAACGCCGCTCGCGCTCGTGCTGAGCGAGCTCGTGCAGAACGGCGTCGAGCACGCGTTCCCGAGCGGACACCCGGGTGGCACCATCGAGGTTCGGCTGACGCGCCACGCGGCGTCGCTCGAGCTCGAGGTCGGCGATGACGGCGTCGGTGTGCCGGAGGGATGGGACGCGGGACGCGACGCGAACCTCGGGCTGCAGATCGCGGCGACCCTCGTGGCCAGCGAGCTCAACGGAGAGCTGACGGTCCAGCGCGTCGAGGGCGGACCCGGGACCGTTGGACGCGCCGTGGTTCCGCTGCCGCGCTGACGGTCGGGCTGCTCAGGCGTCGTTCGCTGCCGGGTCGACCTGATCGAGGTCGACCTGATCGAGGTCGACCGACGGGTCGAAGGACGAGTTGATGTTGGCGAGCCTCCAGCCGCCCACGGTCACGATGACGATGAGCAGGATCAAGCTGAGCACGATCCAGAGCCGGCGGCGCGGCGATGCCAGCCGTGGCTCGCGTGGCAGCCGGATCCCGGGCGTCCAGACCTCCGCCTGACGCGCAGCGTCGAGGGCACCGGGGCGCCCCGTCAGGCGGGTCTTGGGCTCGGTCAGACCGGAGCGGGCCATGATGTCTCGTCCGACGTCGCGGGATCAGGGATGCCCGCGATCGGCAGCAGTCAGGAAGCGATCCGACGGCGACGCTGACGGGCACGACGCAGCGTACGCCGCTCGTCCTCGGTCATCCCGCCCCACACGCCAGCGTCCTGGTTGCTGGTGAGGGCGAAGTCGAGGCACTCTTCCCGGACGACACATCGGCCGCACACGACCTTGGCCGCGTTCATCTGGTCCACGGCAGGGCCGGTGGTCCCGATGGGGAAGAAGAGCTCGGGGTCTTCGTCCTTGCAGGCAGAGCGACTACGCCAGTCCATCATGGAAGTCTCGATCGTTCGAGGGGGAGCGGTGGTGCCGTCGGGCACTCAGATACACGGAGGGCGGTACCTGACCGCTTGTGAACGCTTTCTCAAGCGCCGTGGACAACGTAACCGCGATGGCGGATGCTGACAAGCGTTGCTTGCAGAATCTCGCAGAAATTCTGCGTGAGCGCCTGTCAGCGCCTACCTGATCGGTGAAGGAATCTCCAAACCGGGCATTTCGCGGCGTATCGCGAACAACTGCGAGCGTTGCGCGAGCAGCGGCCGGCCGTTCGGACGCGCCCTCTGGTGCGCGTCACATCATGTCGCGCGATGTGAGCGCGTCGGTGACGATGCGTGGCCGTGCGCTCGCGGATCGTCGACGGGCGGCCAGCGTGGGGTCTCAGGCGCTCAGCGCGCGATCGAGGTCCGCCTGCAGATCGGTGAGGTCTTCGATGCCCACGGACAGCCGGACGAGGTCGTCCGGGACCTCCAAGGCGGTTCCTGCGACCGACGCGTGCGTCATGATTCCGGGGTGCTCGATCAGGCTCTCGACCCCACCGAGCGACTCGGCCAGGAAGAAGTGCTTGGTGCGCTGGAGCATCCGCTCCGCCGCCTCACGGCCACCGGCGACCCGGATCGAGATCATCCCGCCGAAGCCGGACATCTGTCGGGCAGCGAGGTCGTGGCCGGGATGGCTCGACAGCCCCGGGTACATGACCTCCACGACCTGCTCATGCCCCTCGAGCCACGTGGCGAGCGCGTGAGCGTTCTCGCAGTGCCGGTCCATCCGCACGTGCAGGGTCTTCACCCCGCGGAGCGTCAGCCAGGCGTCCCACGGGCCCGGGACGGCGCCGACGGCGTTCTGCAGCCAGCGGAGCTGCTCGGCGGTCTCTTCGTCAGTGCAGACGGCGCCGCCGACGACGTCGGAGTGCCCGCCGATGTACTTGGTCGTGGAGTGCACGACGAGGTCCGCGCCCAGGGAGAGCGGCTGCTGGAGGTACGGGGTCGCGAAGGTGTTGTCCGCGACCAGGCGGGCGTTCGCGTTGTGGGCGATGTCGGCCAGCGCCGTGAGGTCGGTGATCTTGAGCAGCGGGTTCGAGGGTGTCTCGACCCAGAGGAATCCGCCCTCGCCGCCGGGTGCCGAGATGGCGGCGTCGACGGCGTCGAGGTCGGTCATGTCGACGGCGACCACGTCCATCCCCATCGGGGCGTGGACCTTGTCGAGCAGCCGCCAGGTCCCGCCGTACACGTCGTTGGCGATCACCACGCGTGATCGCGGGGGCAGCAGCCGCAGCACGGCGTCCTCGGCGCTCAGCCCGGATGCGAAGCAGACGCCAGCGTCGGCACCCTCGAGGCTCGCGAGGCAGGTCTGGAGCGCGTCACGCGTCGGGTTGCCGGTCCGGGCGTACTCATAGCCGGAGTGCTTGCCCGGAGCTTCCTGCACGTAGGTGGAGGTCTGGAAGACGGGCACCGCAACGGCGCCGGTGCGGGGCTCGGGGTCCTGGCCGGCGTGGATCGCGCGGGTGCCGAAGCCGTCGGTTGATGTGGACACGATGGTGCTCCTGAGGGGAGGGGGAGGTGCGGTCAGCGCCGCGTGGTGAGGAAGGTGAGGAGGTCCGCGCGGGTCAGCACGCCCATCGGGCGGCCGTCCTGGACGACGATGACGGCGGGATTTCCGGCTGCGAGAACGTTGAAGACCCCGTCGATCGACTCGGTGATCCCGGCGACGGGGAGCGGGGGCTGCATGACCTCGGCGACGCGCTTCTGCATCGACGACGGGTCCTTGAGCGCGACGTCGAGGAGGCTGTTCTCCCTGATCGAGCCCATGATCGCCCCGATCGCGGGGGCGTCGCCCTTGGCCACCACCGGCATCTGCGAGACCCCGTACTCGCGGAGGAGCTCGATCGCGGAGGCGACGGTCTCGTCGGGGTGGCAGTGGACGACGTTGGGCAGATCGCCACGCTTGAGCCCGAGGACGTCACCGACGGTGGACTTCCCGCCGGGGCGCTCGGCCATGCCGTGCTCGATCATCCAGTTGTCGTCGAGGAACTTCGACAGGTAGCCACGCCCGGAGTCGGGCAGCAGCACGACGATCGTGGCGTCGGGGTCGTCGAAGTCCGCGGCGGTCCGCATCGCTGCGACGATCGCTGAACCGCACGAGCCGCCGACGAGGATCCCTTCCTCGCGGCCGCAGCGACGAGCCATGTCGAAGGACTCACGGTCAGACACCCGCTCCCAGCGGTCAACGATCGTGGGGTCGAAGGTCGGCGGCCAGAAGTCCTCACCGATGCCCTCGACGAGGTACGGCCGGACGGTGTCACCGGAGTAGAGGCTGCCCTCCGGGTCCGCACCGACGATCTGGACCTGCGGCTTGCGCTCCTTGAGGTAGCGGCCGACGCCGGTGA
>RCMY010006074.1_pt1 | contig 10157 bp, 12 predicted proteins | sample 2041341 | NCBI WGS metagenome assembly RCMY01 (sample SAMN09708234, study PRJNA481090) | Marine sediment metagenome, whole genome shotgun sequencing project.
GTAATGCGCAGCCAAACTGGACGTCAGCCACCCCAAAGGCGCACCGATAATCACCAGCCGCCGCACCCCCTTGGCCGCATCTTGCAGCGCGTGCAGGTTCAGCGTCAGCCCACCTTCAAACAAAATCACCGCGACCGCGATTGAAATCATCGGTCCCACCAGATCGCCAATATCACGCGATGGGATGAAAATTCCCGTGATCGGCCCGACAATCAGACCCGCCAGCAGCATCAGCACAATTGCAGGCATCTGGATGCGCCATGCCAGCCATTGCGCCCCCACCCCGATCACACCAACCAGCGCAAACGCCTCAACGGGGTTCAATCCTTCGGTCGTCATGTCGCCTTACTCCGGCTGGATCGGCGTTGTTTGAAACAACCGCGCGTGTTCTTGAATGGCAAAACGGTCGGTCATGCCGGCCACGTAATCGGCCACGATTCGGGCCAGCAAAACATGGGTATCGGCGCGGGCCACATCCTCGGCCCATTCTGTGGGCAGCAAATCGGGCTGCGCCATAAACAACGGAAACAAATCGCGCACCACGGCAGTGACCCGCGTGCGTTCTTTCATCACGCTGGGCGCACGGTACATTCGGGTGAATAGAAATGAGCGGATCGCCTTCAACTCTTGATACAGCGGCTTGGAAAACCGTATAACAGTGCCCTCCATCGCCCTGATATCATGGACAGATTGTGGTTGTGCGGCCTCCAGCCGAATATTGGCCACGTTGATCACATCCTCCACCATTCGGCCAAAAACCCGGCGCAGCGCCTCATGCCGCCGGCGCATTTTTTCCAACCCGGGATAAAGCGCATCGACCTCGGCAAAGGCGGGGCCGGTGACGGGCAGGTCCATCAAATCCGCCTCATCAAACAGGCCAGATCGCAATCCGTCATGCAAATCATGGTGCGAATAGGCAATATCATCAGCAATCGCAGCCACTTGCGCCTCGGCACTGGCAAAGGTGTGCAATTCCAAATCCCATTCAGCATTGGCCTCTACCAGCGCATAGGGCAGCGCGTCACCGGGGGCTGCCACCACGGGGCCATTGTGTTTCGCAATGCCTTCAAGGGCTTCCCATGTCAGGTTCAAGCCATCAAAATCGGCATAATGGCGTTCCAACCGCGTCACAATCCGCAAGGCTTGGGCATTGTGATCAAACCCACCATAAGGTGCCATCAGCTCGGCCAAGGCATCCTCGCCCGTGTGGCCAAACGGCGTGTGGCCCAGATCATGGGCCAGCGCAATTGCCTCGGCCAGATCGGTGTTCAACCCTAAAACGCCCGAAATGGTTCGCGCAACCTGCGCCACCTCAATCGAATGGGTCAGGCGCGTGCGGTAATAATCGCCCTCATGCTCAACAAACACTTGGGTCTTATGCTTCAACCGTCGAAACGCCGATGAATGGATGATCCGGTCCCTATCGCGTTGAAAAGGTGAACGGAACGACGACATCCGCTCCTCGTGCAGACGCCCGCGCGAGGCGTCGGGCTGGCAGGCATAGGGTGCAAACATCATTCAAACCTTTTGCGCCATGCTGTCCATGGCTGTTCGTGCCATCTATAGGCCAATCGCTTGGCAAATGGCACCCTAGACAGCGCATCTTGTTCCATCCCTCTTGCGGGCCTATATTGTAATAGACCCCAGACACAAGGTGCTGTCGAAATGACCCTGACCCTGCCCCCCCGCGTGACCGACCGTGCCTTTGCCCGGCTGGCCGAAATTGCCGAAGAAACCGGCGATATCAAAGCGTTGCGCGTCGCTGTTGAAGGGGGCGGCTGTTCTGGCTTTCAATATGACATCCGGCTGGACGACCCGGCCGACGATGATATGATTTTGGAAAAGGACGGCATGAAAGTTCTGGTTGACACAGTGTCCTTGCCGTTCTTGTCCAATGCCGTGATTGATTTCACCGAAGAATTGATCGGCGCACGTTTTGTGATTGAGAATCCGAATGCCAGCAGCGCTTGTGGCTGCGGTATCTCATTCTCAATGTAAGCTTGCCCCTTTGGCACCCGCCGCCTAAAACAAATACAGCAATAAGGGGCGGATTATGAAACTGGCCACATTCAACATCAATGGTATCAAAGCCCGCATCGACGCGCTGCCGCGCTGGCTTGCTGCGGCCAAACCAGATGTCGTGGCCTTGCAGGAAATCAAATCCGTCGATGAAAACTTTCCGCGCGAAGTGCTAGAGGATATGGGCTACCGCGTTGAAACCCATGGGCAAAAGGGCTTTAACGGTGTTGCAATCCTGTCGCGCCTTCCGCTGGAAGATATCACGCGCGGCCTGCCCGGAGATGCGACTGACGAACAGGCCCGCTGGATTGAAGCGACGGTGATCGGCGAACGGCCTGTGCGGCTGTGCGGGTTGTACCTGCCCAATGGCAACCCCGCGCCCGGCCCGAAATATGACTATAAACTGGCTTGGATGGCGCGGATGGAAGCGCGGGTGGCCGAGCTTTTGAAAACCGAGGAACCCTTGGTGATCGCGGGCGATTACAACGTTATCCCACAGCCCGAAGATGCCGCAAACCCCATGGCTTGGACTGAGGACGCGTTGTTTTTGCCCGCGACCCGTGCAGCCTATCGCCGCATTGTGAACCTTGGCCTGACAGACGCCTTTCGCGCCCGCAACCCTGCCCCCGGCCAGTATAGCTTTTGGGATTATCAGGCCGGCGCTTGGGAGAAAAACAACGGCATCCGCATCGACCACCTTCTGCTGTCACCCCAAGCCGCTGACCTTTTGCGCGATTGCCGCATCGACCGCGAGGTCCGGGCCGAGGAAAAGCCGTCCGACCATGTTCCCGTCTGGATCGATCTGGCTGCCTGAACCCAAACGGCCTTGGTGTTACGGCGTGCCCGTCACGTCATGCCCGTAAATCCAGTCAAACTTGCGCAGCGCCAATCCCGGCGCCACCGCTCCGCCCAGCCGCAGCCCCAAATGCGCTACCCCACGCAGCGGGCCGGCCAGATGATAGGCCTTTGCATTGCCATTCGCAGCCTGCACAATCCGCGCGCAGCGAAACTGCCGCAGCGACTGATAAGCCGGCAGACCCGCCGTCAGCCCCAAACGGTCCAGGCAATCGGCCAACACCCAAGCATCCTCTAGCGCCATATTCGCACCTTGCGCCAAAAACGGCAGCGTGGGGTGGGCCGCATCGCCCAGAATGGCAGCGTTTTGCCCAAACCAATGCTTGGCCACCGGATGGCGAAACAGCCCCCACAGCCACACATCACTTGCCGCCTCTAGCCAGCCCTTGACCCGCGGGGAAAAGCGGTTGAACGCCAAGCGCATTTCGATCGGGTCATCGCGCAGGTTCCAGCCTTCTTGCACCCATTGCCGCCGTTCCTCCACGGCCACGATATTGCGCATCGTCCCACCGCGCAGCGGATAGCTGACCAAATGGCGGCCTTCCCCCATATGCACCTCGGCCTCGGCCGGATCACCGGGCGTGGCCGGGATAAGCGCCCGCCATGCAACCTGATGCGTGAAAAACGGCGCCACCACCCCGTTCAGCGTGGCCCGAACCCGCGAATGCAAACCATCCGCGCCAATCACAAACCCAACGCTGCGTTCCTCGCCCGTCGCGGTGACAAGCCGGGGCGTGCTGCCTGATAAATCGACATCCTCAATCCGCTGCAACAGCTGCAACTCGACCCCCGCGGCCTCGGCCCCTTGCCGCAGCAAGTCGATCAGATCGGCACGGTGAACAAGGTGAAAAGCGTGGTCTGGCCGCAACTTGGCCACGTTCAACCGTAACACAGAATCGCCACTATAGCCGTCCCGCAAATGTATCGCTTGGGTGCGCGTGGCGACAGCAGTCAACGCGCCTTCCAACCCCAAAGCCCGCAAGACCACGGCGCCGTTCGGGCTAATCTGCAACCCTGCCCCAACCTCGCGAATCGCATCGGCCTGTTCCAACACCGTTACACGCGCGCCGCGCTGCGCCAAAGCGGTGGCAACTGCCAGTCCCGCCACGCCAGCGCCCAGCACGGTGAATTCGGTATCTTTCAAAGTCATCTATTGGGCCCTTTAAAACGCGCAAAGCCGGACCCTGTGTCAGGTCCGGCCTTTTCGATCATCACCGATTGTGGCGTGTGGATCAATCCTTGCGATCCAATTTGCCACCAACCCCGGCACTTCAATCTTCGCGGTGAACTCGTTCACGGCGCTCATGCTTTTCTTGGGCTTCCAGCGTCATCGTGGCTATGGGGCGCGCATCCAGCCGCTTCAACGAAATCGGCTCTCCGGACACTTCGCAATAGCCGAACTCGCCATGCTCGATCCGGCGCAGCGCTGCATCGATCTTGGACACCAGTTTACGCTGCCGGTCCCGCGTGCGCAGCTCCAACGCGCGGTCGGTTTCCTCGGACGCGCGGTCTGCGATATCGGGCACCGCACGGGCGGACCCTTGCAACCCTTCAATCGTTTCTGCCGACTGGTCCAGCATATCTTGCTTCCAAGCCAACAATTTGCGACGGAAATATTCCAACTGGCGGTCATTCATGAATGGCTCGCTCTCAGCCGGGCGGTAATCGTCGGGAACAAAGGTCTCTACCTTCATCTCATCAATCTCCATTAGGTCGGACGCAGCCGATACGGGGCATCTGTGATACGGCGGCCTTGGCAGGGTCGTTGGGCATTACACACGCTCCTATTGCGGTCCCATTAAAGGAACCTGAAACCATTGTCACTAGCGGTTGCGACAATTTCATGGCGCGGATAGGGTCTTGTGGAAACATTAGACAGGGCCGCAACTTAAAGATGAAATTCACCTCCACCGACAGCTATATCGCCACCGAAGATCTGACCGTCGCGGTCAATGCCGCTGTGATCTTGCAACGCCCTTTGCTGGTAAAAGGTGAGCCGGGCACAGGCAAAACCGAACTGGCCCGCCAAGTGGCGCAGGCGCTGGGGATGCCCCTGATGGAATGGCATGTGAAATCCACCACCAAAGCGCAGCAAGGCCTATATGAATATGACGCCGTCAGCCGCTTGCGTGACAGCCAGTTGGGCGAAGAACGGGTGCATGACGTCAAAAACTACATCCGCAAAGGCAAGCTGTGGCAAGCGTTTGAGGCAGAAGAACGCGTCGTTCTGCTGATCGACGAAATCGACAAGGCCGATATCGAATTCCCCAATGATTTGCTGCAAGAATTGGACCGGATGGAGTTTTTCGTCTATGAAACCGGCGAAGTGATCAAGGCCCGCCAGCGCCCGATCGTTATCATCACATCCAACAATGAAAAAGAACTGCCCGACGCGTTTTTGCGCCGCTGCTTCTTTCACTTCATCCGATTCCCCGAAATTGCGACCCTGCGCCAGATCGTCGAGGTGCATTTCCCCGGCATCAAAGAGGCGCTTTTAACCACCGCCCTCACCCAGTTTTACGAATTGCGCGATATGCCCGGCCTCAAGAAAAAGCCATCAACCAGCGAAGTGCTGGATTGGCTCAAACTGCTTTTGGCCGAGGATTTGCAGCCCGAAGATTTGGCCCGCGACAAAGTATCGCTGCCACGCCTGCACGGTGCCTTGCTGAAAAATGAACAAGATGTGCATTTGTTTGAACGGCTCGCCTTCATGGCGCGGGGGCAGCGGTAATCTTGCCGCACCCCACATCTTGTACCTATCGAACACCGCCCAGTAGTTGAGTCTTGGTGTTAAAGGCGCCCTGTAACCCCTTGCAACTGGGCAGGGAATCGGGACGCAAATGTGGCGGACGCGCCCCGATGCTGCCTTAATTGCGCCACATTGCGATCACGTTTTTATGATTATTGAAATATATTGAAATATACCGCGATCAAAACAGGGTAAATCTGGCGTTCACCCTGTTTGCGCCCTCTAGCCATTGAATCCGCTTTCGCCGCAAAGATTCCCGATGATTGACACACGCGGGCCGCGAAACTGACACTCCATCCCTGTTCTCTAGACCAAGTAGCAGAACAACCAAGCGGAAGTGTCATGACCCAAAACGATATGTTGAGCACAAGACCCCTAGCGCCCGGCGATTTTGAGGCGTGGTTTCCGCTATGGGGCCAGTATCTGGCGCAAAATGACACAAAGATGCGCTGGACTGATCGTACAGCCCTGTTCCGTCAGCTTGCCCGCTGCATCGACAATGCCGCCGCGATGGTGGTCGAATGTGATGGGAAAATGGTCGGGATCGCACATTACCATGTGCACAAGGCCGAATTTGCCTTTGAAAACGCCTATTACGTCCAAGACGTCTATATCACGCCCGAATTTATGGCCCAGCGTGCCGGCGCCACCTTGATGCGCGCGCTCTATACGGCGGCCCAGCAAAGCGGTGCGCCCGCAGTCTATTGGAAGGCTGCCGAACTTAGTCACAACCGCACCCAGTCTGTTGCGGAAATCTCGTCTTTCCTCCAGTTCAAAAGGGCCGCTTAATATGCGCTTGGCCTCTCTATTGGCAATCGGCTTCCTTACGGCATGTGTGCCAAGTCCGAGTGCCGATGTTTCGATGAACCAAAGCAAATCCTCGACGGCAACCAGCGGTCGGGTTTCGCCCGAAATGAACCGCTTTGGTCTAACCACAGCCTCCAGATCGCAACGCAACAACGCCGATATCGCCCGCGATTTTCTGGAATTGTCTTTCACCATGGAAAGCGGACGCCCGTTGCCCATGCTGACCCGCTTTGAAGGGCCGATCACCGTGCGCACTGCGGGGCCAATGCCACCCAGCGCCTCCACCGACCTTGCGCGCCTTTTGCAGCGGTTCCGCAATGAGGCTGGGTTGAACATCCGCGAAGTGGCCGGTGGGCCTGCGTCGATCAATATCGAATTTGTCCCGCGCAGATCCATTCAGGCAGTCTACAACAACGTGGCTTGCTTTGTTGTGCCGCGCGTCACCTCATGGGAACAGTTCCGGACGGGCCGCAACACCGGCACCTTGGATTGGTCAACCCTGACCGAGCGTCAGCAAGTTTCGGTCTTTATCCCGGCTGACAGCACCGCCCAAGAGGTCCGCGATTGCCTGCATGAAGAAACCGCGCAAGCCATGGGTCCGCTGAACGACCTGTTCCGCTTGACCGATTCTGTCTTTAACGACGACAATTTCAACACCACGCTGACCGGCTTTGATATGACCATCCTGCGGGCCTATTATTCGCCCGAATTGCGCTCTGGCATGACCCAAGCGCAGGTCGCGGCAAAACTGCCCGGCATTTTGGCGCGGATAAACCCGGCAGGCAAAAGCGCGGCCTTGCGTCCGCAAAGCAAAGCACCGCGCTTTTGGATCAACGCGATCCAAACAGCCCTTGGTGGCGGCAGCAGTACCCAGCGGCGTGAAGGCGCGGCACGCCAAGCCGTATCGACCGCCCACGCCCAAGGTTGGACCGATGGGCGGCTGGCGTTCAGCTATTTCGCCCTTGGTCGCATAACCTTGGCCCGCGACCCAAACACCGCAATCGGGGCCTTTTCCGAAGCAGGCCGGATTTACCGCAGCCTGCCCGGTGGCGCCATTCATGCCGCCCATGTCGATATGCAACTGGCCGCCTATGCCTTGTCGCGCGGCGAGGCTGACAAAGCGCTCGAAATCGCCAACCGCACAATGCCTGCCGTTGCCGCAGCCGAAAACGCCGCCCTCATGGCCACTTTTATGCTGATCAAAGCCGAAGCGCTAGAGATTCAGGGCCGCACGCGCGAAGCCTCGGCCGTTCGGATAGACAGTGGCGGCTGGGCGCGCTATGGCTTTGGTTCAGATGCGCAAATCAAAGCGCGGGCAGCCGAAATCTCGGCCCTCGCGCGGCGCGGCAAAAAAAGCTGACAACCGGGCAAACGCCCCTTTGTCACGGGGGCGAATGAATGATTGTTTTGGGCAGTATGCTGCTGGGCGCCATAGTCGGCGCAGGACTTGCGCGTAAACGTGGGGGCAAGACCTTGGATCTGCTCCAATATGGCGCAGGTTTCATGATTGCCTTTGGCCTTTTGGGCCTGTTCGTGACCATCCTTATTGATCGCATGATCTAGGCCGATGTTTCTTCCCTTCTTCGACAGTCTGCGGCGGCATGGGGTTCCCGTAAGCTTGCGGGAATACCTGTCCTTTCTGGAAGGGGTGGTCGCAGGTCTTGTGACCTATGACGTTGATGGGTTCTATTATTTGGCCCGCCTGACCATGGTCAAGGATGAGCGGCATTTGGACCGCTTTGACCAGGCTTTCGCGCACAGTTTCAAAGGCTTGGAAACCGTCACACCCGAAGCGGTGATAGAGGCGTTGGACCTGCCCGAGGATTGGCTGCGCAAACTTGCCGAAAAGCACCTGAGCGCAGAGGAACGCGCCGCGGTTGAGGCGATGGGCGGCTTTGACAAGCTGATGGAAACCCTGAAGCAACGGCTGGAAGAGCAAAAAGCCCGCCATCAAGGTGGCAATAAGTGGGTGGGCACCGCCGGCACCTCACCCTTTGGTGCTTACGGCTACAACCCCGAAGGCGTGCGTATCGGCCAAAAAGAAGGCCGCTATGGCCGCGCTGTCAAGGTATGGGACAAGCGCGAATTCAAGAACCTTGATGACACAGTGGAACTCGGCACCCGCAACATCAAAGTGGCCCTGAAACGCCTGCGCAAATGGGCGCGCGACGGCGCGTCCGAGGAGTTGGACCTCGACGGCACCATCCGCGCCACCGCCGAACACGGGTATCTTGATGTAAAAACCCGCCCCGAACGGCGCAATGCGGTCAAGGTTTTGCTGTTTCTCGATGTCGGCGGCTCGATGGACCCTTATGTCAAAGTGGTCGAAGAATTGTTCAGCGCCGCGCGGTCTGAATTTCGCCACCTTGAACACTTCTATTTCCACAATTGCATCTATGAAGGCCTGTGGCGCGACAACCGCCGCCGCTGGGACGCGCAAACCCCCACATGGGACGTTCTGCGCACCTATGGCCCTGATTGGAAATGCATTTTCGTCGGCGATGCCAGCATGAGCCCTTATGAAATCCTCCACCCCGGCGGTGCCAATGAACATTGGAACGCCGAGGCCGGGCAAGTTTGGCTGGACCGTTTGTGCCAGCAATGGCCCAGCCATCTGTGGATCAACCCCACGCCTGAACGGTTTTGGCCCCACAGCCACTCCATCCGATTAATACGCGAAACCTTGGGCGACCGCATGGTCCCCATGACGCTCGACGGTATTTCGCGCGGCACCAAAGGACTAAGCCGATGAGGCGCAAGGTCATGCTGACGGGCTTTGCCATCGCCGCCATGCTCACCGCATTTTTCGCCGTGCGCGCCATTTTGTTTGCTGTGTTTTGGATGGACACCCCGCCCGAAACCCACCCGATTGAACCGTGGATGACCCCCCGCTACATCGCGCGCACCTATGACATTCCGCGCGCCGACATGCAGCGTATCCTTAATCTCGCGCCAGACGAAACCCCGCGCCAACCGTTGGGCAGTTTGGCCAGAAATCACAACGTGCCCGTGCAAACCTATATCGATCAATTTGACGCGCTGCTGGATGCGCGGCCCCCCAAATGACCGACCTTTTGCTCCTCTGGGTGTCCGATTACGGCTTGGTGGTGATTACGCTTGCGACTCTTTTGTCCTGTTTTGCCCTGCCCATGCCGTCATCGTTGATGATGATGGCGGGTGGCGCCTTTGCCGCCGCAGGCGATCTGGTGCTGTGGCAGGTCTGCTTGGCCGCCTTTTTGGGGGCTGTCATCGGCGATCAAACCGGCTACTTTCTGGCCCGCCATTACGGCGGTGACCGTATTTGGGCGCGCTTGCGGGCCAAACGCGCCTCGGCCCGCCTGCTCGCGCAGGCAGAAAGCTTGCTCGCGCGGCGCGGTGGTTGGGCCGTCTACCTGACCCGCTGGCTGTTCAGCCCGCTTGGTCCCTATGTGAACCTGATCGCCGGCGCCACCCGCATGCCGTGGCGGCGCTTTCTGCTGGCCGATCTGGCGGGTGAGGCGACATGGGTCGCGGTCTATGTCACCCTTGGGTATGTCTTTGGCACCCAGATTGAGGAACTGTCAGACACGCTTGGCAACGTCATCGGCGCGCTGACCGCCGGCATGATGACCTTTCTTTTGGGCCGCGCGCTTTGGCGCCAACGTGGCACGCGCCCATGACCCGGAATTTTTACGCCGGCCTTCCCTGTGCCACAAAACACCCCATATTAAGCCTATGACAGTGCTTA
>RCMY010006075.1_pt1 | contig 10157 bp, 3 predicted proteins | sample 2041341 | NCBI WGS metagenome assembly RCMY01 (sample SAMN09708234, study PRJNA481090) | Marine sediment metagenome, whole genome shotgun sequencing project.
ACAACCCCATTGGGGTCCTTTATCCAGAGCTTATAGTTGGTAGCGCTTTCTTGTGCAAACCAGCTGAAGGTAGGCGTATTATTTGAACCTAAATCTCCTGATGGAGATGACAATAATACTTTCGTAGGGAGTGTCGAACCCCCTGCAACAGACAAGAAGCTCATCAAACCACCTTGCGGATCCATATTATTAGTTAAACGTAATCGACGATCATAGATGGCATATCTGTCTGCGCTGTCTGGCGTAAATAATGCATCTCGAGACTGACCTGCAGCTAGCTCAAATGAATATTGTTTGCGAGGGTAAGGATAAGGACTGCCGTATTCTGCAATTAAATCCATAGAATCACCATGGAGTAAGGGGACGTGTGTTTCAAGGCCTGCATTAAGAAAACGAATCAATGTCGTTTGTCCAATGGTTCCTGCTGAAATATCAGGAGTAGATCCTGCAACAAAGGGAGCACCATTAACCAGAAAGTATTTCGGAACGTAGTTTATAGTTGAGGGATAAGAAGGTGTTCCGTAAGATGTATTTGCAACTGCCGAGTGTAAAGCGGGATCAATTTCACTGTATAAAAGTACTAACTCGTTATTATATGAAACTCCCGGGTAAGCTTGTCCTGCAGAGGCATCTTTAATTAGCCCCCCATATAGACCCATTTGTACTTGTTTAGCTGGATGACTGCCACTTTGATAGAGATAAGTACCAGGTGCCGCATTAAATTCATACAATGTGGAGTCTCCAGTGATGGGAGCCTCATGTGCCATTGCTCTTGCTCTTAATCTTCCTGCACTATCGGGAAATACAGCCGGTACTGGGGAAATGGTGCTTGTTAGTCCTGGAATCATTATTGAAACAGGTTCAGTCAGTGTATTTCTCAGATTAATCTTAATCGTGGTATCAACATCATCATGAGGAACCTCCAACTTAGGGCCTGGCACTGTGACGGTACACGATGCTGCCGGTACTAGAGGTTCAGAGTCTTCTCCAAAACCCCACATTGTTATAGTGGTACTATCCGGCATAGTTTTTGTAGTTACACCGGCACATAGATTAAAAACTGCTGCGCTAGCTAGATTCGCACTCGCTATTATTGTAGTTAATGTTAATCCTTGTATAAGTAATTTGGTATTCATAAGACTATTCCTTCCAAAAAGACCATGTTCCTGTTTGTATGTTCGTTTAGTTCTTCGTTTGCTAATAGCAAGCTATGGTATTGGCACACCTGGTGGTTCGACGATCATCATTGTCATCATGCCTCCAGGGAAGATATCGTTATTAACAATTTCTCGCTCATTATGTGAATGCCACATAAAGAACAATCCACCATTTAGGTTAAGACCACCTTCACCTGGTGGTAAGCTTCCTCCGGCTCCCAAGTAAGGGCTACCACTATAGAATCCACCAAACGCGAGATCTTGTAGTTCGGGTGTAATTACAGGTATTTCAACATTGTGGTTTGGACAATATTCACGGTATGTATTTGTACCATCTGAGTGATCAGTGTTGACCGTGTTGAAACCGCTAGCATCTGCAACACAAGGATGTGGATCAGTGCCAGGGCCAGTATGTGTATGCCCATATATATCCCAACCCATATCTTTACCAGTCCAGTCCCATAAAGCATCGTATGTCGCACCAGGTACTACATGAAGTGTATAATTTTCATGAGACAAATCGGGACCAGCATTAGCTGTACTTTCCAGTAAATTACCATCTCTTGCTATTAGCCTGAAATGATTTCCATGTGTGTGAAATGGGTGTGGGTCTCTGCTCGCTGCAACAAACCTGATTAGAGCTCTGTCCCCGGGATGCACTCTGGGCAGACTGTTATATGGCTGGTTAGGTAACCACGGAACTCCAGCATCAGCCATTGTATCGGGCGCATTACGTCCATTAATAAACCACAATACCGGCTTATAATTATTGTTATCTACGGGCTGTCCCATTTCGACTTTGTGATGAATCGCTGGATCCATTTCCGAAATTACAAACAGGTATTCATAATCATAACTGGTATCTGGATGATTATAAGCCTGATTTGCTGTCGGGGGTCTCACAATAATGGTTCCGAACAAACCCATTTCTGTCTGTAGCTCTGGGTTAGTACCACTTTGATACATATAGGTTCCGGGATTAGTGGCAACAAAATTGTAGTTTGCTGTGCCATTGGTCGGAGCTGCTTCTTTAGTCAGTAAACCGGTGATATCGCCTGCAGCAGAAACCTGTTTTTGGCCAGGGAAAACCATTGAAACTGGAACTGATAGAGTATTTTCCAATGTAATATTTATGGTGTCCCCCTGATTCAGAATCAAGGTAGGACCCGGATATTGCATAGGGCCATTATTTAATGCATAACCCCAGATTAATAAGCTATCCCCATCAGGTGTTGTGATATAACCAGGTTCTGCTTTCAGATTAAAATTTGTTCCTGTGACACCATCAATCTTTGCATGAGCCGATACGGAAATTACCAGCACCAACATCATGGATATCAGCTTTCCTAGAGGTCTTTCGTTGGTTTTAATTATCTTAAACATGAGTCTTCTCCAAAGAATGCGGTAATTAATTAATGTGAATTTCGGTCATCATTCCGCCGAAATCATCTTCGTTGTTATTCAAATAGTTAAGATTGGCGGTGTAAAGAAAGTAAGTTCCTAATGGCACTCCGGTTGTGTCGATAATGACGTCAATCGATTCACCTCCACCCAAAGTGACAGAGTTGGTTTCGTAGTAGAGGTCTTTTCCATCTGGTCCGCGATATAAACGTGCACCCTCCCCAACTACTTTCATCTTTAATCCATTGGTGACCAATGTATAATTATTGGTTATATTCAAATTTGAAATCCGTAATAGAACCTTTTCTCCCACGGTAGCAGTTATCAGCGAACTAACAACCTGAGGTCCAGGGATAGTTGCATGAGGCACGGCACTTTCTGGTGGCGGTATTAGTGCTGCCGGGTTTTTCGTGTCGGGATATCCTCGACCATTTAACATCGGATATTTGTCTTTCATTTCTGCGAAAGGCAGCGGTTGAACGTTCATACTTGCATCATGAAACTCGGGATCGAAGGAACCGATCTGTATGGGAAACTCTACATCGTAAAGTGTAGATGCATCACCATCATTGTAAACATACTGGTCACCTAGAGAGTGAACATGAGTCCCTAAAATTGTACCAATGATTGACTTATTTTGTTTAGCTTTGACGTACAAATTACCTAGCATACCCATCTGCATATGCTCTGTTGCTTCAACATGACAGTGGTACATATAAGTTCCTGGCTCAGAGATGTTGTAGTAATAACTAAGACTCGCTCCCATCTGGACAGAGATAGAGGCATCAGGAACACCATCAAAAATAGAACTGGCGTTGGGGAAGCCATGAAAGTGAACAGTGTGAGGGTCAGCCAAGTCTGGGCGCATGATCATCCCGACATTGGTTAAGGTAAGATAAAATTCATCATCTTCATCCAATACAATGGATGGAGCCGGAAATGCCGCTCTCAGGATACCCGCTCCTATTGCATCTGCCGCAGGGATTCCGGTCATATCGCTGAATCCAAACATATACTGCAATTTACCATCAGCCATTTTGATGAAACCATCACCAGCCGCAAGATGCATGCACTTCACATTTTCATTACCAGCAGCTACATCAACGATAGCGTCACCATCAGTATCACCTCTACACTGCACAAAAGGTGCTGCGTTAACACGTGAGACTACAGAACTGGAAACCACTCCAACCAGAATGGAAGCCATAATACTGAGCTTAATTGTCATACTTCCGTTCATTTTTCTATCCTCATTGCTTGTTATTCACATCAGTCTTCAGAAAGTGTATTTACATCAAGTGCATAAACTATGGCACTGATACATTGAAAAGCATTTGACCACTCCAAGGCCCCAGACCCAGACTATTTCTGGTTCGAACTCTCCAGCGATGATTGCCATTATTGAGTGCCGCTGGGAGTGCTGTAGTTGTTGAAAGAGTGCAACGTGTTGTAGGCGTAATGACACCATCACAACCAACGCTGCCTGGTAAATACCATGTCTGGGTGACAACTCCATTTGGATCTCTGATCCAGAATTTATAGTTGGTGGCACCTTCTTGTGGGAACCAGGTAAAGTCTGGTGTATTGTTCGCCCCTAAATTACCTGAAGGACCTTCCAGTATTGTTGCTACCGGCAGAGCGCCTACAGAGAAAGCTAAGGTTGAACTCCAGGGTCCCAGACCAACACTATTTCTACTACGAACTTTCCAGGTGTAGTTACCATTAGCCAGCGGTGAAGGTGTACCTATCGTACAAACAGTAGTTGCGATAATAACATTACAACCCGCGACAGTAGGTGTATACCAGATCTGGCTTACAACCCCGTTTGGATCTTTAATCCAGAGCTTATAATTGGTTACACCTTCTTGCGGTAGCCAAGTAAAGTCCGGAGTATTGTTTGCTCCTATATCACCTGATGGAGCACCCAGCGTAGGCGCTGCTGGTGCAGCTCCTATCGTGAACCCTACTGCGCTACTCCAGGGTCCCAAACCAAGACTATTTCTGCTTCGGACTCTCCAGCTATAGGCACCATTATCTAGTGGTGTAGTCGTTTCAATAGAACAAATTAAGTCTGGGTTGAGTGTACTGGATCCAGCACAGCCAGCTTGAGTAGGCGTATACCATATCTGACTCACAACTCCGTTTGGATCTTTAATCCAGAGTTTATAGAAAGTAGCTCCTGCTTGTGATTTCCAGCTAAAGGTTGGCATATTAATAGCACCTATATTCCCAGATGGAGCGAGTAAAGTCGGAGCTACAGCAGGTAGCAAGATATTATAATTCCCAACAGGACTAAGAGGTCCGTAGCGTACTTCTATAAAGTTACCACCTTCATCGAATGCAGGCTGTACTGATGGGGTTGATATGGTTGTAAACTCTGCAAATTGAATTCCTGTGCCTTGGTTACCGTTAAAATAATCGAGTACAAAGAATGGATCTGCATTTGTATTGCTAGCATCGTATCCAGTTACATCGGTTAAAGTGCCATTTAATGGATTCAATGCACCCGCGGTGACAGGATATACAGCGAGATCATCTAATACTGCGGGGGCACCAGCCGACACATCAGGGAATAAACCAAATGTGGTTGCATTAACAATTTCGAAGAAGAACGAACGGTTTTCCCAAATGATATTGCTATTCATCTCCGGGTTAGAGAAATCATTGTATGGATCAGCGGCTGCTGATTGACTAATTGCTGCCAGCAGTGTGGCACTATGCTGGTAAGCTACAATTCCGGCTGCTCGTGGTAAAGACACATTGGGGTTACATGTCTGACCTGATGCGATATCACAGAAGGCTTCACCAGAAGTTGCCGTACTATCATTATGTGCAACGGTATTATTCGAAATATTCACCTTTGCTGCATCTTGAAGTGAAATACCACCACCCGCTAATCCTGCTACATTATTAACGATCTTATTATTTGTAATACCTACGCTGTACCACTGTGTAGGGTCTGGGTCTTCTGCATCAGCTCCGTTAACCAGGGCAAGGCTAATACCGCCGCCGTTACCCGCGCCAGCATTATTTCCCTGGATAAGGTTTGAATCAATAGTGACAGAGCCAGATCCATTGGTTAATACACCTGCTAGCAATGATTGGCCTGAAATTGAAATACCGCCACCAGCAACTGTCGTGCCTTGATTGAATGACTGGTTAAAGAGGATACTATTACCTGTGATTTGACCATTTAAACTCAAACCTTGATGTCCAATACCTGCACCATCACTGGTGGCATAGTTTCCACAGATATAGTTGTTGGCTACACTGTAACCATCGCTACCGTAGTAAAGGCTAATACCGCCACCCGCACCATCGAAACCTCCATTTTCAGCAATGTAATTGTTGTGGATGCTTAGGTCTTGATTAATTCCGGCTTCATTGAAATCAGGATGTCCTAAGCGAATACCTCCACTATAAACACCGGAGTTATTTAATATACGGTTATTGCTTAGTTCTAGTCCATGAGCATAACCATTGACCACTATTCCACCAGAAAGGCTTGAACCAATGAAGCTGATTCCATCAATGCGGGTTTCTTTACCTGCAAAACTATTAGCACCAGTCTCTTTAGCTAAAACTAGTATTCCGGCACCTTGTTCGGTTAACAACGTAGTTGGGTTAAATACCGCCCCCTGGGGTGGTAGTAAATCGAAAGTACCCGCATTATACAGTCCTTCAACTTCAGCTCTCCATTGCTGAAGCTGACTGCCACCAGAGAAATTTGCTGAATTGATTACCGTTGATGCCCCACTGCCTTGTAAGCGAATGGGTTTATACATTACTACAGATTCATTAAAGGTACCTGGTGGGATAATTACAGTATCTCCAGTACTTGCTAAATCAATAGCATTCTGAATGGAACCACCGGGAGGAACACTGACTACAGAGCCGCCAACCGTTACATGAATGCCTGTACGAGTCAACAAGCCGTTATCACCGCGCTGGATTTCGAGTTGTCCACCACCAGCAGGTATATTCAGCTTGATCATGTCATTATCCCACATCGTAATATCTGCCTGTGGAACAGTATTTCCGTTAAGGGTAATTATTCCTTTTGTACCTCCAAAACCAAAATCTCGTGAAATAGTTTCACTATTTGTTCCATTAAAATCGGGGTTTTTAACATTCACGGTGCCAGCAGAAACTAGAGTGAAGGTATCACCTGCTGCCGCCACTATAGGACCAGTCGCACTACCTTGTGTAGACCAGATCACAGGCGTACCATCTGGAAATTCACAATCCAGCGGGAAATTACCAGCAGTTGTAAATGCCGCGATAGGGAAAATCGGTGTATCAAGATATGTAGTTGCTCCCGGCATGTATTGCCATGTATAGCAAAACTGTGCGTATTCACGTTTAAAATTGGGATCGGTAACCATTGATCCATTTACGTTTATGGGGCCGGGATCATTCATACAACTTGTCAACATACTGGGTGACATGCCACTGGAACTTGGCAGGTTATTGGTATAGGTTGAAGGCACTAGCCCGTTGTACATCCCCCATCTGTCACTATAGATACGGCTAACCTCATTACCCTGCCAGTCACGGACAGATATGGGTAAATTAGGGGGTGCGAACTTTTCTCCAAAAGCTGGTGCATTGGGGTCAAATTCATTCGCCAGGTCATTCAGCATAACTCCGCTAAAATGTCCCGATGGAGGAACCAGAGTGAACATGAAGAAATCAACAGCCGCATTTTTACCACCGCTGAGTATTATTTGTTTGCTATCACAACGTTTTACTAAGTCACCTGCGTTAGAGGGGCCGTCGGGACCAAATAATGAATAAGTAGGTGGAACTAGATGATTATCACCCACACAAACTGGTGGAAGTAGGTCGGGTATAATAAAATTATCACCAAAATCTACGTTTCGGTCTTCTGGTTTAACTGTTTTATAGGTATTGTGTTTTCCAGTCGCAACAATGTAGGTACCGGATGGAAGGCCATCGACCTCTGTACTACCAGAATCAACACCTCCAGGGAAATAAGAATCAAACGCATAGCCACCGTCAAACACAGCAGGACGAACCTGATTGAAATTGCGTAATCCATCGAAGCAGTCAGTCTGGTAGACACCGTCAACTATAAATGCGGGGCCTTGACAGTTTGAGGGTAAATTATCATCCCAGCTATCGGTAGTACCGACTTGAATTGCATCACCCGCATCGAAAGTACCATTACCGTTGTAGTCAAAATCTTCCCCTTGAGTGGGGAAATTACCATAGGGTGCATTATCAACATCTGCCAGTTGCACACCTGCTATTCCATTGATGTCATCAATATTGCCATCAGGTCCGCCACCTGCACCGTCGTTGTTATCTTGATACAAAGCAACCTGGATGCGTGGTATACCTGGCTCCCAGGGTTCTGCTCCAGCGTAGCGAGGATCATCTTCTGCACGAGTAGTTGCATAGTAGACGATACCCGAAATACCACCATTTTCACCAATTGCATAAGGAGTTTTACCCCATTCTATTACACTGGTTTGACCTAAAAACCCCTGGAATCCTTGTGTTAGGACCACACCTTTTTCAACCCTGTAACCTTCACCCATGTTTTCATTCTGTGGTTGTGGGTTAAGTACTTCACCCGGTAACAAAGGACCGCCATCATCAACACGAACTGTTACGCCAGTTGCTTTAAATCGGTCAAACGCAACTTCTGCAACTAACCAGTGAAAAAATGGAAATACGGTATCATAAGGTGCTTCGCCGCCCAGGTCTGTGGGGAAGGACTGATACACAGTACCATCTCTCCAGCGAATAGCTGTACCTTGTTCAGGCATGGGAACCTCATCTGAATCCCAGATACCGTTTTCATTTAAGTCATTAAAAACTTTTTGTTCAAGTCGGGCAAACCAGGAAAATATAGGTACATTTCCTAAGGCAAGAATGGTATCGGTTGCTGAGACGGTGACGAGTTTGTATGAAATAAGCTTATTCAAACCTTCGTCCCATATAACTAACTGATAGCTACCTTCTGGAACGTTTGGAATTGAAAAATTACTATCTCCGTCACAGGGTGCTACAAATAAAGCATCACCTGTAGCAATACCACCAATTGACTGGTTTAAACCGACCCAACAGCCATCTACCGGTACACCAGAGTGGAAAGTAAACTCAGGAGGGCGGGAATTATGCAAGTTGGTAATCGTGCCCGATATTGTGGCTACACCACCTGCAGGTAAAATGTTAGTTGGCTGCGCAAATCCAATAAAGACATGAGGTCCGGGAGGACGTGCAGGACCAAACTCCTGGAAAAATGCGGGTTCATTAGCTGAAACCCAGGCATCAACTATCTTTGTACCTTCAATGGTAGAGGTTTGAATCAATGTTGAACCGGTTGGCGGGACGGCCTGGATGCCATATTTGGCAGGTGCCAGGTGTTTTATAGTGACGAAGCCATCGGCGCCTGTGTAGATGTTTCCATCGCCCAAAACGAGAAACGCACCATTGTTGTCATAGGTAGTACCCAGGGGATTGCCATACACATCATTAACAATCTGCTGTCCAGAGATACCATAACGACCACCGGCATCTTCGACTTTTATTTTTATTCCGGGTATGCCCGGTTCCAGTGTGCCATCAGGAACACCATTGATGGGTGCCCTATCCTGGAATACTTGAACACGAATTTGAGCCGTAGGAATATCGACCGGACCGACAGTGACTGAAGCACTTGTGGCGCCAGCCGCAATATTTGTGCCGCCAATGGTATAATTAGCATCTGGAAGAACAGAAACATAATAACGTTTGGTAGGATCAAGCGTGGGCATTGGATCGTTAATTGAATGACCTTCAGCGACAACCGGCATATAACTCTTATGGAAATTTAAAGCCTGACAATCAATGTAGTTGCCGTTATAGCAAGTTTGTCCGGGTACAACGGGGAAGGTTTGGTCTTCTTCAATCAACCAGCGAAAGCTTCCGACGTTGATGCCATCTGAACCCGTGACTGTAATTGGAATTGCATGTAAGAATGCCGAGGGAAAAATCAGCAAAGAGATAACAAATACAGCATATAGACGAATAAGACATTGATTACCAATGTTTATAGCGTCCTTAGTTATACGACTGATAAAAGTTTTCATGCAATTAATCTCCTTAATCAAAAATTTAAGAGTATTAATCTGCTATTTGTACCAATAAATTAAGGCAAAACTTGTTTTATAAATCTTGTGTCAAAATAACTTACTAATTAATCTTATTATTGTAAGTTCGTTATTTTTCTCAACAATGTAAACAAAATGTAAACAAAGTTTATCCTAAAAATAGAAAACTAATACACTTCAATATTCAGCTAATAAACAAATAACTTGTAATAAAGACAATCGAATAATTTTTGTTACAAATCCCTGCTTGCTGGATAAAACTATAGGATAAGTAGATAGTTTTTATCTATAGTACATTCATACTATGTCATCATATAAGTCTAAATAGAACGCATCTGTTTTAACCAAAAAATAAAGTCTTGTTTAATAAATAAATAATAATATCAGTATGTTATGTTTAATCTGCGTTCTAAAGTATTTATATGCCAATTAATTAAATTAATATAAATCATTAATTAATAGATGAAAAAGTGCCTAA
>RCMY010006076.1_pt1 | contig 10157 bp, 11 predicted proteins | sample 2041341 | NCBI WGS metagenome assembly RCMY01 (sample SAMN09708234, study PRJNA481090) | Marine sediment metagenome, whole genome shotgun sequencing project.
TTAAATGCGATTTCCAAAGCAGGAATATCGTTGATATCCGCGAGTTGCCATTCGATTTTATTGAAAAGATCTGGGGCATTTTGAGTATAGTAGGAAAATACCTTTTCTACCCGTTTTAAATTACTTCCTTGCCTGTAAATTGCCCTAACTGGAGTTTCGTTCTGTACCAAATACAATAAAAGATGTGCCCCAACCAAACCTGTACCACCTGTAACCAAAACCATGGCTCAAATTTAGGTATTTGTGAGATAATAAATCCAATTTCAAATAGGTAAAGGCATTGTATTTCCTTTTATATTTGTAACTATCATCAAATTATTCTAAGAATGCGCACAAATTTCGTTGAAGAATTAAAATGGAGAGGAATGTTACACGATGTCATGCCAGGCACCGAAGAACATTTAATGACCGGTATGCAATCTGCTTATGTTGGTATTGACCCAACAGCGGATTCACTCCATATTGGGCATTTGGTCGGCGTAATGATGTTACGCCATTTTCAATTGGCAGGACATAAGCCTTATGCATTATTGGGGGGTGCTACTGGAATGATTGGAGATCCATCTGGTAAATCTGAAGAACGAAATTTATTGGATGAAGCTACACTTCGTTTAAATCAAGCAGCTCTAAGAGCCCAATTAAGTAGGTTCTTGGATTTTGATAGCGATGACGATAATGCAGCGATTTTGGTCAATAATTATGATTGGATGAAGAATTTTTCGTTTCTGGATTTTATTAGGGATATAGGTAAGCACATTACCGTAAATTATATGATGGCAAAGGACTCCGTAAAAAAGAGACTGTCTACTGAAGCCAAAGAGGGTATGTCTTTTACAGAATTCACCTATCAATTGGTACAGGGCTACGATTTTCTTCACCTATACCAGAATAATAATTGTACCCTACAGATGGGCGGTAGTGACCAATGGGGCAATATTACCACAGGAACCGAACTTATTCGAAGAATTGGTGGCGGTAAGGGTTACGCATTGACCTGTCCCTTGATTACCAAAGCCGATGGCACTAAGTTTGGAAAAACGGAGGGTGGCAATGTTTGGTTGGATCCGCATAGGACTACGCCATATAAATTCTATCAGTATTGGTTGAATACTTCAGATGCCGATGCTGAGAAATATATAAAAATATTCACCTTCTTAAGAAAGGACAATATCGAGAAATTGATTTCCGAACATCGTGAAGCACCGCATTTAAGGATTTTGCAAAAGCGACTGGCTGATGAAATTACCGTGATGGTTCATTCACAGGAAGATTTGGATAATGCCAAAAAAGCAAGTAATATTTTATTCGGAAAATCTACCTCGGAAGACTTGAAAACACTTGATGAAATTACATTTTTAGATGTTTTTGATGGGGTTCCCCAAGCCAAAATAGTAATGTCAGATTTAGATACTGGTTTGGATATGATCGGAGCATTGGCAGCCAAAACAGGTTTCTTAGGTTCTAATGGAGAGGCCCGTAGGGAATTAAAACAAAATTCTATTTCGGTGAATAAAGAGAAGGTCCAAGAGAATTACATCATTACTGCAAAGGATTTGATAAACAAGAAGTTCGTTTTATTACAACGTGGCAAGAAAAATTATTTTGTGCTCGTTGTCGATTAATTCAATTTATATATTCCAGTAATTACAATACCATAAGATTACAGCCACGAATATCTGAATTGTCAAAACGACCTAGGATTTCGAAAGTCCCATCATCATAGTTTTTCCCTAAATCTTGGGTAGCGATAAAAGAACAGGAATTAATGTTTGCAAGGTCAATTACATTTACCCCACCAGTTTTTCCAATTTCCTGTAGTGTTAACGGGTCTTCGGTATCTCGAATTAATATTTTCATCCAAGGCGGATTTTTAAAGATCCCATTTCCTAGGGAATAAGCTTGGGAGAGCAATTCTGTCATCCCGTACTCAGAATGTATGGATTTTGTTCCAAAGCCCTTTTTAAGAATAGCGTGCAATTCTTCACGAATCAGTTCTTTTCGGCGACCTTTCATTCCCCCAGTTTCCATCACAATGGTATTTTTCAAATTCAACTGGTGTTTTTCAACCAAATCCAACAAGGCAAATGAAACGCCAATAAGCAATACCTTTTTTCCTTGGGAATCAAGTCTAATTAATTTTTCAATAAGCACATCAATTTCATCCAAATAAAAACCACTATCCGGATCATTGCTTTTTTTAATTAAATCATCAACCATGTATATCAAGGAAGATCCACTGCGCTCCAAATAGGAAGGCAAAAGTGCCAAAATGCAATAATCTGAAACATCGCCATAAAAAGATTTAAAACCATTTAAATAGCTTTTCTCGTAAAGCGCTATGTCCGGCACATAATGCTTACTGGTTATTTGCCCAGTTGTACCACTACTTGAGAAAATAACTTGTTCTATTTTTTTTGAGGAAACGACTTTCTTCGATTTAAAAAATGCAATAGGTAAGAAGGGGATATCTTTGAATGAGGTAATGTTGTTCTTGGTTCTTCCCAAATGTTCACAAAAAATACTATAAACCAGATTCTTTTCAATCTGAAATCTAAACACATCCAATGCAATGGCTTCAAATTCCTTTGACGTGGAAATTTCAAATATTTTAGAGGGATCGATCATTAGCTTCGTAGTTGCAAAGGTAATAATATGATAAAATGATCGAATCTAAAGTGGAGCTTATTTTACAACGAGCTTACGGGTGATTGTCTTGCTGTCCTCAGATACTTGCAAAACATAAACCCCTGGCACCAACCTTGAAATGTTCAATGATGTATTCAGAATACGATCAGTAAGGACTATTTCACCAAAAACATCGTAAACAGTGACCTCCTTACGTGCATTTTTTTCGGTTGTTATATAAACCACGTCGTTAAAAGCTGGATTGGGATAAAGTTTGAATCCTGATATTTCCTCTTTTCGCGGATTCTTAAAATCAACCGGTTCCTGCGCAGAAAGCGAAATAGAAAACACTATAAGTAGGACAAAGTAGATTTTTTTCATTTGTATTGATTTGGGATCAACAAGAGTAAAGATAATGAAAGGGGATACCTACAGAATAAAAATGTTGTGAAATTCGATTAAATGTAGGTATATAAAGGCTGCTTTGCAGTTCATCGATAATATTGGTAAATCATCGATAAAAATTTAAACAATTATTTAAAGTCAAAAGGAAATAACTAGATAATAATGAGCTTTCTGGTAGCCATTTTGTTTTTTTCGTAGACACGTAAAACATAAACCCCAGCATCCAATTCAGAAACATTCAATTCTTCCCTTAGGAGTGTTGTTGTCATAACTTGGGTTCCCAAAACATCAAAAATCTGAATCCTTTTAGGGGCTTTATCCGCTGTTATAATGTACACTTTGCCATTTGTGACAGGATTAGGATATAATTTAAAACCATTTATATCTGCATTGGGCTTTGCATCTTGGGCATAGCTCAACGAAATAAAAAGTAAAGAGAACATCAAGTAAAGTTTCTTCATATAAATGGAGTTGCAAAAAGCATACCGCAAATATAATAATTTTAGTATAGGATTGTAGGTACTCTCTTATCATTTAAGTATAAATTCGATGAATTACACATGGTTCAATAGCACAATAAACTGTTAGTTACTACTTTATGAAAAGGGTGTTATGTATTTGTTACTAATTCAATTGAATCCAAAGCGGTTTAACGTAATAGTATTATATTTACTTTCATGCTTGAATAGAATATGGTTTCTCAATGAAAAAGAAGGATATTAAGATACTGTTAGTTGATGATGAACCAGATATTTTGGAGATAGTAAGTTACAATCTTACCTCTGAGGGATACCAGGTTTTTACTGCAAAAAACGGGGTAGAGGGGGTTGCCAAAGCAAAGAAAAAACAGCCCCATTTAATTATATTAGATGTGATGATGCCAGAAATGGATGGTATTGAAGCTTGTGAGATCATTCGTAAAAGTCCAGATCTTGAGAATACAATTATCACATTCCTGACGGCGCGTGGAGAGGATTATTCGCAAGTAGCTGGTTTTGAGGCTGGTGCTGATGACTATATTACAAAACCTATTAAGCCTAAGGTGTTGGTGAGCAAAGTAAAGGCTCTACTTAGAAGACTTAGGGATGATGTAGAGGTTGCGGAGGAGATTTTAAAGGTGGGGGATTTAGTAATTAATCGAGAAGAATACAAAATCGAAAACAACGGAACCGAAATTATCTTACCTAGAAAAGAATTTGAATTATTGTCATTACTAACCTCAAAACCCAATAAGGTCTTTAAACGTGAAGTTATTCTTGATAAGGTCTGGGGCAATGAGGTTGTTGTAGGTGGGCGAACTATAGACGTACATATTCGAAAATTACGCGAGAAAATAGGAGACCATCACTTTAAAACGGTAAAGGGCGTAGGCTATAAGTTTGTTCTATAATGGCTATTCGCTTAAAAAAATCGTATAGGTTTGCTTTAAGGTCCGCACTCTTGATCACTTTTGTGTCTTCACTTGTTTTATTAGGATTACTCTGGTATTTTGATTCAATTAACTGGTTGTTGATTGGACTATTTGCCTCTTTGGCATTTATACTTTCCTTTATTGCACTACAGATTAGAATTGAAAAGTTTATTTATCGTAGGATTAAAAAGATCTATGATGATGTAGCCCTATTGGAATCCTCTACCCTTACCTCTGGCCCTATTACAACAGACATGAAAACGCTCACTGAAGAGATTGAAAAATTTGCCAAAGACAAAAAAATAGAGATTGATACACTTAAGATTCGAGAGGAATACAGAAAGGATTTCCTGGGAAATATATCGCACGAATTAAAGACCCCATTATTTACCGTTCAAGGATATATTTTGACCTTACTTGATGGTGCTTTGGAAGATAAAAATGTACGGAAGAAATATCTACAAAGGGCAAATAAAGGAGTCGAACGTCTTATCTATATTGTCCGTGATTTAGACATGATCACTAAACTTGAAGTTGGTGATTTAAATGTGGAAAGGGTTGATTTTGATATTATTGAACTGATAGAGAATGTCTTCGAGTTACTTGAAATGAAATCTACCAAAAAGAAGATCACATTGTCTTTTGACATGCATTATAAAGATCCCATTTATGTGCATGCCGACCTTGACAAAATTCAGCAGGTTTTGACCAATTTATTGGTCAATTCAATTAAATACGGTCAAAAAGATGGTATTACTGAGGTAAGCGTCGAAAATTTGATAAAAAATAAGGTAATTGTTCGCATAACGGATAATGGGGAAGGTATATCCGAACAACATATTCCCCGAATATTTGAACGCTTCTACAGGGTAGATAAAAGTGGCAGTCGTGATGAAGGTGGTTCTGGCTTGGGGCTATCCATAGTCAAGCATATTATCGAGGCACATGATGAAAAAATCTACGTTGAAAGTGCAGAAGGTGTTGGGTCTGAATTTTCCTTTACTTTGGAAAAAACCAATGCCCAAAACAAAGAAGATTTTAATCTTAGCAATTAGGATTTCATTAGATTTGCCACGGTATTAAATTATATGGTGCTGTGGGAAGCAAAAACAAACTAAAAAGATTCAAGGAGAATGCTACGTTTAAAAATGTGGTGCAGCCAAATAGACAAGAAATCGAAGAGGATTCATTTTCTTTAAAAGGTAATTGGCATAAACATTTCGGTAACAACAATCCCATAGTATTGGAATTGGGCTGTGGTAAAGGAGAATATACCTTGGGCTTGGCACGAATGAATTCCAATATGAATTATATTGGTCTGGATATTAAAGGAGCCCGCTTATGGAGGGGTGCAAAAACAGCTTTAGAGGAGAATAGAGGTAATGTAGCCTTTTTAAGAACCCAAATAGAGTTGATAGACCAGATTTTTGATCAAAATGAAGTGTCTGAAATCTGGATTACCTTCCCTGATCCACAAATAAAATATAAGCGAACCAAGCATCGAATGACCAATGAGGTTTTCCTTAAGAAATATGAGCGTATATTAATTGATAAAGGATTAGTCCATCTAAAGACCGATAGTGAATTCATGCATGGGTATACTTTAGGACTTTTACATGGTAGTGGTCGCGAAGTACTATATGCGAATCATGATGTGTATAAAAATGAAGGTAGCCCTAAAGAGGTATTATCCATTCAAACTTTCTATGAAAAACAGTATCTTGATAAGGCAAAACCAATCACATATATCAAGTTTAGGATAAACTAATACATGGAACACTTACTCATTCTTTTCTTTGTAACTTTTTCAGCCGCTTTTATGGCTACCGTACCACCGGGTCTTTTGAACATGAATGCTGCCAAAACTAGTGTAGAGAAGGGTAAATTGAATGGTATAATCTTCAGCTTGGGAGTGTCCACAATGATTATGCTGCAGGCCATTATTTCAGTTTATATTTCGAAATATTTGGATAGGAATCCTGATGTGGTAGAAGTACTGCTTAAAATTGCGGTATTGGTTTTTGCGGGTTTGGCTATTTATTTTTTTATGGCCGCAAACAATAATAAGAAAAAAGTTGTTAAAGCGGTTAAGATAAGTAAGAGGAATAGCTTCTATAAAGGCATGCTATTAGCCGCGTTAAATCTATTGACCATCCCCTATTATAGTGGGCTGAATATAATGTGGAATGCATCCGGATGGATAAAATTTCAAGTCTGGGATATTGTAATTTTTGTTTTGGCAGCAGGTTTTGGTACTTTTTCAGTATTGTACATGTACACTATTTATTTCAATAAATTGGAAAACAAGACTAATCGATTTTCGAAGAATTCCAACTACATTTTAAGTGTATTAATGCTCGTGCTTTTAGTAATGACCATTTATAGAATACTTAATTGATGCGAGAAGAGAACAAAAACTTTTTCCAAAAGGTATATTCAGTGGCCAAGCTAATCCCTTATGGTAGGGTAACGTCTTATGGAGCAATTGCAAAATACCTTGGCGCAGCCAGAAGCGCAAGAATGGTAGGTTGGGCTATGAATGGGGCTCATACTATGGCCGAAATCCCCGCTCATAGGGTCGTTAACAAAATAGGTCTTTTGACAGGCAAACATCACTTTGATGGCACAAATCTAATGCAGCAACTTTTGGAAAGTGAAGGCATCAAGGTGGTCGATAATCAAATCATTGATTTTGAAAAGCACTTTTGGGACCCATGGAAAGAACTCAATCCAGAATTTTAATAATAAAGATATCCAGAAAAGTTTACGAAAAAGTCAAGGTAAAAAGTGTGTTTTCTTTTGATACAACTTGAATACTACCACCATGCAGTCTCATAATCTGCTTTGAAAGACTCAATCCTATGCCTGTTCCGGTATTCTTGGTAGTAAAAAAAGGAACAAATATTTCATTAATAATCTCTGGAGGTATTCCTGGACCATTATCCCAAACCTGAATAGTTTTTTTACCATTATCGTTCACTCCAGAAATAAATCTAATAATTCCGTTTTCCTGATTGTCCAAAGATTGTATGGCGTTCTTTCCCAAATTCAATAACACCTGCGTAATTTGTTTTTCATCAACGAACAAAGCAAGCTCTTTAGGGTCAATACTTATTTCGATATTAAAATTATTATCGTCACCTTGAGGCCCTAATAATACGCGGACCTTGTCTAGTAGTTTATGGGCAGAAATAACTTCTTTATCCGCTTCGGGTATACTTAAGAAGGTGCGGTATGATTGAACAAAGCTCATTAAATCCTTGCCTTGGTCCTTTATAACTTCTAGACCTTTTACCGTATTCTTAATTTCATGGTCTGTAAATTTATTTATGGGGATTAATGAATCACCTTTTCTAAAATATTTAAGTATTGATTCTGAGATTGATGTAATCGGTGTAATTGTGTTCATTATTTCATGTGTAAGAACACGAATTAACTTTACCCATGAATCGGTTTCTTTTTCATCAAGCTCTTTATGAATATCATGGACTATAACCAACAGAAGAGTATCATTTTCTATATTTATTGAAGTGCATTTCAATGCCAAAAATCTTTTTCCACGTTCGTTATTAAATTCGAAAACAGTGTTCTCAAAAGGTTGAAGTTTTACAAATAAGTTGTAGAGTTCTTGATCAACCTGTGCCAATTGCTTTACATGGTTTAGCGGCCAATAATTTAAAAGATTTTGCACTGTGGGATTTGCATAAAGAATATGCCCCTTAGGATTTATAGTAAAAACACCCATGTCTGCCTGTCTCAATATTTCCTGATAATATTGTTCCTGAGCCTGTTTCTTTATGTGAATATCTTGAATCATGGCATTCAGCATATTAAGACTATGGTTTAGTTCTTCCAATGACTTAACACTCAATTTTTCAGGAAAGCGAAGTGTAAAATCCTCGTTCTTGATGGCGTCAAAAAAGTATGCTATTTTCCTATTCGTCTGGTTAATGTACTTAATGGCAAGTACAGTTTGAATAATCAATAAGAAAAGAAAAAACACCGATGCTATGTATTCAGTTTTGAAAAAAAAGAAAGCCATTGCAATGGCCGTACTTGAAATAAAAACGATACGCAATATCAACTGTAAATAAATATTTCTGCTCACCATTTTATTTACTTTCTTTTTTCAGTTTATTGTAAAGCGTTTGTCTTGAAATCCCCAATTGCTCAGCCGCAGCGCTATAATTACCATTGTTTTTGTCTAAAGCTTTGGCTATCATCAGTTGTTCCATTTCTTCTATAGTGTCTGGGCCTGAATCTAAAGAAAGGGCTGAATTTAAATTCAAGAGAAAATCATCAGGGGTTAATATATTGCCCTCAGAAAGAATCACAGCTCGTTCAAGCGAATGTAATAACTCCCTTATATTACCCGGCCATTTATATGAACTGAGTTTTTCTTCGGCTTTTTGGTTGATTCTCAATTGGGGTTTGCCATATTTGACACTGAATTTCTTTAAGAAAAAATCCGTTAATGTTAATATATCGCCCTCACGTTCCCTTAGGGGTGGGACTTCTATACTAATTGTATTTATTCTGTAAAGTAGGTCTTCGCGAAAAAGCCCATCTGCCACCATTTTGTCCAAATTGCCATTGGTTGCACATATTAAACGAATGTCAACCGGTATTGACTTATTGGAACCAACCCGTACGATTTTCTTATTTTGTATGGCAGATAAAAGTTTTGCTTGGGTCTGGAGTGATATATTCCCGATTTCATCCAAAAATAGCGTACCACCATTAGCAGCTTCGAATTTACCGGTTCGATCTCCTTTGGCATCTGTAAAAGAGCCTTTTACATGACCAAATAGCTCACTCTCAAAAAGGCTTTCCGAAATCGAACCCATATCAACAGGAATAAATACTTCATTATTTCGGGATGATAATTTATGCATTTCTCTGGCTATAAGTTCTTTGCCAGTGCCATTTTCCCCTGTAATCAGAACATTCACATTGGTTTTCGCAACCTTTCTTACCAAAGTCAGTACTGAATTTAACGCTTTGGAATTTCCAATAATAAACCCCTTTTTGTGATTTATGACTTGCTTCAGGTTGCTTTCCTTTTGCTTGAGTAGGTTAACTTCATTTTGCGCTTTACGCAATTTATAGGCTGATTTCACAGTAGTTAGGAGTCTTTCATTACTCCATGGTTTTAGAATAAAATCAGAGGCTCCTTCCTTGAGCGCCTCTACAGCCAAATCAATTGCACCATAAGCCGTCATCATGATAACCGATATATGCTTTGCTCTTTTTTTGATTTCCCTAAGCCAGTATAATCCTTCATTACCGGTATTTACACCTGCTGAAAAGTTCATATCAAGTAGAATTATATCTAAATCAGATAAGTTGGGATAGCTTGAAATTTGATTTGGATTGGATAGGGTCTCCACACTTTTAAATTCGAACTGAAGTAAGATTTCCAAAGCACTAAGAACACTTTTATTATCATCTACTACTAAGATTTTTGCATCGATCATTGTATAAGCCTAAATGTCTGTGATAAAGCTACGATTTGGATATTACAAATAGATCAAAGTGTCTAAAAATTGGACAATATATGTATAATAATTTTACATTCATGTGTTTGGTGTTTGCGATATATTGATGTAATGTGTTGATTAATAAATAGATGTATTTATGGCATGACAATAGCATTCAGTTTGGCACATTTAATTCATATGTATCAAAAAATTAAAATAATCACAATTGCCTTACT
>RCMY010006077.1_pt1 | contig 10155 bp, 6 predicted proteins | sample 2041341 | NCBI WGS metagenome assembly RCMY01 (sample SAMN09708234, study PRJNA481090) | Marine sediment metagenome, whole genome shotgun sequencing project.
GGTCGGATGTGCTGCAAACCCCTTCTTCCCCTGCCTTGTGGCTGGCGATGTCAGAAGGGTTTAAGCCTGATCTTATGCGGCGTCAGGGCGAAGCATCACAGGACCATCCACAGTATCAAAGCTGCCAGAGCGGTCAGCCCGATATTGGACAGCGCCATGGCGAGCCGAATATCCCAAACCGTTCCCATGGTTTTTTCAAGGTGGGCCAACCGTGCTTCTATCTGGCCTAGGTGGGGTCTTGCCGCCCGCGCCCTCTCCGCCATATGAGGGCGGTCGGTTGCTGCTGTTTGTCAGATCACTGTGCTGCGGACTTCCGCAGCACTTCGTTGATAAGACTTTGCCAACCTGGTCCCGTTGCCTTGAATTTGGCAATCACGTCTTGATCGAGGCGGATTGAAATCGGCATTTTGGGGTTCGCCGACTTAGGGCGACCTCCCACATTACGGCGCATCGTTTCCGCAATTTTGGGGAACGCATCAGTGAATGGTTTGGCCGAGGCCATGTCATCATCCGTCATTTTAGGGCTGTCAGGATCAGACGCGATCATCTTCTGGATGCGATCTTGCTCAGCATCAGAAATCAGCGTGTGTTTCTTGTCGGTCATAGCAGACTCCTTTCCTTACAACTTGCTGGGCGCATGGAGATCACCGAGACGCCCTCTGCGCCCAGAACGGCAAAGACCACAGCGATGGTTCCATCGTTTAAGAGCCCAATTGCCATGTAGCGATTTTCCTTGGTGGGAACCGTCATAGCTTCAAGGAAGAACCAATCGTCCAGATCAGCAAAATCCAACCCGTGCCGTTACAGGTTGATCTGCCGTTTCGGCTCATCCCAGACTATTGTTATCATAGTTTATGTATATACGATAACCCAGGAATAATCAAGGCATGAGTGCTTGATACAGCAGCACATGCGGGGGCGTTCAACAAACGGTCCAGACTGTATGGAAACTCGCCTCATGCGTGTTATAAAGTGACCGCGTCGATTGGCCAACTGTGTTTTGGCTAATTTTTACCGCATGGGCTCCCCAAACCCTTAGAGCCGCATTATGTTACGAATTTGGATCTGTTTCTGCCGGAATTGGCAGGCAAGAGCCCCCATCAGGCGCTGATGGCGCGCATGAGGCCGACCACGCTGACGAGGGTCAAGGCGCGGCGAATATGCCTTTGGAATTACAGCCGCCTTTCCTCGACCATTGTTCGAGTTTTGGTGGGTAGCTCAGTCGCTAAGGCATTATTTAGCGACGCGTTGTCGGCAGATGCACTTCTAAAAATTAAATTTATTCTTTGAAATAGGCCCTGCTGTCGCCTCCATTGCGACACGGAGTCGTTCAACCCTTTGGTCAGAATGCAGCGATCCTAACCAAAGGAAGCAGCGCTGTGCCAAGATATCAATTGATCGAAGATGAACGTTTTTCAGGCACGGCTATTGGCGGCGAAATGTTTGGCTCCAATTTCGTAGCGTCGTTCGATTACGAGTTTGCAGTCGGCAGTGGGGCACTCGGCAATTTAAGTGAGTTAGGTGTTTCGGTGTTTCGGTTTCCAGGAGGGACGGTGACCGAAATGGAATTTACAAACCTTTCTTTTTTGACGGGCGATTGGGGTATCGACACTTATCTGGATTTAAATGGAAATCCAGCCAGTATGATGACTCTTCATGACTTCTTCCAATCCGCGTCTGCGGTTGGGGCGGACGCGCAATTGGTGATTCCTACCCGAGTCGCATTTGATCAGTCGGCCGGACAAGCATTATACTTTGGTACTTATGGGGAAAGAGCAGAAATAGATAAGCACTACTACGAGTTGCTCGATGGCTACTTAGAAGAGGCATTTACGGAGGCGGAAGCTTCAGGCGTACACATCACCCAATTTGAGATAGGGAATGAGTTTTGGGGAAGTGGGCAAATGACTGCTGGCGAGTATGGGTTTTTATCTGCTGAACTTACAGCTTATCTGAGCGAGAAATACCCTGGTGTGGATATAGTGATACAACTACTAGCTTCGACGAACGAATATAGTCCGCTTGCCTCCAGAACTGTGTACTTAGAGCCAATTGGCTCTGGCGACTTTGCGGTACATTATGATCCCCAAAACGATACTGTGGTCGGGCAGGGTTGGATTGAAGCTACTATGCCGGGCCAAGGTTCAGTCGCGACACAAATTAGTGATATTGGGGCGAGTTTTGTTCAGAACCCAGCCGCGCTTGCGCATTTGGATGGTGTTGTAGACCATGTCTATTTTGATGCTGGGTTTTCAGGAATTGATAGTCAACGAGACTTTGCACTTAACTATCCATTTACATTATTTTCTAACATAACTGGGCGCCAAGATTTAGAATTTTATATTACCGAGTGGAGCCCCAGAAACGCAACAAGTACGAATCCGAATTTAAACTCTGCAAACCAAAACAATTCTGGTAATGCAAATGGCCTTCAACTTGCCCATACCACAGTGGAGGCGTTTTTTGAGTTGGCATCAAACGGCGTTGATGGAGCAAATTATTGGCCGTTAACCTTTGGAAATCCCAATATAGATAGCAGGGTCCTTATCGACACGACGGAACTGGATCTAACATTTAGTGGCGCAGCGTTTCAAATGTTAGCAAGCTCAGTCATAGGCTTAAGACCTGTCCTGGACCTTGAGGTGGCCGGTGAAGTTGATGTGCATGGCTTTAGTGACGACTCCCGAACAGTTTTTTTTGTTGGAGAACGATCAGGGCGAGCTGGACAGGCCCATCATGTAAGCCTTGAGGTCGGGCAGTTTAGACCGAGCCAACACTATTTTGTAAATGTGACAACGCTAAATAGCGATGATGGCTCATTCGATATAGTAGATACGGATCCAAGTATTTTGCACCATGACGGTTACACGCAAAGTAGTGCGGTCGTTTCTCTAGACATGAATGCTTGGGATTTGTCTCGTGTAGAATTGCAAGCAGTAACCAACCAAGGCGACCAAATTTTTGGCCGAGATGGCAATGATAGAATTTATGGGATGGGTGGGAACGATAGAATAAGCGGCGGCGGCGGCTCAAACTTTCTTGATGGTGGGAGTGAACTAGATACTGCCATATTTGAAGGCATTCGATCTGATTACAGCATTGTAAATTCCAGCGGCGATCCTTTGGTTTGGTTGGTCACGCTCAATGGAGAGACCGACACTCTCGTGAACTTTGAAGCAATTCAATTTGCGGACGAGACCATATATTTGGTCGATGTGAACGGAAGTGGATCATCTATATTTGAGACCCATTTGGACGATTCACTACATGGTAATAGTGGGCACGATATAATCGAGGGTGACCTTATGTTCGGGGGCCAAGATAACGACCTGATGCTGGGGGGCTATGGGCGCGATATCATCCTTGGTGGACATGGAAATGATCGGCTGTTTGGGGAAAATGACGATGATCAACTCTATGGTGAAGGCGGGGATGACACGCTATTTGGGTCCGGTGGCAACGACCGGCTTTATGGCGGCCCCGGCAATGATCGGTTATTTGGCGAAGCAGGCAACGACAAATTAGTCGGTGGCGCAGGGCGTGATGTGCTCTTTGGCGGCAACGGCACTGATGTGCTGATCGGGAAAATGGGTGACGACAAACTGTTCGGCGGGGCAGACCATGACAGGCTCATGGGCAACCGGGGCAATGACAAACTATTCGGACAACTGGGGGATGACCACCTCGAAGGGCATGAAGGCAATGACCTGCTTTTGGGCGGGCAGGGAAACGATCTGCTCAAAGGCGGGCTTGGAAATGACACGCTGTGGGGCGAAGATGGAAATGACCTGTTGTTCGGACAGTTTGGCAATGATGTTTTAGGGGGCGGAGCCGGAGATGATCGCATTCTTGGCGGCTATGGGAATGATCTCCTCTACGGGCATCGCAACAATGACATTCTTTATGGCGAATTCGGCAATGACATCCTTCGGGGTGGCGATGGGCACGACCAACTTTGGGGCGGTGATGACAATGACACACTCCACGGGGGCTGGGGACGCGACACGTTGTTGGGGGGCGCAGGCGATGACCTGCTGATTAGCAATCAGGGCCATGACACGCTGTTCGGCGGAACGGGTCACGACCAGCTTTGGGCAGGGCTGCACAATGACACGCTATTCGGGGACGGGGGCCATGACACGTTGGCAGGAGAAAGCGGACATGACACCCTCTATGGGGGAGACGGCAACGACACACTTGACGGCGGGGCAGGCAATGACCTGCTGGTCGGTGGTCAGGGGGCCGATACCTTTATCTTTAACGCAGACAATGACGTGGTCCAAGACTTCGAGACCGGCACCGACAGGATCGGGCTGGAAACGGACCTCTGGGACGGGGTGCTTGCACCAAGCGACATCGTGTTCCTTTATGGCAGCCTCACCAATACCGGGGCCATGCTGGATTTTGGCGGCGGGAATACCTTGCACGTCGACGGCATCAACGACCTCACCCAGATCAGCGCATCGATCGACTTTATCTGAACGACTTAAACGCAGTCTGCGCAATCAATACCAGATCATAACAGACAGATGCATTGCGGGCATAGATCATATCCAGCTTGGCTTTGCGCGGCACACAGCGGGTGCGATAAACCTCATCGGTCTGTGCCGCACTGGTACATGCCGCCAGCAACCGCTCCTCATGGGCATGAAACCGCAATGACGCCAAACCCGTCACACCTGGACGGCTGCGCAAAACCTGCGCGTAGATCTCGGGAAAATCATCCACATAACTGCGCAAAGGCGGGCGCGGCCCCACCAGCGACATGTCGCCTCGGATCACATTCCACAGCTGCGGAATTTCATCGGCACGACTGCGGCGCAACAGCCTGTGCAGCTTTGACAGTTGCGCACTTTTGTTGCCCCCCGTCACACCGCCATCGCCAGTGTTCACCGCCATCGTGCGCAGCTTGATCAACCCGAACCCATCTGTCGGGCTGCGCATCCGCTCGGACACATAAAAAATCGGGCGGCCCTCAACAACCAGCAACACCACAATCAACAGGCCCAAAGGCAGCAATAAGATCAACGCCAAAACCAGCGACAGGCTCAAATCAACAAGACGTTTTGACAAGGTCACAGGGCAGCATCCCATCCAGCAAGGCGGGCTTGGGCCACCAAATCCAACGGGTCCGCCGCAGGCACATGGACCACAGATTGCAAACGAGACAAATCAAGATCAAGGGCAGGTAAAGCATGAGGTGGGGCCTCTTGCCATTGCCAGGACTGACCAGCCGCGGCCACCAGATCGGCCATCGCAACCAGTCCCACAGCCGCCACATTCAACACAGGCGGCAGCGGGGCAGGAACCGCCAGCAACGCGCACATCATCTCGCCCAAGGTTTGCGGCCCGATCATCGCACGGCGCGGGCTTTGACCATCTACAAAACGGTCCAACACCACAGCCCCCCGCGCCATCGCAGCCGATATCGCATCACAGCCCACAACATTGCCAAGACGCAAACAGGTGACATTTGAACGACCAGCCACCGCGCGCTCCATCTCCAGCTTGGCCTGACCGTAAACCGTGTTCGGATCACAAGGTGTCTCCTCGGACAATCGACCGGACCGAGGCCCATAAACCGCCTGCGAAGAGGTCAAAAACACACGCAAACCGCCCGCTTTATCCGCAAAATCACAGGCCGCTAATGCCAGTGCTGTATTCTGTGCCAGATCATCAGGCGTGCCAGAGGTCACACCCGCCAGCACAATCACAGCACTGGGGCGGATAGACGGCAGCGGGTCGCGTAAAATATCCCACGCAAGCGACGAGCCTGCAGTGTTTGGAGGCACTGAACCAGGGCGATATTGCCAAATTGCACCCCCAAAACAGGGCAACCTCAACCGCGACAAAGCACTCCCAACCTTGCCAGTCGCCCCTAAAATCAAAGGCCCTGCCATGCGATCTTGCATCTTATCACCCCTGCCCTACGGAGCCAAAGCGGCCCGATATGCAGTCGCGTTTAAAGGATTGTCAGATCATTGGCCAGAATGCCAAGGTCGTCCACACCAATCAGGGTCAAAGACTGACCCTCGGCAAAATCAAACACCGCATTACCGTCCACAACCGTCGCCATATCCACCGCGTCCGCAACCGTCAGACCATTCATGCCGCGCAGCACGATACTGTCAACATCATCGGTAAAATCGACAATCACGTCATTACCGCCAACAAAGACAAATGTATCTGCACCAGTGCCGCCAGTAAGTTGATCAGCTCCAAAACCACCGTTCAACACATCATCACCCGCGCCGCCATCTAGAATATCGTCGTCTCGCTCTCCCAGCAAAGTATCCGCGCCATTGCCACCAATAAGCAGGTCATTTCCCTTACCGCCCAGCAAAAAGTCATCGCCATTGCCACCGTTCAACAGATCATTGCCATGACGACCCTGAAGCACATCATTGTCGCCTTCACCAAGGAGCTTGTCATCACCCTGCCCGCCAATAAGCAGGTCATTCCCCTTGCCTCCAAGCAGCAAGTCTTCGCCATTGCCGCCGTTCAAAATGTCATTGCCCCAACGGCCCTGCAGAACATCATTGTCGTTTTCACCAAGGAGTTTGTCATTGCCAAGCCCGCCAATAAGCAGATCATTCCCCTTGCCTCCCAGCAAAAAGTCATCGCCATTGCCGCCGTTCAACATGTCATTTCCCCAACGACCCTGCAGAACATCATTATCCCCCTCGCCCAGCAACTTGTCATTGCCAAGACCACCAATAAGCAGGTCGTTTCCAAAGCCGCCAATCAACAAATCATTCCCTTGATTGCCCGCGATGTGGTCATTGCCGCGCTGGCCGTACAAGGTATCCCCCTGTGAACCGCCCAGAAGCATGTCATGGCCCGACCCGCCGAATAATATATCTACGCCCACACCGCCATCCAAACGGTCAGACCCATCGTGCCCAAACAAAACATCATTGCCACCCATCCCGCTGAGGGCATTATCACCGCTATTCCCAATCAGTCTGTTGGCGCCATTATGCCCTTGCAGATCAAGGTCAGCGACACCCAAAAGCGTGGCGTTTCCGATGCCCGAAACCAAGACAGTAGATCCCGACAGCGCCAGACTGCGATTACCGTTCGTACCCGTCACAACATCTACTTTGACATTGCCGTTAGACGTATCCACGTCAAGCTGCGCAAGGACCTGCGGCCCCTGCCCCACCGTCACAGAAACCGCACTGTCGGTGCTCACAGAAAGCGCATAGCCCCCCGCATTCTGCGTGGTGTCACGACCGCTATCGCTTTGTATCCAGATACCACTCTGGCCTTCGCCGATAGAATAAAAATCGTCGCTATCAAGATCCCGATAAGCCACGCCAGACACAAACACAGCGCGACCAGAGGCCGCAAAGTTCTGGGTCAGCATAGAGGAGTTATATGTCGCCCCCTGATAGCTGAACTGCCCTTCCACTTGGGCGATGCCAATCTCGCGGGTCTCTTGTGCGAAGGTGTTCGCACGGTGGCCCGCGCTGCGGTATAGCCCCTCATGGTGGTCCCCGATCGCTGCGGCCGTATCAATGACCCCGGTGGTCCCCGCCCAAGCCAGATTTTCGCGCCAGGTCCAGGCACCGGTAAAGTTATAGCCCACACTCTCCATGCGCGCGCCGGGCGAACTTCCATCAACACCGGTATGACTAAAGGTATCCGTATCCAGCATCCATGTGCTGTGGCTCTCTGCGGCCTGTTCCAATGTCGCATTTGGCGCAAGGATCTGGCGGGCCTCGCCATCAATCGTGCCAGCCGCCAAACCCGCATTCAGATCAACATTATAACGCGCAGCTTCAGCCAACGGGTCCAATCGCGCCCGATTGATCAGTTCCAATAAATATTGCTCGGCAGCAGACAACGGCATCTTCAAGGTCTCCTCTTCTTGGCCGCGGCAGAACGGACAAGTTGTTAAGACAATTGGGTGCTGAAATGCGTCATTGACGCGGCAGAGGTCAGGCTGACTTGTGACTAATCCCTCAAATTCTGGAACACATTGTTTCCAGATGAATCTGTTAAGCAAGAATTACATCAACTGGTTTCTGAAAAGAGTCAGTGAACTCACCAGACCCAACACTGATCCTACGGCAACTATGGGGCTTTCTGTGGCATAAACCAGATCACCAGGCATGACGTGGAACTTGCCCGCGCTAAACAATCCATCCGCCGAAGTCAGATCCATTGTAAACACAATCCGCTCTTGTGGCGGCAAGTTGCCGCCCTGCCCGATCACACTTTGCGGATACTCGCGCAAAATCAGAATGCCCTTTGGATCAGCCCGATTATCCGCCACGCCACCAACAATGGCCAGCGCATCCAAAGCCGTCACCTCATCTTTCGGAAAAATATGCAAAGCCTCTTTGCCCGCAGCCCCCAGCGCAATAAAATAACGATCTTCTTTTTCAACAATCACACGGTCGCCACCGCGCAGTGTTGTATCAAGAGTGGGGTCTTCATAAAGCCGCGACAACGAGGTGCCATAAATCTGGTCCCCGCGCATCAAACGAACCTGCGGATTAACAATACCGTCAGGCACCCCGCCGCCCTGCGCCAAAAGACCCAGCAAGGTGAAATCACGATCAGGCAAAGGATAGACACCCGGGGACGCAACCCCTGCCACCAGATTGGCGGTATTGGCGCGACCGGCCGCAACATTCAGCTGAACCTGCGCAGAAGGGATCGTCTGGATAAGCTGCTCTTCAATACGCGCACGCGCCGTCGCGGGGGCCATGCCCCCAACCTTCAAATCACCGACAAAGGGAATAAAGATGCGGCCATCGGGGCCTACCTGAATTTCCTGCAACTGCGCCACACGGGCTTCGGGACCAGTCAAAAGCGAATTTTCCTCAGCATCCCAAACGGTGATCAATAACTTATCACCCGGCGCAATAATCAAAGACGCAGGCTGCACTTGGCGGCGGATCCACGCATAATGCGTCCCACCTGTCGCAGGCCAGCTGTTTAAACGGGGCAAGACATCACGTGTCACGGCAAAAACTGAAAAGTTGGTCGTGAGCACACCGTTGGCATCTCGGGTAGTATCGGCCGCCAGCACCTCGGCCTCAAATCCCGCACCACGCGGGGTCGCACAAGCCACCAGCAACAGACAAAATGACAAAGCGATAGCGCGGCGTATAAAACCCATAATCCCCCCAGAGGATAACCTATTGATACTACATAATAAATAGCGGCAGCTAACGCAGTGAATCAGCGTCAAAATAGCGGCTATCAGCGGTGCGTCAATGACCAGAACATACAATATGTAGTTTGCCGCCGAGGGGTGTTGAATATACCAGCCGCCCTTATGCGCTAGCGTTTTCATGGTTTCGGCACCAAGGGGTTATGATATAGAGCCGGAAAACCGAAACTGAACCCAAGGAAATGTTATGTCTGAAAAAATCGTCATGGTAGGCGCAGGGCTTTCTGGCGCTGTGATCGGGCGGGCGCTGGCCGAGGCCGGACACACCATCACCGTTGTCGACAGCCGGTCCCATATTGCTGGCAACTGCTACACCGCGCGTGACGCAGACACAGGCGTGATGGTGCATACCTACGGGCCACATATTTTCCACACCGATGACGCGCAGGTCTGGGACTACGTCAATCAGTTCACCACGTTTGAACCCTATAAGAACCGCGTGAAATCAACGGCACAGGGGCAGGTGTTTTCGCTGCCGATCAACCTGCACACAATCAATCAGTTCTTTGGCAAAACCATGCGGCCCGACGAGGCGCGCGACTTCATCGCGACCCAAGCCGATAAAACCATCACCGACCCGCAAACATTCGAGGATCAAGCGCTCGCTTTTGTCGGCCCCGATCTCTATGCGGCTTTCTTCAAAGGCTACACAGAAAAGCAGTGGGGCTGCTCGCCGCGCGATCTGCCCGCAAGCATCCTCAAACGCCTGCCGGTGCGGTTCAATTACGACGACAACTACTTCTTTCACCAGTTTCAAGGCATGCCGACCGAAGGCTATACTCCGATGGTCGCGGCCATCCTTGATCACCCCAATATCACTGTGCAATTAAACACAGAATTCGACCCTAACACAGCGCAAGACTGGGATCATGTGTTCTGGTCAGGCGCGCTTGACGGGTTCTTTGGCTATGATCTGGGGCGGCTTGGCTACCGCACATTGGACTTTGAAGAATTCCGCCACGACGGCG
>RCMY010006079.1_pt1 | contig 10153 bp, 5 predicted proteins | sample 2041341 | NCBI WGS metagenome assembly RCMY01 (sample SAMN09708234, study PRJNA481090) | Marine sediment metagenome, whole genome shotgun sequencing project.
CGATCGGATCGCGGCGGTAGTGACCGAACTGCGTCGGCTCGGCATCGAGGCGACCGAGGACGAAGACGGTTTCACGGTCCATCCGGGAACGCCCACCTCTGGCGTCGTCGACACCTATGACGATCACCGGATGGCGATGAGTTTCGCAGTGCTCGGTCTCGTGGTTCCCGGCATCACGATCGACAATCCATCGTGCGTGAACAAGACGTTCCCCGAGTTCTTCGAAGTACTGCGAACCTTGGCCCGTGACTCGGATGAGGCGACAGCCGAACAGAGCAAGCCGTGAAAGCAGCAGTGGTCAGAGCGCCTGGGCACGTCGAGATCATCGATGTTGCTGAGCCGGTGGTGCGACCTGGCAGCTTGATCGTAGCGATTGACCGCTGTGCCATCGGTGGCTCAGACGTACTGGCTGCTGAGACCGGCCTGCTCCCTGCACCTGCCTGGTTCGGGCATTCGTGGTCAGGTCGTGTGATCGAGGTCGGGGCAGGGGTCAATGGGCATTTCGAGGGTGAACGCGTCGTGGGTGCTGCGCCGCCACCATGCGGCAGCTGTCCGCATTGTCGAGCGGGTCATCCGGAGAACTGCGACATGGTGCTGGAGATGATCATTGGCACCGATGACCTTGCGTCGAGTCACGGCGCGTTCGCCGAGCGAATTCGCGTCGATCATCGTCGGGTTCGACGGACCCCAGACGGGATCGACGAGAACGAGGCTGCGTTGGCCGAGCCGGCAGCAGTGGCGGCTCATGCGCTCGCCCGAAGCGGTATGAACCTTGGTGATCTTGTCGTGGTGATCGGCGCTGGGACGATTGGGCTGCTGGTCGCCGAACTCGCTCGTCTCGCTGGAGCAGCGCGAGTGGTGGCGATCGACCCATCTGCGGCACGACGCGAGCTCGCCTGCGACCTGGGGAGCGATGCAGCCTTCGCTGCTACGGACGACGTCGTCAGCTGGCTCGAACGCCACGGTCACGGCTTGGGCGCCGATGTCGTCTTCGACTGTGTCGGCGCTGATCAAGCGTTGACCGACGCTGTCGAACTGGCGCGCCACGGAGCCACCGTGGTGGCTGTCGGGATCAGCAGCTCATCGAGCAGAGCGGTACCAGCCGATCTCGTCAAGCACGAGATCACCATCAGGGCGTCGCTTGGTTACAGCACCGGTGATGTCCAGCGAGTACTCGAACTTCTTGCCGAGGACCGTCTTCGCGTCGACTCGCTCATCGATCCAGACATTCGTTCTCTCGACCGCTTGGCCTCGGGGCTGCGATCTGCTTCGCTCACGAGCGGGCGGACCATTCTGGTCAGTCCGCAGTAGCTCAGTAGCGTCAGCAGCTCAGTAGCGTCAGCAGCTCAGGCAGTGGCAGTCTCGGCGAGGGCATCGAGGAAGGCTCGGGCCCAGGCGACGGCGTCGTTGCGGCGCACGACTCGACGCAAGCGTCGCATCCGGTCGCGGCTCTCCTCGGCATCGAGCTCGACCGCTTCCATGATGGCGGCTTTCACGCCGTCGATGTCATACGGGTTCACGAGCAGAGCGTCTTTGAGTTCAACGGCGGCGCCGGCGAACTCTGACAGCACGAGGGCGCCGGTCTCGTCGTATCGGGTGGCCACGTATTCCTTGGCGACGAGGTTCATCCCGTCGTTGAACGGTGTGACGAGCATGACGTCGGCTGCCCGATACATCGCCATGAGCTCTTCGAAGGTCTGGCTCTGATGGATGTAGTGGATGACGGGAAAGCCAACTCGGCCGAAATCGCCGTTGATCTCGCCAACCAACCGCTCGACCCGTTCGCGTAGCGTGATGTAGGCATCGACGTTGTCTCGGCTCGGCTCGGCGACCTGGATCATGGTGACGGTCGCTGGATTCAAGCGGCCTTCGGCGAGCAGTTCCTTGTAGGCGCGAAGCCGGAGGTCGATTCCCTTGGTGTAGTCGAGACGATCGACACCGAGCAACACCTTGTGGGGCTGACCGAGTCGGGCTCGCAGATCCTGGGCTCCCTCGATGATCGCCGGGTTGGTGGAGGCCTCGTCGTACCGAGCATTGTCGATCCCGATTGGCACGGCCTTCAGCGTGACCGTGCGACTGCCGACGTTGAGAACGCTCTTCTTCTGCCTCGTAGCGACGCCGAGTCGCAGGGTGAGCCGCTGGAAGTTGTCGGCGTGTTCCGGCGTCTGGAAGCCGATGAGATCAGCCCCGAGGAGGCCGAATGTCAGCTCTTCCCGCCATGGCAGTTGATAGAAGAGCTCCGGGGGTGGGAATGGAATGTGAAGGAAGAAGCCGATGCGCAGATCGGGTCGGAGTTCGCGCAGGATGCCGGGTACCAATTGAAGCTGATAGTCGTGGACCCACACCGTTGCACCGGGAGCTGCCGCCTCGGCTGCAGCATTGGCGAAGCGGCGATTGACCTTGCGATAGCCGTCGTACCAGTGCCGATGAAACTCCGCCGGAATGATCTTGTCGTGGTAGAGCGGCCAGAAGGTGCCGTTGGCCATTCCTTCGTAGTGGAGCTCTTGTTCCTCGGGTGACAGCGGGACCGGAACGAGATGCATGCCGTCGTGATCGAACGGCTCCTCGATCTGATCGAGACCGCCAGTCCAGCCAAGCCACGCAACGTTGTCTTCCGCCATCGCCGGCTTGAGCGCAGCGACCAGACCGCCGGGGCTCGTGATCCAGCGGGCGGTCCCATCATCGTCGACCTCTTGCTTCACCGGGAGCCGGTTGGCAACGATGACGATGTCTTGAGGCTTGATCTTTGGGTTCTTCTCGGCGGGGCTCACCCCGACAGTATGGCGAATCCTCAGGCCAGCAGTTCGCCGTCCGGCGCAACAGTCGCTGATGAGCCGATCGCGTGGTCGGTCATGAGCATTGCCATTGTGGCCTCGTCTGTGCTCATCGCCCATGTGCGGGCGCCTTCTGGTGTTGTCATGGCGGCGAGTCCGGTCTCTGCGCCGTTGCGATCGTGCATCACCGTGGCGGCCTCGATCACAGCCTTCCCAGCGAATGCAGGATCGGCTGGCGTGCTCGGAACTGCATCGACAACGGACTGGACGTCCTCGGCGACGTGGGGATGTGCGGCTGGTTCTGTCGAGTACAGGCCGAGTGCATGCTTGGTGACATAGCCACCGTTGGCGGTGACCAGGCCAAGCGAACCTGCGTCGTCTCGCAACACGTCGACCATCGACGCAATCGAATGGCTCACATAATTGTTGAGCGGGCCACCAGCGAAGCACAGGCCGCCGGTCACGGTGAGCTGGCGGTCGAGGTCGATGCCGAGTTCGGCCGCACCAATCTGGACCGCCGACGGGAAGCACGAGTAGAGATCGATGTGGTCGAGATCTGCCGGGCTGCGACCCGTGAGCTCGAACAGGCGTGCTCCGGCGGCGCCGATGGCGGGGGAGGAGTGGAGATCGCGGCGGTGTGATACCGCGTAGGTGTCATGCGCATCGGTTCCGGCGTGGGGGAAGACCCACCGGTCGCGAGCGACGCCAGCTGCTTCAGCGGCCTCGGCCGAGCACAGCAGAATCGCAGCTCCCTGATCGAGATCCCAGTTCGAGTTCATTGCCTTGGTGTATGGAAAGCCGACCATCCGGTTGTCCGACGACGGCTCTCGGATCTCCGCTGCTGTCATCGGCGTTCGATTCCAGCCGTGCGGGTTGTTGACGGCGACCTCGTTGAAACCGGCCCAGAGCTCGGCGATAGCGGTTCGGTGTTCATCGATCGTATGGCCTCGATTCGCGCCGATCGCCGACTCGAAGATGGGGTAGAAGTTGATCGGTGCGGCCATGCCGCGGCTTGCTTCGAACTCGGTCGACATGGCGACGTCGGCTTGGAAACGCTCGGTCGGGTCGACGTCGACCTGTTTGGTGACGGGACGGTCGATGCCGTCCTTCCGCATGCGGCGGCGTGACCAGATGGTCTCGGCTCCGACGATCACGGCCACGTCGAGGTCGCCGCTCTGGATCTGAGCGGCCAGAGCATTGACGTACGACTGCGGGGTGTTGCCGCCGTGGAACGACAGGAGGGTCCGAGCCTCGGGAGAGCCGACGTCGTTGGCAATCAGGCGACCGGGGTCGCTGTATCGCCAGGCCCCGTGGACGACGGCCACAGTGTCGAGCTGTGAGAGCAGCCCGGGAGCGCCTGCATCAATGGCAGCGTCGCGCACACATGCCGTCATCAGGGCAGAAGCCTCGAGGGCGGTCGACAGGTCGTCTGGTCGTTGTGACTGTTGGCTGACTCCGACAATGACCGGTGTGCGAGGATCCATTCAGGAAGGGTTGCTCAACAGCACGCCGAGGAACAAAACGGCGACACTGGTGATGGCGCCGATCGCGCCCGTGGCGGCCAGGACTGGCTTGTTCGAGGTCTGGCTGTGAACGAACGCAGACCCGCCAGCAGCCACCACGAGCACCTGGAACGATTCCGGCCAGGACGAACTGACCGCCCACCCACACCGCCGCAGCGAGCACGTGGATGAACGCTCGGATCGTGTCGATTGATGGACTGAGCATCAGCGTTTCAACCTAGTCGGCGGCATGGCTGACCTCTCAGTGAACCACAAGCCGGGCGTTCCCTCGGCGGGTCGAGTCCAGGCACGATGGCCAAGACCACGCTCGATGCACGATCGCTGCCGGTGAAAACGTCGAACTCGACCGGGCGATCGGTCCCGGTGAACTGCCACCTGGCCGAGTTCCCTCCAGGGGTGTCGATCGTGACCCGAAATTGCGAGTCGGCCCGAAAGACGTGAGCGAACGGCAGGATTTCGATGCGGGCCTCGACAGGTGTGTCTGCGACCAGGGGCGACCGATCAGCCGCCGTGAGGGTGGGCACGGGGCGGAGTCTGGTGCTCGTCTGGTCGAGTGCTCGGCGAGAGAGGTCGAGCCACCCGACTTGCACGAGCGTCTCGGTGCCATCAGGTGCGATCTCGGAGATCGATGCTTCGACAGCGGCGGTGTCAGGGATCTCGCTCGAGGTGGCGGCGATCCACAGGTCGACGCTGGCTGGACCGACGACGGTCAACGTCTCAGCGAGCGGAGCCGAGGTGTAGGTCAGCCGGTTGACGTCATCGGTCGGTTGCCACTCCCAACCGGGCCGGTTGGTCCACAACGCATCGAGGTTGGGCGCGGTGATCCGGGCGCCCTCTGCGGGATCAGTGACGAAGGATGAGGACTGGGTACCAATTGGTGCGGAGATGTCGAGAGCGCCCTCGGCGGTGAAGAACCAGCGACGAGGCTCGGCTTCGGTGAGAGGCCATGCATCGAAGCTGGCCTCCCAGCTCGCCTGCGGGAGCGATGGTCGTTCGGCGCCGACCTCGAAGAGCACGCGGATCGGAGACTCGGCCTCGTACGCCGTGAGTGATGCGGCGAAGGATTGCCCGTTGAAGCGGTTGGGCTCGAGTTCGATGGCGCCACCGAACACAGCACCGAGGGCGATCTCTGTGCCGAATCGGGTGAGAGCGTCGATACCAGGACGGCGTTCGGCGACATAGAAGTCGTAGAACTCGATGATGCGTGGAAGTACGTCGGGCCCGAGTGGATCGGTGTGGAGCCCGTTGTAGAGGTTGGCCCGAAGGACAGGCGCATTGGCGAGGTCATCGAGCAGGGCGGGAAAGCGACCCCCGGTCTGCTCGTCTTGCCACGCTCCGGCAATGAAGACAGGGACGTCGATCAACCCTGCGGTCGTTTCGGTCGACCGAGAGTCCCAGAGGTCACTGCGATCCGAGTTCTCTGCCAGCAACGTCACGAAGTCAGGGTTGAAGCGGCGGAGTGATTGGTTCGCAGCGCACACCGTGTCGCCCGCATCGGAGCGAGTGCGGGTCCAGCTCTGCCCAAAGGCTTGAGCCCGATTGCCGACCCGTAGGGTCCATTCCTCGCCGAAGCCTTCGTTGAACACGCCGCCGGGATAAAGGACGGACTCGATGCGATCGAGGGGAGACAGAGGGGCGATCGCCGCAAGGCTGGGTGGACGCGTGGCGGCGACGTGGAGCTGCATGATCGCTGGATAGCTGATGCCCCACATGCCCACGTTGGCCGACCAGTCTTGGGCCGCCACCGTCTCGATCACGTCGTAGCCGTCGAGGCTCTGGATTGGTTCGAAAGCATCGAAGGAGCCGCCGCTGCAGCCGGTACCTCGAACGTTGACCTGGACGAGGGCGTAGCCGAGGGCCGGGATCAGCACTCTGGTCGGCTCATCGAGGCCTGGATTCGACGGGGAGTAGCCCGAGTATTCGACCAACGTCGGATACGGGCCGTTCGATGGTGAGCCGGGGAGGGTGACAAAGATCGAGAGCGTGGTGCCGTCACGAGTTTCGAGGTAGCCGTATCCGGCCGCCAGTTCCTGGCCGTCGTAAAAGCGCTGCAGTGGCGGGGGTGCATCGGGGGGGGCGACTGCTGGACTGACGGCGATGGGCTCGCCGTCTTGTGTGATCACAGGGAACAGCGGTCCGCTCGGGAGGTCTCGGAAGAATCCGGCGCCGTCGTCGTCGATGACCACTTCTTTGATGACCGTGTCGTTCTCATCGCGGAGCAGAACCGTTGAGCCAGGCTCGGCCCCTTCGATCAGAAGCTGGCCGAATCCGCTCGTGGTCGACAGTTGGATCGTGGGAAGCGTTGTTGGTGGTGTGACTGTTGGTGGTGTGACTGTTGGCGAGGTGACTGTTGGTGGTGTGACTGTCACTGACGGAGAGGGTTCCTCCGGCGTTGCTGTGCAGGCCGCAGCAATGAGGAGCAAACCCAGGAACAGAAGGGGGACCCGGGCCAATTTCACGATGGTCAGTATGCCCGCTTTGCGACGCTCAGTATGGGGATGACCACGCGTGGTGCGAAGAAGATTTCTCTGAGAGGTCTGACAACCACGCTCCGTCGTGTAAGGTCGGCTGCTCGGACGGGGTTGGTGCCGAAAGGGATGCCTGTGGCTCCGTCTGTTGTGTTGCGATCACTTGCCAAACGATCTCGTTCCCCGTTGGGGTTCTTCCGACGATTGGCGACGTTGCTTCTTGCCTCGACGCTCGTGATGCTGCTCGCCGGCACGGCGCTGGCATCGATCGATGCGTCACGTCCGATGATGGCCCAGGCCACGACTGATCGCAGCTGGGTCCCCGGCGATGCGCCCGACCTTTCTTTCGTTGTTGCCGATGCGCTGGTCGATGGAGGCATCGACCCGGTGATCACTGACTCGGTTGCCCCGAGTCTCGCTGAGGTCCCCGGCGTCACGGCAGTGGCCGTCGATGTGATCGACAACGGGCGCGTGGCTCTTCACGTGTCACTCGTGGACGATGTCGACTCCGCAACGATCGATGCAGTCGAGCGGACCGCTGATCGTTTGCTCGACGGCAATCAGGTGTCTGTCGGTGGCCGGGCAGCCATTGACCGGGACGTGCTCGATCGACTCAACCGCGGAGCGCTCCTCGCGGTCATCCCCGTGATAGTTCTCCTTGGTCTGGTCATTGCTGCTTCGGTCGGCGCCAAGCTCGGCGCTGCGGCTGCCGGTGTGGTTGCTCTCGCTTCTGGCCTTGGTGGCATGTTCGGAGCCCGGGTCGCTGGCACCTTCGATGGCACCCTGGCCTCGACCGCCATTCCCGCTGTCTTCGTCGCCGTACTCGTCTCGTGTGTCTTGACCTTCCGGCTCCTCGACTGGTTCCGTCACCCTCAGGGAGAGGACCAGGCGGAGGTCATCCGCCGAGCCGTCCGCCACCTGCTGCCAGAAACCGGTCTGCTCTTCGGCGGCCTGGTTGCGACCGCCATCGTGATGGAGTTCACCGGACCAGGGCGAGCCTCGGCCACCGTGGTTGCTGCAGGAGGAATCATCGCAACCATCGTGACACTGGCCTCGCTGCCCGCCATCCTCGTGACGCTTCCCCCGGTGCCGAACGACGATGACTATCGCCTCTTCCGTCTCCCAAGCCCCGATGGTCGTGACTTCCCGCTTCCCGTCCTTGCTGGGTTTGCGTGCTTCTTGCTGGCCCTCGGCCTCTTCGCAACCCGCGCGCCGAGCGACACGCTGCTCGACGGCGATGCACTGCCAAGCGGCGAAGCGTCTCGGCGCGTTGCTGAGCAACTCGTCCAGAGCGGCGGCGACCCCACTGATGCCATCGTTGCCTCGATAGAGACCGTCGACGCCGATGAGCCGAGCCTCGATGCGTGGGCCAGCAGCGTCTCGGAGATCTCGACCGTTGGTTGGGTCGAGACCGCCAACGGTCGCTATGTCGATGGTGGTCTCGTTGCGGTTGGTTCGACGCCGGAGCGGTTCGTCGCCGACGACACGACCTTCGCGATCGTCTCTCCGTTGGTGAGCGGCCGATCGAACGCAGCACTCGAGCTCGTTGCTGCAATCGAAGCCGAGGGCCAGGAAACGGCCTTTGCACCCGAACTTGCCGGTGTCCCCGTCGAGGCGTTCGAGACTGCGTCTGCGGCGTCGAGCGGACTGTGGGTGCTGGTGCTGATGTTGGCGCTCACCGGTGGTCTCGCCGTCTATTTCTTGCTCTCTGACCTCTTCCTCGCAGTCGCCACGATCGGGCTCCGCCTTCTCGGTACGACAGCATCGCTCGGTGTCTATTCGATCCTGAGCGCCGACGTCAGCGGAAGCGAGCTCCAGATCCTCGCCCTTGTGGTCAACGTCGGTGTTGGACTCTTCGAGATCGGGTTCCTGCGTCGCATCGGCGTCGGCCTCGCCGAATCCGGCTCGCCCGATGTCTTGGTCGGCGACGCACTGCGTCGAGAAGGTCGAGCGGCGATGTTCGGCCTCGGTGTGACCGCACTTGTTGGTCTTGCGTTCCTCAGCAGCGAAGTCGCCATGGGCCGGTCGCTCGGTGTAGCGGTCGCTGTTGGCGTGGTGATCGAACTGCTCGTCGGCATGTGGCTGCTTCGGCCGGTCGTGCAAGGCGAGCGGGCCGCTGGAATCAGACGGATCCGTCCCAGCTCGATTCCTGAAGGCTTCTCGCCAGAACGCCTCGTTCCCGAACGCAGCCTTGCCAAGCGTGCAGGCCGCCTCGCCAGAGCGACGGCCCCCGTGGTCCCGGCAACCGGCGACACCGAGCCTGAGTGGCGACGCATCGTCGGGGGTCTCCTGCGGGCCGAGTTCGACTGCCAGTCTGCGCCAACCACCGCCGAGTTGGCGAGCGTCTTCGTCGAGCAGACGCCGCTGTTCGAAGAGGTGTCGAACCACAACGCCCGTCTCGTACAGACTGGTCTGCGAGTCCAGGGTGACGGCCCGAAACTTCGTGCGCTCGACGTCGTCAACACTTCCTCGCCGATTGCCATCTCGGTCACGGTCGAGCATCCCCGCCGCTATCTGATCGATGCCGGTGACCGCCAAATCGGTCAGCGCAGTCCGGAGATTCGTGAAGGAATGATCTGGCTGATGCAGGACCCGTCCGGTCGCTATCGCATCGCCGAGGCCATCGACTTGGGCGAGGCTGCGCTTGTTGAGCCTGCATCTTCGATCGCAGTCGACGCGAATCGTTCCCTCGGCCGCCGCAGCACCGATGTTCTGGTCGAGGTCATCGTTGATGTGTCCGCTGATGTCTCCAATGACGTGTCTTCGACAGTCGGCTAGCGACTGGGCTCGGTTAGGGTCACCGCGTGGACATAGCAGACTCGGTTCTCGACCTCATCGGCAACACTCCCATGGTGCGTTTGCGCCAGGTCACCGAAGGGATCGAGTGTCCCGTCGTCGTGAAATACGAGGTGTACAACCCGGGCGGCAGTTCGAAGGATCGGCCGGCGCTGGCGATGATCAACGCTGCCGAGCGTGACGGACTCCTCAAGCCAGGCGGAACGATCATCGAACCCACATCGGGCAACACCGGCGTCGGTCTGGCCATCGTCGCTGCCCAGCGCGGGTACAAGTGCAAGTTCGTGGTCACCGACAAGGTCGGTGTCGAGAAGGTCGACCTCCTGAGGGCGTACGGGGCCGAGGTGATCGTGTGCAGCGTGGCTGTTGCACCGGAGGATCCGGCGTCGTACTACTCGACCGCAGAGCGATTGGTGAAGGAAACCCCCAACTCGTTCCGGCCGAACCAGTACGCCAATCCCAACAATCCTCAGGCGCACTACGACACCACCGGCCCCGAGATCTGGCGCCAGACCGACGGCAAGATCACACACTTTGTTGCCGGTGCCGGCACGGGCGGCACCATCTCTGGCGTTGGTCGCTACCTCAAAGA
>RCMY010012782.1_pt1 | contig 10153 bp, 7 predicted proteins | sample 2041341 | NCBI WGS metagenome assembly RCMY01 (sample SAMN09708234, study PRJNA481090) | Marine sediment metagenome, whole genome shotgun sequencing project.
GGAAGAGCAAATTGTATCTCAAGAACTGATCGTCCGAATTTTTTCATTAAGGAATTGTCTATTTATATTGCATATTTAAAAAATAGCATTGATGAAATGAAGGGTTCATTAACGGTTAAGCAAGAAAAATACTTGGCTACATTTTCAAATAATCTAGATCAAGGAATATCGTATTACCAAAACTTATTTGATGATGTTAAAGGAGTTTTTCAAAACACCAAGGAAACCATTTTTAAAGAATTGGAAGAAAATCGAAATGCTTTAAATGAATTAAAAACGGTAATTGAAAATATTTCACAACCAATACTAGTTGTGAAATAAATGAAAATAATAAAGTTTTAGTCTTTTAAAAGTGTATTCCCAATAGCACATTGTAAACATTTTTGTTTGTCACAATACGTGTTTTTTAATTGGAGATACGCTTGACTTTCAAAAGCACTTTCTATACTAATTTTCGAGCCTGCCTCACCAAAAGGCAGGCTTTTAAATGCGTTTATAATACTATTATTTTCAGGAGATATCTCTTTTACTAATTGCACGAATTTGTCTTCATCCAACTTACCAATATGCTTGAAATAGGTGAATTTAAGAGGAATAATAGTGTTTATCAAAATTAAATCAATGAACGATTTTGTAAGCTTTTTCGAACTCTTTGTCGACTTTGAGGTAAAGTTGTAATGTTCTCTCCAATACGGAGAAATTTCAAAATCAAAAAGCTGATAAAATTCCTTCAATGAATTTGCTGCAATTATTTTTGAAAATAAATTTTCTTGAGTATGGTATAATCCTGCCAACTGCGCCAAGCGAATTGAAGGAAAATTATTGGGCCGTAATCGAAAGAAATGAAACTGACCATTAAATAAAGGTTGTAATTTGAATTTTACTTGTAAAAATTGATACTCTCTTTTTAAGTCTACATAATATGAATCTTGCAAGTCTTCGTGCAAAAATCCGGCTTGACCAAAAAACAAAGATTCAAGTTTTTTACGATCATTTCGCTGTTTTCTAATAATTTTAAAATCAATAGAATTTGCCAAACTAAGAAAAGATTCCTTATTCACTTTCATGCCAAAATTCATCGTAATCATTTGAAAAAGAACAGATTCCCAATCATTCGCTGACGTATGCAATAATTGTAAAATAAAATTTGATTTTTGTTCAACTCTTTCGAAATACAATTTTTCTAACCAATTATCGCGAACAAACGCAGAGATAGAAGTTATTTGATTCTCACAATTTATCCACGTCTCTTTTTTAGAAAACAGGCGTTTATAATTGTGCAATAATTCTTTCGGAACTATATTTTTGAGCTCTAAAGTAGGAATTGGAGTATTGTTCTTTTGATATACATGCATGTCATTTTCCCAAACCACATGCAAAATTACATTATCGTAATTTACATCTTTTTCATGATGGTGAACATACCAATCAGAAGCTTTAACGTGTATTTCTACATTCCCTGCCCAAAGCTGATCTCCTATTTGTAAATTTGCGTTGAAAAAGTCGGGACCAGAATTAAAATTGTGCTGACCTACCTTTAATACCTGTAGAGGCTGATTATCGCAAGTTTTTAATTTTTGAATGGCAAAGTACTTATACTGCCATAAATAATGAAGAAAATCTTCTCGAATCAACATAGGTATTTCTTATTAATACCATCCAATTCAAAAAGTAAACAAAAAGATCTCTCTTTTTTGCAAAAAAAATTAAATTGTATTGAAAAATAGAGACTTTTACTGATAAATTATTTCAATAGTCCGTTAATTTTGGCATACTGCAAAAGCATGATTGTTTTTGCATCTTTAATTTCACCGGTATCTATCATTTTTAGAGCTTGTTGAAAATCCAACTCTAAAATTTCGATATCCTCATGCTCAGAGTCTAAACCACCGCCATAACTCATTTTCATAGTTTGATCGTATTCACCAATAAAAAAATGAATGATTTCCGTTACTGCACCAGGTGACATATAGCTTTCAAAAATCTTTTTTACATTTTGAATTCTATAGCCTGTCTCCTCTTCTGTTTCTTTGATAATACAAGTTACCGGATCATCACCATCTAAAAGTCCGGCACATACCTCTATAATCATACCTGATTCGTTTCCATTAAAATAAGTAGGCATTCGCAATTGCCTGATCAAAATAACGCTATTTTTATCTGTATTATACAACAAGATTGCTGCACCATTGCCTCGATCATAAGACTCTCGCGATTGTTGAACCCATCTACCACTTCGTAATTGGTAATCAAAATTTACCTTGTTTAAAGTATACCAATTATTAGATAATACTTTCGTCTTAATATTTTTAATTTTTGGGTTTTTCATGGGGAAATTTTAACGAATTAACTTTTTATATTTTATACGTTTTGGAATTAAATCTCCACCTAAACGATTCTTTTTGTTTTCTTCATATTCAGAGAAACTTCCTTCAAAATAATACACTTGAGAATCACCTTCAAAAGCCAGAATATGTGTACAGATTCTATCTAAAAACCATCTATCATGTGAAATTATTACGGCACAACCAGCAAAATTGTCCAAACCTTCTTCCAATGCGCGCAAGGTATTAATATCCAAGTCGTTAGTAGGTTCATCCAGTAATAAAATGTTTCCTTCTTCGCGCAAAGTCATCGCCAAATGCAATCTATTTCTTTCTCCACCGGAAAGCGCGGAAACCTTTTTATTTTGTTCGGATCCGCTAAAATTAAATCTCCCCAAATAAGCACGGGAATTCACTTGTTTTCCTCCCATCAAAATTAGATCTTGCTCATCAGAAAAATTTTGCCAAATTGTTTTCTCCGGATCAATATTCGAATGACTTTGATCGACATAAGCGATTTTTGCCGTATCTCCAACAATAAATTCGCCCTTATCGGCTTTTATTTCTCCCATTATCATTTTAAAAATAGTAGTTTTTCCTGCACCATTTGGGCCGATAATACCGACAATACCATTTGGAGGTAAACTAAAATTTAAATCTTCGTATAACAATTTATCACCGAACGCTTTTGAAACACCTTTTGCATCGATTACATTATTTCCTAATCGCGGCCCGTTTGGAATATAAATTTCCAGTTTTTCTTCTTTTTGTTGTTCATCCTGACTCATTAATTTATCATAACTAGATAAACGTGCTTTTGATTTTGCATGTCGCCCTTTTGGTGCCATTTTTACCCATTCCAACTCTCGTTGTAAGGTTTTTTGACGTTTAGATGCTACTTTTTCTTCTTTTGCCAATCGATCTGATTTTTGTTCTAACCACGAAGAATAATTTCCTTTCCACGGAATACCTTCTCCTCTATCCAACTCTAAAATCCAACCGGCAACATTATCTAAAAAGTACCTATCGTGTGTAACCGCAATCACTGTTCCTTTGTATTGTGCTAAATGATGCTCTAACCAGTTTACCGACTCCGCATCTAAATGGTTGGTTGGCTCATCTAATAATAAGACATCTGGCTGTTGTAACAAAAGTCTGCATAAAGCTACTCTTCTTCGCTCTCCTCCAGATAAATTTTTAATGGGTGTATCTCCTTCCGGAGTTCTTAAAGCATCCATAGCAACTTCTAATTGATTATCTAATTCCCAGGCATTTAGAGCATCAATTTGATCTTGTAATTCTGCTTGGCGAGCCATTAATTTATCCATTTTATTAGCATCGGAATACACTTCTTCCAAACCAAACATATCATTGATTTTATTGTATTCATCTAATACGGCAATAGTTTCTGCAGCTCCTTCTTTTACAATATCTAAAACCGTTTTTTCATCATCTAGCTTTGGTTCTTGCGATAAATACCCAACCGTATAATTAGGTAAAAAAGTGAGGTCTCCTTGATAATCAGTATCAATTCCTGCAATGATTTTTAAAAGTGTGGATTTACCAGAACCGTTCAATCCTAGAATTCCAATTTTAGCGCCGTAAAAAAAGCTTAAATAAATATTTTTTAAAACTTGCTTATTGGTACTTTTATAGGTTTTACTCACTCCAGACATGGAGAATATTACTTTTTTATCGTCAGACATTTTTATATTTTTTTTGGATGGAACAAATATAGTAAGATTTGTATTGGAAATATTTTTAGGATAAAAAAAATCCTGCTCAAAGCAGGATTTTTATTTTAGTAGTTTAAACTTGTTAAATAAGATAACTTATTTTGCCAAAACTCTAAATCTTTATTGTGTTTGTCAATGGTATCATATACATTTTTCACCAAAGGATTATCACGAGTAGCATTTGAAAAAAAGCTAATATTATTTTCTAACTGTTTGATTTCTTTTGTGATTTCATCCACTTTTCGTCTAATGAAAAGCTGCTCATTGTCTAATTTTCGAATATCGTTTTGAGAAAAATAGATATCAATTAAATTTTTAAACTTCATTAAAGCAACCTCGTCTTTATCTAAGTTTAATTTTTTATATGCAACATCGAGAGCTTTATTAAATTTTGAATCTATATGTCGCATTTTTACCGGAACTTGACCTAATTCTTTCCAATTATCGACATAAGTATTCACGATATCCAATGTTAATTCACCCTCTTTATCAACTTGTTCTTTGAACTGATCTAACAGCTCTTTTTTCTTGCCAAATACTTCTACCTGACCTTTATTGGCGTCATCTAATTTATTATGCAATCGATCAAAATAATGATTACAAGCATTCTTAAATCGTTTCCAAATTTTATCAGAATCTTTTCTCGGCACATGACCGATGTTTTTCCAATCTGATTGAATTTTCTTAAAAACATCGGTTACGGCATCCCAATCCTCACTATCCTGCAAAGACTCTGCTTGTTCAACCAATGCTAATTTTTTAGTCAAATTATCGTTTTGATCATTTTTGACACTTTTATAAAAGTTGTTTTTCGCTTTATTAAAATTACGAGTACTGTCTTTAAATAATTGCCAAATCTCTTCATTTTTTGATTTTGGCACACGACCAATAGCAAAAAATTCATCTCTTAAAGCTTCCAAAACATTGATATTATCTTGCCATAATTTATGAGAAGTAATATTGTCTGTACTAATCGCTTTAATTTTATCAATAACCGCAATTTTAAGATCTACATTTTTTTCATATTTTGCTTCTAACTGATTTTGGAATTCGTGTCGCTTGTCGTGAATTTTTTTGGTAGCTTCACTAAACCTATCCCAAATCTCATCTCTCACTTCTCTTGCAACGGGGCCAATATCTTCTTTCCACATGCGATGCAAAATTTGTAATTCTTTAAAAGAATGATTTACATCTTTCGCTTCTGCCAACTCTTCTGCTTTTTCAACAAGCTTTGTTTTTTCTTCTAAATTATGCTTAAAATCAAGGTCTCGAAAATCGTTATTTAAATGCAATAAGTCATAAAAACGCTCTACATGGTGATGATACGTTTGCCAAACATCATTATATTTTGTGTGAGGAATTTGACCGACTTTTTGCCATTCGTCTTGCATAGCTCTGAAGGTTTTATACATCGTTGATGCATCGGCATTATCAATCAAATCTTTAAGCTCGTCAATCAGCTCTAATCTCTTATCGAGATTATGTTTTTGTCCTTTTTCAATTTCTTTATACAGAGATTGGCGCTTCTTTTTATACTCTTTTACTAAAGTGCTAAACTTGCTTTTAACAGTAGAAGTATAACTAAAATCGATTTCATTACCTCCATCTTTAATAAATGCCTCTTTTTCTGCAGCGACAAGGGCACTAAATTTCGTATTAAACTCTTTTTTTATTGCCTCGAATTGATCCTTTATATCATTAACAGAAAAGTCGTTCAATAAGTTCTCAAGTGTAATCGCCAGTTCTTCCAAAGTTGATTTTTTAACATCTAAATTTGGAAGTTCTTCTTTTTCTTTTTTCTTTTCAGGAATTTTTTCTTGTTCTTTTGCAGCTACCGATTCCTCCATTTCTTTCGATACTTTTTCGTCGGATTCGCTTGGAGAATCATTTGTAGTAACCTCTACTTTTGTTTCTTCAGTAGAAACAGGGACTTCCTCTTCAATTTTTACGCTTTCCATATCAGAACCCTCATTTTCAGCATCTTTCGTGTCAGATTTGCTATCTACGATCTCTACTTCTGAAATAATTTCGGTATCATTCTCAATCTTTTCAACTTCGGTATTTTCAATTTCATCAGCAATTTTATCCATTTTTTCCTTGGTTGTTTTTTCTTCTACATGTTCAATTACTTCTTCTTTCAACGCAGCAGATTCATCAACAACTTTTTCAACTTTCTCCTTTTGAACTTCCCCTTTTAAATTTTCATTTTTTACTGGTTCTTTCTCGTTATTCTTAGTTGCTTTTCCTGAAGATAGATCTTCGCTGTTTTTATCTAACATTTTATAATGTTTAAGGTTCCTTCTAATTTGTTACTTTAAAAAAGTCTCGAAATATACTAATAGCTAAGCAAATCGCAAAACTATATTATAGAATAGATGCTTTATTTTTCTTTCGTTTCGTTGCGTGATGGTTTTAGAATCATGAATTCCAAATTTCCCAAGACTTATCCGCTTGCAGCTCTAACATTTGTCTCCCATTTTTAGTACTCGCTTTTCTTTCTTTTCCTTTTGCTAAAAAAGTAGAGACCTCTGGGTTATAAATTAGATCAAATAAAATATGATTTTCGGTTAGAAACTGGTATGGAATTGGTGGGCATTTTCCTATTTCAGGATACGTGCCTAATGGTGTGCAATTAACAATCAACAAACTGTGTTTTATCCTAATCTCATTCAAATCATCATAAGACAATGTATGTTCATTTTTTGGATTTCTTGAAACATACATAAATGGAATATTTAATTTTTGAAGTACAAAGGCAATTGCCTTCGATGCGCCGCCAGTTCCTAGAATTAGTGCTCCCGTAACTCCTTCGTGCAATAAGGGCTTTAGGGAATTTTCAAAACCATAGACATCCGTATTAAAACCTTTTAAAAGGCCTCCTTCTAGAACTTTAATCGTATTTACTGCTCCTATTTTTGCAGCATCCTCATCCATTTCATCCATATACTGAATAACCTCTTCTTTATATGGAATCGTAACATTGATACCTTGAAGAGTTTCTATATTCCTATCTAAAATCAAGGGGAAATCCTCTATCGATGGAATATCAAAATTTTCGTAGGAATAGGTTTCTAATTGCAGCGTTGAAAATTTCTCTGTAAAATAGTTTCTCGAAAAAGAGTAAGAAATATTTTTCCCAAGTAAGCCAAATTTTTTATGTTCTTTCATTGTAAATTAAATAGCATTGAAACATTGAATTACATTTTTCAATTCCAACATAGAATTAAGAAAATAACTCAAACTAATTTTTATTAAAAATAATCCCCGATTTAGAGTTTTAATCCAAATCGGGGTTTAATTTTAAACACTATAAAAGTACAAAAAAATACTTATAAAGATTCTTGAAATTTATCAATCGCATTGCGAACACTTTTATATTTTAATAAAAGTTCTTGAGCTTTTTCTTCGTCAATATTCAATTCTTTAGCAATCATTTCTGTACCTCGTTGCACTAATTTTTTATTGCTTAATTGCATATCCACCATTTTATTACCTCGCACACGACCTAATTTTACCATGACCGAAGTCGTAATCATATTAAGAACTAATTTTTGTGCTGTACCAGATTTCATTCGAGTACTACCGGTAACAAATTCAGAACCAACCACAACTTCTATCGGGTACTTCGAGACTTTGGCTACTTCTGTATGTGAATTACATGTAATACATCCTGTTATAATTCCGTTCTTATTAGCCTCTTCTAAACCTCCAATTACATAAGGAGTGCTTCCTGAAGCCGCGATACCAACCAAAACATCTTTTGCATTTATTCCATAAGGTTTCAAGTCTTCCCAAGCTTGATTTTTGTTGTCTTCTGCATTTTCCACGGCTTTACGCAAAGCAACATCACCGCCTGCAATCAAACCAATTACCCAACTATCAGGAACACCATATGTAGGTGGGCATTCAGAAGCATCAAGAACTCCTAGCCTACCGCTGGTTCCTGCACCGATATAAAATAACCTACCTCCTTCTTGAAATTTTTCGACAATCATTTCTACTAATTTTTCAATTTGAGGCATAGATTTCTCCACCGCTATCGGAACCTTTTTATCTTCATTATTAATATTCATGAGTAACTCATGAATACTCATCTTTTCTAAATCATCATAATAGGAAGATTGCTCTGTTTGTGGTTTTATTGTCATTTTCATTTTACTTATTTTTCTTAACTAGTATTAAACCAATTATGGTTAACCCTGCATTGACAGCAATATTAATAAATCCGAAATCAAAATCAAATGCATTTTGAAAATATACACTTAATCCGTAGGTTAGAATTGGAGCTGCAATACAAATAATTGGTACGAATGCATCTTTTACGTTTATTTTCGTAAACATACCAAATAAAAACAATCCCAATAACGGACCGTATGTATAACCGGCAACTTTAAAAATTAGCGATATCACATCTCCTTTACTTGATGAAAAAAGCATGATAATAATAAAAATTATTACAGAAAAACCAAATAAAACTTGATTTTTAAGTTTCCTTTTTTGTTCGCTTGTTTTATGAGAAATATCTAAAAAATCATAGGTAAAAGAAGTAGTTAATGCCGTCAAAGCGGAATCTACACTTGAAAACGAAGCTGCAATTATTCCCAAAAGGAAACTAATTCCTGCAACAACTCCTAAATGATGTAATGCTAAATTCGGAAATAAGGTATCTGTGTCAATAAATTGTCCGTTCGCATCAATTTGTAACGATATACCATTGTTTTCGGCGTAGATATATAGCAGAATTCCTAAACCTAAAAATAAAAATTGAGTAAACGCTAAAATCAAGCTAAAGGTCAAAGTGTTTTTTTGAGCATCCCATTGGTTTTTACAAGTCAAGGTTTTTTGCATCATATTTTGGTCGAGACCCATCATGGCAATAGCAATTAAAATTCCAGCAATAAATTGCTTATAAAAATTATTTCCTGATTTGCCATCCCAATTAAAAATATTGAAATATTTGTGGTTTACAACTTCTGTCACCGATTGCGATAATGATAAATCTAAAGAGGTCGTTATACTATAAATTGTAACAACGGCAGCCGTTATTAAAAAGAAAGTCTGCATGGTATCAGTCCAAACAATAGTTTTTATACCTGATTTATTTGTGTACAACCATACTAAAAGTAGAATTATAATTACAGTTAAAAAAAAAGGAATATTAAAAGCATCAAAAAAAGCAAATTGCAAAACTTTTCCGGCTAATAATAATCGTAATGCTGCTCCGAAAGATTGAGAAACAAGAAAAAATAACGATCCTGTTTTATAGGTTTTAACTCCGAATCGTTCGTTTAAATAGGCGTAAATGGATACTAATTTCAACCGATAATACAAAGGAATCAACACAAAGGTGATAAATAAATACCCAACAACATTACCCAAAATAAATTGAAAAAAATAAAAACTATTATTACCAACCATGCCAGGTACAGAAATAAAAGTAACACCCGAAAGTGCCGCGCCAACCATACCAAATGCAACTAAAAACCATGGCGATTGCCGGTCTCCTGTAAAAAAAGATTCATCACTTCTATTCTTGGATGTAAAATAGGAAATAGTCATGATCAGACTAAAATAAACAACAAGGATGCTAAAAACAAGTAGGGTACTCAAATAGGTTAATTTAAATTAAAAAATATGGGGATCAATTTAGTGAAAAAAATGACAATTTTTCTTGTTTTTATTTAGAATCCAATAATCTCTTAGCAGTATAGAAAGGAGCAGTTTCTCAAGCCACTCCTTTGTTACTATACCTCTCAAATAAAAAACAATTGAAACAAACTATCCGATTTAAACTTTGCATAGACACTCGTTCAAAACAAGTCAAACTATACATTTATTTTGTCAAAAGGAACTTTTAAAATTCATTATCATTAAAATATGCATACAGCATTCTTATCAAATATACGCAAATATGTGCATTTTTTTAATCAAAACGGCATATTACTGCTAAATAATTAGATAATAAGAAGACAATTGTTGTAACATATTGTTTTTCAGTAACATAAAAACCGCTAAAACATGCAAAGAAGTAAGGTGTAATTGAATTTTATTGAAAACTAAATTAATCTTTTCTACAAAATCTCTACACCCGAA
>RCMY010006081.1_pt1 | contig 10152 bp, 9 predicted proteins | sample 2041341 | NCBI WGS metagenome assembly RCMY01 (sample SAMN09708234, study PRJNA481090) | Marine sediment metagenome, whole genome shotgun sequencing project.
ATAGCTACACCGCCAGATTCAATAAACAAAACTTCGAGTTTTAAACGATTCTTCAAATATAATGTCTCTGAGGGTAATCTTATATTTTCACTCCGTCAGCAAAAATCCGCTGTCAGTCCCGCAGTGCAGCAATTGACCCAGATGTCAGCCATGCAGCGATCCAAGCGCGGGATGCGGTGTGATCGCGCCGGATCCTGCATGTCGCGCAGGCGGGTTTATAGGAAACGTCGGTATCAAAGCGGTCGGAATGAAACGGTGGCGGTATTCAACATGCCAGACTTCACAACCATTGGTTGTAATTCGGGCATTCCAGTGTCTCGATCCACTCGGTGCAGTTCGGCAGCGTCGATCAAATCGAAGGGCGCGTATGACTCCTGATTAAAGCGAAGGTTATACTCCCCCAATGACCCTCCTGCGTAAATCGGATGGTATTCGCATTTCCGCTTTCGTTTTTGCGGGAATGCTCATCCCGCCAAACTACCACACTGGATTCATGCAGTGAATCCAAAGCAGCCTTTGCGCAACAAGACCTCAAATATCTCTCCGACAGCGAAATGACCCGGGTCATTTCGGACGGCGACAACGGCTTTCGGTGACACAACCACGAATGGAATGAACGAAGGGATCATGCTCCCGTAGGATCCGTTTTCTCTGCCGACGTATGGAGTGGATCGCAAAGGCAAGAGGCATGGAGCGCGGCATGAAGGGGCATAATCGGTACCCCCCAAACTCTAAAAAATGCCATAGTATGACAGCTTTGACCCGAGTCCTTGAAGCTATTGCGGCGCTGCGCTCCCCAAAATAGCGGAGTTTTTCAAGTAATTTCTGGGGGATAGTGGCGGAGAGACAGGGATTCGAACCCTGGGAACGCTTGCACGCTCAACGGTTTTCGAGACCGCCCCGTTCGACCACTCCGGCATCTCTCCGCGATCGACGTTCGATGCTCTAATCCGGCTCGCCGCCGTCTGCAACCGGTTTGTCATGCGATTTTGCGGGATAATTGCATGAACGTGACATCGCGACCCTTGGCAGCACAGCAGCTGCGCCATAGGTTTGCATTGCGCCCGACAACTGTCCGCACGCGGCGTATGTTCCTACCGACCGGAGGTCTCCTTGCGCCGCATCTTTCTTGCCTTTGCCGTCGCTGCATCCGCAGCCATCCCCGCTGCGGCCGATACGCGTGGGGATGTTCGTCTTCTCTATGATGCGCTCGAAATGTCCGAGGTCATCGGTATCATGCAGGACGAGGGGCGGGACTATGGGAGCGAGCTGCGGGACGAGTTGTTTCCCGGACGCGGCGGGCCGGCCTGGACGCAGGTTGTCGACAGGCTGTACGACGCCGCAGCCATGGACGATCTGGTTCTGGCCGAATTCGAGCGGCAGATGCAGGGCGTCGCGCTGGAACCCCTGATCGCGTTTTTCACCTCGCAGGACGGCGAACGGATCGTTCGGCTGGAGCTGGAAGCCCGTCGTGCGATGATGGACGATGCGATCGAAGAGGCGGCGAAGGACCGGGTGAAACAGATGCGCAATGACGATGCGCCGCGGCTCGATCTGCTTGACCGGTTCATCGAGGCGAACGAACTGGTCGACTCGAACGTCGTGGGAGCGCTGAATTCGAACTATGCGTTTTACCTTGGTTTGATGGAGGGTGGCGCCTTCGGCAACGACATGACCGAGGAATCGATCCTGACCGATGTCTGGAGCCAGGAGGCCGATATCAGGGCCGAAACCATCGATTGGGTCTGGTCCTATCTGTCGCTGGCCTATCAGCCGTTGGACGATGCCGAGATCGAAGAATATACGGCGATTTCGGCAAGCGACGGCGGGCGCGCGCTGAACCGTGCGATCTTCGGTGCCTTCGACGAGATGTATAAAACCATCTCGCGTGGGTTGGGGCAGGGGGCTGCGCAGTTCATTCTGGGCGAGGATCTGTAGCAGGGCGCGATGACGCCATCTCCGGCGGAGTTTCGGGGGCGGCGGCGCAACTGGACTTTCTATGACGAGCTGATGTTGCTCGGGATGATCCGGCGGCGCGCGACCCGGGTTTCTGGCGCGCTCCCGGTGCCAAGGTGGCGGTCTACGGGTTGTTGAAGGTTGATGGCGACGTTGTTCTGACACAGGTGGCCAGGGTGGTCCGCCACCCGTCGACCCTGATTCTAAATGCGCTGTCGGCGGACCGCCCCTGTGCAGTGATCGACAATGCCGGTTCGATCGGGACCGCTTGCACCAGATCGGCAGCACCGCCGAATTCGCCGCATATCTGTACGATCCGGACCCGATGGCCCGCGCAGTGACGATTCTCGCGCGCTTTGGGCGGATCGACGACAATCCCGACAGGGCTGCCCAACGGGTCGAAAGGTTTCTTGGAGTCCCGTCAGGCCGTCCTTGACGGGGCGGGGTTTTTGCCTCAGAGAGACCGTCACACGGGGCCTTTCGGTCGCGTGTGCCTATTCATTGTCGCCCGTTGGGGCGCGCTGCCCGAGGCGGGACAATCCCGCAAACACCCGCAAGGGGGCCAAAGGGCGCGGAAATTGAAGGATTAGACTATGTTCGCGGTCATGAAGACTGGCGGCAAGCAATACAAGGTTCAGACCGGCGATGTGCTGCGTCTGGAGCGAATTGCGGCCGAAGCCGGTGAAACCATCCAGTTCAACGATATTCTGATGATCGACGCCACCGTCGGCAGCCCCCTGATCGAAGGTGCGGGCGTCCAGGCGCAAGTGATCGACCAGATCAAAGGCGAAAAACTGATCCATTTCGTCAAGCGTCGGCGTAAGCACGGATCGCAGCGTACCAAGGGACACCGTCAAAAACTGACGCTGGTCCGGATTGGCGATATTCTGGAAACAGGCGCTGATGAGACCGGCGTAAAGGCTGCGATCGGCACTGGTTCGTTGTCCGCTGCCGCTCTGGCCGCAATGACTCCGGCCAAGAACAAGCCGGCCAAGCCCGAGCAGGACCGCACCGCGAAACCGGCCAAGCCGAAGGCTGCCAAAGTCGCCAGACCACCCAAGGCCGATGTCGCCGAAGCCGCTGCTTCGACCGGCAGCAAGCCTGCAAACCTGTTGGATCAGGCGCGCGATGGGGGTCCGGACGATCTCAAGAAGATCTCGGGTGTCGGACCGAAACTCGAAGAGACGCTGCACAAGAACGGTGTCTTCCACTTTGATCAGGTCGCCGCTTGGACTGCTGACGAAATCGCCTATATGGACGAACAGTTGTCGTTCAAGGGCCGTATCGAACGTGACGATTGGCTGACGCAAGCCGCCGCATTCGCCGCTGAAAAGGAGTAACCGAGCATGGCACATAAAAAAGCAGGCGGTTCATCCCGCAACGGCCGCGACAGTGCAGGCCGGCGCCTTGGCGTCAAGAAGTTCGGCGGCGAGGCCGTGATTCCGGGCAATATCATCGTACGTCAGCGCGGCACCAAATGGTGGCCGGGCGAAGGCGTTGGCCTGGGCCGGGACCACACCATTTTCGCCACTTCCGAAGGTCGCGTTACGTTCCACAAGGGACTGAAACGCCGTACCTTTATTTCGGTCCTGCCACTGGCAGAAGCCGCAGAATAGGCTGAAACCTCAGACCGTTTAACGGGGGATCGGCACATCGCCGGTCCCCCGTTTCGTTTCCGACACCCGGGTCCGGTGCCTTCCCCTGCTTGGTAAAGCCGGGGCAATCACGGGCGAAAGGGATCAAACCATGTTGGATGCCGCGAAATATCCGACCGTACTGAGGCCGGCGTTGCTTGCCGCACCGTCCCGATTGGTTTTGGCCGGTCCGAATCACCCGGTGTTCAGATGAGCGTTGCGGTGGGTTCTTTCCTGATCTTTGCGGCCAGTCAGGTTGGCACGCCCGGCCCGGCGAATATGGCGCTGATGGCGACCGGGGCGGCGCATGGTTTACGTGCGGCCCTGCCGTTTGTTGCCGGTGTCGTGCTGGGCAAGCAGTTGATCATCTGGCCCATCGGGTTTGGCCTTATGGCACTGGCGGCGCGGTATCCCGGCGTGTTCACAGCGCTGAAATACGCCAGCGCCGCCTATATTTGCTGGCTGGCCTGGCGGGTGGCGGGCATGCGGCTGGGCCCGCAAGTCGGAGCGCCGGACCCGCCCGGATTTGTCGAAGGTTTGATCGTCCATCCGCTGAACCCCAAGGCATGGGCGATGATCACCGGCGGATTCACAGCCTTTGTGACGCCGGGCACTGACACCTTGCAGGCCACGATAACAATCGCCATCTGTCTTATGATAGTCCAGATTGTATTTCATCCTGTCTGGACTCTGGGAGGAGATCTGATCGCGCGTTCTTTTGCGGGCACGCGGCAGGAAAGTTATTTGATGCGGACGCTGGCTGCTCTCACTGTGGCTAGTGTCATATTTGTGCTGTTCGGAGGAGGAACGTCATGAAAATGGAGACCATAGCGGATCAAACGGTGATCGACGCCGAAAGATTCATCCTGCGGCCGGTGCGCCGGTCCGATGTCGGGCTTCTGGCCATGCACATGTCGGATGAACGTGTGGCGCGGGGCACCCGGATGTTTCCGCACCCTCTGCCACCCGGTGCGACCGAAGCGTTCATCGCCCGCGCGGGCGATCCGATGCGCGTCGAAGATATCTGGGTGATGGATGGCAGTGCCTCTGGCCAACCCGAGGTTTTGGGCGTCATCGCGCTGGAACGGCTTGACCGCGACCAGTCAGAAATCAGCTATTGGGTGGCGCCTGCGTCCTGGAACACCGGGCTGGCGTCGGATGCCGTACGCGCATTGATCGCGGCCCGCCCGCAGGGGGCAAAAACCATCTTCGGATCGGTGTTTCAGGACAATCCCGCCTCGGCCCGGGTGCTGACCAATGCAGGTTTCGCCTATCTTGGCGACGCCGAAACCTACTCGGTTGCCCGGGGTGGCATGGTCCGCACCTGGACCTATTCGTTGAAACTGGGCTGAGAGCAGTGAACGGCGTGCCGCACCATTTGCGCACGCCGCGCCTGTTATTGCGCCCGCTGGCGCCCGGGGATGCCGACGAAATCGTCACGGGCGTCGGCAACTATGAGGTGGCGAAATGGCTGGGGGTCGTGCCCTATCCCTATCGCATCACGGATGCCGAAGCTTTTCTGGCCAGCGATGCCGCCGCACCCGGGCAGACCTGGGCGATCTGCGATGACGCCGGGTTGCAGGGAATCATCAGCCACCGCGACCAGCTTGGCTATTGGCTGGCGCGGGCGGCCTGGGGGCGCGGATATCTGACCGAAGCCTGTGATGCAGTGACAGACGCGGTGTTCGCCGACCGGCGTCGGACAATCATTCATGCCGGCCACTTCAGCGGCAACGAAAGATCGTCCCGCGTGCTGATCAAACAGGGGTTTGTCTATACCGGCACGACCGGAGTCGAGGCACGAACTTTGGCCCAGACCGTTACATCGCACAATATGGAACTGTCGCGCGAAACATGGGCGGCCCGGCGGGTATACCGGTTGAAGACGCCACACCTGACCCTGCGCGAACTGCGCGACGGAGATCTTGCGCCCCTGATGCGGATCGCCGGTCAGGACGCGGTGGCGCGGATGCTGTTCAATATCCCGCTGCCTTGGCCCGAAGCCGACGCGCGCCGTTGGCTGGATGCGTGGCGATACCGCGGACGTCTGGGGTTTCGGGTGGCGATCACCCGCTGGGGGCGGATGATCGGCGCCATCGGGATCGGGCATATACCGGGGCGGCCGACCGTCACCTGCATGTATTTCCTCGATCCTCGACATTGGGGTCGTGGGTATGCGAAAGAGGCGCTGGTGCATTTCCTGAACGATACCATGGCGCGATTTGACGTCCAGACTGTCTGGGCCGACCATTTCGATGACAATCCGGCCAGCGGCGGCGTCTTGCGTCATGCAGGTTTCGTTCAGACCCACACCGACACCGGCATTTCGGCCGCACGCGGGCGCGAACAGGGCATAATTGTCTATCGGCTGCAACGCGGTGATCTGCGCGAAATCTGACCGGCACTTGAGCCGCACCCGAAAACCCTTTATCGCGGCAGCACCAGCCGGAAAGCAATAGTCATGAAGTTCCTCGATCTCTGCAAGGTTCACATCCGCTCGGGCGGCGGCGGCGGCGGCGCAATCAGCTTTCGCCGTGAGAAATACATCGAATACGGCGGGCCCGATGGCGGCGACGGCGGCAAGGGCGGCGATGTGATCGTCGAGACGGTGGATGGGCTGAACACCCTGATCGATTTCCGCTATCAGCAGCATTTCTTTGCCAATTCCGGCCAGCATGGCATGGGGCGGCAGAAAACCGGCGCGACTGGAGACGACATCGTGCTGCGGGTCCCCGTGGGAACCGAGATTCTGGACGAAGATCAGGAAACCGTGATCGCCGACATGACCGAGCTTGGCCAGCGTGTGGTGCTGGCCCGGGGCGGCAATGGCGGCTGGGGCAACCTGCAATTCAAATCCTCGACCAATCAGGCGCCGCGCCGCGCGAACGCAGGCCAGGAGGGTGTGGAACGCACGCTGTGGCTGCGGCTGAAACTGATCGCCGATGCCGGACTTCTGGGGATGCCGAACGCGGGTAAATCGACGTTCCTCGCCGCCACTTCCAATGCGCGCCCGAAGATCGCTGATTATCCGTTCACAACCCTGGTGCCCAATCTTGGCGTCGTCGGCGTGGACGGGGCCGAATTCGTAATGGCCGATATTCCCGGCCTGATCGAAGGCGCACATGAGGGGCGCGGGCTGGGCACGCTGTTTCTCGGGCATGTGGAACGCTGTTCGATCCTGCTGCATCTGGTTGACGGGACATCGGAAGACGTCGCCGCCGACTGGCAGACCATCGTCGACGAACTGGCGGCCTATGGTGGCGAACTGGCCAACAAGCCGTGTATCACCGCACTGAACAAGATCGATGCGTTGGACGATGACGAACGCGAGGCGGCCCGCACAGCGCTTGAAGCCGTTGCTGGCCCGGTGATGCTGCTGTCGGGCGTCACTGGCGAAGGTCTGACCGACGTGTTGCGCGCCGTGCGCAGCCAGATCACCAAAGACCGTCTGCGCACCCATGCCGAAGACGGCACCGGTGAAGCATGGCGTCCCTGATGACATCTGCGGCGGCTTCCAGAACGGCGGCCGTTTCCTTGGTCACCGCCCGGCGGTTGGTGGTCAAGATCGGCTCGGCGCTTCTGGTCGACCGGGCAACGGGCGCGCTGCGCCGCGATTGGCTGCTGGCACTCGCACAGGACGTGGCTCTGGCCAAATCGCGGGGGACGGACGTGGTTCTTGTGTCCTCGGGGTCCATCGCCCTGGGGCGGGGCGTCCTTGGGCTTGGCTATGACACTTTGGCGCTGGAACAGGCGCAGGCGGCGGCTGCGGTTGGACAAATCCGGCTGGCCCGCGCCTATGAGGAAGCGCTTGAGCCCTACGGGCTGATCACCGCGCAGATCCTGGTGACGCTGGAAGACACCATGGATCGGCGGCGTTACCTCAACACCCGCGCCACTTTGGAACAGCTTCTGGCGCTGGGTGTGGTGCCCATCGTCAACGAGAATGACACAGTGGCGACCGACGAGATCCGCTTTGGCGACAATGACCGGCTGGCGGCGCAGATCGCGGTGACGGTCGGGGCCGATCAATGCGTGCTGCTGTCGGATGTTGACGGATTGTACACCGCCGATCCACGCAGCGACCCCGGCGCGCATCGGTTTGACACCATCGATCACATTACTCCGGAAATCGAAGCGATGGCCGGTGACGCCGGGTCTGGCCTGTCCAAGGGCGGGATGAAGACCAAGGTCATGGCGGCCCGGACCGCCACCGCAGGCGGCTGTGCCATGGCAATCACCGACGGGTTCGCGCTCTGCCCGCTGACGGCGCTTGAAAATGGTGCAAATGCCACATGGTTCATGCCCCAGGACGATCCGCAGGCGGCGCGCAAACGCTGGATCGGGGCGATGAAATCTCGCGGCGTGATCACGGTGGATTCGGGGGCCGCACAGGCGCTTGCCACCGGAAAATCACTATTGCCCGCCGGAGTTGCCGCGGTGTCCGGCAGTTTCGGACGGGGCGATCCGGTCACCCTGTCGGCGCCGGGAGGCAAGACGCTGGGGCAGGGGCTGACGCGCTATACAGCGGATGAGGCACGGGCGATCATGGGACACCACAGCCGCGATATCGAATCGGTTCTGGGCTATCCCGGACGCGCCGCGTTGATCCATCGGGATGATATGGCGCTGTGACATTCGCCCTCTGTGATATTCGCGCCCGGTGACATCCACACTCTGTGACTTCGTGTTTCTTCTTTGTATAAATACTCAAAGCACACTCTGCCAAAGGCTCCGACCATGAAGGATTTCACCGACATTCCCGCTCTGATGGCTGACATCGGTCAGCGCGCCCGCGCTGCCAGCGCCACGTTGGCCTTTGCCCCCTCGGCGCAAAAGGCGCAGGCGCTGGATGCCGCCGCCGATGCGGTCTGGTCGGCGCGGGCCGAGATCATCGCCGCCAATGCCCTTGATCTGGATTTTGGACGGGACAAGGGACTGTCGGAGGCGATGATGGACCGGCTGACCCTTGATGAAACCCGCATTCAGGGCATTGTCGACGGATTGCGCAGCATCGCGGCTCAGGACGATCCGGTGGGCGCAGTGACGGCGGAGTGGGACCGACCAAACGGGCTGCACATCCGCCGGGTCAGGACGCCGCTGGGCGTGATCGGGGTGATCTACGAATCGCGCCCCAACGTGACGGCGGATGCCGGGGCGCTGTGCCTGAAGGCCGGAAATGCGGTGATTCTGCGGGGCGGTTCGGAGAGTTTCCATTCCTCCCGGGCGATCCATACCTGTCTGGTTCAGGGGCTGACCACCGCCGGACTGTCAGGTGACGCGATTCAGCTTGTTCCGACCCGTGACCGTGCGGCGGTGGACGAAATGCTGACGATGACACAGACGATTGACGTCATCGTGCCGCGCGGCGGCAAAGGGCTGGTCGGTCTGGTGCAGGAAAAGGCCCGCGTACCGGTTTTCGCCCATCTCGAGGGCATCGTTCACATCTATCTGGACAAGGACGCGGACCCGGAAACCGCGCTGCGCGTGGTGCTGAACGCCAAGACCCGCCGCACCGGGATCTGCGGTGCCGCTGAATGCCTTCTGATTCACCGCGACATTGCCGACACCATCGGTCAGGGCGTGATCAACGCGCTGCTGGATGCCGGGGTCGAGGTGCGGGCCGACGGGGTGCTTGCCGCGATCAAGGGCGTGACCCCTGCGGAGACTTCCGACTGGGGGCGCGAGTATCTGGACATGATTATCGCCGCCCGGGTGGTGGATGATATCGATGCCGCCATTGCCCATATCCGCGAATATGGCAGCAATCACACCGATTGTATCATCACCGAGGATGATGAAGCGGTCGCGCGATTCTTTCAGCGGCTCGATTCCGCGATCCTGATGCATAACGCATCAACCCAATTCGCGGACGGCGGCGAGTTCGGCATGGGGGCAGAAATTGGCATCGCCACGGGCAAGATGCACGCGCGGGGGCCGGTGGGGGCCGAGCAATTGACCAGTTTCAAATATCTCGTGACCGGCAACGGCGCGATCAGAAGCTGAGCGTGATGGCACCCCCGGTGATATCGCAGTCGACCCGTACGCCCATCCCGGTGGCGGCGCGGTGGGCCAGCGGAAATTGCACTTCGGATGGGGCGATCTCTTCGGTTGCTGTCCCTTGCGAGATCAGAGGCCAGAGGTGGGGCAGTTCCTTGATCCGATCTGCCGTGCCCTTCAGCTGCCAGCGATCGCCGATTTTCGAGACGGTGATCGTGCCGCCCCAGGGCAACGCGCTTTCCATACATTGGATCAGCAGAAACGCCAGCTTGGCTTCGCTCCGCAACGCGCTGTCGGACACCTGCCAATCGATCCGCACCCGCAGCGAGGACAGGGGCCCAAGGATCGAGAGGAGCTCACTGCGCCGGATCTCTTGCGTGGGACCGGCGGCGCCAAAAGCGACGCGGAAAAACCGGATGCGTGCATTGGCATTTTCGACGCTTTCAGAAATCAATGCCATTTCGGGGGTTTGCTTCAGACCGGACATCGCCAAAAGCTCTATCCCGTTGCCAATCGCACCCAGCGGGCTGATCAGGTCATGGCAAATCCGCGACCCCAGAAGAGC
>RCMY010006082.1_pt1 | contig 10151 bp, 8 predicted proteins | sample 2041341 | NCBI WGS metagenome assembly RCMY01 (sample SAMN09708234, study PRJNA481090) | Marine sediment metagenome, whole genome shotgun sequencing project.
GCGTGCCTTGTTCTGCGAACAAGTGTCGGATTCGAGAATCCGACCTACAGGCTGCCTGTTTGTATATTATTTTTTGAATGGGTATCAGAGCCTCCTTAATATAGCGGATTGCGCTGCCGGCTGACAAGCACAGTAAAAGCAGGCCGTCTGAAAGGTTTCAGACGGCCTGCAGATAAAGGGATGCAAACCATACGCTTATTTTGTGCCGATTATATCCGTATGAATAGCAACTGGATTCGGTTTGGGAGCTGCCGTAGTTTGTTTGCTCGCACCGAAGCTGCCCGAAAGTACGGGATAATCCCATTCCCCACCGACTCTGCCCACAAATACTCCTGCCAGCTCTTGTGCACCCGGCCCATAAAAACCACCCTCGGTATAAACACCGATTTTTTCGGATCCTATTCCGTCAAAGTGGCTGCTGTCGCCACGGAAAGTGTTGCCGCTTATTGTGGCTTTCAGCTCCACCGATGATGTGGCTAACGATGCATAGTCTTTTTTGTTGGTGTTTAATTTGCCTGTCAGGCTTTTGCTGCCGAAATCCACATGGAAGTGGGTATCGTAACGGGCAGGCGCTTCTGAAGTGGGGTGATGACCAAACGACACCAATGCATAGCCGCGATAATCAGCCTTGCCCTCAAGCGGCATACCTTCTTTGCCCTCAAGTGCAGTGGGTTGTCCGTGGGCAAAAAAAGCTTCCTTCCCAAAATATAGCGGCTCACCTGCCGGCGGATAGAAATACACCCAACCATAGCGCGCATAGTTTAAATGCTTGCTCGCCACGGTTTTTTGAATGGGCTCGCCATCGCGGTTGCGCCGCCAGTTGTAATACATTTTACTGTGGTCGGTGACCGCACGATTTTCATCATCTTTGGGATCGACACGCCTATAGTCCGGCCCGGCCATGCCGGCAACGCAGCCTTGCCCGCTGAAATAACAGGCGGGAATCAGCGTGATTTTTTCGCCGTCAAGCAGCACGGTGTTGATGTTGTCGGATTGCAGATAGCTGTGAATTTTATTGAACTTTATATCTGCTGAATCCGATTCTTTCCCGGTCAGTGTGCGCAACAAATTGCCCTGCACATCGGACAGATCCGGATCGGGTGTGGGTGTGGGATCGGTTGGTGTAGGATTGGCATTACCGGCACCGGGGCCGGTGGGGATGTCGTTGCCATTGCCGTTGCCGGGATTGGCCGGCGTGGTGCTGCCGTTGCCGCCGCCGCCGGGTGATGTGCCGATATTGCCGCCGCCCGTGCCCGGATTGGCATTGCCGGCACCGGGGCCGGTGGGGATGTCGTTGCCATTGCCGTTGCCGGGATTGGCCGGCGTGGTGCTGCCGTTGCCGCCACCACCGGGTGATGTGCCGATATTGCCGCCGCCCGTGCCCGGGTTGGCATTGCCGGCAACGCCGGGGCTGCTGCTGCCCGAGCTGGAGCAGGCGGCTAGCGATAAGGCGGCAATGCAGGATGCGAGTAAGTTTAATGGTTTCATTTGGTTTCTCCCGATAGCAATAATTTCAAAGGTAAGTTTATGTTTTTAATGCCGATACGTTATTGCAAACCGCATGACAATATTATATTTAAAGTAAATGCTCTGCAATGGTTTTGTAGGGCTTGGTTAAGGTGTGTCATTCAGGGTTTTATGTTTGGCAATGATTCGGCTGGATTTGCTGTCCGATAATGAAGCAGGCCGTCTGAAAGCTTTCAGACGGCCTGTCGGTGGGTTTGCCGGTTTGTGGCTTATGAGCGGTAATCCGCATTAATCGCCACATATTCTTTCGATAAATCACAGGTATACACGGTGGCGCCGTGGCTGCCGCGCTGCAAATCCACGCGCACGGTGATTTCGGCGGGCGCCATCACGGCCTGGCCGGCGGCTTCGGTGTAGCTCGCGGCGCGGCCGCCGTGCTCGGCCACCAGCACATCGCCCAGGTAAAGGCGCACTTTGTCGGTGTCCAGATGCGGCACGCCCGAGTAGCCGATGGCGGCGAGAATGCGGCCGAGGTTGGGATCGCTGGCGAAAAAGGCGGTTTTCACCAGCGGCGAGTGGGCGATGGCATAGGCCACTTGGCGTGCTTCGGCGCGGCTCTCGGCATTGTCCACTTGGATGGTGATGAATTTGGTGGCGCCTTCGCCATCGCGCACAATGGCCTGCGCCAGTTCGAGTGCGAGGCTGCCGAGCATGGCTTTGAGCTGCTCATAGCGCGGGTCGGCGATATTGTCGATTTCGTTTTGGCCGCTTTTGCCGGTGGCCACCACCACAAAGCTGTCGTTGGTGCTGGTGTCGCCGTCTACGGTGATGCTGTTAAACGATAAATCGGCGATTTCCTGTGTGATCATTTGCAGCACCGGCTGCGACACTTTGGCATCGGTAACGATAAAGCCGAGCATGGTGGCCATATTCGGGTGGATCATGCCGGCACCTTTGGCAATGCCGGTGGCGCGCACGGTGTGGTTTTGGCCGATTTTAGCCTCGCGGCTGGCGGCTTTGGGCACGGTGTCGGTGGTCATGATGGCGCGGGCGGCATCGCTCCAATGCGCGGCTTTCACGCCGGGCAGGGCGCGGGTGATTTTTTGCGCCGGCAAGGGCTCGAGAATCACGCCGGTGGAAAAGGGCAGCACCTGCTCGATGTCGCAGCCCACTTGCGCGGCCACGGCTGCGCACACCGCCAGCGCATCTTCGCGGCCTTGTGCGCCGGTGCCGGCATTGGCGTTGCCCGTGTTGATCACCAGCGCGCGGATGCCGTTTTCATTGGTTAAATGCTGTTTGGCAATGTGCACCGGCGCGGCGCAGAAGCGGTTTTGGGTAAACACCGCGCCCACGCTGTTGGCCTTGTTGAGCACAATCAGCGTTAAATCGTTGTGGTCGGGCTTTTTCACGCCGGCCTGGCCGATAAACACCTGTGCGCCGTCTACCGTTAAGATTTCCGCCGCTTCTTTTTCTCGCAAATTCACTGCCATTTACTGCTCCTTTTTCTCTGCGCGGACAAGCTTGGCCTGCTCCGCATATTCTTCCTGCACCCGCTGCCGAAAGCGCGCCGCTGCCGCATGGTAAAACGGCTTGGGTGAAAATTGGCGCGACACCTGAGATGCAAAAATAGCACCAATCAAGAGCCAAAACAACAAATTCTGCCCGCCGGTCATCTCCATCACAATCACGCTGGCGGTGAGCGGCGATTGGGTGGCTGCCGCCAAAAAAGCCGCCATGCAGATCAACACCAACACATTGGCGCCGGTTTCCAAGCTGGCAAATTGGGCAATCTGCTGGCCTATCATCGCGCCCACGCTGAGTGCCGGCGTGAAAATGCCGCCGGGAATGCCCGCCCAATAAGACAACACCGTGGCCGCCCATTTGGCCAGCGCCACGCCCGGCGGCGCTTCATACATGCGCCGCAGCGCGCCCGAAGCTTCGTGATAGCCGGTGCCGAAAGTCTGCCCCTGATAAACCGTGCCGATGGCCGCCAGCAAAAGGCCGATAATGCCCGCCAGCAAAAGCGGGTGGCGACGCATCCAGCTGCGCCAGCGCTCCGGCGCCGCCCAAACCGCACCTTTATAGAGAAAACGGGCAAACAAGCCGCCGGCCACGCCGCACACCAGCGCACACAACAACACCCACACCAGCATATTCGGCAGCGCCTCGCCGTGAAAGCCCGAAAAATAAGGGTTGTTGCCCTGCACCGCCACCTGGATAAAGCCCGCAGCCAACACGCCGATAAAAATCTGCCGCTCCCAGCGCAGCATCACCCCGCGCCCCAGCTCTTCAATCGCAAACACCACCCCTGCCAAAGGCGCATTAAACGCCGCGGCCAAGCCGCCCGCCGCACCGGCGGCGAGCAAATCGTTTTCCTGCAAGCCCTTAAAAGCCAGATTGTGTTTTTTGCACCACGAGCCCCAAGCCAGCATCACCGCCGCACCCACCTGCACCGAAGGCCCTTCGCGCCCGATTGACGCCCCCGCGAGCATGCCCAAAAACGTGAGCGGAATTTTCAGCATCGTTTGCCCCAGCTGCACCAGCCGCGTTTTCTGCGCCCCGTAAGGCAGCGAGAGCGCAGCGAGCACCTGCGGAATGCCGCTGCCCGACGTGTAGGGCGCAAAACGGCGTGTGAGCCACACAATCAGCGGCAGCCCCAAAGGCAGCGCGAGCCAGGCATACCAAGGATATTGCTGCACCCAGTGTGCATTTTGCTCCAACGCCCAATCGGCCATTTTGGCAAACACCAGCGAAGTGAGCGCCACCAGCGCCGCACCCGCGAGCAAAAAAGCAAATGCCGCCGTTTTGCGCGACAAACGCTGCGTTTGCACCAGCTTGTGCGCCAGCTTTCGGCCGAAGCGCCGGCCCGCGTTTGAAAAAGAAGATTTCATTGTGTTTATTCCATGAAAACCGTGCCGTTTTCAGACGGCCTGATTTATGGAGGCTCTGAATCACTCATGATGACGGCTTTTACCGTCCTTTTTACGCCATGCCGCGTTGGGATTTTGAGGAAATAAAACCCCTATAGCTTCAAAAAAAACGCCTTGCCCCGCATCAAAATGCCGGCAAAATCCATGCACCAGAGTTTTTCAGAGCCTCCTTCTATTCGGCAAATCAGCAATAAATAATTAAAAACGATTATGCAGGCCGTCTGAAAGCATTTGCCAAACATTCAGACCCAAGCCCAAGCGCTATTATGAACAGATTTTGCCCAACGATAAACCGCCGCCGCGCCACCGATGGCAATGGCTTGCCAAACCCCGCGCCGCTGCCTACACTGGCGCTTTCATCACTTTTCTTTATTGGGAAACCCAATGCGTGCCGTTATCCAAAAAGTGAGCCGCGCCCACGTTGATGTGTTGGCCGGCCAAAGCCGCGAGCGCAGCGGCCAAATCGAAGCCGGCCTGATGGTGTTGCTGGGCGTGTGCCATGCCGACACCGAAGCCGATGCCCGCTATATCGCCGACAAAATCGCCGGCCTGCGCATTTTCGAAGACGAAGCCGGCAAGCTCAACCGCTCTGTGCAAGACATCGGCGGCGCCGTGCTGCTGGTGTCGCAATTTACCCTTTACGCCGATGCCCGCAACGGCCGCCGCCCCTCATTCAGCCAAGCCGCCCGCCCCGAAGCGGCCGAGCCCTTATACGAAACCGTGGCCGGGCTGCTGCGCCGCCACGGCCTCAACGTGGAAACCGGCCGCTTCCAAGCGCATATGCAGATCGATTTGTGCAACGACGGCCCGGTCACGCTCTTGCTTGATTCGCAAAAATTGTTTTAGTTTGCTTAAAAAACACAGGCCGTCTGAAAGGTTTCAGACGGCCTGTGGCTTATCATCAATAATATTTGATGTTTACTTAAAGCTTGCGGCTTTTCCACCATGCGCCCCACACCAGCAGCAACACAAAGCCGAAATAAAGCACGCTCCACACCGGCAGCGCCACGCCGAGGAAATAATCGGGCACGGCGCAATCGCCAAAGCCGCGCACCACCGGCTCCCATAAATCAAACAGCGGCCATTCGCGCAGGCGGAAGGTCCAGGGCGCGCCGCAAGCCGGTGCCATGCCCGGCGGCAGGCTTTGCAGCCACAATTGATACACCGCCACGCCCGCACCATACAGCGCAGGAATGCTTACCAGTAAAGCGCTTATGCTGCGGCCGGCGCGGCTGCGTTGGGCGGAAAACGCGGCCAAAAGCGCCACCACGCCCACCGCAATCACCGATACCCGCTGCAAAATGCACAGCACGCAAGGGTTTAAGCCCAACACATATTGCGAGAAAAAAGAGCCGATGGCGGTGAGCACCGATAAGCCCACGATGCCCCACAGGGTTTTGCGGAAAATATTCATAATCGTGTGGTTCACACAGCTTTGCCTAGGATTCCCTAGGGCGTCCTGATATTTCGATTTACGGTGTATTTCGCCCCTGAAAACGCATCTGCCGCATTAAAAAGCCTCGCAAAGTGTCCACCTTGCTGTGCTTTTTGCCTTGCATCTGCATGCTCAGAAACAAAATCCCCCTTATAAACGAATTGTAGTACGCTCTAGCGGCAAGGCCGTCTGAAATAAAATAACAAAGAAGCAGGCAGTATAAAAGCTTGCTCCTAAGCCTGCCAGCTTTTCAGCAAGAAAATCTGATTTGGCACAAAATGGCGCAACAAGATGCAGGCCGTTTGAATATTCAGACGGCCTTGATGCATGAAAAATCAAGCTTTCAGTTGCCATCTTGTTTTTGAACAAGCATCGGATTCAAGAGTTTGATCTACACGTCAAAGAAAGGCCGAGGCCTTTGCAAAATACCTTTTCCGTCGCTCCTGCGTAGGCAGGAGCCCGGCCTGAAGCGCAGTTTCAGTTGTCGCTCAGGTAGCCACCATCAATACGGAATAATCAAGTATTTGATTTAATATATAGTGAAATGCTTAAAAAAGTGCCACAACGGGCAGGTTGGGTTGCAAACCCAACAAAACCTGCAAACCACAAGAAACGTTGGGTTTGCAACCCAACCTACGCCGCTGTGACTTGCTATAGATCCGGCAATTAAAACTTGAAGATTTAAAAATACAACCTATTGAAAATAATAGAATTTAATAAATAAAAGTTTCAATTTTTAATTGCCGTTTCTATAGGTTGTATAAGTTTTTCATTCATTCCACTATAGAATTTATTATTTTGTGAAATATGTGAGGCAAACAAAGCGCTGCTTTGCACTGCGCACCCGCCTGCGCGGGTGCGACAGATATTGGGTTTTACAAAAACTTCAGGCCGTCTGAAAACTTTTTCAGACGGCCTTTCTTTATTTAAATGATGGCAAACCCGCATTCAAGCGCCAGCCACGGTCATTTCTTCCACCAGCACCGAGCCCACTTTGTGCGCGGAGCGCTTGAGCGCATCATCGGCCACGCCGGCGATATGGCGATACATATCCTGCAAGCGGCCGGCGATGGTGATTTCCTGCACCGGATAAGCGATCACGCCGTTTTCCACCCAAAAGCCGGCCGCGCCGCGCGAATAATCGCCGGTGAGCATGTTTACGCCTTGCCCCATCAATTCGGTAACCAAAAGGCCGCTGCCCATTTGCCGCAGCAAATCGGCCTGGGTGGCGCAGGTGTGGTTAAGGTGCAGGTTGTGTGCGCCGCCGGCGTTGGCGGTGGTGCGCATGCCGAGCTTGCGGGCGCTGTAGCTGCTGAGAAAATAGCCTTGCACGCGGCCGCCTTCAATCACAAAGCGCGGTGCGGTGGCCACGCCTTCGGCATCGAAATAAGTGCTGCCCAGCGCGCGCGCGATATGCGGCTCTTCGCGCAAATGCAGAAATTCGGGCAGAATCTGCGTGCCGAGGCTGTCGGTTAAAAAGCTGCTTTGCCGATAAAGTGCGCCGCCGGAGAGGCCGCCGACCAAATGGCCGATCAGACCGCCAGCCACGGTGGCGTCAAACAGCACCGGATAATTGCCGGTGGGCAGGCTTCTGCCGCCTAAGCGGCGCACGGTGCGCTCGGCTGCTGTGCGGCCGATGGCTTCGGGGGTGCCTAAATCGGTGTGGCTGCGGGCAAGGTCATACCAATAATCGCGCTGCATGCCGCCATCATCTGCGGCCACCACGCTGCACGACATGCTGTGGCGCGAGCCTTGCGCGTGGTGCAAAAAGCCGTGGCTGTTGCCATACACATATTGGTAATGGCCGGCATGCACGCCGGCGCCTTCTGAATTTTCAATGCGCGCATCGGCGTCAAGCGCGGCTTGCTCGCATTGCTGCGCCAAGGCGATGGCCGCTTCGGTGGAAAGCGGCCATTCGTGATAGGTGTCCAAATCGCCGAATTCGGTGGCCATCAGCTCGGCATCGGCTAAGCCTGCGCAATCGTCGGCGGCGGTGTAGCGGGCGATATCCAGCGCGGCGCGCACGGTGTCGGCCAAGGCTTGGGCAGAGAAATCGGCGGTGCTGGCGCGGCCTTTGCGCTGCCCCACATACACGGTGATGTCGAGCGATTTGTCTTGCTGGTATTCGATTTGCTCGATTTCGCCCAGCCGCACCTGCACATCTTGCCCCACCGATTCGCTCAAATCGGCTTCGGCGGCGGTGGCGCCGCCTTGTTTGGCCAGCCGGAGCGCTTGTTCGCAAAGTGCGGCCAGCTCGTTTTTCTGATGATTAAACATGAATATTCCCAGCGTGTGATTGCGCTTATTTTAACTGCTTTCCTGCGGTGGCGGCAAAAATGTGGCTATCGGCGTTATAATCTTTGCCCAATTATTTTTTTGACGGAGCTTTGCCATGACTACCATGAAAGCCATGCTGATTGAGCGCTACGGCAAACAGCAGCCCTTGCGCTTGGCTGATGTGCCCGTGCCCGCAATCGGCGAACACGAAATTTTGGCCGAAATCCACGCCGCCAGCGTGAATCCGGTGGATTTCAAAATCCGCGACGGCAAGCTCAAAGTGCTGCTGCATTTCGATATGCCGCTGATTTTGGGCAATGATTTTGCCGGTGTGGTGCGCGCCGTGGGCAGCAAGGTGCAGCGCTTCAAAGTGGGCGACGCGGTTTACGGGCGGCCGCGCAAAAGCAATATCGGCACCTTTGCCCAATTTATCGCGGCGCATGAAGACGACATCGCCCCCAAGCCTGCCAACCTTTCATTTGAAGAAGCCGCATCGGTGCCGCTGGTGGGGCTCACCGCTTATCAGGCTTTGTACGATTTGATGCATTTGCAGGCGGGGCAGAAAATTCTGATTCAGGCCGGCGCCGGCGGCGTGGGCACGTTTGCCATTCAGCTGGCCAAAAGCATGGGCGCTTATGTGGCCACCACCGCCAGTGAAGCGGGCGCGCCGCTGGTGCAATCGCTGGGTGCAGACCGCATCATCAATTACCATCTCGAAAACTTCGCCCAAGTGCTGCACGATTATGATGCCGTGCTCGACACTTTGGGCGGCGAGGCGCTGCTGCAATCTTTTCAAGTGCTGAAGCCCGGCGGCATGGTGGTGTCGGTGTCGGGCATACCCGATGGCCGTTTTGCCCGCGCAAACGGGCTGGGTGTGTTCAAAACCCTGCTGCTGAGCCTGGCTTCGGCCAAAATCACCCGCCGGGCGCGCCAAAGCGGGGCGGCTTACCGCTTTTTGTTTATGCACCCCAGCGGCGAGCAATTGCGCCGCATCACAGCCTTGATTGAAGCGGGCAAAATCGTGCCGGTTATCGATCGCGTGTTTCCCTTTGCCCAAGCCCAACAAGCGCTCGATTATGCCCAGAGCGGGCGCGCCAAGGGCAAGATTGTGGTGAAAATCAAATAAATGCCCGCAAACAAAGCTTGAGGCCGTCTGAAAAAGCTTTCAGACGGCCTCAAAAATATCAGGCTTGCTGTGTTAAAATAAGCGCCATCACTCCAACGGAATATCAATATGAGCGAACAAAATCCGCAAGAATGGGTGAGCAAAACCCGCATGAAAAAGCAGATGAACGATTTGCAGGATTTGGGCGTGCAGCTCACCCGGCTATCGGCCGACACGCTGAAGAAAATCGGCCTGCCCGAAGATTTGCTCGAAGCGCTGCTGGCGCACAAAAAAATCACCGCCAATGGCGCGCTCAAGCGCCAAACCCAATACATCGGCCGCCTGATGCGCGACATCGACCCCGCGCCGATCGAAGCCTATCTGGCCAAGCTGCGCGGCGACAACACCGCCCACAACGCCTTGATGCAGCGCATCGAGCAGGCGCGCGAGCGCTTGATTGAGCATGATGACGCGTTCACCGCCTTTATCGCCGAATATCCCCAAGCCGACGCAGGCGCTTTGCGCACCTTAATCCGCAACACCCGCAAAGAGCGCGAGCTGGGCAAGCCGCCGAAAAATTTCCGCGCGCTGTTTCAAGCGCTGCGCGAGATTATGGACTACACCCCCAATGAGCTGCCCACACCTTTTGTGGCCGATAATGCTTTTGACACCGATGAAGATTGATGTTTGGTTTAACAAACAAGCCTTTATCATTTCATTCATCATCAAAAGGCCGTCTGAAAAAGTTTCAGCAACGGGTTTATTGGGTTGAAACCCAATAAGCCCGCAGGCCGTCTGAAGCGGTGGATTTGACAACTTAACCCACTCTTGATGAAGATTGGTGTTTATTTTATAGATTCGGCAATTAAATATTGAAATTTCAACATTAACCCCCATTTCTCCCAAATGGAAAAAGAAGACGGAAGAAAACTTGCAG
>RCMY010006083.1_pt1 | contig 10151 bp, 8 predicted proteins | sample 2041341 | NCBI WGS metagenome assembly RCMY01 (sample SAMN09708234, study PRJNA481090) | Marine sediment metagenome, whole genome shotgun sequencing project.
TGACCACCGTCTACGTCACCCACGACCAGCGCGAGGCGCTGACCATGTCCGACCGGATCGCCGTGGTGAACCATGGCCGCATCATGCAACTGGCCACGCCGCAGCAGCTGTACGACCGGCCCGAGAATAAATTCGTTGCGGATTTCATCGGCGATTCCAGTTTCCTTCCCGTCACGCGGGACGGCAGTGTGGTCAGGTTTGGCGATATGGCGATCCAGATGGACGGCGCCGCGCCAGACGCCGCCGATCTGGCACTGATGATCCGGCCCGAACGCGCCCGCCTGCTGATGGGCGAGACGCCTGAGGATACGAATATCTTCGACGCGGTCGTCACCGAACTGGTCTATCAGGGCGAAAGCTATCTTCTTTATGCGCGGCTGAAGGACGGCAGCGAAATCGCCGTGCGCGGCGCGATCCGCGAAGGCACCTTTGCCGGACTGCCGCGCGCGGGTGATACCGCGCGGCTGGGCCTGCACCGCGCCGATACGGTCGTTATCGCCGGCGAGGGCGGTTAGATGGCCGTCACCGAGTTGCACGCAGCCGGGCTGAAACGCGACGAGCGGATGGAGCGCTGGCGCCTGTTCGGCCTCAGCTCGCCCGCGCTATTGCTGGTGCTGGTGATCCTTGTGATCCCGGTGGGCTGGCTGTTCTACGTGTCCTTCATCGGCGCGGACGGCAATTTCTCACTGGAGAATTACGAGCGGATGGTGGCGCGCAAATCCTACTCGCGCATCTTCGTCACTACATTTCAGGTGAGCATCCTGACCACGGGCCTGTGCATCCTCATCGGCTATCCGCTGGCCTATTTCATGTCGCAGCTGCCAACCAAATGGGCCAATCTGTGCCTGATCACCGTGCTGCTTCCCTTCTGGACATCGCTACTGGTGCGCACCTATGCGTGGCTGGTATTGCTGCAAAAGCAGGGGCTGGTAAACCAATGGGCGATATCGCTGGGCCTGTGGGACGAGCCGCTGAAATTCGTGCATAACATGACCGGGACGCTGATCGGCATGGTGCATATCATGCTGCCCTTCCTGATACTGCCGGTTTACGGCGCGATGCGGGCTATTGATGGCGATTACCTGAAAGCGGCATCGAACCTTGGTGCCAGCCCGCGCCGGGCGTTCTGGACGGTGTTCTTCCCGCTATCTACGCCGGGCTTGTTCGCGGGATCGCTGATGGTGTTCGTGCTGTGCCTTGGGTTTTTCGTCACGCCCGCAGTGCTGGGCGGGGGGCGCGTGATCATGGTGTCGATGAAAATAGTCTCTAACATAGAGCTTTTCGTCAATTGGGGCGCGGCCAGCGCGCTGGGAGTCGTGCTGCTGGTGATGACCGTGGCCATCCTTTGGATCGCAGCACGGTTCCTGAAGCTGGAGCAGATGACGGGCGGGGGACACTAACATGGCGAACTGGCTGAAATCCCCTGCATCAGAGACGCAAGTCACCCACGGGCAGCGCCTCTGGCTCTATGTGTTCGCGGGCATTGTCATGGTGCTGCTGGTGCTGCCGACGCTGGTGGTGATCCCGATGTCCTTCTCGGATTCGCAATATCTGGAATTCCCGCCCGAGACGTGGTCTTTGCGCTGGTACAGACACTATTTCGGCTCGGACGAATGGATGCTGGCCACTGCCACCTCGGTGAAAACCGCCGTGCTGACGATGCTGGTCGCAACGCCCGTCGGCGTGTTGGCGGCCTATGCGCTGCATGCGTCGAAACTGCCCTATGTGCGGGCGGCATTCGTGCTGCTGATCACGCCGATGATGGTGCCTGTGGTGCTGATCGCCATCGGTGCGTTCTACGCCTATGTCAAATTGCAGATCCTCTATACTATCACCGGGCTGGTTCTGGCGCATACGTTGCTGGCGATCCCGCTGGTGGTGATCGTCACCGGCTCGGCGCTGAAGGGCTACGACATGAACCAGGAGAATGCCGCGCGCAGCCTTGGCGCGCCGCGGTGGAAGGCATTCCTGACCATCACCCTGCCGCAGATCCGTTTTGCCGTGGTCACGTCGATGGTACTGTCGTTCCTTGCATCTTTCGATGAGGTGGTGATCGCCATGTTTATATCGGGCGGTGATAACCCGACGCTGACGCGTAACATGTTCAACGCGTTGCGCGACCAGATCGACCCGACGATTGCCGCGATTTCGACCATCATGATCCTTGTCACAACGCTGATGATGATCCTTGCGTCGCTATTTGGCCGTGGTAGATCCTAGGCCAGATGGAACGCTATGAGTATATCGTTGTCGGCGCGGGATCGGCCGGCGCGGCGCTGGCCGCACGCCTGGCGGGGGCGGGTAAGTCCGTTCTGTTGCTAGAGGCAGGGGGCACCGGGCGGCATCCTTGGGTCAATATCCCGCTAGGCTATGGCAAGGTGTTCCACGACGCGCGGTTCAACTGGAAGTACAGCACCGAGCCTGAGCCAGAGCTGAACGGGCGCCAAATCTACTGGCCGCGCGGCAAGGTTCTGGGCGGATCGTCGGCGATCAACGCGATGGTCTGGGTGCGCGGGCATCCGAGCGACTATGCCGAGTGGGACGCCGCTGCGCCCGGCTGGGGCTGGGATGATGTCGCGCCGGTATTCCGCCGGATCGAAAGATGGACCCATGGCGCTTGCGATTATCGCGGTGGCGACGGGCCTTTGTCCGTGACGGATATGACCGGCGCGATGCATCCCCTGACGCGGGCCTATGTCGAGGCGGCGGCGCAGGCGGGAATCCCGACCAACGCCGACTATAACGGCGCGGCGATGGAGGGCGCGGGGTTTTACCAGATCAGCACGCACCGGGGGCGGCGCGCCTCGACCGCGCAGGCCTATTTGCGTAGCGCACGAAAACTGGCGAACCTGCGTATCGAATGCGGTGCGATGGCCACCCGGATCGTGATGGAGGGCACGCGCGCGACCGGGATCGAATATATGCAGCGCGGCAAGAGGCATTCGGCGCATGCTCATGAGGTGATCCTTTGCGGCGGGGCGATCAATTCGCCCCAGCTTTTGATGCTGTCCGGCATTGGGCCTGCCAAACATTTGCGCGAAACGGGTATCGACGTGGTCCATGATGCGCCCCATGTGGGCCAGAACCTGAGAGACCATCTGGGAAGCGATCACCTGTTCCGCACATCGCAACCCAGCCTGAACCAGGTGCTGCGCCCGTGGTGGGGCAAGGCGCTGGCCGGGCTGCAATATGTGCTGACCCAGAAAGGACCGCTGGCGATGAGCCTCAATCAGGGGGGCGGTTTCATCCGGCTGGCAGACGGCGACGGCCCGCCCGACACGCAGCTCTATTTCTCGCCGCTCAGCTATTCCAGCGCGCCCGCTGGCAAGCGACCTCTGATGAGCCCCGATCCGTTTCCGGCGGTGCGCCTCGGGTTCAATCCCTGCAAGCCGACCAGCACCGGCAGCGTCACCCTGCGCAGCAGTGATCCAATGGCATCGCCTGTCATGCGCGGCGGGTATCTGTCGACCGAACACGACCGCCATCTCATTATTGCAGGGACGCGGGAGGTGCGGCGCATCGCGTCAATGTCGGCTCTAAAAGGCGTTATAGAGACGGAATTGGACCCCGGCCCGGCCTGCGCCAGTGACGACGAGATCCTCGATTTCGCCCGGCGTGAGGCGTGGACCGTTTTTCACCAATGCGGCACTTGCCGGATGGGTCAGGATGTTGCCACCTCCGTCGTTGATCCGCACCTGCGTGTGCATGGAATCAAGGGCCTGCGCGTTGCCGATGCCTCGATTTTCCCCACCATTCCCACAGGCAACACGAATGCCCCAGCCGTCATGGTTGGTGAGCGGGCGTTTGACCTGATCATCGAAGGTTAGAAGCACGTGAAAATCCAGAAAATCGAAACATTCACCACCGAATTTGTAGGATTTGTGCGCCTCACGGCCGAGGATGGCAGCATCGGCTGGGGGCAGGTGTCGACGTATCATTCAGACATCACCTGCATGGTGCTACACCGACAGGTCGCGCCCCATGTGCTGGGGCGCGACACCACCGATCTGGATGATCTGCTTGATCTGGTGGCAGAGCGGGAGCATAAATTTCCCGGTTCCTACCTGCGCCGCGCGATGGCGGGGTTTGATACCGCGTTATGGGATCTGCGCGGGCGCCAGGCGGGCAAATCGGTGGCCGAGTTGCTGGGCGGCACGCCGGGGCGTCTGCGCGCCTATGCCAGTTCAATGAAGCGGGATATCACCCCGACGGCAGAAGCCGAGCGCCTGAAGCGGCTGCGCGATACGCATGGCTTTGACGCGTTCAAGGTGCGCGCGGGCGCCGAGGTGGGGCGCGGGCGCGATGAATGGCCGGGCCGGACCGACGAGATCATCCCGCTGATGCGCCGCGAGATGGGCGATGACGCCGCCCTGCTGATCGACGCCAATAGCTGCTACGCGCCCGAACGCGCCATAGAAGTGGGCCGAATGCTGGAGGATCATGGGTTTTCTCACTATGAAGAGCCTTGCCCTTATTGGGAACTGGAGCAGACCAAACAGGTCACCGATACGCTGAATATCGACGTCACAGGCGGCGAGCAGGATTGCGACCTGCCCACATGGCGCCGCATGATCGACATGCGCGCGGTTGATATCGTGCAGCCCGATATCCTCTATCTGGGCGGTATCGCCCGGACATTGCGGGTGGCGCGAATGGCGGAATCGGCGGGCCTGCCAGTGACGCCGCACTGCGCGAACCTGTCGCTGGTCACATTGTTCACCATGCATCTTTTGCGCGCCGTTCCGAACGCCGGAAAGTATCTGGAGTTCTCAATCGAAGGCGCCGATTATTATCCGTGGCAAAAGGGGTTGTTTACCTCGGACCCTTACGTCATCACAGATGGTTACGCGACCGTGACAGATGCCCCCGGCTGGGGGGTTGAGGTCGCGCCGGACTGGTTGGCCCGGTCGCAATACAGTATCTCGACCGCAGGTTAGAGACGAATTTAGGGAGTTAGATAATGATCAGCCTCGACAGTTTCGGCGATTTGTCCGCCATCGACACCGGCGAATTCAAGCACAAGCCGACCACCCTGACCGAAGGCCAGACCGAAGCCGCGAACAATTTGTGGTCTTCGCCAGACGGGCTGACCAATATCGGCGTCTGGGAATGTACCGAAGGGCGCTTTACCGCTGATCGCACAGAGGCAGGCGAATATTGCCACATCATTGCAGGCCAGGCGACGGTGGTGAATGAGGACGGCTCGAACCCGCGCGACATCGGCCCCGGCGATCTGCTGATCCTGCCGCAAGGCTGGAAGGGCGAATGGACGATCCACGAGCATATGCGTAAACTTTACATCATCAGCCCGTCGAACTGAGCGGATGATGCACCGGTGAACGCGCACCGCGTGCTGGGCATTTGAGCCGGGAAGCCTGCCAGGTTTTCCGGCTTTTCGGCATTGGTTGAAGCGCAGAAAAAGTTTGCGAGGCGACGATGGGCCTGTCAGAGGCTCAAACCCTGCGCTATCTGGGGAGGCATGATATCAATTCCCACAGCGGCATCCATGCGCACAAGTGAACGGCGATGAAACTGACCCTGACAGACATTGCCCAGCTGGCGGAGTTGCCGGTGGATACGATCATCGACGCCCGGTCGCCCGCTGAATTTGCCGAAGATCACCTGCCCGGCGCGGTCAACCTCCCCAGCCTGAGCGATGCCGAGCGGGCCGAGGTCGGCACAATTTATGTGCAAGATGACCGTTTCAAGGCGCGGCGCATTGGCGCGGCATTGGTCGCGCGCAATGTGGCGGCGCATCTGCAGGGGCCGCTGTCGGATAAAGATGGCAGTTGGCGGCCGCTGGTCTATTGCTGGCGCGGGGGGCAACGGTCAGGCTCGTTCGCGTCGATATTGGAGCAGATCGGCTGGCGGGTGTCGCTGCTGGATGGTGGCTATCGCGCCTATCGGCGGCTGGTGGTTCAGATGCTCTACGAGGCGCCTTTGGACCTGAGACTGGTCTTGCTGGACGGCAATACCGGGACGGCAAAAACACGGCTGCTGGAGATGCTGGAGATCGACGGCATTCAGGTGATCGACCTTGAAGGCCTGGCCAATCATCGCGGCTCGGCGCTGGGTGCGCGCGCGGGTGGGCAGCCTACGCAGAAACTCTTCGACGGGCGGCTGGCGCAGCGCATCGCAGGGCTAGACCCGTCCCGGCCCGTAGTGATCGAGGCGGAGTCGCACAAGGTTGGCGCGCGTATTGTACCGCCCAGCCTGTGGAGCGCGATGAAGGCGGCGCCGGTAGTGCGCGTCACGGCCCCGGTGGCGGCGCGTGCGGCCTATCTGGCGGAAGCCTACAGCGATATGACCGACCAGCCCGATCTGCTGAAGAACAGTCTGGATCTGCTGCGTAATTTGCGCGGACATGAGACCGTCGATCACTGGCAGATGTTGGTCGATGGACGCGATTTTGATACGCTGGCGCGGGAACTGATCGTACAGCACTACGATCCCGGCTATGACCGCGCCCGCGTTCGGCACGACATGGCCGACCCCGAAACGGTGGCTTTGCCCGCGCTGAAAGATACGGCGCTACAGACGGCCCTGCCGGGTTTGGTTGAGGCTATCAGCCGTGCGACAGGCTCTAACGCAGGGTAATACGCGGCGGCGCGTCCAGAATTTCGCCGATCTGGACGGCGGGGATGCCGCTGGCCTGTAATTGAGCGAGCGCCTCTTGCGCGGCCTCTGGTGGTAGCGCGGCCAGAAACCCGCCAGCCGTTTGCGGATCAAACAGGATTTCATTGTGCGCGCTGGGATTCAGGCCAGCGATATCAGGCTCTGACCAAGCGCGATTGGACCCGTGCAGCGACGACCTGTGCCCCGCCTCCAGCAGCGCCTGCGCGCCGTCCAGCAGGGGCACGGCTCCCATTTCCAGTGCAGCACCGCAACCGCTGGCGCGGCAGATCGCCAGGAGATGCCCGGCAAGGCCGAAGCCCGTGACATCGGTCATCGCGTGCGCCGTTATCAGGCTCCGCGCAGCAGTTTGGGGACTGGTTGCCATGTGATCCAGCGCGCCCCGCACAATATCACCATCGGCAGCGCCGCGCATATCAGCGGCCAGTATGACGCCAGTACCCAGCGCGCCAGTCAGGATCAGATGGTCACCCGGCAGCGCGCCGCCGATACCAATGGGTGCGCGGCCTTCGGGCATCAGGCCGGTGACCGTGAAGCCTATCGTCAACTCCGCGCCTTGAGTCGTGTGGCCGCCGATGATTTCGGCGCCGACTTCGGCAATGACATCTTGTGCAGCGGACATGATTTCGGCCAGCGTTCGGGCCTGAAGCGGGCCGCTCATCCGGGGCAGCACGAGGTTGACCAGCGCCGCCTGTGGCGCAGCCCCCATGGCCCAGACATCGCCCAGCGCGTGCAGCGCCGTAATGCGCGTCATCTGCCATGGATCGGCTGTGAAGGCGCGCAAATGGTCGGTGCTGATAACCTGTACCTGCCCCCCGATGCGCAGCGCGCCGGCATCGTCGCCGGGGCGGATCAGCACATCATCGCGCAGGCCAGTGCGGGCGCCTGCGAGGGCGATGTTCAGCGCCTCGGGCCCGACCTTGGCTCCGCATCCGCCGCAGATCATGGGGTGATCCGACATTTCTTGGGCGACGCCTTGGGCCGTCTCGCGCGGCAGGTGCGGCGTCGGCATGGCGGGCAGATCGCGGAAATTCTGCATGAAACGCTGGTCGATCCAGTCCTTCCAGCGCCACAGGCCCGGCAGGTGCAGCCCCAGCGCGCCGCGGTCGGCTATGGCGCTTTTGCCGCCAAGCGAGATCAATTTGAGATAGCGCTTTTGCGGCTCGAACCTTCGGAATTGGCTCTGTTCTGTCAGGGCCGCGCGCAGATTGGCTTGCAGGATCGGCGCAGCGCGTACGGCATAGACCCCGGCCTTGGGGCGGGGGGCGTGGGTCAGATAGGCGCAATCCCCGGCAGCGAAGATCGCGGGATCGCTGATGCTGCGCAGGTCCGCGCCGACAGAGATGAAACCATCCGTTAGGTCCAGCCCGGCCTGCGCCAGCCAGGGCCACGGTCGCGCGCCAGCGGCGCTGACGCAGAGCGCGGCGGGAATGGCGGTGCCGTTCGTCAATGCGACACTATTATGTGTGATTTGCGCGATTTCAGCGCCTTCGGTCAGAGCAATGCCCGCCTTTTGTATCTGCGCGCGCAGCAGCCGCGCGGTGCGGGGGGCAACGCCGCTGAGCGCCTTGTCTGTATCAATGATGTGAACGCGGGGTGCGGTATGCACTTGGCTTAGACGGTGGTGCATGGCCAGTGCCAGTTCGACCCCGGCGACGCCACCGCCTAGGACGACGCAGTCCGGCGCGGCATCGCCTGCTGTAACGTCTGTCACAAAAGCTGCCCAGCGATCCGCGAAGGGGCCAAGCGGCTTGGCCGCTATGCCATGCGTCTCGAAACCGGGGGTTTCGGCGGGGGTAGAGGTGATGCCGATGTCAATGGACAGCACGTCATAGGCAATGTCGGGTCGGCCCGGTACCTGCACGCGGCGCGTTTCGCGGTCGACGCCGGTTGCATGCCCGACGATCAGCCGCGCCGCGGCGAACTGGGCCAGACGCCCGAGGTCAATGTCCAGTGCCGCGCGGGGATAATGGCCCGCGATATGGCCGGGCAGCATGCCGGTATAGGGTGCCTTTGGGTTTGGATCGATCAACGTCAGGCGCGCGCCGGGCAGCGGGTTCATCCCCCATCTGCGCAGCACCAGCGCATGGGCATGGCCGCCGCCGATCAGCACAAGGTCGCGTGTGAGGGGGAAATCGGAGTTCATGATAGCCACGGATTTGCCTCATATTCCGCCGACTGTCGAGGGCGGGAAGGCGCGGCGCCCATTGACGCCCTGCCCCATCCGCATCAAACCGGGGCAGCAGCCACAATGCAGGAGCGGCCATGACAGTTTTGGCAACGATCAGCACAGCAAGAGGTGCGGCATGAGCGGGGCAAGCGCGCAGGCGGCGCGCGATGTCCTGACGCTGGAGGCGGACGCACTGCGCAAGTTGGCCGATGCCCTGCCGGATGATTTCAGCGCTGCGGTCGATCTGATTCTGGGTACCAAGGGCCGAGTGATCGTGTCGGGCGTCGGCAAGTCCGGGCATGTGGGCCGCAAGATTTCAGCCACGTTGGCCAGCACCGGCACGCCCAGCTATTTCGTTCATGCGGGGGAGGCGAGCCACGGCGATCTGGGTATGATCACCAGCGGGGACGTATGCCTATTGATGTCCAATTCGGGCGAAACGCCGGAATTGGTGGACGAGATTGCCTATTGCGCGCGCTTCGGCATCCCGGTGATCGGCATGTCCAGCAAGCCAGATAGCACGCTGATGAAGGCTGCGGGTCTGCGCCTGACTCTGCCGCCGGTGCCGGAGGCGTGTCCGATCGGCATGGCGCCGACAACATCGACGACTATGATGATGGCGTTGGGCGATGCGCTGGCCGTGGCGCTGATGCGTGCGCGGGGCTTTGAGGTGGCGCATTACCGCGACTTTCATCCCGGCGGCAAGCTGGGCGCGCAGATGAGCCGGGTGTCCGATCTGATGCATGGCCGCGAGGCGCTGCCGCTGGTCGGCGCTGACATGGCGATGCCTGAAACGCTGCTGATGATGTCGGCCAAAGGGTTTGGCATTGCTGCCGTGACCGGCGAGGATGGCGCGCTGCTGGGCATTGTCACCGATGGCGATTTGCGGCGCAACATGGCGCATCTGATGGAGCGCACGGCCGGCACCATCGCCACGCGCGATCCGGTGACGATCACGCCCGATACGCTGGCCGCCAGCGCGCTGGCGCTGATGAACGAGCGCAAGATCTCGGTCTTGCTGGTGGTGGACGAGGATGCGCGCCCCATCGGGGTGCTGCATATCCACGACTGCCTGCGCGCCGGGGTGGCGTGACGCTGGACGATTGCCCAGCGATTGGCGATATGGTCTAAGGCGGGCGTTCGGGCAGCACAGGTGAGACATGAAAACGGTGATCTTCATTCCGGCGCGATACGCCTCGACGCGCTATCCCGGCAAGCCGTTGGTGGAACTGCGCCAGAAGGACGGCACGATGCGCAGCCTGATCCGCATGAGCTGGGACGCGGCCAGCGCCATTGACGGGGTCGATGCCGTTTATGTCGCCACGGATGACATCCGCATTGCCGAGCA
>RCMY010006084.1_pt1 | contig 10149 bp, 15 predicted proteins | sample 2041341 | NCBI WGS metagenome assembly RCMY01 (sample SAMN09708234, study PRJNA481090) | Marine sediment metagenome, whole genome shotgun sequencing project.
GAGCTTGATGCGCTTGTCGCGGGACTTTTCCAGGTTGATGGCGTTGGGCACGGAGCAGTAGGCCTTGATCATGCCCTCGAAGGAGTCGTAATCGTAGCCGAAGGCGTCGGCATAGATGGTGGTGACCATGTTGATAAGCTTCCGCTATCTAAGGAGATAGCGGAAGCTTATCCCTTAACTCAAAATCCTCACGCCTTCACGGTTTGTAGGATAGAACCTGAAAACAACATCCATATTATCCTTGAAGCTTTTTCTCAGGCATCATTGCCTCTTATCATAGTCGGGAACTTTGAAAACAGTGCGTATGGTAAAAATTTAGTTGCGAAATTTTCAAACACAGTAAATATCCATCTTTGTGATCCGATTTACGACCAAAGGATACTAAATCAGATTCGGGGGAATGCGGCACTTTACATCCATGGGCACAGTGCTGGTGGTACAAACCCGTCCCTGGTTGAGGCAATGTCCCTTGGCTTGTCCATCATAGCCTTTGATGTAATATATAACCGACAGACAACAGAACACCAGGCCGAGTATTTTGCTGATAGCTTGATGTTAAAACAGCTTGTGGACCAATTCAGCGCTGGTAAATGGAAATCAAATGGAAACCAAATGTGCGAAATCGGCCTAAAAAGATATACATGGCAAAAGGTCGTTCAAAAGTACGGAAAACTTCTAACCTGAGATAGAACGAGTGGATAGGGAAAATCATTCACACTCTTGCAGCTTTAAAAAAGAGCAAGTCGTCATTAACGGGTTTTGTTATTACTGCAAAAAAAGTTTGGTACTAACAGAAGGGTAGTTGCGCGTGCAAAGGCGGGGTTGGAAACACAATCATCTTAAGTTTGTAGATAACTGTTACAAAGTGTGTCTTCGTTTTTCGAACACTTTAGTTTGTCGATTTTTTGTAAATGCACAAGGTCTTTTAAAATATTCCGGGAAAAATAACTTCCCTATTGAGCTAATTTTTATATACGATTTGGTGATGGAGTGTCTTTGGATAAAAAAGAAAAGATAATGTTTTAGTAGTTGGCGCAATTCATGATAGTAATAAAAGATAGTTTGATTTCCGTTTAAAAAATATAAGGAGTAGAGAAATGAGGAAAATATTTAGTTGCACTGTTGGATTGGCAGTTCTTGGACTGCTTGGTACAGCCAACGCCACTTTAATAACCATGAATGCAACTCTAACAGCAGATAACCACTATGCTTTGTATTATGGTAATGAAACAGGAACAGCACTAACCTTTGTGGGAAGAAATGAAGTTGGTTCTCGGGGGAGTTCTGGCGGATCTAATTGGACCGATCCCGAAAACTTTACATTTGATGTTGCTAGTGATGGTTATATCTATTTGGCAGGATGGAGTGATTGGGCTGTTGCTCAAGGTTGGATTGGACAATTTTTAAGCAACACGAACAGTATCTTAACGAATACTTCAGACTGGGAGGTTTATCTGACTTATTCTGATTTGAATAGCACAAGCCCAGCTCCAACAGTAGGTGGCTTAGGTGTTGAAATTGGCAATGCAAACCTTGCGGGTTGGGCCTCTGTTTCTAATTATATTGACAACGGGAGTGCTCCCTGGCGAACCATAGCTGGCATTAGTTCAGATGCTGACTGGATTTGGGGTTCTGCGCTTAAGCCTGGAAGTAATTATGGAGAGTACCAGTTATTTAGAACTAAGGCTGAAACCGCCCCTGTACCCGAACCATCTACTATGCTATTATTCGGCACTGGCTTGGCAGGACTTATAGGTGCTAGATTTAGAAAGAAGAAAAAATAATATTCCATTATTCCGGAATACGAAGGCAGCGTCAGAAATGGCCTGCCTTTTTGTTTTCTATCCGAGATACTGTAAGAATAAGGGACAGACCACGTTTATTTCTCAGTACATCAATCGAACATATAAACGAAGTGGAACACCAAAAACGTGGTCTGCCCCTTATTTCTAAATTCTGGGCTATTGGAGGCTATTGGTGGAAACAATAGTGGGGCTCCCGGGGTTCGCGATGTAAGTTTTGGAAATAATATCGTCGAACACTCGGAGGTAAGTATAAAAATCGACAAGGGCAGTGTCGGTGTTTTGAGGCGTGGCAATATCTTTAATGCTGTCAGCAATCCGGTGCTAGATTTATCCTCTGTAGAAGAATAGGGTAGAAGAATAGGGGACAGACCGAAAGCGCCGATTAAAACCGGTAAAGGATAGAGAGTGAAAGAGTCTTATTGTGAAGATATAGCAAATCACACCAGCCTCAAGTCATGCGGCAATTACAGTAATGTGATGGCTGAAGCGTTGACAGAGGGAAGCGCAGGCGGGCTATTGAGCTCCGAAATCACCAGCTCTCGGGTGCCGACCACGTGGTCTGATGGGGAAGGCAATACGTTCTGCAGCGTTATGCGAGTTGCGGAACGGCTCGGCGGAGTCTTAGAACTTGGCATGTGTGGACATCTTTTACACGGGAATCGGGAGATCCATAGGCCTTCCTCAATTCGAAAGGAACGGAGGAACGGGCAGTGAAGGGGAAATCCTATAAGGCTGCCATGTACGGCATATGGAAGTCGGACAACAACATAGTACTTAAGAAACCAGCGAACAAGAAGGCTAAAACCTTCGCGGAGCAGGTGGAGGGAAGGGCGTTGACCGAGGGGAACAGCTTGAATACTGCCGCAGTCCGCACTCAGGGGCGGGGTTCTGCGTCGATCAGTCTTCAAGGTGTACGCAGAAAAGCTCAACAGGACAAGGATGCCAAATTTAACAACCTTTTTCATCATATTACCACAGAGCTATTAACGGAGAGCTTTGATAGCTTGAAGAAAAACGCAGCGGCAGGTGTTGATGAAATGACTTGGCATGAGTACAAGGAAGGCTTGGCTGACAGAATAGTAGATTTGCACACGCGAGTGCATGCAGGGAGCTATAGAGCACTACCAGTCAGAAGAAGTTATAGAGACAAGGCTGATGGCCGGAGAAGGCCATTAGGGGTAACAGCTCTAGAAGATAAAATAGTGGGAATTGGGGACAGACCACGCTTTTCTTTAACAACATTGGCAAAGCTACTAATGGTCATTTTGTATTAGGGAATAACCGTTTTCAAAATGAAATTTAACAAGCATTGGGGCGAAGAGTGAAGCCTGGTGCGGCAGGCAGGCCACGAAAACAAAAAGATTGAATCGCCAGGAAAAATTTTCTGACCCTTGCTTCTCGTTGATTTGTCAGATTAATGCCCTTGGAGTAGTTTCGTCGTCCTTGTGATCGTGTCGTAGGCAAAATCGGCAAATTGGTCTGCATCTTCAAGTGTTGGAGCACCTGTCGGCAAGAGACCAAATTCTCCAGGATATCAAGGTCGTTTCGTGCAGAGTTTAGCCAGTCTAAGGTAGATTTTTTCATGTCAGCTCTATGGCGTCCTTGAGTAACCTGCGTATGAACAAGCTTTCTCTTTGCTTGATCATCTCAAACTCAGGTTTGGTATAGACCAGTAAATCTATGGGGTAAATTTTCTCTATATCACGGATTGCTCTGCTTACATGGAGAAAATTAGTGCTCCGTTCCTTAAAACTGCGAGGCAGTGTTTCGTCATCGAGAACAACCAGCAGGTCGATATCACTGTTCGGACCGGAATTCCCAGTGGCTTGCGAACCAAACAGCAGAATCTTGTCGACTTTTTCTGTTGCCGTAATTCGGGCAACGAGTTCTTTTTTAATCTGTTCGATCAACATATTTTGACTCGTCCGATATTTAACCTGGGACATATTACGTTAATTTATAATCTGTCCCAGATTAACACAGATTAACAGATTAAACATCCTTCAAAAAGGTAGACAAGAATTAGAGGACAGACCACGTTTTATGGAAAGAAAACACATGGTCTGTCCCCTATTTCTCGGTACTCCCCAGTATAAAGGGGTTACACCATTTGAATAATGAGTTTTTTGCCGCAGGCATCTGCGTACTTGCGCAACGTAGCCAGTGACGGTGAATGCTTCCTACTTCCGAGGCTCGATTCGATCCGGGCAAGAACTGGCTGGGAAACGCCCATTCGTGCGGCGACGTCGGCTTGGGTAAGACCGGCATCCTTGCGCGCCTGCAGTAAAGCCCCTAGCGCCGCAAATTCATCTTCCAGGATATCATATGCCACCCGGAAGTCAGGATCGGCCTCGCGCTTCTTCTCCGCGTACGCTTTGGGATTGAATGCTACCGGTTGGTAACGGTCTTGGGTTTCCTTAGCCATGTTGCACCTCCTTAAGTCTCTTTCGTGCAGTCTTCAACTCCTTGCTCGGAGTCTGTCGGGTCTTCTTGATGAAGCCGTGTAGGATCACGATACGTTGGCCCACTAAAGTGCAGAAAAACGCCCGCCCTATACCTTCCGCACCCTTGGCGCGAATCTCAAACAGCCCATCACCGAAGGGTCTCGTATAAGGCAAGCCAAGATTCGGTCCTGATTTTTCCATCTGTTCTGCGATACGGGTGAAACTGGCATTGATTCCTGCCTGCCATTTGCTGATCTCTATTTGTACTGAAGAATTGTAGAATTCAATGGAGTAAATCATATTCACAAATATAGCAAGCGTGCTATTAAATAGCAAGGAAAGAAGGGAAAATAGGGGACAGACCACGTTTATTTCTCAGCACATCAATCGAACATATAAACGAAGTGGAACACTAAAAACGTGGTCTGCCCCCTATTTCTAAATTCTGGTCTATTGGAGGCTATTGGTGGAAACAATAGTGGGGCTCCCGGGGTTCGCGATGTAATTTTGGGAAATAATATCGTCGAACACTCGGAGGTAGGTATAAAAATCGACAAGGGCAGGGGCGGTGTTCTGAGGCGTGGCAATATCTTTAATGATGTAAGCAATCCGGTGCTAGATTTATCATCTGTGTCTACCCTCACTCAGTGAGGTGTATTGATGCAGTAAGGAACTTGAGGACGAACACCATTTTGCTATCCCCGAATCCACGCAATCCAATTTGGCCGGTTTCACAGTTTCAACAACCAGAATCGACTTTACCCGCCGGCTTGTATCGCCTTGAGAGCGTCTTTTATCGACGGGAGGTCGTGCTCGATCACCAGCCAGATTGTTTAGAGATCAAGCCCCAGGTAGTCATGGACCAGTACATTGCGGAAACCGGCGATCGCCCGCCAGTCGATGCCGGCCTGGGTATTCTTGGCTTCCCCGGACAATCGTTGGCTGGATTCGGAAAGAGTCTGCAGGTTACGCACCACCCCATCCTGCACCAGGTCCGACTGCATGAACCGATTGCGATCTTTTCCTACGAATCTCTCGACGCGTTCGATGCACTCCAGCATATGCTCTACATAGACCTGGTCTCGTTCGGAGAGAGTCATATATCGATAGCCTGCCCAAGAATCCGGTCGCGAATTCGAGGATGTAAGGCAGCTGGCGTCACCACATCCACCTTTTTGCCGAGGAGATCCTGAAGATCCATTAAAAGACCCCCCAGCGCCAAAGCTGAACGGCCATTTTCAAGATCAATCAGGATATCCACGTCACTCTCAGGACCTGCATCGTTACGAGCTCGTGAGCCGAACACCCTCACCCGGCGGGCACCGCGTAAAAGGGCAAGCCGCTTAATTTCGTCACGGTGTTCTTCGATCAGTCTGTCCATATACCTTCTCCTGTCGAAAAAAAATGGGGGTGCTGGTGAACGGTCGTTGATCCGGGTTATGCGGTCATCTCAAGCACTCTGGTGAACGATTATCTTTTTGACTATTCAAAGCGAATAATTTTGCTGATTTTTATATCATATTCACCATAGTTCATTAGTGTAATCGAGGCAATTTTTATTCTGGGAAATGGTTGAAGCAGAATAGGGGCTAAATACCGGGATACAATCTCGGAAACCATCTTTCGACAGCATCGATCGGAAAAGCGAGCACCAGTGGGCTACGCGAGCTTGGTGATTTTAAATAGCCCAGCTTCAGCAACTCGGAGACGACATTCCTGGCCATGCGCTCACCGTAGCCGGTGATCATTCCCGCTTGTCCTCGTGCCACTTGTCCCGCTAAAAGCGCCTCCCTCAGTAAAGGGAAGGTTCCTTTGGGCAGGCGTCGTGCCGCTGTTTCCTCCCCAATATGCAGACGCATCCGATGAATAAGCTCGTTGGGCTCAAGCAGAGAGGTCATAAATTCCACCTGGTCAAGACAGGCAACGAGGAAGAATTCGCAGAAATCCAGCAACGCTTTGGCAGACAGCGCTCCCCGTCCATCCAGGTCACCACGCCGCGGACTGTCGGCCGCCATAAGCAGACTTTTATATTGTTGAACGTGTCGCGCAAGCCCCCGTGCGATCGACCAGAGGCTGCTGCCGATCCCGCAGCGGAGCAGTGAGGCGTGCGACATCAGGCGTGCGATGCGACCGTTGCCGTCGTAGAATGGGTGGATCCAAAGAAATCGATGATGGGCCGCACCCAGGGCTGTAATCTGACCAATCCGCGACAAGCCGTTACTTTCGTACACTTGGGAAAAACGTTTAAGAAAATCGGGCAGTGTATCTGCCTCTGGTGGGGTATGTCTTCCGACCTGTACCCATCCTTGCCGCATTTCACCCGGAATCACTCGCAATCGTTCACCGGTATCAGGATTTTGCACCCATAGCAGATCTTCCGGCAGACGCCTGCAAAACTCACGATGTAGCCAGCAAAGGTATTCTGCGCTTGTCGTCTCTACCTGCAGGTCTTCACCATGGTCGATGAGATACTGTACTTCTATATGGGCTACAGCTTCAAGTTGCAGAGCCCGTTTCATTTGATCGGTCGAGTAGTCGGAGTGAGCAAGAGCTCGATCAATATCCCGAGGATGGGTGTCATGGCCTTCGATGAGATTGGAATAATAACAGTTCATTGAGCGTACAAGATCGCCTATGCTCTGTGCCACAGGAGGGCGCAGTTGGCTAGCCAGCCCACTGGCCCTGGCTGCCAGATCGATGGCAAGATCTTGCAACATGCGTGCACCTTCTGGTGGCAGCATAGGTTCCATTGAGCTTACGATCCTGATAGTGTCCATGTTTAATGCCCATGTTGTATCTGGTGAAAAATACCGGTTAGTATTTATTGATTAAGTACTATAAATTAACTTCTTAAAGAAGTAAATAAAGATAGAATTGCCGGTTTAATTGCCGGTTTGGCAAAGCAAAATAGGGGACAGACCACGTTTTAGTTTAACAACATTGGCAAAGCTATGAATGGGAATTTTGCATTAGGGAATAACCGTTTTCAAAATGAAATTTAACAAGCATTGGGGCGAAGAGTGAAGCCTGGTGCGGCAGGTAGACCACGAAAACAAAAAGTGTGAATCACTAAAAACGTGATAAGAAATCAAGAGAGCTTTTTGTAGACATCTTTTCTGTGACCGATTTTTACTATCAAAATGACGAGCGTGTTGTTGTGAATTTCATAGATTATTCTATAATCTCCGGATCTTATTTTATGAAAACAATTATTCCCTTTCATTTTTGTAGTTGCAGGGTCCGGCAAGTCGGCACCAAGGTTTGCTATCTTTTTCTTGATTTTCACCAAGTCCCGTTTAGGAAAAGCTTTCATGGTTTTCAAAACGGATGGACGAAACTCAATGGTATATTCCATTTATTCAATTCCCAGTTGTTTCCAGAAATCCTGGGCGGAAATATTATCACCTGGCTCTGCAAGAGATTTTTTAGCGTCCTCAATGTCCATATAGTCTTCTATTTGCTGAAGCAGCCGAAGTTCATCCATTGAAATTAAGGCAGCGATTTCTTGCCCTCTCCTGGTTAAAACGATAGCTTCTTTGCCATATGCAACTTTGTTGACTATATCGGCAAAATTTTTTCTAGCATCAGCAGTAGTGATTGTTTTACGCATAACAAGCCTCCCTTTTGTACGTTATATACAAATTGTACAACAAGTACTTGTCCTGGTCAATATGGAAACGGGAGCTGAATAGGGCTCTCGAAGTAGGGGGTAGACCACGTTTTTCATTCACGGCTGCATCTGTCTTATCACTCAACATGGCCAACCTGTTGCAAATGAAAGATAGAGACGATGAATAAATGATTGGTGTGAAAAATACTCCATACTTGCACATTATGGAAGTATGGAGTATTTTCTAAGTATGAAAGCCGTGACAAAAATAATTGCTGAGCAGGGGCTTGCTGATCGATTCATCAGGGCTTCCCGGCTCGATCAACTGATAGCCGGCAGCGCTAAGCGGCGTTATGGCTTGGTAAACCGGGCCATGAAAAGCGATGAATTGGTGCGACTTCAGCGTGGTCTCTATGTTTTGGCCGATCGTTATCGTGCCCAACCTTGTCACTCTTTTGCCGTGGCCCAGGCTCTTGCCCCAGGGAGCTATATTTCTTTTGAAACGGCTTTGGCTTATCATGGCTGGATTCCTGAAAGAGTTTTTGTCACTGCAAGTGTGGTGCCGGGACGGAAATCGCGGCGATATGAAAATGAAACGATGGGGGCATACAGCTTCTATCCCCTTGCTCTTCAGTCGGGCTATTTTTTGGAACTGGTGAAAAGAGTCACGGTTAATGGACAGGTGGTGCTGGTGGCAGAGCCATGCAGGGCATTAATGGATTTGGTTTGTTCGAGGAAGATTGCCTGGAAGGGGATGGATTGGCTCCTGGAAGGCTTTCGAATTGATTTCGATGTACTCGACACTCTTACGAGCAAGGATTTTGCTACGCTGGAACTGGTATATAAACATAAACGGATGAAGTCGTTTCTCTCTTCATTTAGACGGGAGCTGAACATTGATTGAACTGATTCAAGAGAGATTAACTTCGTATAATGCTGCGAACCAACTGGAAGAAGAGTATGCCGTTAAGGAGATCCTTCAAGATATAGCTTTGTATGGACTATGGCGTGCAGGTTTTTTTGATATTGCCGCATTCCAGGGTGGGACCAGTTTACGTATTTTACACGGAATGAGCCGATTTTCCGAAGATCTTGATTTTATCTTGAAAAAACCTGATCCTGATTTCTCCTGGCCAGTTTATCTTCAAGGGATGGTCGAATGTTTTGAAGAGTTTGGTCTTAAGTCAGAGATTCTGGATAAAGGCAGAATGGATCAGCGGATAAAGAAAGCACAAATCAAAGATAACTCGATTTGTACTCAGTTAAACCTTTCATTTTTTCGGGAGAATCCTGCCAGGAAACAAACAATAAAACTGGAGATCGATGTCGATCCTCCGGAACACTCTGATTTTGCATATCGCTACCTTGATTTTCCGCTGGATTTCGAAGTGTGTCATCAAGACCTGAGTAGTAATTTTTCTTTGAAAATCCATGCTTTGCTCTGTCGACCGTATTTGAAAGGAAGAGATTGGTATGATTTTAATTGGTACGTGAAGCAAAGAGTCAAACCAAACCTTGCCCATTTACAATCCGCCTTGCTACAGTGGGGGCCTTGGGCAGGACAGCAATCCAAGGTTGACCTGAAGTGGTTGAAACAGAAGCTGACTGATAAAATAGGTGGTATTGACTGGCAGGATGCTGCAATGGATGTTGAGCGTTTTCTGAAGTTGCAGGAGCAACATAGTTTGAAATTATGGAGCGTTGCGTTTTTTCTCCATAAAGTTGAACAACTATAGGAGGAGAATAGCAGAGAGAGAATAGGGGACAGACCACGTTTTTAGAAAAAACGTGGTCTGTCCCCTATTCTATCTATGACTTTGTCGCACACTTGCGCAGCATCGTAACTATTTGAATAATAGTCTTATTTGCGAGGTGAAATTATTTTTAATTGCTATTTCAGTGAGATAGGGTTTTTGACTAAAAATAGTGTTTTCACAACTATCATTTCTCAGGCATATATGATAATAACTACTTTTAACTGTCCTCCAGTAAGCGGGAAATAAGCTAGGATTCTGCTAAGTAACCCTTAGGGGGGCGTAAAAGTGACAGGATGTCAGGACTAAGGCGATAGATTATTTGTTTATTGTCTTTTCTGGAAAAAGCTTTCCACAATTTTATATTGTCTGGAGTTCTTAATGATTTCCTTTGAACTGCGCATAATATTTGTATTTCTTACCTCATTTTTTTTGGTAGTAGTCGTTTTACCTAAAATTGCCAATATCGCGCGGCGGATCGGCTTACTTGATCTGCCTAACAATCGAAAAGTGCACATCCGGCCTCGGCCATTGGT
>RCMY010010476.1_pt1 | contig 10149 bp, 6 predicted proteins | sample 2041341 | NCBI WGS metagenome assembly RCMY01 (sample SAMN09708234, study PRJNA481090) | Marine sediment metagenome, whole genome shotgun sequencing project.
TTGGTGTTGCTGTTGCATCTGAAAGCTTGACGAATATAGGCCCCTATTTCAGCAATATAGCTGGGTATATTGCAGGCTTGAGTGTTTCGTACACCGGGCATTCCTTTTTTACCTTCCGAGCAAAGTCACTAACGTTCGTTCGAGCGAAAAAATTTGTCATCGTCTCCATATGCGGCCTACTACTAGGCACTCTCATCATACGTATTTTCGCTGAAATTGAACTCTTACCCTATTCAGTAACCATGCTGATCGTCGCTTTCTGCGTGGCCACGTGGACCTATCTCATGTCCAAATTCTGGACCTTTGCAAGTCAAGATTAATAAGGATCCCATATTGATAAATTACACAGCGCTCAAGGCTGTTTTCACGGGTGCAATTTTGGATATTTATGTATCAAAAAAATGGTATTTTGCATGCCTTGTCATTATTGCAGCAAACATCGTCGGGAGCGGCTTTCACTTGGATGCCAACAGTCTGTGGACCGACGAACTATTCACTGCGTATATTTCTGATCCATCGGAGCCAGCCTTATCCGAGGTGATATTAAAATCAGCTGCAGATGTACACCCCCCGGGATACTATGTTGTTGTTTGGTTTGCAGCCCAACTCACAGATGGTGATATCGGCATGGTCGCCCGAGGCACAAGCGCAGTTTTGGGTGCAGCCACACTCTTCGTTATTTATGTTGCATTTCCTTATTGGGTTGGCACTTTCAGCAGAATGGTGGCATGCACGTTAGTAGCCTCTTCAAGTCTGTACTTTTATTACACTCAGGAGGCTAGATCCTACACATTTACCTGGCTGATCGTGTCGCTACAGCTGATGTTGATGCTTCGCATTGGAGCTCTTATACGAAACCGGAATGATATTTTGATTCCGACAATCCTGATCTCTTTGGTTGGCGTGTGCGGAGCTCTGACTCATAACTATTTAGTGCCAATTTCAGGTGGTATCTATGCGGCCTTACTATTGATATGCGTGAGCTGGAAGCAACGAGTGACGATAGCCACAGGAGGGCTGATCGTGCTTATTTCGAGTGCAAGTTTTTTGAAATGGCAGTCCGGCATAATCGTCATGAACATACAAGATACCTGGTTTGACTCGTCACTTCACTCGATATTGAAGCATACGTATGAGGGCGTGATGTCATTCATCCAGTCACCTTTAGAGTTGGCTCTCTACCTGATTATAATTTTTGCGGGGGTTTTCGGCATAAAAAACGCCTTGGCAAAGCTGAGTGCCCCGGATAGAGCTCATGCATCCATTAGTGTTCTGTTACTCATTGGGGCTGCGCTGATCGGATTCCTATTCATGCAATTAGTAAACATTCTTTACGCGCCTAGTTTCTCTCTGCGATTTATTGTGACTCAAGCGCCCTTTGTCTGGATTGGCATGGGTTTTTTGATGGAGTCGGTATATAGATATGAGCCAGCGCAAGGAGTTAAAGTTTTCAGGTACATGATAATTGCACTACTGTTATTACTAAGTGGAAAAATATTCTTGCGAGATCAACCGTCAAAATTTCCATGGCGTGAAACAGCAGAGTACGTTGAGAGCATGGATGCATGCACTGACGCACCATTGCCAGTAGCATGGCTAGACGACATTATAATGCCCGGACTTGGCCCGCAGCATTTCTATGGGTATTATCTAGACGATAACGTGAACTCAGTATTAGCCCCCCAACTAAGGTCAACACTTTCTGAATACCCTGCAAACTCCGATATTCATGACCTTGTTGTTCGTCGTATCTCCGGAGAAGACAAGTGCAATTTACTTCTCTGGTCAGTTCATGTTAGTTCGGAAACGCTTATCGAACAGGTACAGAAAAATCTGCAGGCATTGGCAGAACAACAGCACAATGGATCGACTATTGAAGTTATCAGTTTTCCCGCGTCGGAATCCAACTGGTTGCATGACATGTTAGGACTCCCTCCTGTCAGTAGAGGGTATGTCATCGTTTCTACTGATTGACTTTTGGGGCTTTCCAGCATTTGGTTGGGTAGCCTTGGGCAGAGAAACACACTGCATGGTCAGACCGTTCGAAATTCCGGAAGCTGAATGGTCTACTTGGCTCGGTGCAGGCCAGATAGAGGTGCTTAAAGCTCTCAAGTACATAATTCGCTGTGCGAGTGACCGAGGGTATGTCCTCATTGGAAACGGTCGCGGTTGTAGACATTGCAGCGACGGCTATTCTCGGAGTCGACTCTTTGTTGACTGTCGAAAGAATCATGATAGCCGTCAAATTGGACAGATTTTCGACTGTCTGCCTAATCGAAGAATATCAACTCATCCCATCACCCTGTCATGCGACAAGATCCGGATAGTCAGTTTTTACTGCAGGTCAGTCGCCTGCTACCCCTTTAGTCAGTTGCTTTGCCATCAGGCGTATGACCTTAATACACCTCGATCGACGACAAGCGTTGGTCTAAACGGCCTGCGCGGCGACGTCTCATTCTGGCCAGGAGTGTATGAGATGCATTGTTGCACGCACCGTACAGGCGCGTACTGGCTTATAGTAAAACTGCTTGTTTTCCTCTTGCCCGGATTGTCGGTTACGCAGACGGTCCCGGATGATCCGATCGTCTATACCGGTCATGGCCAATATTTCACCGCAGACGGTACCGAGATTGATCAGACGTTGGAGTTTGTCGACAACGCGCTGGACGCGTACCAGGCCCATCTGCTCGCAGCTGCCAGTGAGTCGCAACGTGCCATGTTCGAGAGCATGGCTACACGGGTGCTCGACGATGCCCGCGACGCCCAGGCAAATCTCGTAGTCCGAGCTAAAATGGTCGATTGGTTGGCCCGCTCGGTCTTTACGCCGGAAAACCCTTCCCTGTTGCGCCGGCTGCGAGCACTTGACTATTCATTGCAGCGGCATCTCGGCGCGGGTGTGAACGGCCTGTTCACGGTGCAGCCCGCCGTGCAAACACTGATCGATACCCAAATACCGAATTCGGTGGTGCTGGCTTTCTCAACCGAGGCCGGGGGCGATATGTACGTGAAAGAGTGCCGGGCTGCCGGTGTTCCGATACCACAGGCCTGGGGGAAATTCGGCAGTGGTGAATGGGTGGACCACGGCATTCTGACCGACGCACAGGAATTCATCGACCAAACAAAAGAGGCCCAGGTATACACGTATGAATCAGATGCCCCCGACGGTGTGTGCATCGCCTTGCCGCGTGCCAACGACGATGATGGTAACGGCGTTCTCATGGATCCGAACGATCGGATCTCGCCTTTGGGCATCATCTGTTTGGGCCGGACCACCGGCAATGCCTGCTTCTGGGACGCCAACAACGGCGACGGTTCACGGTTCAGCATCGATAAAGGCGAGGTAGTAGAGCTCTCACGTTTTGCCGGTGGTGCCGATCTGCGACCAGGCCCGGATGTCTGCACCAGATGCCACGCTGGAGAAAACCCTTTCACCATTCATCCTGGCACGTCCTTGCAACCATCAGGCGTGTCGTTTAAATCTTCTCGGTGGTACAACCCGTTGGTAGTTCCGGAGTGGCCTCAGAACGCGGGGCCTGCCAACAATGTCGACAGCATTGTCGGTATCGACAACTGCACTGGATGTCATAGCGAAGGCAATTCTGGCGGCCGCTTTCCGCAGCTCTCAACGCGTATCTCAGGTTATTGTAATACGGTACTGACGCAGGCGATTAATCGGACCATGCCAACAACCAGTCCAGGGTCACAGGCGGACCAGGTGCACACCGACGCCCTGCGTGCTCTGTGCAACGATGCACCGGTGCCAATCCTGCGAATCGAAGAGAACCTACTGGATTTCGGCGAAGTGGAAATTGGCTTTGCCTTCACCAAGGCATTACTGATCCACAACGTCAGCGATGCACCATTGATCATCGATTCGCTGACGTTGACGACTCCGCCAGGCGAGTTTACGGAGATCAGCGAGATCACCGAGCCCACAACCCTCAATCCGGGCGACCCACCGCTGACCCTCCGGCAAACCTTCGAGCCCACGATTGATGGCGTTCATACGGCACAATTGAACCTGCAGAGCAGTGTCATCGCAGGTTCGCTTACCATATCCCTAGAGGGGGTGGGCAAGAACCCGGAACCTATCGACTCGGTGCTGGTTCTGGATCGCAGCGGTAGCATGGCGGAATACGCCGGTGATCGCACCAAGATTTCGGCTATGCGCGATGCTTCCAGCGCTTACATGGATCTGTTGCGCGAAGCGCAGGGCAGTTTTGGCGGTGATCGACTGGGGTTGGTGAAATACAACAACGGCAACGCCGACTATCTGGCGATGGACAACGTGACCCAACCATTCAAGGACAGCATTGCAGCCAATGAGCTGTCGAACACGGCGCTGAACGATACCGGCAGGCTGCGTCCGGGTGGCGGGACCGGCATCGGTGGCGCGCTGGAACGGGGCGCGACCATGATCGGTGCGGCCGATCCCAGTCGAGCCCAAGTGCTAGTGGTGATGACCGATGGTGTCGAGACTCAAAGCCCATTCATCGAAGATGTACTTGGTCCGATAGGTTCATCCAATGCCCAGCTACAACTCTACAGCGTCGGTGTGGGCGAAGACATTGAGCCCGATAAACTGCAGAGCATCACCAATCAGGGCGAGTTGGGATATCACCAGGTCAGTGCCGGGCTGGATGCCTTTGCGATGTTCGACCTGGAGAGCTTCTACTTCAAGATCTTTGCCAACGCTGCCGGTATGGACCTGGCAGCGTGGTGGGCAACGTGCCGGTTCAGGTCGCGCAGCGACATACCTACACTATTTACAAGATCGTATTTCCGGATCGTTCCAGGGCCGATGAATACGTCGGCCAATGGCTGCTCAGGCTCAAGCCGAACGGCAAGTGGAGCCCGGAGCGCGTGCGTAACGATCTGGCTGAATCGGCCATTGGCTATTCCGGTCTTGTGCAACCACTAAAGGGTCAGGTTCCGATTGGCTTTGCTGCCGCCGTTGGGTCCAACTACCGTTTCGAAGTCTCCGTCGCCCCTGAGAACTATGAAATCGGTTCGCCTGTTTCACTGGTCGGTTCATTGAGCGATCGCAGATGGCCGTCAGCCGACTGCAAGGTGCAGGTGGAGATTACCTACCCGAACGGTGTAGTGCAGAATCTTAAATTATTCGACAACGCCAGTGGCATCGATGCCATGGCGGGTGATGCCATCTGGAGCCGTCGACTAAGCAATACCTCGCTGCCAGGCGTCTATCGATTTCTGTTCCGTGCCGAGGGCAAGAATCTGCGCGGTGAACTGGCTCCACGTGAGGCTACTCGCTATTTGACACTCACCGATCCGAAGAAGCGGCCCGACGAGAATTGCCCGCCGAATCCAGATGATCTCTGCGGTGAACTCAAGCGTCGCGTGCAAGCGCTGGACGATGCACTGACGCAGGCAATGAACGACAAGGATGAGGCACGCATCAAGGCCATCCATGACTCCATACAGAAACTGCTGGAGCGCCAGGATAACTGCAGGGTACTGGCTGAAGAACTGCAGGGCACTTACGAGATACTGGTTGATGCCTGGTTCCAGGAGGATCGTGACTCGATTGCAGAGCAACAGATCATCTTGTCAGAGCTACTCAGACACGAGCCGACATCAAAGGACTGCACTCCGTCTCGTTCGGGCACGTGCGATGACACCCGACGAATACTCGTTCGCTCGACCCGCTCTTTGGTGGAAACGATGGACCTGCAGCGTGATTTGAACTCCGGACAGATTCTGGATCGCATCAAACGCATCATTGCTTCGAATCCGGGTTGCGAGGTGTTTGGGGTCGATCTTTTGACGTTTTATGAAGAGATGCTACTGGCGTACACTACTGGCGATCAGCAACGCAGCGATGCTCTTCTAGCACAAATCTACAAGGCGCTATCACGATGAAAATTAACCTCATACACGTGCGCCGGACTGATCGAATGCTCGAAGTGTTTAGGAAGCATTAACGCATCAAATAGTCCTTTCTCTGTCGCTCGGTACTATTGAAGCTCTGTTCGTTCGACGTTGCCTGAAATTTCCTAGAATTTCACATGCCCTCAGCGTTGCAATCATCCACATAAAAAACGGTTGAATTTGCATAGATAACCTGTATTTCTATTCTAGGATAATGCCACTTTTGGCCGACACACGACATATCACATGCTGTGGAAGTTAACGTTCAAAAAACATCCGGACAATGAATTTATTGGATTAGTAGAGAAGGAATGCAACTTTCTCGGCTACCACTTCACGCCCTATGGACTGAGCGTGGCCAAAACAACGTTAGATAATCATTTCAACAAAGCAACCCTATTTTACGAGCAAATCCCGTCAGCGCACGAAGGCGCTGAACGGGTTTTGAACTACGTGAAGTGATGGCAGCGTTGGGCATTTGCAGGTGTGGCCCATGATAATAATTGTTGACCGCCTCGCGGTCAACAATATAGCTAAAGGGATTATTGCTTAAAAATAGCGTATGGCGCGCACCCCTTTGGGGCCGTCGCCCTTCCCATCACCGTTCTGGGCGCCATCGGTCATGTCCTGAAACCAAGCGAATTCGTAATTCTCAAACTCTGAAGAACTCCAGTAGTGAACACTGGCAAAAACACCCACATTACAGTCTGGATTTAAGTTGGTGTCACAGCCTGAACCTATATTGCCATACATCGCGTTTAACTCATCTTTCGACGGTAAAAACCAGCCTTCAAACCCACCTTCGTTATATTGGCTTGCGACATCTGCTGCATTGCCTGCTATGGGGCAACCTTCAAGTATCGCTTCAGTATTACTTGCACCGGTGCCAATTGCCGTGCCAGTAGCCCCAGTATCGGTGATACTTTCGCACCATCGTGCTTCCACCTGATCCTCTGGCGCTGCTTCCAGACCGTGCAATCCGCCGTCACTCACATGAAATACACGTCCGCCTGCAGGACCCACATCACCGATCGTGTACCTCGTGGGCGACTCAAGAGCATCAAGGCGCATCAAAATAGCGGCAATTGTCGGATCCAGAATATCTACCAGGCCATCATTACAGACCCACTCGGCACCGTCATACTGAGCAATTTGGTTCGTGCTACAAGTCAGGTTTGCCAATGTATCACCGCCATCTGTACTTCCAATCGCCACACTATAGGTTCGTTCGTTTGCAACCCAACTACCAGTTTTCTCATAGAAGATAACTCGCAGCAGAGTTTCAGACGACGACACCGCGAAGTTCACCTGTCCAGAGCTTGACAACTGTCGACCAGAATCAAATATCTTCTCTGCACTTGAATCATAAGCACGTACCCATTGTTCAGAGGCTGTACTTGTCCATCCAACAGTCACAGTCACACTAGTTGATGTGATCGTTGTCCCAGCCTCCGGTGTGAATGATCCCGCCATGGCCAATGATGAGATCGAGCACAGCAAACAGACCAATGCTGCACAACTTAACTTTCTAGTAATCATGACGCTTACTCCTTGTTAGTTTTATATCAATATTGATTTGACGTCTGTGCGAGTACGCCTGATGTGCTTATAACCCCTCCGTCGTCAGGTGCAAGCATTCCTGCAAACGATGAATTCGAAACCATTAGCTTGAATGACAAGCCTGAAGCTAGATACCTCGATGCTCTTATCAACATAGTCTGATCGCTCAATAACTATTTGGCGAATCAATGCATTAATAACCAACCTATAAAGATACAGGGGTGTCAGTCACACAAAGGCTTTTATCAAATTTTTTTCTAGACCACTTTTATTGTGACTCGAGATCTTTGGTAACGATTTGACACAGGTCAATTCGGTGAAAATCCGGACCAATTCACTCTGTGACTTGCGCAACTTCTCATGCACTTAACTCATGCACTAAAAATGACTCTTTTTGATGCATTAAGGTTCTAGTCATATCATATCCACCCAGATGGTGGATTCCAGGTTTGCCAGGACTGCTCGCCTTGGGTTAGAAGACTGGAATATATTGCAATTGTCACCACATTATTCACACCAACTTCGTCCGGTTTAAGCGCCTGCAGACAGACGCTAGCATTTCCACCCCAGGGGACTATGTGTTCCAGTGTGAACAGTGCGTTATTTGTCAACAACTCGATTCAGCGGTTTTAGTACGCAGCTTGCAAATGCGTCGGGACTCTCAGGCATCATCAGATGCCCGCAGTCTGGAACGATGCTATGCGGCGTTGCTGCAGTTCTGACTCGCTCTGGTACGTGCCCATCCATCTGCAGATCACTCGCCAGCAAGCAGGTGCAATGCAATGGAAGAATCAAGGAATGTGTGCACCATATCGAGATACTTATCACTGCCAGTGGCCTCCACTACAGCACGTGTTTGCGATTGAATCGTAGATCCTGTTTGAGAGCGGCTTGATCTTCAAATGACCAATTGGTATCAGCATAGTCGGCTTGACTATCGTAACCGAGGAGATCTGGAGCATGGATGGTATAGCCACTGAATGAAACAATAATTCGATTGTTACTCAACGTTCCTGTCAGTCCATGCAATAGAAGTATTTTTCTGTGCTGAGCATTTATTTTGACTGGCTTGAACGCGGTAGAAAGAAAGTCTGCAATCGACAGTTGGGCTGTACACGCCGTAGCAACTCACAAAGCTCTTCAATCGCGCGGGCTACATGTAGCGGCTCGCACTTATCGAGCGCCCGAACTGCACTTATCGCAGTTTCTGGATCACTTTACGTGATTCTATCCGAGCCGCCTAAATCACATTAGCTGCGAATGAAACCACATTTACTGCCACAAGATCGCACTTATCGACTGGAAACCACATTGTGCGTCACTAGTGAGATACGACGGTATAGCTACCACTGAACCGGCGACATGACCGGCCGGAAATTCGACCCATTGTTGCCGTTGGAAAGGTTATGAAATCCTCGACAACAATCTAATTTCATCAGGTCTGATGCATATTAATTGCTGTCGAGTGCTGAGGCGAATCTCAAGTTATCTCCAAACCCGCGTCCCGTCGGGGAGATAGTCAGCTCACCTGCGGTGTTATGATTGCAGGCCGTCTTGCACCCGCAACGAGTAGTCACTTTCAGGAACGCAAGCGCAGCATCTCGTCCTGCGGTTTCGTGAACGCAATAGGCCGCCGACGCATGATCGAAGCACTTCCGACAACGATTTAGGAACACTGATCCCGCACGGCGCGCACAGTGATCTCGGACTGATAGACGTCCTCTGAGCTACCGGCGGCTCTGTTGAAAGCCCGCAATTCCTTCAACCCCTCGGCCATAGGCAGGAGCTTTTTGCAGTCTTCCCCGAGCCAGCCCTCATTCAAGAGACGGACTTGGAGCGTCTTTTCTTGCATTAGGAACTGATTTCCCCTGCGCGGGATCTGCTCAACCAAGGGCACTGTCTCGCGCAGATGATCCCGTGCGGCTTCAATATCCTGCGCCGGTCCTACCGCAAATTGAATGCGTGCTTTCAGGATTTGCTGATCGATCGCATCGATAGCTCTGAGCCCGTCGGTTTTAACGGTTTCAGCCACGCGCAGCGCATCATCAGTTCGGCGCTGTACCAAAAGCGCCTCTGCCAAAGCATTCAGATCATGACGCTCTAACATCTCAGGCTGCTCTGCCCAGGTCAAAAAGACCGTGTCGGTCAGCCGGGCGATTTGCCCGCGTTTGGCTTCGACCAGAGCAAAAGCCTGATTCCCCTCTCCGCGGGTCTGAAGCTGGTAGATTTCGCTATTGATATCCTGGAGTAGGTCAAGTCGTGCGATCGCGATGTTGCGCTTTTCTTCGAGCCGAATTTCACTACGACTGAGCCAGTATTTGTCGAAGTTCACTCCTCCAGTGTACAGCAACGTCGGAATGGTCAGAATCCAGAACAAATCCCTGACCTTGTTGAGATACAGCTTATCCCAAATGGATTTAGGCTTCGGTTCGGCTAACTTCGAAAGAAGCAGTACAGCTTCTTCTATCTTTTCCAGGCGATCCACAATTCCATCCTATCAATGCATCTCTGACCATCACATCACCAACCTCCCCATCGGTCAATGACCCAAATGAATAAAATTCAACATATCTGATCATTGATTAGATTAAGTTGCGATTAACTGACTAACGCAAATCGAGGAAACCCTAAACGCTAATTCTGGTTTATTCAGCGCCAGATTTACCAAACCTTTCCAATGACCGCTTTGGCCGACAG
>RCMY010006085.1_pt1 | contig 10148 bp, 9 predicted proteins | sample 2041341 | NCBI WGS metagenome assembly RCMY01 (sample SAMN09708234, study PRJNA481090) | Marine sediment metagenome, whole genome shotgun sequencing project.
AGGTGGCCGTCCCGCAACCCGGTCATGAACCGGCCGAGCACGGGACCGGTCGAGCGGGTGTAGTCGAAGGCGACGGTGACCGGGGCCGAAAGAGTTCGGGACATAAAACGAAAGTGAAACATGTTCTAGAAATCTCGGCAAGGGTCTGAAAGTGTGGGTCCATGAAACTAGGACTGCAGCTCGGCTACTGGGGCGCCCAACCGCCTACTGGCACCGCCGATCTTGTGGCCGCTGCGGAGGCTGCTGGCTTCGACGCGATCTTTACCGCGGAGGCCTGGGGATCGGACGCGTTCACCCCGCTGGCCTGGTGGGGTCGCGAGACGTCACGGGTTCGGCTGGGCACCTCCATCGTGCAGATGTCGGGACGGACACCGACCTCGATCGCCATGCACGCCCTGACCCTCGACCACCTCAGCGGTGGTCGGGTCGTGCTCGGCATGGGTGTCAGCGGACCTCAGGTCGTGGAGGGTTGGTACGGCCAACCCTTCTCCAAGCCACTGGCCCGCACCCGCGAAGTCGTCGACATCATTCGCCAGGTCCTCGCCCGCGAGGACAAGGTCACCAACGACGGACCCCACTACCCGTTGCCCTTCAACGGAGAGAACTCCGTGGGACTCGGCAAACCGCTGAAGTCGATCGTGCACCCGTTGCGCGCGGACATCCCCATCTGGCTTGGCGCGGAAGGCCCCAAGAACGTTGCCCAAACCGCCGAGATTGCCGACGGCTGGATCCCGATCTTCTACACCCCGAAGTCGGCGGCCATGTATCAACCCTGGCTGGACGAGGGTTTCGCTCGTGAGGGCGCTCGACGCACCAGGGCCGACTTCGAGATCGCGGCGACCTGCCACGTTCAGATCGTCGCCGACGCGGCGGAGAAGCAGCAGGTCATCGACGCGATGAAGCCGATCGTGTCGCTCTACATGGGCGGCATGGGGGCCAAGGAGCAGAACTTCCACAAGCAGGTCTTTGAGCGGATGGGGTACGCCGAGCTGTCGGACCAGGTGCAGAACTTCTACCTCGAGGGCAAGAAGGACCAGGCCACAGCGCTGATCCCCGACGAACTCGTCGATGACATGCACATGATCGGCACCGCTGCTGAAGTCCGCGAGCGGGCCGCACAGTGGGAGGAAACGGGTGTGACCACGCTGCTGCTGAGCTGCCGCTCGGTAGATGAACTCAACACGATCGCCGAGGTACTGGCGTGAACGATCTGATGCGGACCGGTACCCACAACGGCAACCTCATGGCCGCCGCCCTCAAGCGTCACCGGGACAAGCCGGTGATGTATCTCGGTGACACGACCCTAACGGGTGGTCAGGTCGCCGATCAGATGAGCCGTTACATCCAGGCGTTCGAGTCGCTCGGGGCAGGTGCGGAGACCTCCGGGGCGCTGCTGGCGCTCAACCGCCCGGAGGTGCTCTTCATCCTCGGCGCCGGTCAGACGCAGGGGTTCCGACGTACCTCGTTGCACCCACTCGGTTCGGCCGATGACCACGCCTACGTCATCAACGACGCCGACATCACCGTCCTGGTCATCGACCCGTACTTCGCCGAACGGGCGGTCGCGTTGTTGGAGAAGTGCCCCAACCTGACGCAGGTGCTCACCATCGGCCCGGTCCCGGACGAAGTGGCCCGCGCCGCCGAGGCGAGTGGTCGCACCAGCGCCGACCTGGTCGCCACCGCCGCAGATTTCGAAGCCAGACCGCTGAGCGCGAAGACTCTGCCGGCGGATCACATCGTCTCCATCACCTACACCGGCGGGACCACAGGCAAGCCCAAGGGCGTCATCGGGACCGCTGCGTCGATGGCCACAATGGCGCAGGTGATGCTCTCGGAGTGGGAGTGGCCCGAGCACCCGCGGTTCCTGATGTGCACGCCGCTCTCGCACGCCGGCGCCGCCTTCTTCACCCCCACGGTGATCAAGGGAGGGTCGCTCTACGTGCTGGCTCGCTTCGATCCCGCCGAGGTCCTGCGGACCATCGAGGAGCAGAAGATCACCGCGACGATGTTGGTGCCCTCGATGCTCTACGCGCTGATGGATCACCCCGACTCGCACACCCGGGACCTGAGCTCGCTCGAAACCGTTTACTACGGCGCCTCGGCGATCAACCCGGTGCGTCTGAAGGAGGCGATCGACCGTTTTGGTCCAATCTTCGCGCAGTACTACGGCCAGTCCGAGGCGCCGATGGCGATCACCTACCTCCCCAAGGCCGACCACGTGGTCAAGACCGCTTCGCCCGATGAGGTGCCTGCTCGGCTCTCCTCGTGCGGTCGTCCTTCAGCGTTCATCCGTACCGCGCTGCTCGACGAGGACGGCACCGAGGTGCCGGTCGGAGAGCCGGGGGAGATCTGCGTCGCTGGCAGCCTCCTAGCCGGCGGATACTGGAACCTGCCCGACGAGACCGCCGCCGCGTTCCGGGACGGCTGGATGCACACCGGGGACATCGCTCGGGAGGACGAAGACGGTTTCTGGTACATCGTGGACCGGACCAAGGACATGATCGTGACCGGCGGCTTCAACGTCTTCCCCCGCGAGGTCGAAGACGTGGTGGCCGAGCACCCGATGGTCGCTCAGGTCGGAGTGATCGGTACGCCGCACGAGAAGTTTGGCGAGGCGGTCACCGCGATCGTGGTGCTGCGGGAGGACGCGTCGCGCGATGAGGAGTCGATCGCCGGCATGATCGCTGAGATCCAGGAGTCTGTGAAGGAACGCAAGGGGTCGGTGCAGGTGCCGAAGAACGTCATCGTGGCCGACGCCCTGCCCCTGACGGGGCTGGGCAAACCCGACAAGAGGGCGTTGCGGGCGACCTACTGGACCGGGGAACGCAGCGTCGGCTGAAGGTCCACGGCGTGGCTCACAGGTTCCTGCCGGCCGCGGCGGCGGGCGAATGCCCGGCGCGCGGCCGTGTCGAGGCGTAGACCGCCCCACAGCAGGATCAGGGCGACCGCACCGTCAAGCCACCAATGATGACCGGTCGCCGACACCACGATGATCGTGATGACCACGTGTAGCAGGAAGAACCACCGCCACCGACTGGTTGTCGCCGCGAAGATCCCGAACGACACCACGGCAGCCCATCCGACGTGGATGGACGGCATCGCGGTGAACTGGTCCGAGACTCCGGTGCCGATCTCTCCGTAGACGGAGGGTCCGAAGCGTTCCGAGAGGTCCTGATACCCCAGATCGGTGAGGTACCGCGGGGGAGCGACCCGCACCCACCGGATCGCTAGGCAGCCGGCGGTGAGCAGGGCAAGACCGTTGCGCCAGTGGGGGAAGTGCTCACGATGCCGAACGAAGAGCCACACCATGAAGACGATCAGGGCCGGGACGTGAAGGATGCCGTAGTAGGCCGAGACCGCCTGTCCGAGCCAGTCGTAGCGCAGGACGAACTGTTGAACCGATAACTCGGTGGGCAGGTGCAGGTCCTCCTGGAAGGCCACCAACGTGCGAGCCCGCTCGACCGCACCCTCGTCGTTGCCCAAAGGGATCTGCTTCGCGAGTCGCCAGGCGGTGTAGAGGGTGCTGATGAGGGCGAGTTCGAAGGCGGCGGGTGCGAGCCGCAGACGATCGTGGCCACGCGACAGGACAAACCCAGTCAGCAGGCTCAGTAGGGCTAGGACCCCCGCTTGCTCCCACGTAGGCCACGGCACGGGGAAAGTCTGTCAGATGCCTCGGAAGTTCGGCTTCCGCTTCTCGGCGAAGGCTCGGGGGCCCTCCTTGGCGTCAGCCGAGGCGAAGACGGCTGCTCCGACCCGGGCGTCGTCGGCCCAGCAGTCGTTCTCGTGCTTGCCCTCGGAGTCCCGCATGGTCTTGAGAATCGCCTGCACCGCTATGGGCCCGTTGGCGGCGATGGCGCTTGCGATCTCGTGGGCCTTGGCCAATGCCTCGCCGTCGGGGACAACGTGACCGATGAGACCTACCGCTTTGGCCTCGGGTGCCTTCATCTGACGGCCGGTCAGGAGCAACTCGGCGGCCACCGTGTAAGGCATCTGCCGAGGGAGACGCACCGCGGAGCCACCCATGGGGTAGAGGCTCCAGCGGGCTTCGGCGACACCGAAGCGGGCGGACTCTCCCGCGACGCGGATGTCGGTTCCCTGGAGGATCTCGGTGCCACCGGCGATCGCCGGGCCCTCGACAGCGGCGATCAGCGGCTTGGTGAGTCGGAATCCCTTGAGGAGTCCCTTGATGGTGGAGGGGTCGTACTCCCCGGACTCGAAGCTCTCTGAAGGTGGCTTCTTGGACATCGACTTGAGGTCTGCGCCGGCGCAGAAGTAGCCACCAGCGCCGGTCAGGATGCAGGCTCGGACCTGTTCGTCCTCGTTCACACGATCCCAAGCATCCGACATGATCGCCAGCATCTCTCCGGAGAGCGCGTTGCGTGATTCTGGTCGGTTCATAGTTACCACCAGCGTGTGCTCCACCAGTTCGACCAAACAGTGCGGCGTGCTCTCGTCGTTGCTCATAGTGAGAACGCTAGCGAGAAACAGGAACATGTTCTAGTCTCGCGTTGTGGCTATGAACATTGCTGACCTCTTCGAACATGCCGTCGACGCGGCCCCGGACAACCCAGCGCTCAAGGTGGGGGACCGCACGGTCACCTATGCCTGGCTGGAGGCGGAGTCCAACAAGTTGGCTCATTACCTCGCCAGCCAAGGGATCGGGTCCGGTGATCACGTGGGCCTCTACGCCAAGAACAGCATCCAGCACGTCGTCTCGCTGCTCGCGGTGCTCAAGGTGCGAGCCGTCAGCGTCAACGTGAACTTCCGTTACGTCGAGGGCGAGCTGAACTACATCTTCGAGAACGCCGACCTGGTGGGGCTGATCCACGACCGCCCCTACGCGTCGCTCGTAGCGGCCTGCGCGCCCAAGCACGAGGCGCTGAAGACCATCATCGCCATCCCGGACGCCATCGAGCCCGACGACGCCAGCGACATCTTTTCCTACGGCGGAGTGCTCCTCGCCGATGCCATGGAGGGGCAGAGCGACGCCCGCGACTTCGAGGCCCGCAGCGCCGACGATATACACATTATCTACACCGGCGGCACCACCGGCTTCCCCAAGGGCGTCATGTGGCGCCAAGAGGACTTCTGGCGGGTCCTCGGTGGCGGCATCGACTTCATGTCCGGTGAGGCGCTCGGAGAGTATGACCAGTCCGAGCAGGCCAAGCAGGACGGCCGGATGGTCACCTTCCCACTCAGCCCCCTGATGCATGGCGGCGCTCAGGCAGGCCTGCTCATGCACCTGTTCGCTGGCCACCTCACCATCCTCGAACCGAAGTTCGACGCGGTCCGGACCTGGGAGATCATCGAGTCCGAAGGCGTCCAGCTCATCTTCATGACCGGTGACGCGATGGCCCGCCCGCTGATCGAGGCCTTCGAGGCCAAGGCAGCCACCGGTACGCCGTACGACTGCCCGAACCTGATCGCGATCTCGAGCAGCGCGGCCATCTTCAGCGCTGCGGTCAAGGGTCGCTGGATGGAGGCGTTCCCGAACTCCTTCTTCACCGATTCCATCGGCGCCTCCGAGACGGGCTTCCAGGGCACCGGTCTGCAGGACAAGGACCACATCTCCACCGATGGCCCCGTCGTGGCCCTCGGCCCGGCCAGTGTCGTCATCGACGAGAACAACCAGGTCCTCGACCTCGCGACCAACGTCGGCGCGACCGGGCGTTTGGGGCGCGGCGGCTCCGTGCCGATCGGCTACTACAAGGACCCCAAGAAGTCGGCCGAGACGTTCCTGGAGATCGACGGCCAGCGGTACGCCGTGCCGGGTGACTTCGCCCGCATCGAGACCGACGGCAAGGTCACCCTGCTGGGTCGCGGCTCTAACTGTGTCAACACCGGCGGGGAGAAGGTCTACCCCGAAGAGGTCGAGATGGCCATCAAGGGACACCCCGGCGTCTACGACTGCCTCGTGGTCGGCATCCCCGACGAGAAGTTCGGTCAGGCCGTGGCGGCGGTGGTGCAGCCCCGTGAGGGCCACACCGTCGAGCTCGCCGACCTGAAGGACTATCTGCGTCAACACCTGTCGGGCTACAAGTTGCCCAAGACTCTGACGCTGGTCAGCGAGATCCCGCGCAACGCCACCGGCAAGGCTCAGTACCCCCGAGCCAAGGAGATGGCGCTCGGCAACCAGGAGAGTGTGAAGGCCTGATGCGCACGGACCTGTGCGAGGCGTTCGGGATCGAGTACCCGATCTTTGCCTTCACTCCGTCCGAACACGTGGCCGCCGCGGTGTCCCGTGCGGGTGGGCTCGGGGTCCTGGGTTGTGTCCGCTTCAACGACGCGGACGAACTCGACAACGTTCTGACGTGGTTGGACGACAACACCGACGGCAAACCGTACGGCGCCGACATCGTGATGCCCATGAAGATCCCCACCGAGGGGACCTCGATGGATCTGGATGCGCTGATTCCTGATGAGCACAAGAAGTTCGTCGACGAGACCCTGCTCAAACTCGGGGTTCCTCCGCTGCCGGAGGGGGAGGGCCGCGACGGAGTCCTCGGTTGGTTGCACTCCATCGCTCGCACCCACCTCGACGTGGCACTGAAGCACCGTCCGGTAATGATCGCCAACGCCCTGGGTTCGCCGCCGATCGACGTGATCGAGCAGTGCCACGCAGCCGGGATCCAGGTGGCTGCTCTGGCCGGAGCCGCCAAGCACGCGTTGAGCCACATCGCCAACGGGGTCGACATCATCATCGCCCAGGGCTACGAAGCCGGTGGGCACACCGGTGAGATCGCCAGCATGGTTCTGACCCCCGACATCGTTGACGCTGTCGGTGCCGACGTGCCCGTCCTCGGAGCCGGGGGCATCGGTTCGGGCCGGCAGATCGCTGCCTCCTTGGCGCTGGGAGCCCAGGGCGTGTGGATGGGGTCGGTGTGGCTCGGCACATCGGAGTATCGCGAGCTCAGCGGTGGGATGAACAGCGACGCCTGGACCACAGCGTTCACCCGCGCCACCAGTAGCGACACCGTCCGGACCCGGGTCTACACCGGCAAGCCGGCGCGCTTGCTGAAAACCAAGTGGACCGAGGCCTGGTCCGAGGACGGCGCTCCTGATCCCTTGCCGATGCCGTTGCAGAATCTCCTCGTTTCCAACGCGCACAGCCGCATCAGTGCCGCCAACGACCCTGACGTGATCGCGATGCCGATCGGTCAGATCGTGGGACGGATGAACGATGTCCGCCCCGTCGCCGACGTCATGGCGGATCTGATCGCCGAGTACGAAACGACGGTCGAACGGCTCAACAACTACCGCTGACCCAATCGGTCCCGAAGCCAAGCAGCCGGCGCGCCCCCTGGGGGACGCGCCGGCTGCTGGTTGATGCGTGGGCTTGGGTCAGCTCAGACCGGATCCGCGGCCAGGGCCTTGCCGATGGCGAGGGCCTGCTCAGTGGAACTGCCGAAAAGGAACTCGAAGCGCTTGGCCGAGGTGAAGTAACGGTGTGCCTCGCCGTCCATGTCGATGCCGACACCGCCATGCACGTGAACGGTGGTGTGCGCCAACCGGTGACCCGCGTCGGCGGCCCACAACTTCGCGGTGGCCACCTCAACCTCCGCGGGGAGCCCCTCGGAAAGACGCCAGAAGGCCTGCCACAAGGTCAACCGTTGTCCGAGGACGTCGATGTAGCCATCGGCCAGTCGTTGGGAGACCGCCTGGAAGGTGCCGATCGGGCGACCGAACTGCTCGCGGGTCTTGGCGTACGCCGCGGTCAGCTTGAGCGCGCCCTCGGTCACCCCGAGCTGCTCGGCAGCCGCGCAGGCCAGCAATAGGTGGTGCAGACGCGTGACCGTCTCGCCATCGGTCGTGCCCACCAGCTCGGCCGCGGCCGAGGTGAACTCGATACGGGCGACGAGGTCGAGGTCACTGCTGTGCTGCGTGACGACGTTGACGCCGGTGGCGGCAGGGTCGACCAGGAACACGCCCACGCCGTCGGGGCTGGTGGCGGTGACCAGGAAGCGGTGGGCCACGGTGCCGGCCCGGACGATGGCCTTGGCGCCGTCCAGGCTCCAGATGCCATCAGCCTGGCGGGCCGTGACAGTGGGTCGTGCCGGGAGGTGTGAGCGCTCTTCAGCGACGGCGGCCGCAAGGATCAACTCGCCTGCAGCAACCGCGGGGAGAAGCGACCGACGCTGTTCCTCGGTTCCGGATTCCGCCACGACCACGGCGCAAGGGCCGCTGACGGCCAACGGCACGGGAGCGACGTGCCGCCCGATCTCGACCAGCACCCGAGCCAGTTCGATGAGGCCCAGCCCAGCGCCGTCGTACTCCTCGGGAACGGCGAGCGACACGAGGCCGGCGGACGAGAGCTCACGCCACAGATCAGCGTCGAAGCGGTCGCCGTTCTGCTCGACGGCCTTAAGTCGTTCGTTGCTGGTCTTGTCACTGAGAATCTGGGTGGCGAGCGAAGCGGCTTCGTCCTGCTCGGAGGTGAAGATGAAGTCCATGACGTGGTCCTTAAGTGAAGTGGTCTCGAACAGCGGCGGGCAGGGTCAGCGCTTTGCGGCCGGAAGGCCGAGGCCGACGTAGCCGATGATGTCGCGCTGGATCTCGTTGGTGCCGCCGCCGAACGTCATCACCAAGGACGAGCGGTAGAAGCGCTCCAGTCGACCGGCCAGGACGGCGCCATCTGAGGCGCCGGTGATGGTGGCGTTGGGTCCGACGATCTCCATCAACGCCCGATAGATCTCGGTGGCCAGTTCGGAGCCATAGATCTTGGTGGCGGAAGCTTCGGCGGGGGAGAGGTCCACCCCGGCGTCGGCGTCGGCCGCCAGTTTCCAGTTGATCAGGCTGAGAGCCTCGATCCGGGCGTGGGCGCGGCCGAGCGCGATCTGCACCCACTCGGTGTCGATCACCCGCTGTCCGTCCGGGTTCTTGGTCTGCTGCGCCCACTCGCGAACCAGCTTCAGCGAGTGGACCAAAGGAGCGGCCGAGGTGAGGGCCACCCGCTCGTGGTTCAACTGGTTGGTCATCAAGGCCCAACCGCCGTTGAGTTCGCCGACGAGGTTGGAGGCCGGGACCCGCACATCCTCGTAGTACGTGGCGGACGTGCCGACCCCAGCGACCGTGTGCACAGGCGTGTACGAGACACCCGGGGCGTCCGCCGGAAGCATGATCATGGAGAGGCCCTTGTGTCGGGGCAGGTCGGCGTCGGTGCGGCACGCCAACCAGATCCAGTCGGCGTACTGGATGAGCGAGGTCCACATCTTCTGACCGTTGATGACCCACTCGTCGCCCTCGCGGACCGCGCGGGTCTTGAGCGAGGCCAGGTCGGTCCCGGAATCCGGTTCGGAGTAGCCGATGGAGAAGTGCAGTTCGCCGGCGAGGATCTTGGGAAGGAAGTACTCCTTCTGCTCGTCGGTGCCGTAGCGCATGATCGTCGGTCCGACGGTGTTCAACGTCAGGTAGGGAATTGGCACCCCTGCAACGGCAGCAACGTCGGTGAAGATCAGCTGCTCGATCATCGAGCGGTTCTGACCGCCGTACTCCTTGGGCCAACCGATGCCGAGCCACCCATCGGTGCCGATCTGGCGAATCACCTCTCGGTAGACGCTCGCCTCACCGAATTCACCGGTGGCTGAGGCCAGACCTGCCTTGCGCTCCGGGGTGACCAGAGCGTTGAAGTACTCGGTCAGCTCCTCGCGCAGGGCGACGTGCTGTGGTTCGAGGGCGACGTGCATGGGTGAACTCCTTGAGATCGTTGACCTTAAAACTATAACGTGTTCTTGTTTCGGTCCATGCTTAGTCCACGTCACGATCAGACAGGTCGCCCATGAACCCTCAAGAGAACCTTCCTTCGGACGAAACCTCCCGCGTCGCCCTTGTGATCGGGGGCGCCTCGGGCATCGGCGCGGCCGTCACCGCGCGTCTTGCCGACGAAGGCTTGAGGGTGGTCGCGGCCGACCTCAATCCGGGCCAGGAGGCCGGCGTCTTGCGAGTGGACGTCCAGGATGACGTGAATGCCGGTCAGCTCTTCGAATTTCGGGATTACTTCCATCAGGGCATCGGAATAGATGTGCTTGGGTGATCCGATGAGCAGCGTGGAACCTTCTGCCTGCCGCCAGTCGATGTCAGCGGGCTGAGCCGCCACCAGACTGCTCAGGGCCAATACGGTTGCAATGACAATTGTTTTGATGTTGCTTGAT
>RCMY010006086.1_pt1 | contig 10147 bp, 4 predicted proteins | sample 2041341 | NCBI WGS metagenome assembly RCMY01 (sample SAMN09708234, study PRJNA481090) | Marine sediment metagenome, whole genome shotgun sequencing project.
AATTGAACGTTGCGACCTCCACCAAATGGGGGCTCGCGGTAGTCGCAATAGTTTGCGCGCTCGCGGCCATAGCAGCCGCCTTCGCCGTGTACCTCCGTGGCCGGGTGAACCCGCAGGTCATCGAGAAGGCACCCTTTGCCAGGGCGTGGTATGTGGATGAGACCTTTGCCCGGATCGCCGGTGGACCTGGCCAAAAGGGATTTGAGCTGGCAGCGCTGTTCGACCGCCGAGTCATCGACGGTGCAATAAACGGGGTTGCCACGGCGGCCCGCTCGTTGGGCACGTCCATGAAGGCTCTCCAGACCGGATTCGTTCGCAACTCCGCGCTGGGGATCGTGGTTGGCTCGGCCGGCGTTGTTGCATGGTTCCTCTCGAGGTTGTGGCAGTGATGGCCCCCCAGACCGCACTTCTGTTTGGAGCAGAAGCGGCTGAGGCCGTGTCGTTCCCGTTGCTTCCGGCGCTGGTGATCGTGCCACTCATCACGGCATTGGTGATCGGGCTGCTCCCGAGTAGCCGCGGCGAGTATGCCCGTGTCGCAGCGCTGGTTGGCTCCGCCATCACCGGAGCGCTCTCGGTCTATCTCCTGTTGGACTTCAACGCCAGCGACGGCGGCTTCCAGTACGTGGTGGACCGTGACTGGATCGCCGAATTCGGCTTGTCCCTCCGGTTCGGCGTGGACGGGATCTCGCTCTTCCTCGTCGTGATGACCGGCATCTTGTTCCCTGTTGGCATTCTCGCTACCAGCGCCGACCATCGCCCCAAGGCGTACCACTTCTGGGTGATGGTTCTGATGGCAGGGTCCATGGGCGTGTTCATGGCCTTGGACCTGCTGCTGTTCTTCATGTTCTTCGAGATCGTGCTGGTCCCCATGTACTTCCTAATTGGGGGATGGGGCCATGGCAATCGCGTGTACGCGGCGCTCAAGTTCTTTATCTTCACCATGGCCGGATCGGCACTGATGCTGGTTGGGATCTTCGGCGTGGTTTTCCTTACCGCCCGCCAAACGGGGGTGCTCACCTTCGATATTCGAGCCTTGGCCGAAGCTCAGGCGCTCACCAGTTTCGAATCCCGGGCGGTGCTGCTGGCGTTCGCCCTGGCATTCGCAGTCAAGGTCCCGCTGTTCCCACTGCACACCTGGTTGCCCGACGCTCACACCGAGGCCCCCACCATCGGTTCGGTCATCCTGGCCGGCGTGATGCTGAAGCTGGGAACCTATGGCTTCCTGCGATTTGGGCTGTACCTGTTCCCTGAGGCCTCCCATGATTTGGCCCCGCTCTTCCTCACGCTCGGAGTGATTGGCATCCTGTATGCGGCGATCGTCGCCACGGTGCAGCGAGACCTCAAACGCCTCATCGCCTACTCTTCGATCGCTCACCTCGGTTTCATTATCGTTGGTCTGTTCGCCCTCAACTCCCAAGGCATCCAAGGCGCGGTGCTCCAGATGGTGAGCCACGGCATCTCCACCGGCGCCCTCTTCATCCTGGTCGGATGGATCTACGAACGTCGCCACACCCGTGAGATCGCTGAGCTTTCGGGCCTCCAGAAGTCTGCGCCCGTATTTGCGGGCGTGTTCACCTTGGTCATGCTGTCCAGTATTGGCCTACCGGGTTTGAACGGTTTTGTTGGTGAGTTCCTGATCCTCATGGGTGCTTTCAACGATGAGGCCCGATGGTGGGCGATCATCGGAACGGCCGGAGTAATTCTGGCCGCTCTCTATCTGCTGTGGGCCTACCAGCGGGTCTTCCACGGCGTTGCCGAGGGCGAGAACGCCACTATGCCAGACCTCAAGGTGTCAGAGTTTCTCTCGATCCTTCCACTACTCGCGTTGATCATTGGGATGGGCGTCTACCCCAAGCCGATTCTGGACCGAATAGAGCCAGCTGTCGACCAACTCATCGCCCACATCGAGGCCAACGTGGACGGTTTCGATGAACCCGAGCCCGAGGCCCCCGCCGAACATGATCCTCGTGATCTGCTGATCGAGGCGTTCCACGAAGCCGAAGCCAGCCATGCCGATGCTGCCGAGGGAGAGGGGGAGGGGGAGTGATGTTGGCACAGCAAGTTGCCACCCCGGAGGTTCCGTGGTCACTCCTGTGGCCGTTCCTGCTCATGGCGCTCGGAGCCGTTTTGTTGGTCACGATCACCTCACTTGTGCCAGCGCTGCGGACTCATTCGTTCCCTTCGCTCTTCACGATCGCCATGGCGGTTGGGGGCGGCGCATCACTTCCCTACATCTGGGGACGGGTTGGCGAAATCCCGGAGCGGCGCATCGTGGTACTCGATGGTGCAATGAGCATCGACTATTTCACGCTTGTCGTTGCCGCCATCATCCTCACAGCCGTTGTGTTTGTGGCCATCTTCCTCGATGACTACCTGCGCCGAGAAGGTTTGGATGGGCCCGAATGGTATGTGCTCATTCTGTTGTCGGCCTCTGGCGGACTGATGATGGCAGCGGCCGAAGACTTGATCGTCACCTTCCTGGGGCTCGAGATCCTCTCAATCGCTGCCTACGTTTTGGCCGCCCTGCACCTGCGCCGCTCCGAGAGCCAAGAAGCGGGGTTTAAGTATTTCATACTGGGTGCTTTGTCGTCGGCCTTCTTCCTTTACGGCATAGCAATGGTGTATGGCGCCACCGGCAGCACACGCCTCAGCGAGATCGACGCCGCACTGTTTGCCAGCAACGCCCGCGGGCTGGTTCCAGCCGAGGACTCGTCCATGATCTTGGCCGGGATGGCGCTCTTGCTGGTGGGCTTCGGTTTCAAAGTATCCGCCGCTCCGTTCCATCTTTGGACTCCCGACGTCTACGAGGGGGCCCCCACACCGGTGGTGGGGTTCATGGCCTCGGCAGTCAAAGTGGGTGGCTTCGCTGGACTGGTGAGGGTTTTCCTGACCGGATTCGTACGCCTTGGAGACGACTGGCGGCCGGTGGTCGGTGCCATGGCGCTGCTCTCGATCGTGATCGGGTCGTTCCTGGCTATCCGACAGGAGAACGTGAAGCGAATGCTGGCGTACTCCTCCATCAGCCATGCCGGGTTCATCCTTATCGGTGTCTTTGCGGCGGCGTCTCCGGATCGGGGGGTGGCCTCGCTCGGCACTCGATCAGTCCTGTTCTACCTCTTCGCCTACACGTTCATGGTGGCCGGCAGTTTTGGAGTGGTCACACTGGTCGGTTCGCGCGGTGATGGGAAGCATCAACTCAGCGACTACGCCGGTCTGGCTCAGCGCAGCCCGATCCTGGCGGGATTGTTTCTGGTGCTGTTGTTCGCTCAAGCCGGCATTCCGTTCACCAGCGGTTTCCTCGCCAAGTTCGGTGTGATCCAGGCGGCGGTCCGGGACGAAGCCTATGTGTTGGCCAGCATTGCAATGGTTGCCGCAGTCGTGGGCGCCTTCCTGTACCTGCGGATCATCAAAACGATGTTCTTCAGCGATGGCGACCACACCGCCCCAATGGCCTCCGCACTGGAGAGTGGAACAGAGTTGGAAGCAGACGACGTGGCCGTCACGCCGGTCGAGCGGATCGCTCTCCCGCCTGCAGCATTGGCCGCCATCATCGTCGCCGTTGCCGTCACTCTTGTGTGGGGAGTTGTTCCCAATATCGGCGGCGACATCCTCCGCGACGCCGCAACCACCTTCCTCCGTTAGCCAGGTTTCCACGGGCAAACACGACCGGTGGAAGGGACCCGTTCGAGGCAGGTGAATTAACTGCTAAAGCACCGATGGCGGATGACGATACGAGTGGCAACTTCTCTTGAAAGCTGCGTCTCGTGCGTCGTTTATCTGCCCCTGTGGTTCGTTCTCTCGTCTCCGCCTTGGCCATTGCCATAGCCTCGATCATGGTGATCCCGTCACCGTCTGAATCAGCCGTCATCCGCCCATTCGGCACTCGCTTCACGATGAACACCACCGGTGCAATCGTGATGACGGGGAACACGTTGCTTACCTGTCCTGCATCGGCCTCGGGTTGCCTGGCCGCCCGGAGCGGATCGGCTTCCACGCTGGCCGCCAACAACGACAACGCCTACAATATGGGATTCGTTGACGTGGATGGCGATACCACCACGTTCAACTCCAGTCGCAACACGCTGATCATCCCCTCCGATGCCACCGTCGCATGGGCTGGCCTGTACTGGGGAGCAGACACGACCGCTGGAACGGGCGGCTCGGTCGCCCCCACTGCGGCCGCCAGAAACCAGGTCCGCTTCCGCACACCGGGCGGCGCCTACCAGACGATCACTGCGAATCAGGTGGACAGTTCCCCTGTCACCGGCGGCGTCCGCTACCAAGGTTTTGCCGATGTGACGGCGTTGGTGGCAGAGGCTCGTTCCGGGGAATACACCACCGCCAACCTTCAGGCTGGGCGTGGTCAGGACCGCTACGGCGGTTGGGCCCTGGTGGTCGCTTATCAAGACCCCATGGAACCGCTCCGCAACCTCACAATTTTCGATGGGTACGCCGTGGTGCAGCGGACGCCGGTGGCGGACCAGAACGTGGCGATTCCGGTGTCGGGCTTCCTCACGCCACCGTCGGGACCGGTTCGCACTCGGGTCGGTGTCGTGGCCTATGAAGGTGACCTCGGGCTGTTGGGAGACAGCCTTCGACTCAACACCACCTCGCTCTCCAACTCGCTGAATCCGGGAACCAACTTTTTCAATAGCAGCCTGTCAGGATTTGGCTCAACCAACACCACCGGTGATCCGTTCCAGACCAACATGCTCGGCTTCGACATCGACACCGTGCAGGCCAATAACGTCCTGGCCAACGGTGCGTCCTCCGCCACGATCAACCTCAACACCAACGACGACACCTACTTTCCCGGTGTCGTGTCTTTTTCCACTGAATTGTTCGCCCCCCAGTTGGACCTTCACAAGTCCGGTGTGGACCTCAACGGCGCCCAACTGGATCTAGGCGATGAAGTCCTCTACACGGTGGCGGTCACCAATAGCGGCGACGACAGCGCGCGGAACTCGGTTGTGACTGACGTGGTGCCCGATGGCGCCGCCTATGTTCCCGGGAGCCTCCGGATAAATGGCATTCCGGTAACCGATGCCGTCGGCGATGACGCTGGTGAGTTTCTGGCCGGGCCGGAGCGCATTGCCACCCAGCTGGGCACTCTGGCAGTGGGGGGCAGCGCCGAGGTCTCCTTCCGGGTCACCGTGGGTGAAATCGCCGAAGGCGACGTGCTGGCCAACACCGCTACATCCACCTACGTTGCGGCCACCTCCGGATTATCACTCAACGGTCTCTCCAACACGGTGATCCTCTCGCCCCGCTCTCGATCAGATCTTTCGCTTCTGAAGTTCACCGACCCGGGACCGCTCACCGTCCCCGGTGCTGCTTCGTTCCAGTTGGTCGCTCGAAACCGAGGTCCCGCAGCCGATCCGGCCGCGGTCGTCACAGACAACCTCCCGGCCGGCTTCTCTGCGACCACGGCGACTTCTACTCGGGGCTCCTGCGCAATCTCCGGCGCTACGATCAGCTGTTCTCTTGGAGCGCTTGCGGTAGGCGAAGTAGCGGTCATTGACATAGCAGGTGCAGTGACGAGCGGTACCGGAACGATCACGAACACCGCCACGGTCCTCGGTGGAAATCTCGACGTCAACAGTGGTGACAACACTGCATCCGCAACGTTGCGACTTAACAATTCACCTACTGCGGTTGACCAGACTGTTACAACCGGCACAAATTCGCCGGTCATAGTCTCCGTACTGACCGGAGCCACCGACCCGGACGGAGACGTGGTCTCGACCGCAAATGCTGCAACCCCGACCAACGGGACAGTGGTCGTCAACACCGACGGGACGGTCACCTATACCCCCAACGCCGATTTCAAGGGGACTGACAGTTTCGGTTTCACCGTCACCGACGGAAAGGGTGGCGTCGGCCAGGCCACGGCAACCGTGACGGTCGCCAACGCGCCTCCCATCGCCGTTGACGATTTCGCGGCCACACCACCCGGGACGTCCGCGGTCCTTCCTGTTTTGGCGAATGACACCGACGCGAACTCGGATCTGCTCACGATTCTCTCCTTCACCCAACCCGGCGCTGGAGCCGGCACCGTGATCGACAACGGCGACGGCACCCTCACCTTCATTCCGTCCGGTTCCTTCCGGGGAACAACAACCTTCACCTACACGATCAGTGATGGCACCGATACGGCGACCGCAACAGTGAGCATCGTGGTACCCGATGCCGCTCCCGTTGCGATTGACGACTTCGCCACCACGGGCTGGAATACACCGGTTGACATCGCCGTTCTGCAGAACGACCTGGATGACAACGGCGACGTCCTCTCGGTAGTGGCGATCACCCAACCCGCCGGTGGTGCCGCTGAGGGCGTTGTGTCGATCAACAGCGACGGCACGGTTGCCTTCGTTCCCGCCAGTACGTTCCGGGGCGAAGCGTCTTTCACCTACACCATTTCTGATGGTACCCAGCAGGCCACGGCGGCAGTGGTGGTCACCGTTCTGAACGGCGCTCCGTCCGCCGTGGACGATGCCGTCAACACCAGCCCGTCAACACCGGTCGCACTCTCGGTTCTCACCAACGACACCGACCCCAACGGCGACACCCTGCAAGTCATCGGCATCGAGGCCCCGGTAAACGGGATCGCTTCGGTCGACAGCGCCGGTGTGGTGACCTATGTTCCCGCCGATGGTTTCCGTGGCACTGATACCTTCAACTACAGGATCAGCGACGGGGCTGACACTGCATTTGCGACCATTCGGATCAGCGTTCCAAACACGCCGCCCGTGGCCGCTGCTGATCAGGCAACCACTACCGCGGGGACAGCGGTGTCCATCCCGGTGCTGGTCAACGACTTCGACGCCAACGATGACCCCCTGTCGGTGGTGGTTGAGTCGCTGTCGACGCCGGCCAACGGTGTTGCCACCGTCGCCGCCGATGGTTCCGTTGTCTACCAGCCGAATTCCGGCTTCTCCGGCCGGGACACTTTTACTTACGCCGTTACCGACGGTACCGATTCCGCAACTGCAACCGTCACCGTAACGGTTCTTGGGTCAGCGCCGGTGACGGTCGATGATGCTGCAACCACCCAGGTCGGTATTGCGGTACAGATTGATGTTCTCGCCAATGACTCGGACCCCGACGGAGATCCTCTATCGGTGCTCACGGTTTCAGACGCCGCCAACGGCGAGGTGGTTCTCAACCCTGACGGCACTGTGACCTATACGCCGTTGGCCGGCTTTGTTGGAACCGACGCGTTTACCTATGACGTCACTGACGGCACGGGAACCAGCCGGGCCACGGTCACGGTGACGGTTACTGCGACCGTGGTTCCCGTTGTACCGCCGGTCGTTCCGGTTGCGGCCCCGCCGGTTGCGGCCCCGCCGGTTGCGGCCCCACCCACTCTGGCCGTCACGGGCCAGGATCCCGCACCGTGGGCGGCAGCGGGCTTGCGCATCATCCTCGCCGGCCTTAGCCTCCTTTTGTGGCAACGTCGAGCGGCCCAACTTTCCCGGACCCCGGCCAGTCACACCTGACCGAGATGCACCTGACCTTCGTATTTGGGGGGATTCTTCGCTTTGTGAGCGGGAGGACCACGCCCTAGCGTTGGTTCATGACCGATCGCATCGCCTTTCGCACCTGTCCGCTCTGTGAGGCCGGGTGCGGCTTGGAGATCGAACTCGCCGCCAAGCCCGACGGCAGCGAAGAAGTACGGCGCATTCGTGGTGACATGAACGACGTTTTCAGCGCCGGCTTTCTCTGCCCCAAGGGCTCCACCCTCAAACACCTACACGAGGATCCGGACTGGCTTCGGGAACCTCAGATAAAGCGGGACGGCCAGTTCGTTCCGGCCACCTGGGACGAAGCATTCGAGGCCATCGCCGCAGGAATCAAGCCCGTGATCGACCAGCATGGACGGGATGCGGTGGCGATTTATCTGGGTAACCCCAATGCGCACAGCCTGGCACCGATGTTTTATAACCGGACCCTGATTCGCTCCATGGGCACTCGCAATCGATTCAGCGCCTCCACGGTGGACCAGCGGCCAAAGGAGATCTCCTCCGCCATGATGTTCGGATCGGTCACGGTGCCGGTGCCAGACCTAGACCGAACCGACTACCTCCTGATGCTCGGAGCCAACCCGCTGGCCAGTAACGGGTCCCTCTGTACCGCCCCCGACTTCCCGGGCCGAATGAAACGAATCCAAGAGCGCGGCGGCTCCATAGTGGTGGTAGACCCGCGGCGCAGCGAGTCCGCCGAAGCAGCGGATCGGCATCTTGCCATTCGACCAAACGGTGACGCCTTCTTTCTGGCTGCTCTGTGTCATGAGCTGCTGGACCGCGGGAGGGGGCCGGGCAGGTTGGCAGCATTCACCAGTGGGCTGGATCGGTTGCCGGCTCTCTTTGCGCCGTTCACACCCACCAGCGTTGCGGCCCGTACCGGGCTGACCGCCGCCCAGATTGTAAGGGTGGCCGAAGAGCTGGTCGCCAGTCCCACCGCGGCGGTGTATGGACGGATCGGTACCACCTGTCAGGAGTTTGGGACGCTCACCAGCTGGCTGGTGGACGTGGTGAACCTCCTCAGCGGCAACCTCGACCGTGAGGGCGGCGCCATGTTCGCCACGGGAGCGGCCGGTCAACCCTCAACCCAGGGTGAGCCAGGCAGGGGCCGCGGTTTCCGGATGGGCCGGGCGGTTAGCCGCGTCTCGGAGCAGCCAGAGTGCTTCGGGGAGTTCCCGGTGACCGCATTGCCGGAGGAGATCGAAACGCCCGGAGACGGTCAAGTCCGGGCATTGGTGACCGTGGGCGGAAACCCGGTCAGTTCCAACCCCAACAGCGGCCGTCTCGATGCTGCGATTTCAGGGCTGGACTTCATGGTCAGTGTTGACCCCTACATCAACGAAACCACCCGCCATGCCAACGTGATCCTGCCGCCACCCTCTCCGCTACAGAAGTCCCACTACGACCTCGCCCTCCTCAACTTTGCTGTCCATAACGTTGCGAACTACTCGCCACCGGTCCTTCCATTGGAGGAGACACAGATGGACGAGGGACAAATCCTGCTTCGACTGGCGGCGGTCTTCCTCGGCGAGGCCGCCAGCGGTCCCTCCGCCAACCAGGCGGCGGAGGCCCTGGACCTGGCAACGGCCACCGCCATGGCTGCTGGAGCCGTGAAGAAGGTTTACGGCAAAGTTGCTGAGAGAAGTACCGAAGACCTTTTGGAGGCGGTCGGCGAGCGCACAGGTAGCGAGCGATTGCTTGACATCACGCTTCGGACCGGACCATTCGGAGACGGATTCGATCCTGACGATGGTGGGCTTTCACTTGCCGCATTGGAAGCCAGTCCCCACGGTGTAGACCTCGGCCCGCTGGAAGCTAACCGTCTGCCGGGAATCCTTCGCACTCAGAGCGGCACGATCGAGCTCCTGAACGACCAGCTGCTCAGTGAAATAGGCCGCCTCACCGAAACACTGAGCGATGAGACCCCCGAAATGATGTTGGTTGGTCGCCGGCATGTCCGATCCAACAACTCCTGGATGCACAACATTCGGGTACTCACCAAAGGCAAGAATCGCTGCACCATGCAAATCCACCCCCAGGATGCCCAACGGTTGGGAATCAGTGATGGAGCACCCGCCAAGGTGGTCAGCCGAGTGGGTGAATTGGTGATCGATGCCCAGTGCACCGATGTTGTGCGGCCCGGAGTGATCAGCATTCCTCACGGGTTCGGACAGAACGCGGAAGGTGTGCAGCTTCGGGTGGCGTCGGAGTACCGGGGGGTCAACACCAATCTCGTGACCGATGAATATCTCCGAGACCCGATCAGTGGCAATATCGCCCTCAACGGCGTCCCGGTCACGGTCTCTCCCGCATAGCAGGTCCACCGGGACCTCCTTTCCCTCACGGGGTGGACCCGGGCTGGCGGTTCGCTCTACACCCGAACCCAGGATCGGGGGCCCGGGCCCGCCTGGCCCCTCCGGTCGTCAGGATTGGCGATCCAGCAGACGTCAAAGGACAGGCATCCGCAGCCGATGCAATTGGTCAAGCCGTCTCGAAGCCGCTGGAGTTCTGCAGCTCGCTGATCTATTCGCTCGAGCCATTTGCCAGACAATTGCTGCCAATCATCTGGCGACGGGGTGTGGTCGTCAGGGAGCTTGGCGAGTTCCTCTCCTATCTCTTCAAGG
>RCMY010006087.1_pt1 | contig 10147 bp, 9 predicted proteins | sample 2041341 | NCBI WGS metagenome assembly RCMY01 (sample SAMN09708234, study PRJNA481090) | Marine sediment metagenome, whole genome shotgun sequencing project.
GAACCTCGATCAAGTCGGATCACTGGTCGGGCTCTGTTAATCAATTGGTCGTAGGTTCGACCCCTACCGCCGGAGCCAAATAACTACTTGATAGTTAAGCAAAATGGGCGATCCTTCGGGATCGCCTTTTTTGGTTTTTGCAACGATTTTGCAACATCTTGACCCTCTGATCACTCGTTTGTTGAAGTCGCGATAAATACAAATGTCCACCTAATGAGCCGTACCCATTAAAGACGCCTTCCTAACCCGCGCATGTTGCAGAGCAACTCGACTATTCTACTTCATAGCTCTGGCGCGACCAATCTCTCAGGCAATTCTTTGCAGCAGCTTGCCAAGCTCGACTACTCCGCAGTACCACTGAGGTAAGTTGATCTTTTTCGGAGTGTTACATTGAAGTATTTGGATAGTGGGACGCGCTTAAAAGAGCAGGCATTGGGTTATTGGATTGACCAAGAGCAGCCAGCATCAATGGCCCAACTTCGGTTCCAAACTGGATACTTTTCGATAAATGGCTTGAGCGCCTTTAAAGGAATTATTCAGGCCTTGGTCAATGGTGACCAACCAATTTCAACAGTCATTGGCTCAAACGAAAAAGATACGACAAAATCTGACGTTGAGCACTTGATCAGCCTTATCGGCTGCCCACGGAAAAGAGCGCAAGCGGCTGTTGTCAGCTACTCAAATGGTTTGTTTCATCCAAAAGTTGTACACTTAACCAGAACCGACGGCAGCCAATTCGCTTATGTTGGTTCCGCGAACCTTACTGCCACTGGCGTAGCAGCCGGAAACATTGAGGCGGGCCTCCTTCTAGATTCGAACGATGGTGACCCTATCACAGTGCTTAATGACATTGCGGCGAGAATTGATAGTTGGTTTGATGGCTCTCGACCAGAAGCATCTATCGTGACTTCGAACGCAGACGTTCAAAAACTTGCCGACGATGGCATCTTGGGACTAACCAAGCCGAAGAGAGTCTCTCAGGGTTCAAATGGTGCGACATCTACGCCGACTTCTAAACCTCCCCTTAAACATCTGATGGGCTTTCCAGCCATTGTCTCAAGTTCAACAAACTCGAGCGCTGCAAATGGAAATTCCACTTCAGCACCTACTAATCCCAGTCCTTCGGTTGCGCCCGCGTCTCTACCAGTGAGTACCGCAAACGAAATTCTAATTGCAGAAATTGGGAAGGGAGATCGATGGAAGCAGGCAAACTTTCCAATGGCCATGATGCAAAATTATTTTGGCGTAAACCCGGTGGCAAACGATTTAATTAGACTGCATGAAGTTGATATCAGCGGTACCGTTGGCGATGTAGTCGACACGAAAGTCGTTAATGTTCAAAGTCAAAATTACAGAATCGAACTATCAGCCGTATCTGGTATTCCCTACCCTGCGTCCGGTCGGCCGATAGGCGTATTTAGAAAGATTGCCTCCAAAGAATTTCGTTACAGGATATTCATGCCGAATGATCCTGACCATGCCACATTCGAAAAATTCCTCGCAGCCAACTATGCTGGCCCAAGCCGCCAATTGAAAAGAGTCATCATCAGCCCAACCCAATTACAAACAGTTTGGTCTAGCTGCCCTGTATAATCATCCCTATCGGCATATGAATAAGAACTCTGCGTCCCGCGAAACCTCTTTACTCAATTCTACTTTGTTTAACCTGCTATGTGTGAACTCGCCAACCGATTCAACTTTCACCTCCGAAAAGTGAATTTTTGCAATATCTCTGATTGTTTCGATTTGCATAACTCTCGGATGAGCATTTTTTTCCGAGGCATATGGTGAGTAAGAAAGAATTAGCGGCACCTTACGTTTCGCCACCTTCGAGAACATTCGCTCAAAAGCATGTGGGGCTTGGGATCGAATACAAAACGGCGATTGATGGCGATCCAAGCGATAAACACCTCGACTCGGGCCCGTTACACCGTGAGCCGTATTTGTCGAAATTTTGGGATCATCCCGAAGCGCAAGCGTCTCAAGAACATGATAGAATCGACTGTAGTGGTCTCGCGTATAGGGTGGGTCAGCGTATACAACTGACTCTTCGAATTCAGGCGATGACAAAAAATCTGAATAGTCAGACCTAACTGCCCTATTAGTAAAATTCGATATCTTGAGTGTCGTGAATTTTTCCAAATTCAGCAGGTATGTCTCAAGCGTGTTTTTATAGCGATCTCGCGCTGTTTGACTAAAAAGAGTCTGTTTAACTTGACCGCTTTTATCTCGAGGCCTGATCGGTTGAGCGAATTGTTTTCCAACCGTATTCACAATTTCGCTTGCAGTAGCCAAAGCTGCCGCAACCATGACGGTTTTATTTTCTGGCGTTCCCTGACTTGCTGCTTCAAGGATAACATCAAGCTCGGCAGCCTGCCGATAAGAAAAATATATGCCTCCGAAATGACGTAGGGCCATTGTGGATCGTGGATCGCCATTCGATGCGTCGTTTAAACGCGAGCGACATTCTTTTAGCGCGCGCCCTAACTCCGATCCAGAAGAACCCGGCGCAGAAGTAAGGATTGGCCCGGCTTCTATCAGCGAGGCAAGCCCCTCTGGATCACCTGCCTCAGCTCGTCGCTGCAAGGCTTCCTCTAGCTCGATCATGGGCATTGCCGATCTAAGGCTCCCTGAGGCCATCGATAGATCAAGGGCTGCCGTGAGTTGATCACGAACCGTCTGGGTGCAGATATTGACCGGATTCAGTAGGGCACCACAAATTAACTTTGAATATTCTTGTATGTCTACTGACGTGACAGGGCGCGACCTGGCTAGCCAGGCTGAGACTGTCCCTGACCCTGCAAACAAGTCGCAGACAGACGCACCTTTGGGGGACACACTATCGATTGCTTCCTCAACGGTCTGCAAGACACGCAATTTGCTACCTAAGTAGTGGATGGGACGCCAAGCAGCACCTGAGCCTGCGACCACACTCGTTCTCTCTACAATGCCATCATCTAGCAAGCTTTTCGATGTTGGCATTTCCATGTTGTTCGATTCTCATGTTTTGTTTAAGGTACCACTGTATGTGGTAGTTCATTTGAACCCAAGCGCGATATCAAGAAAATAAGAGAGCAGCAGAATGTTAGACCGGACGGATTCCGCCATCCCCACAGAGCTAATCATCAGCGACTGTTTGTCTGAACGCAAAAAACTATTGATTGGGACAAGCGGCCAAAAATCTGCGCTGATCAAGGGTCATAACGATCAAGTATTGGACGCTATCGGCGATGACCTCGAGCAAAAGGTTCGCTGTATCTATATTGATCCGCCCTACAACAATATGGAGAATTTTGAACACTACGATGACAGTGACAAGCATGAAGTATGGCTTGAAAAGCTCTCGAACCATGTCAGACGTTTAAAGCGATTGCTGACAACAGATGGCAGCTTGTGGGTATCCATCGATGATCGCCAAGTTCATTATTTGAAAGTCGAGCTGGATCGCATTTTTGGACGAAGCAATTTTGTTTCGACCATCGTCTGGGAACATCGCAAAACTAGAGAAAACCGAAAAGCGTTCTCCAATAATCACGAATATATACTCGTGTATGCGCAAAATGCCACCGCGTTCAAAAAGCAACGTAATCAGCTTCCATACAATGATGAAGTGAAGAGTAGATTTAAAAATCCAGACAATGATCCCCGTGGGCCATGGCAATCAATCTCTCTAAATGTTCAAGCCGGTCATGCAACGAAAAGCCAATTTCATGAGATTGTTGCACCCAACGGTCGAAAGCATACCCCACCTTCTGGTAGGTGCTGGATGTATACTGCTGAACGAGTTCAAGATTTGACGGCTAATGATAGGATTTGGTTTGGTAAAGAAGGCACAGGTGTTCCTAGGCTGAAGCGCTTCTTGGCTGAAATGAAAACTGGCCTCACACCTCAGACGCTTTGGCCTGCCAACGAAGTAGGCACTACCGATTCAGCAAAAAAAGAGATCAAACGGCTTTTTCCAGATGAGATAGCCTTCGATACGCCCAAACCAGTCGAATTAATTTCTAGAATTCTCAACATTGCAGCAGACCCCGGAGATATAGTACTGGATAGCTTCTTGGGATCAGGGACAACCGCCACCGCCGCTCTGCAAAACGGTATGCGCTTTATCGGAATTGAAAGAGGAGATCACATTGTTTCGCTTTGCCACCGTCGACTCAAGCCGCTGGCCGCAAAGTATGAAGCAACAGTGAATTTTTTTGTGCTCCCTGAGAAACAGACAACAGAAGAGAGCTAGTCAAAGCTAGGACTAAAGCTAGAGGACTACATAAGCGCGCATGAAATGCGCACCGTTGGCTTGCAGGCGCAATGACGCCCAAAATATCAAGACACCCAATAGCGCGTCGTTTTTCAGGGGTGTTTGCCTGCGTCTCGTGTGCTTCGTCGGGCAATGACGGGCGCGGCGTTGATCAGATCAACGAGAGACGCGGTTAAAACGGCGCTTTTCCATCATCATCTAAATCCGGCGCGGATGGGTTAGCCTGCGGCTCAAGGCCAAATTCAGCCAGCAGTTTCGGATGCACCCGAATGTCATGGGTCAGAGCGGACAGCACAACCTTCCTGTCTTTTTCTTTAGACTTATCGGTCCCGACCTTGGGTGCGTCGAAAAGCGTGTCGTAACCTCGCCCAGTCACGATCTTGGCGAGGTCTTTCTTGATTTTGTCAATCTTCTTCGCCCGCGCAATCTGCCGTGCGCGTTCGTCCGAGTTTTCATCACGCAGGCCTTTTTGTTTTACGAACTGCGGTGCACGCGGTAAGTCGCGACCTCTGTTGGAATCCTGTGACATGGCTCAACCATAGCACGAGAATTTCAGAGGCCTAGTACATTCCAATCAGTTTGCTGACCCGAATGTTCTGCGTTGCCAAATACTGTGAGGCGAAGGCTGCGACGATCAAAGCGATGCCAGTGTCACCGTGACCAGATGCATTGCGCGATTGCGTGATGATCTGGTTTCCCGCTGCCGTCGTCTGCGTGGTGAACGAGGCAAGGTCTTCTTCGATCTCTTTCCGCATTGCGAGGTCATGCGCAAATTTCAGATCGCCAGCGGCGAACAACACGGCTAGGTTCTCGATCATGAGGGTCTTGGACGCGTTGACGTATCGGCCCGACCGTCGCCATTCCTGCCCACCTGTCATTTGCACTGCAGTGTGATCGACGGACTGCTCGTGCAGCATGTCAGACACCACGCGCCCAATAGATGTCCCGTCGATCACGAGTTGCGATTTACCGCCAAAGGGAGGCGCATTGCGCAGTCGAATGAGGTAATCAACAACGTCCACATAAGAGACACCCTTGAACTTGTCAGCGAAAACGACTGTTCTTTCCCTAGGGCCAAGGGCAATCTTTGTGCCGTCATAGACAGGTAGCTGCTGGTCTTTGACCACAACCGCAGACGAGAAATCGTTTGCCTGACCCAAATCCGCGCCAACCCAATACCTGAGAAATCCGGTCAGTCTCTCAATCGCAGGGTCATGACCCGTTTCATTGATCACCCGACCATCGGGCATGTAGTTGAGGTTTAGAACCGTGGACATATTGCGTTCTCCAAGCTGGTAGCATTCTCGATTGCGGACAGATCAAAATAAGACAGCCCGTCGGATAGAAATTCACAGAGGACTTCTTGCCGAAAGCGGGTTGCTGCCAACTGCGTCCTCAAGCGTTCAACGCGGGATGCAAGGCGTGGGATCGACGTTCCCGGCACTTTGATCCGATGCACGTTGTCTTTCGGTTCAAGGAATAGCGATGCGAACAGGTTATTCTTTCCGGCGGGAGTCGATGCGTAAAATGTCTGCCCGTTATCCTTCAGCATCGGCAAGATAGAAACGACCACGTCTTCACCGCCGTTCGCGCCGGGAAGATATGCGGGGTTAAATCCAACCCTGCTATGACTGTATAGCTCCGCCAGTAACGCCTATGCGCCACCAACACCATTGCACCCGACTGCGACGAAGTCAGCGACAACTCAAGATGCCCAGCCAACCACACCGACGCTCGCCGCTCCCTCAAGTGAGCAGAATATTCCTGAGGAGGACGAAAAAGCAATCCGCATCAAAATGAGACCACCCCTCCTCGAAAATATCGATACACGCGATCTCAGCGAGGAAACCCAAAAAGTTCTCGAAGAAAAACCCCGTGGAATCCTGCTCAGCGAGGCCGTCCAGTTGATGTGGGAATTGAAAACCAGTGGCTATCTGCCGCGAGTGGAGGAACGGTTTCCGGATACGCTCATCCCAATAATTTGCGCCTCAGTAAAACGGCTCTTTCGCATCTGTTTGCTCCTTCGAAAGGTTGAGCAAACTCTACATCAAAGTGAGGGAGATTTCGGGGGGCAGGTCACAGCCAGTCAGTGAATTGCCGTGTTGGGCCAGTCGCCCATTTGGAACTTCTTGATTGTCCCAAAAATTTCCAAAGGTCGCTTCTTGGGCATTGTGCAAAACCACTATAGGGACCTGAGATCCGGCCATGACCACCTGCTGGGCTATTTGAGCGCTGCGCAGGCGATCATAGCCTATCAACCAGCATCATTCCGAAGGTGATATGGAACCGAACTGACCAACAACGCGACCTTGAAATGACAAGAAGACCGCAAAGTAGATTGGCATTACATCGCCTCGGGCAAGCCGATGCAGAATGGTTTAATCGAAAGCTTCAATGGTCGAATAAGAGATGAATGTTTAATGAGCACCTTTTCGACAGCATGCGCCACGCCCGCAATCTTATTGCGGCACGGCGCACCGACTTTAACTACCACCGCCCGAACAAAAGCCCCGCTGGCATGACGCCAGTGGAATATGCTAACTGTTCAAAGAAAGACCAAAACCTAAACAGAGCTAACCTAAATTAGAGGACTCAAAGCGGAGCAGGTCAGAGCTTCTCGAGATGGACAGTGAACGCGCGCGCTGACCACGCGCGGCCTACGCCGGATGCTTACGCATCGGTTGCCATTTGGCACCTCCATCAGCCTTATCGCAGTCGAAGAATGTAGGAAGAAAACCGTCAAACAGGATGATTAGTTAGACTTAAACCTATTGCTACGGGGTCTTTTGGGCCGGGACGCTTTTACTCGCCCAATCGTGCATCCGGAGCACTGATCGGAACAAGCTTATTTCGACGGCGGCAAAACTCTACTACGGGAGTTGCTCCAAAATGCGGATGATGCTGAGGCCAATTTCGTAAAAATCTCAGCATTGCCAGGCTGGCCGAATGCTGACCACCCATTATTAAGGGTTTCCGGGCTGCTGCTGGCGAACGATGGGCAATTCGACGAGGCGTCGCGTCGAGGCATGAACAAGTTCGGTGGCAGCATGAAAGCCACTGACAGAAGCGCTGTAGGGCGTTTTGGTCTTGGCCAGAAATCCGTGTTTCACATCTGCGACGCCTTTTTGGTTGTCTCAGAAGGTCATGACCAAGCTGTCGCGCCATTCGTCGTGAACCCGTTCCGAGCCATCGGAAATTGCGGCGACCAGTGTCATAATTGGGAGGCACTCCCTTCGAAGGCGGACTGTGACTGCCAGGTCAGATTCCGCCCGATCAGGAGATCGGCAGCGTCACCGCCGACGGCGCCTATGACACTCGTAGATGCCACGAGGCGATCGCCGATCGGGGCGCAGACGCCGTCATCCCGACCCGCAAAAACGCCACGCCTTGGGAGCCATCGACCGCGGGTGCAATTGCGCGCAACGAGCCGCTCCGCGCGTCGAAATACCTCTGTCGCGCCATCTGGCGAAACTGGAGCGGATACCACCGCCGAAGCCGCGTCGAGACGAAGATGCACTGCGTGAAACTGCTGGGGCAGCGCCTCATGGCCCGGGACTTCGACCGTCAGGTCGCGGAAGTCCAAGTCCGCATCGCCGTCATGAATGGCTACACCGCCCTTGGCATCCCCATCACAGATGGCCGTGGCATGAATCCGTCCGGGGAAAGAGGAAATCCGCTCAGCAACGCCTTTATGCAACAAAGTCCTTGAAACTATACAAAAGCGGAACGCTCCACTGAGCCGAGGACGCCGTATGGTCCGGTATGTCGACCTACATAGAATCATCTCACTATGCCTTGGCCCCAACTTTTTGGAAAAGAAAAAGGGTTCGATTATCTGGGTGTCGTCCCAGTATATTCAGTTGAAGTAAATATACAATTTAGTCGGAACTGACCCAGCATCAAAAAGAACATCAGATGTCCTTGATATTCACCTTTGATACTACTCTGGCATAGTAGCTTTCATGGCTGCAAGTTTGGAAAACTCGTCAAACCAAGCTGCCGGCTTGTTATAGTTTGTGCGCAACTCCAAACTGCTGCCAGTTTCGCAGATAAAAAGATAACCGAAACGCCCAGGCATTGAACTTCAGTAGATACTTCCCCAGGTTAACCCTGCACAATCGGGGGCTTGGTCTCAGGCGGGATTGGACAAGAGTAAGGGTGGTCTGCTAAATGCTCGGCATGGGCCTTCTTTGCAGCCTCCCTCAGTTTGCCGTCGCAAATTGCTGCCCTTGCGGTAGCGGCCATTAACTTGGCTGCATGCAGCATGCCTTTATGGGCTGCCGGAACCTTTCCCTGTGCCGTTTGCTGCCAGCTGTGCAGCGCGGTTCCCACCGCACAGGTCGCCACGCGGGCCTGAACGGTCGGCACCGCCCAGCTGATATCACCAACATCCGTAGACCCCATTCCACCCATAAAGGGCCGATCCAGCGGGGCGATGAAATCACACAGCGGCAGGTCATAATCGGGCTTCATCGCCAGCCGCTCGAAGGTGTCCGCAATGTCTTCGCGGCCCAGCGTTTTGCGGATGTCGCAGGCAAAGGCGATATCCCCAGCATCGAAGACAACCGGACCCAGCGCATCGAACTCGGCCTGCATCGCCATCGACAGCGGCGGATTACAGGTCAGGTTGGAGACCGCCGAAAACACCTTTGCCGACACGGTGGTGCCGGACATCAGCGCCGCGCCCTGCGCCACATCGCGCACCCGCTGCACCAGTGCTTCCAGCCCGCCCAGACTCGGGCTGCGGATCAGATGGCGGACGGTGGCCTTGGCCTGCACCACATTAGGCGCCTCGCCGCCGGCGTCCAGATAGGCGTAGTGGATGCGCGCGGCATCGGGCATATGCTCGCGCATGTAATTTACGCCAATGTTCATCAACTCGACCGAATCCAGCGCAGAGCGGCCCAGATCAGGGGCGGCAGCGGCATGGGCGGCCTTGCCGGTAAAGGTAAAGTCGATCCGCGTATTGGCGAGCGAGCGCATGTCATCCACCGCATTGAAACTGGCAGGATGCCATGTAATCGCTATATCGACATCATCAAACAGGCCGTCGCGCACCATGTAGGTCTTGGCGGCACCTCCCTCCTCAGCCGGACAGCCGTAATAGCGGATGCGGCCCTTGATGCCTTCCGCCTCCAACCAGTCCTTGACCGCTGTCGCCGCTGACAATGCCGCCGACCCCAGCAGGTTGTGACCACAGCCATGGCCATATTCGGCAGTGCCGATCTGGCGTGGCTCGGCGATGCCCGGTTCCTGACTAAGACCCGGCAAGGCGTCATATTCGCCCAGAATGGCAATGACAGGACCGCCCTCGCCCGCTTCGCCCATCACGGCGGTGGGGATTCCGGCGATGTTCTCGTGCACGCGAAACCCCTGTTCGCGCAGCATTTCGGTATGGGCGGCGCAAGAAAGGGTTTCTGTATAGGCCACCTCAGGGGTGTCGAACACGCGGTCCGCCAGACCGATGAACGCTGCGCGCTTTTCTTCGACGAACGACCAGATCGGATTTTCATTCTGCATTTCAGGCTCCTTGGAGGTCTTGTGTGGGATAATGGGGCGGCCCGCTACGTCCGGCTGGTGTCGTCATTGAGATGGCAGGCGGACAAACGGCCGGGGGCCACTTCGCGCAGGGTCGGCACCTCGACGCGGCAGCGCTCGTGCGCGTGCGGGCAGCGGGGATGGAAATGGCAGCCGGGCGGCGGGCGCAACGGGGATGGGATCTCACCTTTGATGGCGGAATAGATCTTCTTGCCGACCTCGAATGTCGGAATTTCCGCGACCAGTGCTGCCGTATAGGGGTGGTTGGGACGCGCCAGCAAATCCTCAGCCTCGCCCAACTCGACCAGCCGTCCCAGATACATCACCGCAATCCGGTCGGAGATATGTTCG
>RCMY010006088.1_pt1 | contig 10145 bp, 6 predicted proteins | sample 2041341 | NCBI WGS metagenome assembly RCMY01 (sample SAMN09708234, study PRJNA481090) | Marine sediment metagenome, whole genome shotgun sequencing project.
AGCCGGTCGGCCTGCCGCACCGCAGCTCGCCACGGACGTCGTGACCGCAGCCATCGACTTCGCGACGGAGGAGTACGGCGACCCGTGGGACTTCCGGCAGGCCGCTGACGTGCTGCTCGACCCTGGGCCCGTCCTGCCCGAGACCGCCACGGCGATCCGCGTCGGCGACGCCCTCGAGGTGCGTTCCGACCAGTCGCCGATCATCCCTCTGCTGTGGGGCGGCTTCGGCGGGGCGATCCCGTGGGGTCGCAACGGACAGCTCCGTCCGATCGATGCAGCCCGTCACGGCGTCTTCGTGATCGACGTCACGACGACGATCCAACGCGCGGGCGGCGTGCTCTGGCACCGCTGCGCCACGGACCGCAATCCCTGCGAGGACATCGCCGGGTTCACCATGCACCCGGGCCGGCACACCTACGTCGTCGACGTCGCATCCAGCTCGGGGTGGCGAGATCAGGTCGAGGCGGTCTGGCTGACGTGGGAGTCCTCCTCGCGCAGCGCCCCGGTGACGGTCCACGAGGCCAGGTTCGTCAACGACGACGCCACCATCGACGTCTCGTGGGGTCCGACCGTCAACGGAGCCCTCGCCCGGCTCGAGGTGCGTGCCGGGGACGGCTGGCGTGAGCTCGCCACCACGTCGACCGCCACGACCACCGCGGTGCCCACGGCGGGTCTGCTGCCCGGCACCCATCAGCTGCGCGTCTCGGAGGGCGACGCACGCTCGCCGTCGACGACGCTGACCGTCGTCGACCGCCCGCACCCGAAGATCCTCTCCCCCGACATCGAGGGCGGAGAGGACTACGCGACCGCGGTCCGGGGTGACGCGTGGGACTTCGACGAGCCCACCGACGCGCGGCTGCTCACCAACGTCACCGACGTCTCCTTCGACGGCGAGCTGCACGCCACCACGGACGGATCACGCCGCTTCGACTCCTACCTGCATCTGCCGATGGGGCCCGTCCCCGTCGACACCTCGCGCTACCACCGGCTCACGGTCTCCTATCGCTACGACGGGGACTTCTCGCTGTCGTTCGACTGTGGCGGCGGCATGCACAGCCGGTTCCTGTGGTGGCGCGACGACGGTCGCCACGTGAGCCGGGAGATCGTCACCTACACCGGGCCCCAGCGGTTCACGATCGACCTCACGACTGACCCCCCGGGCTTCGTCAACGACCCGGACGACTACCCCTCGGCCACCGGCTGGGAGGGTTCGCCGGCCACGGACCTGCGCTTCGACCCGACCGAGGACCCGTGCACGCGACGCTGGCACCTGGACGGGATCTGGCTCCGCGCCGACCACGAGGCGCAAGGCGCCTTCCCGCTCACCTGGCGCGACGACAACCACTCGTCAGGCACGACCGTCTCGTGGTTCCGCGACACCGATGCGGCCGGCTTCGACGGGATCCCGATCGTGACCGACCTCGTGCAGACGGCCGGCGAGAACACCCATCTGTGGGACACGACCGGGGTCCCGACGGGCCTGTGGCACGTGTACATGTCCGTTGACGACGGCCTCGGCACGACCCGCAGGTATGCCCCGGCCCCGGTCCTCGTCGACGGTCGCCCTCGGATCGCTGGCCCGTCACGAGAAGCGACCGCGGTCGCGCTCGCGGATCTCAGTCATCCCAACGGTGCCGACACGGTGATCGTCGCGCGATCACACGACTTCCCCGACGCGCTCTCCGCGGCACCGCTCGCTCGGGCCCTCGAGGCGCCGGTTCTCCTCACGCGACGGGACCGGCTCCACGCGGACGTGGCCGCCGCGCTGGCCGACCTCGCTCCCACGCGCGTCGTCGTCCTCGGAGGACCAGCGGCGATGTCCGAGGACGTGGTCGACGCGATCCGGTCAGCCGTGCCGGGTGTCGTCGTGGACCGGATCCAGGGAGCAGGCCGGCACGAGACCGCGGTCGCCGTCGGGGACGAGCTCCTCGCAGCGGCGAGCCGGAGCAGCGTCAGCACGGCCGTCGTCGCGCTCGCCCGCAACTTCCCTGACGCGCTCGCCGCCGGACAGCTCGCCGCCGTCCTCGACGTCCCCCTCCTGCTGGTCGAACGCGACACCGTCCCGGCATCGACGCTCGCCGGACTCCAGGCGTTCGGTGTCGACGAGGTCATCATCGTCGGCGGGGAGGCAGCCATCGGCCGGACCGTCGACGAGCAGCTCGTCGACGAGGGCTTCTCCACACAACGCATCCACGGAGCTGACCGGTACGCCACCGCCGCAGCTGTCGCGGACGCCGTCCTCGACCTCGGCACCTTCGAGAGCACCGTCATGGTCGCGTCCGGGTCGGGATTCCCCGACGCGCTGGCCGCATCACCGGCAGCCGTCGCGCTCGACGGCTTCCTGGTCCTCACCCACCCGCGTCGCCTCCCGGACGCCACCGCCGCGATGCTCGACCGCACCGGCGGGCGGATCGTCATCGTCGGCGGACGAGCTGCGGTGACCGACGCGACCGTCGACGCGATTCTCGCCCGCGCAGCGCGCTGACCGTCACGGCGGGACTCCAGCGCCTAGCCTTCGCGGAAGCCGTCACCACGCCCTCCGAGGTCACGTCATGTTCGATCGCCTGCTTCCCGGAGTCTCGATCCCGCTCGCCGCGATCGTGCTGATCATGGCCGGGATCCGGATCTGGGCGGTCTCTGCGGACCAGCCAGCTGAGGTTGGTGTGGGCGACCTCGCCCCGTGCGCGTCGGTCACGAGCTGCGTCTCGAGCCTCAGCGCGGACGAGGAGAACCGCGTCCCACCGTTCAACTGCGCGGGCTCGCCCGCCAACGTCGCAGCCCGGATGATCGCAGGCCTGTCCGCCCTGCCGCGCACCGGCATCGTGACCGCGACCGAGACGTACGTCCACGCCGAGTCGAAGTCGCTCGTGTTCGGCTTCATCGACGACATCGAGCTCCGGACCGACCCCGAGGCAGGCGTCATCCACGTCCGGTCGGCGTCGCGCCTCGGCTCCGGCGACCTCGGCAAGAACGCGGAGCGGGTGGCCGATCTCCGGGAAGCGCTCGGCTGCGCGGACAGCTGACGAGCCACACGATCCCGTCACCGCGGTAACGATCCGGCCAGACGCGGACATGATGTCCACGAGGCGTCGATCATGATGCCCGGATCTGGAACGCCTGTGGATCTCACCTCGGAGCAGCGGCTCCGCACGTTGCATCACGACCACTCGGCGCGGATCTTCGCCTACGCGGCACGTCGCACCCAGAACGTGGCTGACGCTGCTGACGTCGTCGCCGAAACGTTCGTCGTGGCATGGCGTCGCATCGATGACGTGCCGGCCGGCGACGAAGCCGCCCCTTGGCTGTTCGGCGTGGCGCGCAACGTCCTGCGCAACCAGCACCGCGGCGAACGTCGCCGCCGTGCCCTCGATCGACGACTCGGATCCGAGCTGTCGCGTGCGGTCCCGGAAGGCGGCCCCGACGACGCCGTCGATGACGTGACGGCCGCCCTGGCCCGGCTCGACGACGACGATCGCGAGCTCCTCACGCTGCTCGCGTGGGACGGCCTCGAGCGCGCGGAGCTCGCCAACGCCTTCGGGGTGAGCCGCGCGACGCTGCGGGTGCGCCTGCACCGTGCCCGCAGGCGCCTCACCGCCGAGCTGTCGGCTTCAGCGGCGGACCTCACCGGTAACGGCCCGGCCGGCGTCGGACATGTACGAGCAACGGCGCCGACCGGACGCCACCAGGAGCACCACGATGACTGACCGACGCGACCCGGATCTGCGCGCGCTGGCCGCCGCCGACCCGATCGACGGCGACGCCGTCATGGCTGCCTGGGACCGCAGCGCCGTTGCGGCGCAGCAGCTCGAGGAGATCATCGCCATGCCCACGCTCACCCGCCCGATCCCCACCCAGCCCACGACCGCCGCCCCACGACGGCTCTCGGAGGTCACCCGACCGCGCCACCGACGGACCTGGGTCCGGACGGGCGGCCTCGTCGGTGCCACCGCCGCCCTCGGCGCCGCGTTGGCGATCCTTCCCGGCACCGCGACGACCGGCAGCCGTGCCTTCGCGGTCCGGCCGCTCGAGGGCGGTGTCGTCGTCATCGACGTGTTCTCGGACTTCCGCGACGGCGATGCGCTCGCCGCGGACCTCCGCCAGTACGGCATCGACGTCCGCATTGCGACGCAGCCCGTCTCTCCGTCGCTCGTCGGCACCGTCGTCAGCCAGTCGACCGGTTCCGGGGACGCAGGCACGCACCCGGGCGTCAGCTACGACGTCGGCGACAGCGCTCCCGGCGTGTTCACCCTCAGCATCGACCCCGCGGTGTTCCGTGGGCCGCTCCGGCTCGACGTCGGGGTCGCCGCTGCCCCCGGCGAGGCCTACGTCACCCGCAATGAGGTGTTCGACGACGGTGAGGTGCTCGGCGGGTTGCCCTGCCTGATCGGCGAGACGTTCAGCCCCGACGAGCTGGCCCCGTACGTCGAGCGGCTCGGGCTCACCACGCTCTGGGATGTCGTCACCGACGTCGCCCCGGACCCCACGGGCGCGACGTGGACGTCCGTCGCCATGGCGACCCCGCCGGTCGGACAGGTCACCTCGGCCTACGCCACCGACGACCGCACCGTGCAGGTCACCGTGCTCCCGTCGACGCTGTCCGAGCACGCGGCGCTCTTCGCGGGCTGGATCTCCACGGACGGCTGCACGGCCGAGGCTGCGGCGCGCTGGCAGTGACGGAGCACGGCTGACACACGAAGCGGGCCTCACCAGATGGTGGGGCCCGCTTCGACTTCGGTGAGGCTCAGCCGGTCAGGAGGACGCCTCGTCGGTCTTGGTCTTCTTCGCCGAGCGACGACGGGTCGCGGCGTCGAGGTGCACCTTGCGGAGGCGGACGGTTCCCGGCGTGATCTCGGCGCACTCGTCCTCACGGATGAACTCGAGCGCCTGCTCCAGCGAGATCTGGCGCGGCGGCGCGAGGCGGACGGTGTCGTCCGAGGACGACGCGCGCATGTTCGTCAGCTTCTTCGGCTTGGCGGGGTTGACGTCCATGTCCTCGGAGCGAGCGTTCTCGCCGATGATCATGCCCTCGTAGACCTCGACGCCAGGTCCGAGGAAGAGCTGTCCACGGTCCTGCAGCGTCGTCAGCGCGAACTGCGTCGTCTGACCGCTGCGGTCCGCGACGAGCGAGCCGTTCGGACGGGTCCGGAGCTCACCCTGCCACACCTCGTAGCCGTCGAAGACGTGGTGGATGATCCCGGTGCCGCGGGTCTCGGTCAGGAACTCGGTGCGGAAGCCGATCAGGCCACGCGCTGGGACGCGGAACTCCATGCGGACCCAGCCGGTGCCGTGGTTGACCATCTGCTGCATCTGGCCCTTGCGCAGGCCCAGCAGCTGGGTGACGACGCCGACGTAGTCGTCGGGGACGTCGATGGAGAGACGCTCGAAGGGCTCGTGGAGCTTGCCGTCGATCTCCTTGGTGACGACGCGCGGCTTGCCGACGGTCAGCTCGAAGCCTTCGCGACGCATGGTCTCGACGAGGATGGCGAGCTGCAGCTCACCGCGACCCTGGACCTCCCAGGTGTCGGGGCGCTCGGTCGGCAGGACGCGCAGCGACACGTTGCCGACGAGCTCGGCCTGGAGCCGCGCCTCGACCTGTCGAGCGGTGAGGAGCTTGCCCTCCTTGCCGGCGAGCGGGGACGAGTTGATCCCGATGGTCATGCCGAGCGACGGCTCGTCGACGGTGATGACCGGCAGGGCGATCGGCTTCTCGGGGTCCGCGAGGGTCTCGCCGATCGTGACCTCCGGGATGCCGGAGATCGCGACGAGATCGCCGGGGCCAGCCTCGTCCACCGCGACGCGGTCGAGGTTCTTCGTGATCAGCAGCTCGCCGATCTTGGCCTGCACGATCGTCCCGTCGGACTTGCACCAGGCGACGTTCTGACCCTTCTTCATCGTGCCGTTCTGGATGCGGCAGAGCGCGAGGCGGCCGAGGTACGGCGAGGAGTCGAGGTTGGTGACGAGCGCCTGGAGGGGGTGGCCCTCCTCGTAGGACGGCGCGGGGACGTGCGTCTGGATCACATCGAACAGGGGGTCGAGGTTCTCACCCTCCACGTCGAGGTCCATCGTCGCCGTGCCAGCCTTGGCGTTGGTGTAGACGATCGGGATGTCGATCTGGGCGTCGGTCGCGTCGAGGTCGATGAAGAGGTCGAAGACCTCGTCGACGACCTCGGCGATGCGTGCGTCCGGACGGTCGATCTTGTTGACCACGAGGATGACGGGGAGTCCCTGGGCGAGGGACTTGCGCAGCACGAAGCGCGTCTGGGGCAGCGGACCCTCGGAGGAGTCGACGAGGAGCAGCACACCGTCGACCATGGAGAGCGCGCGCTCGACCTCACCACCGAAGTCGGCGTGCCCGGGGGTGTCGACGACGTTGATCACCTGACCCTCACGAAGGACCGCGGTGTTCTTCGCGAGGATCGTGATCCCCTTCTCACGCTCGAGGTCACCGGAGTCCATCACCCGGTCGTTGACGTCCTGGTTGGCGCGGAACGCGCCGGACTGCCACAACATGGCGTCGACCAGGGTGGTCTTGCCATGGTCGACGTGGGCGATCACGCCGATGTTGCGCAGGTCGTCTCGGGTTGCCACTGACACTTCTTCGTTCGGGGGAGGCTCCGGACGGTAGCCGCCCGCCTGCTGCACACTGACCATCGCATCCCCTTCGACAGGCCAGGACCAGACTTCGTGACCGCCCCCATCGCAGCCGGCAGGACCGGCGGACTCCAGTTCCAGCTCCTCGGCGTTCCGGTGACCATCCACTGGACCTTCTTGCTGATCATCGGCCTGTTCGGGCTCGATCTGGGCGGTCCCGCCCGGATCGTGGTCTGGATCGCCATCGCCACCGCGGCCGTGATGCTGCACGAGTTCGGTCACGCGATCGTCGGGCGGCGCGCCGGGTTGACACCTCGTATCGACCTCGCCGGGATGGGCGGGTTGACCTCGTGGGACCGCCACGACCATGCGGACCGCGCACGGGGCCGGGGATGGAGCATCGCGATCTCGCTCGCCGGCCCCGGCTTCGGGTTCGTCGGCGGCTTCCTCGTCCTGCTCATGACCGACACCACATGCTGCTGGGTGAGCACCTCCGGGACCCTCTTCGAGTTCGCGCTCAGCGTGTGGGTCTTCGCGTGCTTCGCATGGGGCGTGCTCAACCTGATGCCGATCATGCCGCTGGACGGTGGGCAGGCCCTGCGTGAGCTGCTGCCCGGCAGCCCGGTCGAGCGCTACCAGCGCGCGGCGATCATCGGCGTCGCGGTCGCGGGTCTCGGGGCCGCGTGGGCGTTGGTCAACAACCAGACCTACCTCGCGCTTCTCTCCGGCTACTTCGCCTACACGAACTTCACGATCTTCCAGCAGACCCGCAGGCAGCCAGCCGCCGTTGCCGGGAGCACCGTCGCCCCTGCGGACGGACCCGTGGCCCCCGTCTCCGGCGCCTCGGCGACCCTCGGCACGCTGGCGCGAGAGGGCCGTCACGAGGAAGCGTGGCTGTTCGTCATCGACCCGCGTCGGACCGACCCGCTTCCTCCCGAGCACATCGCCTGGGCTGCCCATCAGGCCATCACCCATGTCCCCGCGCGACGGTCCGTCTCCCCCGGCGTCCTCCGGACCTGGCAGGGGCGCTGGGACGACGACGGGGACGGTGCGTCGGTGCTCGCCCTGCTGCTGGCCTTCTCGAACCGTCACGCGGACGCGCTCGCGCTGGCTGAGCAGGTCCAGCTCTCACCCGAGATCCTCGAGGCGACGCAGGTCGCGATCCACGCCGACGGTGATCACGAGCTCGCGGCGAGGTTCGGCGTCAAGGCGCTGCAGGCGCTCGGCGGTCGCGCGCCCACCCCGGCTTCGGTCCGGGTGGCACCGGTCCTCTCGTACAACACCGCATGCTCGTTGGCGCGCGTCGGCCGCGACGCGGACGCGCTCGAAGCACTCACCCACGCACGTCGGCTCGGGTTCTCGGACCTCCAGAGCCTGCGAGAGGACCCGGACCTCGCCACGCTGCGAACGCATCCGGGCTGGACCAGCGCCAGCGGCCTCTGATCACGGTCGCGCGGATAGGTTCGCCGCATCGATCCTCCCCCGCATCGAGACACCGTGACGACGATCGCCCTTCCCGACTACGACCTGCGCACGCACACGCTCGACAACGGGCTTCGCGTCGTCATCAACCAGGACACGACGACGCCGATCGTTGCGGTGAACCTCTGGTACGACGTCGGATGTCGCGACGAGCAGGAGGGCCAGACCGGGTTCGCGCACCTGTTCGAGCACCTCATGTTCGAGGGCTCGACCAACGTGAAGGCCGGTGAGCACTTCTCGCTCCTCCAGAGCACCGGAGCGACGCTCAACGCCACGACGTCGTTCGATCGGACGAACTACTACGAGACGGTTCCCAGCCACCAGCTCGACCTCGCCCTCTGGCTCGAGGCCGACCGGATGGCGGAGCTCGCGCTGACCCAGGAGGTCCTCGACAACCAGCGCGACGTCGTCAAGGAAGAGAAGCGTCAGCGCTACGACAACCCACCTGCCGGGACGCGATGGCTGATCCGTCAGCGCCTCATGTTCCCGAAGGGCCACCACTACCACCACACGGCGATCGGCTCGATGGCGGATCTCGATGCGGCGTCGCTGAGCGACGCCCTCGAGTTCCACGCCCGCTGGTACGGGCCGGACAACGCCGTCATCTCGATCGTCGGCGACGTCGACCCCGCTGACGCGCTCGCCCGCGTGGAGCACTTCTTCGGCGGCATCGCCTCGGTGGGCGAGCCACCCCGACCCGAACGCACGACGATCCCGATGCAGATGGAGGCGCCGGCCCGTCGCGAAGTCCACGACCGCGTCTCGGCACCCAGGGTCCTGCTCGGCTGGCGCGTCCCGCCAGCCGGCACGACGGACATGGACGCGCTCGGGATGGCCACCACCATCCTCGGGTACGGGCGCGGTTCCTTGCTCTACCGCGACCTGGTCGTCGACCGACAGCTCGCCCAGCCCTCCATGAGCTACATCGGCGTGTCGCCCCTGGTCGTGGAGATCGCGACCGTGACCGCGGAGCTCCAGGTCCGAGACGGGATCGACCCCGTGGACGTCGAGGCGCAGGTCATGTCCACGATCCACCGGCTCGCGACGGACGGGCCGAGCGCCGAGGATCTCGCCCGAGCCCGAGCGCTCACCGCCGCGTACGAGCTCGCGCAGCTCTCGGACGTGACCACGCGTGCTGACATGTTCTCGCGCGCCGCCACCCAGCTCGGTGACGCACATGCCGCGCTGGAAGAACTGCCCCGGGCGCTGGCCGTGACCGCCGAGGAGGTCCGCGAGGCGACCGCGCGCTGGCTCGACACCCCGAACCGGCTCACGCTGACGTTCCTGCCCGGCGAGCCGGAAGCGGTCCGGCTCGCGGACGAGCTCGCAGGCGACGCCCCGACGACCTCCGAGGTGACGGCATGACCGACCCGTCCGCACGTCGCTCGGGGCTCGTCACCGAACGCCCCGTCGCCGGCCCGCTTCGTCCGTTCAGCTTCCCAGACTTCTCGAGGTCCGCCGCACACGGCGGCAACCTGGTCGTGTGCGACCTCCCCGGCCGACCGATGGTCCGCGTCGACCTCCTCGTCGAGGCGGGCCCGGCCGACGAGGACGAGGGCCGTGAGGGCACGGCCGGTGCGCTGCTCAGCGCGATGGCGCGCGGGGCGCAGGGACGGACCGCCTCGGAGTTCGCGTTCGCGACCGAGCTCCTCGGCGGCGTCTGGTCGTCCGGGGTGGAGTGGGAGGCGTTGCGCCTCAGCCTCTCCGTTCCGACCGCGTTCGTCCCGCAGGCCGCTGAGCTCCTTGCGGGCGTCGCCCGCGAGCCCACGCTTGACGACGGCGACATCGCGAAGGTCCTCGCGGAGCGTCGCGACGCACGCAAGCAGGACGCGACGTCGCCCGACGCCCGCGCCGAGCGGGCTGCCCGCGAGGATCTGCACACGTCCGGTCGATTCCGGACGACCGCGGCCGGGACGATCGAGTCCGTCGAAGCGACCACGCCGGCCGACGTCCGAGCCTTCCACGCAGCGCGCTTCACGCCGGGAGCATCAACGCTGTACCTGGCCGGTGACCTGACCGGCGTCGACGTCGATGCGGTCGCTGCCAGCGTGTTCGGCGGCTGGGATGGGGAG
>RCMY010006089.1_pt1 | contig 10145 bp, 11 predicted proteins | sample 2041341 | NCBI WGS metagenome assembly RCMY01 (sample SAMN09708234, study PRJNA481090) | Marine sediment metagenome, whole genome shotgun sequencing project.
CCACCTCCCTTCGAGGGTTCACCGGTGGCTCCAACGGCATCAACGGCTTCACCACCGATTTCCAGAATGCCCGACCTGCCTTCCTGGACGGCGGCATCCTCGGCTATTCGGCCCGTCAATCATGGGTGCTGTTCCTGGGCTGGATCGTCGTACTCCTCAGCGTTGGCCTGACCTACCTGCTTATCCACTCCCCCTGGGGCCGTGTGGTCAAGGCAGTGCGCGAAGATGAAGACGCCGCCCGAGCCCTGGGAAAGAACGCCTACAGCGTCAAGATGCAGAGCCTCATCCTCGGTGGCCTGTTCGGTGCGGTCGGGGGCATGTTCTTCGTCCTTGCCCAGGGATCGGTCCAGCCCACCCCCCAGGACCTCGGAACACCCAAGACATTCTTTATCTGGGTAGCCGTGATCCTTGGCGGAACCGCCAAGCTGTGGGGGCCGGTGATCGGCTCTATCCTCTTCTCGGGTCTTCTGGCCTTCACCGACACGTCACTGCGAGAAGCCGTGCGTGTTGACTACATCCCCGATTCGATCCTCGACGGGGTGCAGGTAGGCCAGATGCGATTCATCCTGTTGGGTCTCGGGCTCATGCTCCTCATGGTCTTCCGGCCCCAGGGAATCTTTGGTGACAAGAGAGAGTTGGCGCTGGACCGATGAGCAGTTCCCGATTTACCGAACTCAAAGCCGTCGACCCCGACGTTCTCCAGAACACTCCCCAGAAACCAGGCTCGGCCAAGCCCGACCCGATCCTCACCGCCACCGGCATCACCCGGCGCTTCGGTGGTCTGGCTGCGGTGGACGTGGAGCACCTAGAGGTGCAGCGGGGGCTCATCACGGCCCTGATCGGACCGAATGGTGCCGGTAAAACAACCTTCTTCAACCTGATCACCGGCTTCGATACCCCCAACGAGGGAAAGTGGACCTTCGAGGGGAAGCCGATGGGTTCACTGCCCTCCCACAAAGTGGCCCGGAAGGGCATGGTGCGTACGTTCCAGCTCACCAAGGCGCTCTCGAAGATCACCGTGATCGAGAACATGAAACTGGGCGCCCCCAACCAGACCGGCGAGAACTTCTTCCTCTCCATGCTCCACCCCCTGTGGCGGGATCAGGAGAAGGAAATCGAGGAGAAGGCTGACGCGCTCCTGGAGCGGTTCAAAATGAGCCACATGCGGGACGAGTTTGCAGGAACGCTTTCCGGCGGTCAGCGCAAGCTTCTCGAAATGGCTCGGGCCCTCATGACCGACCCCAAGCTCATCATGCTCGACGAGCCAATGGCCGGCGTAAACCCTGCCCTCACCCAGTCCCTGCTTGGCCATGTGAAGTCCCTGCGGGACGAAGGCCGCACGGTGATCTTCGTCGAGCACGACATGGATGTTGTCCGCGACGTAAGCGACTGGGTCGTGGTCATGGCCGAGGGATCCATCATCGCCGAAGGCCCCCATGCTGCCATCGGCGCCAACAAAGCGGTTATCGACGCCTATCTAGGGACCCACCACGACAGTGCCCTCGAATTTGACGACGAAACGACTGCCAAGATGGACACCGCAGCCCAAGCTCAGACCGACGCCAGTGGCGCACTCGATGCTGCCGCTCCCGAACCGACCGAGGATTCCGCATGACCTCCCGCCCCGACCTTCTGATCCACGTGGATAACGTCACCGGCGGTTACATCCCCGGCGTTGACATCCTCAACGGCTGCTCGCTGGAACTCGGACCCGGCGAGCTGGTAGGCATCATCGGCCCGAACGGCGCCGGAAAGTCCACCCTCTTAAAAAGCCTCTTCGGCCTTCTGACCATCCGGGAGGGAAAGGTCTGGTACAAGGGTGAGGACATCACCAACATGAAGGCCCACTCCCTGGTGGAGCGGGGCATCGGCTACGTCCCGCAGAACAACAATGTCTTCCCGTCACTCACGGTCAATGAGAACCTGGAGATGGGTTCCTACCTCCGTCCGGCCAGCTTCGCTGAGCGCTTCGAGGTAATCGCCGAAATGTTCCCCCGCCTAGCCGAACGTCGTGATCAGCGCGCCGGCGCCCTCTCGGGTGGAGAACGCCAGATGCTGGCCATGGGCCGGGCGCTCATGATGAATCCATCCGTGATCCTCCTCGATGAGCCCTCGGCGGGCCTGTCCCCCGCCCTTCAAGACCAGGTTTTCGTCAACACCAAGAACATCAATACCGCCGGTGTGAGCGTGGTCATGGTCGAGCAGAACGCCAGCCGTTGCCTGCAGATCTGCGACCGTGGCTACGTCCTAGACCAGGGCACCAACGCCTACACCGACACCGGCCGCAACCTCCTCACCGATCCCAAGGTCATCGAGCTCTACCTCGGCACTCTTACCAAGGCCCACTAACTCCTCAAGCCCTCCCGGCGTCGGCTCCGCACGTCTGCGAACCGGCTTGGTTACCGGTCCAGCGCTGCGTGCGGCAGTAAGGTTTCGCGGTGGTGAGACCGAGCAAGTTCGACGATCAGACCATCCTGAACGCTACGGCGCTCGAGGTCGCCTCGTCGGGCCTCGACGCTGCGACGGTGGCGAGCATTGCTCGACGACTCGACGCTCCCAGTGGATCGGTCTATCACCGCTTCCCCAGCCGGAAGCATCTCCTGGGGTCGCTGTGGGCGCGGACGGTGAAGAGTTTTTACTCCTCGATCGAGTCCGCCGTCGGCGATGCGACCGGCGAGGACCTGGCTCGCCGTATTGTCGATGGTGTGTTCAACTGGATCGGGAACGATCCGGTTGGTTCGACGCTGCTCCTGAAGTTCCGAACCGAAGATCTGATCAATAACGACTGGCCCACGGAGATCCGCCTGCAGATCGCTGAGCAGAACCAGCGCCTCGCCGATCTCAGCAATCGTGTGGCCGAGGTTCGCCACGTGAATCCGCTCGACGCCGTGCTGGCCATGGTGGATTTCCCGACCGCCGCGGCCCGGCGTTCCGCCGTCTTGCAGAACGAGGTCGTGGACGAGGCCATTCGCCAGCGCACCGCCACGTTGATCTCCCAGTTGCTCTAGGGATTCCGGCAAGCTCCAGCCACGCTTACGGGCGCCCTATGCTGCTGACGAGCCTGCGACGCCGTGGGTACGCGCCTCGTCATGCGTAGCTCACCCGTAACCCGACGCACGCTCCATCGCCCCGTTAGCTGCTTAATGAGTGACAGTTCTCATGTTCGGACATCCGCTGTCTGTACTCTATTGGGCTTGGATGACGAGAAATTGTTTCAGAGACCATCAGGTCACTGCGGTGGGTTTGGGAGTGGAGAAGTTGGAGTGGCAAGAATGAGGGCGTACGCCTTTGCAAACGGTGCTGATGATCCTTGCTATGACTCGTTCCGTGACCTTCGCACCCGCAAGGTTATTGACTACGGGTGGCGGACCGCTGGTGATCTCGTGGATGGCGCAGATTTCGACGCCTATGACCTCAATCCCTCCACGGTCTCGATCGTTCTGGGCAGTGGGGGGAAAGCAAAGGCGGGGGCGAGGTTCACCCTGATCCAGAGCAGTCCCCTCGAGTCAATCTCGTTCCGTATGTGGGACAGCAACGAGAGCCAGATGAGGATCGACGAGCGGTTCTCCGAAGAATTTCTTGCGGGGCGACTCGTCGATATGACCCGCCTCGTAGCCGATGAGAACACTTCGCCATCACTGCTCATGTTGGTAATCGGGGCGTGCGCAGCGCACTCAGAAGGCTACCAAGGCGCCTATTTCACGGCCAGCAAATTGCTCCGCCGCCTGATCTCCGTGATGGGCATTGAATATCAGTCGATACGGAACGGGTCCATCGGCGGCGTTGAGGCATCCCTGCTCGTCGTCTACCGAGACGCCTGGCAGAACGTTGCAACTCCAAAGGGCCAGATGCTAATTGACCAGGGCGGTCAGATGTTGACCGACACGACTTTGGTTCACTAGATTCCGATTGCAGTGCCCGACCTGCAAGGCAGAACGCAAACGGCCGGACCCTTGCGGATCCGGCCGGTGAACATGATCAGGTAAGGGGAGAGAACCTGGATCACATTGTTTTGCACTCCGCCCGTTCACCCGAGGGGCGATTGGCGTACCCCTCCATCGGAGCTACGCAGGCGTACTTGAGGCGTCGGACAGAGATAGTCCGATTGCTCGCCACGGCCTAGGTGAAGAAGGGGTCTTCGACTTCCGGACGCTTGGCCTTCGCCGGCGCCGATCGCCAACGACACGCTCGTGACGATCTGCTTACCGCCGACCTCCACAGCCAACCGGTCGATGATCAGCTCACTCATGCGGACTCCCCCGCCCCGGAAACGGCAACGGTCACGGTCACGATGCCGTCGACAATGGTGGCCTCAAAGACCGGCACAGGTTGGGTCGCCGGGAGGCTGTCAGGCGACCCATCGGCCACGTTGAAGGCTGATCCGAGCTTCCAACATTCGATGGTCCCTTCATCGGCGTCGACTTCACCTTCGGAGAGCGAGAAGTCAGCATGGCTACAGCGATCTCCCAGAACGAAGAGATCACCACCGATCCGAATGACAGAGAGACGATGACCGTCTCGATCGACACGGGTAGCAGAATCCACCTCGAGTTCACTGAAGGGCATCAATGAAAGGACGGCGAGGCTAGATGTTCCAGGGGTCATGTGATTCCCATTCTCTGGTCGAGTTTGGCCGATATCAGCGCCCGAGCCATCTCGGCCGCAGCCTTCACCGGCAGCCTCCGAAGTGCCTCCTCGAAGAAACCGGCGACGATGAGCCGATCGGCCACGGTGGGAGGGACACCGCGGGAGGTGAGGTAGAAGCGCTGGTCAGGATCGACGGGGCTGACAGTGGATGCGTGACTGCAAAGAACCTCGTTGTTCTCGATCTGGAGGTTGGGCACACTCCAGGCCCAAGAATCCTCACCTAGCTTGATGTTTCGATTGGTCTGGAAGGCATTGGAACCAGCCCCTTCGGGGTGGATATGGATCATCCCGGTGTAGACCGATCCAGATTGGTCATCGACGGTCCCCTTGAACAACAGGTCGCTCACCGTGTCGCCCGCTCGGTGGTGTTGGAACGTGCGATAGTCGAGAATCTGATCGCCGTCGCAGAAGTAGGCGCCGACGAGCTCGCCCCGTGCGCCACGCCCGACGAGGTCGACGTCGGTCCGTACCCGTGCATACTTTCCGCCGAAGGCCACCATTCCACTGGACAACACGGCAAATTCGTCGACGGAGCCGATCATCCGGCCAACCTGCCAACTATCGGACGCCAGGTCCTGTACCGAGCTGTGGTGCAGGGTGGCGCGATCCCCCACGATGAACTGGTTGATCGGAACGCTGAGGCCGCCAGCGTCAGAGGTGAGGTGTTCTACGACGGTGAGTTCGGCATTGTCCGCGACCTGGACGTGAAGCGAGCTAAATGACGCGGCTCCGGCAGTGAGGTGATTCCGGATAATGATGGGTTCAGTGACCGTCAGGCCCTCCGGCACCGAAATGACGAGACCGTCTGGAGAATAGGCCGTATGGAGATGATCGAAGAGGTTCGGTTCCTCGGCCAATTTCGGCACAGGGGTTGGAGCTGCCGTGACCGAGACGCCCTTGGCGGCCCAGCCATCGGATACCTCGATTCCAGTAATGAACCCATCGATTAGGCTGACCCGGACGGCCGCTTCGAGGGGTCCAAAGTGCATAGAGAAATTGTTTAGATCAGGAATTTCGCTGGCAGGAGCGGAGGTGACCGGAGTGAGCGAGGCCATGTCGAGGTCAGCGATCGGGCTGTATCGCCAACCCTCGGCAGATGTGTCGGGAGCGCCAATCGCGGCGGCCATCTCGGCCGCCTCCAACCTCTTTGGATCAGAGCTGATCTGGCTGGCCGCGGCGGCGGTAAAGGGAAACGTCACTTACCGAATACTAACGACGCTGGACTCCCTCTGGCCGATCCGCTCGGTGGGGCAACCCTCAATCGTGCGCCGCAATCGGAGCCTCAGGTGTGGTGGACCAGCCTGACCATGACCCTACGTAGAGGGGCAGTTCGCCCAGTCCGGCGTACTCGGCTATCAGAATATTGAAACAGGCGGTGACCCCGGAACCGCAATAGACAATTGGTCGGTCGGTGTGAGCGGATCCATCTACCCCGGCCTCGGCGAATCGGGCGGTGATCTGATCAACTGGCGTCAGCCGGCCGCCTTCAAGATGGTCAGTGAATGGAAGGTTCACGGCGCCCGGAATGTGTCCAGCCACACGATCTAGCGGTTCGACTTCGCCCCGGAAACGCTCCGGCGCACGGGAATCGATCACTATGCGCCCTGCGCCGATCGCGGCCTCCACTCCGGGACCGTCGACAATGCGTCCTGCGGGCCACGGCTGTACTGATCGGGCCACGGCGTCGGCATGCACGGGACCTGCGGCGAAAGGTCCCTCCCATTCGGCGCTGCCACCCTCCAGCACGGTGGCGGATCCACCAGTGACCCGGATCATCCACACTAGGCGAGAGGCGAGCGCTCCGGCGGCGTTGTCGTAGGCAACGACGTTGGTCACCTCGTCTATGCCGAGCCTTCCCAGCACTGCGGCGAAGTGCTCGGCCGTTGGTAGGGGGTGACGCCCATGCACGGCTTGTGCGGGAGCCGCCAGATCGGCATTTAGATCAACGAATCGGGCCCCGGGCAAGTGGCGAGCCGAGTATTCCGCGAACGCCTCACCACTATCGCTGTGCATTCGCACATCGCAGACGACAACAGTATCCATGTTGCTAGTCAGCCAGCTGGCGGATACAAACGGTGGAAGCGGCACCACCCAAAGCTACCCAGTTGCTGACGCAGTGTCAGATACCGCTCCAGTGGCGCTAGTTAGAGCAACTCGCGGAGCTGCTCGATCGTTTTTACGGGATCACCTACAGGCTGGACCGTGAGATGGGTAACGCCGGCTTCGGCAAACTTGGCAAGCTGTTCCTTCACGTAGCTAGGCGGACCCACCAGATTGGAGTTCTCGATGAAGTCGCCCGGGATCGCAAACGCTGCTTCGTCTTTTTTCCCGGACAGGTATAAGTCCTGAATCTCCCTGGCCTCGGATTCGTAGCCGTACCGCTGGAACACTGTGTTGTAGAAATTCTTTTCCCTGCTGCCCATACCCCCGACGTAGAGGGCCGTATGGGGGCGTGTCTTGTCGAGCACCTTTGTCTGCGCGTCACCGACCAGTTCCTCACCGATTCCGACCAGGCCGCCCGCAGAGATCTGTAGCTTGCCAAGCGCAGGATCCCGCTTCTCTAGACCGGCATCCAGATCATCTGCCCAGACACTGCGGTACTTCGTGGGATCGAACAAGGTGGGCAGCCAGCCGTCGGCATACCGAGCGGTGTTCTTGACGCTGAGCCCCATCAGGCTAGCCCAGAAGATGGGAATCTCGCTCCGCACGGGATGGTTGATCAGTTTCAGCGGGATGCCCTGGCCTGTCCCCTGCCCTTCCGGAAGTGGGATCTGTACAGCCGAACCGTCGTACTGCAACTTCTCTCGGCGCAGAGTCATTCGCGTGACATTGATATAGTCGCGAATGCGTGGCATAGGCTTCTCGTAGGGAACGCCGTGGAAGCCTTCGATCACCTGCGGTCCAGAGGCACCAAGGCCCAGCACAAAGCGTCCATCGGAGATGTAATCCAGCCCGGCGGCTGTCTGACCGATACAAGCGGCGGTGCGACTATAGACGTTGAGGATCCCAGCGCCGATCTCGATTTTGCTGGTTTTGCCCGCCAGGTAGCCCATTTGGCTTACCGAGTCGAAGCTGTACGCCTCCGCCACCCAAACCAGGTCCAGCCCGGCGCTCTCCAGGTCCTGAACCTGCTGCACTGAGGCCTTGAAATTGTCCGAGTAGGTGATGAACATCGAGAGCTTCATGGCGCCAAGGCTAATGGTGATGATCATTCGGTCCCGAATTAGTCCCCGCGCGAAGCGATGCCCGTTGAGTAGCCCCCGCCAACTGACGCAACTCAGGGGCGAAGCGATGCCCGTTGAGCAGTAAGAGTCTCACCGGTTAATGCAGCTAGCGCAGGCCGCGAGGCGGGTCTCCGTGGCCCCGGAACGGCCGCCGGAGGCGACAGTACGGGCTTCCTGGGTTCGCGCCGTCACCCCACCCCCTAACAAAGCAACGCCAGCCCCATCGCGCCCCAGGCCCGGCGAGGGGAACCGATTTTACAGCTGCGTGGCGAGGTCTTGGACGGCGGATCCGGCCCCGCCGATCACAGGCTCGCCGTGCCCGAAGTACACCGTGTCAAAAATAAGGCTGGCCATCTTCCTGATCGAATCATTGGCCTGTTCCATGTCGGGCGTGAACTGCGGGTTGGCACCACCCACTCCCCCGTCGACGCCATTCATTGCGTCACCCGCTACGAGGACGCCTGTTTGTTCGTCCCAGAGGCTGATGTGTCCAACTGTGTGACCGGGGGTCGCGATGACTTGGAGGCCGAAGATATCAGTTCCCTCCGTAACGGTGGTGAGGTCGGCTTGCACCCGGTCGGCGTCCGCCTCCCCGATGTAGCCAGTGGCGTTTGCGGCAGAGTCGAGAACCTCGGCGATGCTCCCGGCGTGGTCACCGTGGTAGTGGGTGAGGATGACATGGCCAACGTCAGCGTAGGTGAGCCCAAGATCGGTGATGGTCTGGCCGATCGCCTCGGCCGAGCCGGGATTGCCGGTGTCAACAATGGCAGCCTGACCGCCGCGAACCAGCACATAAGCCGAAACGTTCCCGAGCACACTGCGGGACCACGTTCCCTCTGTCCCCCCCGTCGAATCGCTGGGTGTATCGCCCGCTGTGCTGCCCGTGGTGGCACCGGGGTCGACGTCGCCAGGTACAGTGGTCGTGCCGTCGCTACCGGCGACAGGATCTGATCCGCCACACGCCGTAGCGACCGGTCCAAGAAGTGCGAGAGCAGTGACGCCTCGCCCAAAGTCGCCAAGGAAGGCCCGCCTATGTAATCGACGGGCCGGTCGCCTTGCACGTCCCACCGGGAGGTGGAGATGGGGACGGGCGTCGGTTTCGAAGTGGCTGCCACACATGCGAGCAACGCTAATCGGCCGACCGGCTTCACTGGTTGCAGGCTCCGCACTTTCGAATATCACGCAGCCAATTAATCGACCGCTTAACGCCGCCGCGCAGAGTGGCGTGCTCAGGCCAAAGTGACTGCGGTCTGGAGGGCGACGCTGATCATATGGTCCAGCGTTTCCTGGCGCTCCTGGACCGTCATCGCTTCGCCGGTTATGAGTTGGTCGCTGACGGTCACCAGGGCCAGCGCGGCCTTCTTGCGCTCGATCGCCACGCCGTAGAGGGCGGCCGCCTCCATTTCGACTGCCAGGAATCCTGCGCGAGCGAGCTTCTCGTTCTCGTCATTATTGGGGTGGTAGAAGAAGTCGCTTGTGAAGATCCGCCCCACCACTGCCGGGATCGATGCGGCCTCCGCCGCCTCGACTGCAGTTCGTAGCAGGCTGAAATCGGCAGTGGCAGCAAAGTCGTGGCCGTTAGCCCGCACCCGATTCACGTTCGAATCGGTTCCGGCGCCGCTGGCGATTATAAGCGATCGAATTGGAAGTTCGGGTTGGATTGCACCACAGGATCCGACCCGGATGATTCGTTCGACGCCGAACGAGTCATAGAGCTCCGAGGCATAGATTTGGATGGATGCCGTGCCCATTCCCGAGCCCATGACGCTGACGGGAATACCTTCGAAACTACCGGTGAAACCGAGCATGTTGCGGACCGAGGTGACTTCCCGAACGTCACTAAGGAATCGTTCGGCAATCATTTTGGCCCGCAGCGGATCACCCGGCATCAGCACTGTGGGGGCGAAATCGCCCGGACCGGCAGAGATATGCGGCGTCGCCATCATCCGAGAATATCGGTGATTGTCCGGAAATGGCGGACCACCCGTGCTGACGCGGCCGCCTCGCCTTCTCAGGGCACAATGGATACGTGCCGATGCGAACCGACTGCAAGCATTTCCAATCCCGGACTTATCCCACTGGTGATACGGTCCGCAAATGCGCGCTCGATCTGGCGCCGAAAGCACCCTGGGAGTGTCCAGCGGACTGCCCCAAGTTCGAACGGCGATTGGCCGACGTCGCCTGGAGCCACGGCTCACTCATCACCCCATCCACCCCCGATGCCCCCGCCAGCGTCGCCGAAGATGACGGTTCAGTCGCGGCCCTGCTGGACGC
>RCMY010015831.1_pt1 | contig 10142 bp, 9 predicted proteins | sample 2041341 | NCBI WGS metagenome assembly RCMY01 (sample SAMN09708234, study PRJNA481090) | Marine sediment metagenome, whole genome shotgun sequencing project.
TTTACCCCCGCGAAATATCCCCCGAGCCGGAAGTCTTCGTATCCACTTTTTCCGGGTTACCGCGGTAGCTTATATCACCAGATCCAGAAACTCGGGCCTTTAGCATTTTATTGGCGGTTACTTTAATATCCGCCGAACCTGAAACGGTGGCTTCCACGTTGTCGGCATTTAGATCGTAGGCCTTTATATCTCCAGAACCTGAAATTGTCGCTTCAAAATCCATGGTCTTTCCGCTGAGGTTCATGTCACCGGAACCTGACATCGTGGCGCTCATGGTATCGGTTTCGAGGTCTAGGGTAATATCTCCGGAGCCGGACATAGACGTCTTGAAATTCGATGCTTTTAAGGTGGTTTTTCCAACGATATCTGCAGAACCCGATAAACTTATGTTATCGATGTTTTCTACCGGAACGGTGATGCGAATACCATCTTCCCAATTCGAGGGTTTTAGGTTGACGCCATTTTCTTGCTTGATGACCAGTTTGCCGTCTTGGACTTCCGTAATAATGTGTTCCAAGAGATTTTCCTCTCCTTCCAAAGAAATTTCGCCCTCTTTTCCTTCCACTAAATCTACATCGAACCATCCGGATACTGCTATTCCGTCATATTCCCCGACGCTGCGGTCGATACTGACCGTGTTGCCGTTGCCTTTAATACCCTTGCCCCATTGTGCGGAACAGGAGGTTGTCAATACTACTAGTAATCCTAAAATTGCTGCTTTTTTCATCTCTTAGTGAGTTTTGTCATTCCCGCACTTCGGCTACGCTCAGCATAAACTCCGGTGGGAATCTGTTGATTAATAGTTAATTGTTGTCATTTTCGCACTTCGGCTGCGCTCAGCATAAACTCCGGCGGGAATCTGTTGATTGATATTTAATTTTGATAAAACGTAATCCCCCCATAATCGCTACTTATGGAAACCGCGTTGCCGCTGTCGGAGGACCCATAATAGCCTTTATAATATTTGCTTGTATTTTTTTCTTCACTGATATTGATCTGAAAATCCTCTTTTCCACTCACGCCGGAGTAGCTGGTGCTGATCTCGAAATTAAAATGATATTCGGGGTCGTATCCGATCTTGACACCGGTGTAATCCGTATTTATCTGCATGTTTCCGGCATCGGAGGCCATCCTGTCGATTTTTAACGATCCGTAATCCGCGGTAATATCCAGATTGCCGTGAATAGTGCCCAACTGTACGTTAATGTAATCGCCGTTGCCCTGTACATTCTTGGCCTCGCCAATCTCGATTTTACCGTAATCGCTGGAATATTGTAGGTTCCCCATCTGGCCAACGGATGAATTGGTGTAATCGGCACTGATAACAAGGTCTCCCGCTTTATCAATAGTGAACCCGGAATAATCCGCCGAAATTTTTCCACTTTTGATATACCCGATGGTCGATTTCGAGGTGTAGTCGAAATTCAGTTGGTTTTCGCGGCCGTTGAGTTCCCCGATATCCAAGCGGCCGTAGTCGCAGCTGATTTTGGCGTGGCCATCTACCCGGTCTAGAATGATACTTCCATAATCGTTGTTCAAATCCACCTTACTTTTTACGGGTAGTTTTATGGTGTAATTGATTTGCATATCCACATTGTTGTTCCTTCCCCAGTTCCATCCCCAGCCTGAATCGCTATTGTCAAAAACAGTACGGGCGGAAACCCGGCTGCTACTGTTCTCGAAATCGATACGGATATCGTCCAGTTTTTGCTGTACTTTTTCGGCGTTGTTGCCGCTGGTCTTGATTTGTACCTCGATAAGTATCCTATCTTCGTTCCAAGAGGTGATGTTGAGGTTGCCGTAGCTATTGTCGACCGCTAGCAGGGCATCCGAATTGACCTTGAACTCCTTTTTAACCGTTTTCTCTTTGGTATATTTTCCTTTTGGCCTTTCGCTATGGGCCAAAATTATCATGGGGAGCATCAAGAGCGCCATGGTAATACCCCTAAATAACAATTTCTGCATTATCGTAAGATTTTAAGTGTTTAATAGATTCGATTTGTTCGAGAACATCCTGCAATAAATCGATCCGTGTTCTAAAATTGGTGATCATCGCGCTTAAAAGAAGTTTGCTGTTGCCGCCGTTTACGAGATCTTGTTCCAGCCGGGCATAGTCAGATTCTAATTTTCCGAGCTGCAGCATAGTATCGTCGATGATTCGACGGGTCTGTGGAGTGCTTTCGTTTTCAAGTGCCTTGACATGTTCTTCGATAAGGCCGGCGAAGTAAAACGAGGTTCGGCTTACTTCTGGCGAAATATGGGCCACTTGCTCGTCCAAACTAGGCGCTGATTTGTAAAGCCCGACAGCGAGGGTACATAGTAGGGCAATCGAGGCGGCTACGGCCAAGGGTTTCCACCATGATTTTTTCCTTTTTTCTTGGGATGGAAGACCTTTTGAAGCGTTCAATTTTTCGAGAAATCGATGTTCATGGCCCGCCTTTGGTTCTTCGGTGTCAAAGGATCCTTGAAGGGTTTCGAACAGTTTTTCTATATTTGCTTTTTCCATGTTACGCGAGTATCAATTTTTTCCTCAAGCTATCCTTTGCCCGGGATATCGTCGTTCTACAATTGGCATAGCTGATATTCATAATTCGACTGACTTCCTCATAATCATAGCCTTCGATGAGATGTAAGGTCAAAGAAATCCGGTAGTTATCCTTTAATCGGTTCATGGTCTCCATCACTTTTTGAGCCTTCAGTTCGGTAGACGCATGGTCCGGAACACTTGCCTCGTTATCTTCGACCTTGTATAGTATCTCATCAATCGCCACCTCGTTCATTTTCTGTTGTTTGCGATAGTGTTGAATGCTATTATTGATTACAATGCGCTTCAACCAAGCCCCGAAAGCGACCTCTCCCTTGAAGGTATGCAGCTTTGTAAAAGCTTTTAAAAAAGATTCCTGCATAACGTCTTCCGCCTCGTCGCTATTCTTTACTATCCTGAGGGATGTATTGAACATAGCTTTGTAATAGCGGTTGTAGACCTCAAGCTGTGCACTTTGCTTCCCTTCACTACACTGTTGTAACAGCGTATCAATATGTTCCTCTTTGTGGCTCAAAAAGTGGATGGTTTTTTATAAGGATGATGTAATTTAGGGATTGTTACAGTTTCAGGGAAAAAAAGTTTGCAGTAGCAGTTGCAGTAAGCAGTTCAACCCTTCGACTATGCTCAGGGCAGGCGTTCAATCGCTGCTTCACAGCTGTTTAATACTTCGATTACGCTCAGCACTAGGGTTTATGGTTATTTTTTGCTTTGAACCTTGAACCTGCCAACGGCAAAATTGAACCTTAACGTTTCTTCGAGCACCGAGCACCGAGCACCGAGCACCGAGCATCCAACATTCAACAAACAATCTGATTCAGAACTTAAATTGATATTTGAATGTCATTTCCTGGAATATGGAATTTGGAATTCCCTTTTTAGTGCTTTGCACAGGCTATGGCACAACAATTGTCTTTATACGGTCGAAAGAAAAAGTTTTATTGTATTTTAACGGGTACTACGGGACTTTACGAAGATTTTATAACTTAAGATAAAAGAGGATTTCTGTTGTACCAATGACAGAATGACCGAAAATATACCTATGGGAGATTCTAATTTTTCAGATTTTGACAATATGTCGTTACAGTCCATCGACGAGGATGCGGAATTGATTCCGCTACTGACACCCGAGGACGAGGAGGAAATGGCTAACGAAAAGTTGCCGGAAACCTTGCCTATCTTGCCGCTTCGAAATACGGTCTTGTTTCCGGGTGTCGTAATTCCGATTACGGCCGGAAGGGATACGTCCATCAATTTAATAAAAGATGCCAATAACGGGTCGAAGGTAATAGGCGTAGTATCCCAAAAGGACGAGGAGACCGAAAATCCGCATGCCAAGGATATCAATACTTTGGGCACGGTAGCTCGTATTTTACGGGTACTAAAAATGCCGGATGGCAATACTACCGTAATCCTACAGGGGAAAAAGCGTTTTGAGGTTGCCGAAATTCTTACCGAAAAGCCCTATATGACGGCAACGGTAAGGGAAACCGCCGAGGAAAGGCCGGAAAAAGACGGACAGGAATTCTTGGCCATCATTGAATCGATAAAAGATCTGGCGCTCCGAATCATTCGAGATAATCCGAACATTCCGAGTGAGGCTTCCTTTGCCATCAAAAACATCCAAAGCAACTCCTTTTTAATCAATTTTGTGTCGTCGAACCTCAATCTTGGGGTCAAGGAAAAACAGGAGCTTCTGGAAATCAACAGTTTGCAAGAGCGTGCATTGGCCACTTTGAAATATATGAACGTGGAGCTTCAGAAATTGGAGCTTAAGAACAATATTCAGAGCAAGGTGCGCAGCGATATGGACCAGCAGCAGCGTGAATATTTCCTGCACCAGCAGATGAAGACCATCCAGGAAGAATTGGGCGGAGTGTCCCACGACGACGAAGTGCTGGAAATGAAGGCTAGGGCCAAAAAGAAAAAATGGTCCAAAAAAGTAGGTAACCATTTTGATAAGGAGCTGACCAAGATACAACGAATGAATCCGCAAGTGGCGGAGTATTCCATCCAAAGAAATTATCTGGATCTTTTTCTCGATTTACCATGGAATAAATACTCAAAGGATAAATTCGATTTAAAACGGGCGGAGAAAATTCTTGACCGAGACCATTATGGCCTTGAGGATGTTAAACGGCGTATCATTGAATATTTGGCCGTGCTAAAGCTGCGGAACGATATGAAATCACCGATTTTATGTCTTTACGGTCCTCCGGGAGTAGGTAAGACTTCCCTTGGAAAATCCGTTGCGGAAGCCTTGGGAAGGGAATATGTCAGGATGTCGTTGGGCGGTCTGCGTGACGAAGCCGAAATTCGAGGACACCGGAAAACCTATATAGGTGCGATGCCGGGTAGGATAGTGCAGAGTTTGAAAAAAGCGGGAACGTCAAATCCCGTCTTCATTCTTGACGAAATCGACAAATTGGCCAGCAGCCATCAGGGGGATCCATCATCCGCCATGTTGGAAGTATTGGATCCCGAACAGAATAGCGAGTTCCACGACAACTTTTTAGAGATGGGCTACGACCTGTCCAAAGTTATGTTCATCGCAACGGCCAATAACCTCTCGACCATTCAGCCCGCTTTGCGCGATAGAATGGAAATCATTAAGGTGACCGGGTACACTATCGAAGAAAAGGTCATGATTGCCAAAAGACACCTGCTGCCGAAGCAATTAAAGGAACACGGCCTTACTTCAAAGGATATTAAGATCGGAATGCCTCAACTGGAGAAAATCGTCGAGGGCTATACCCGAGAATCCGGCGTACGTGCTTTGGAAAAGCAGATTGCCAAAATGGTGCGTTATGCCGCGATAAATATAGCCACTGAAGAAGAATACAACATAAAAATATCAAAGGAAGACGTTGAAACAATATTGGGCCCCGCACGAATGGAGCGCGATAAATATGAAAACAATGATGTGGCCGGTGTCGTAACCGGACTGGCGTGGACGAGCGTTGGGGGTGACATCCTGTTTATCGAATCCATTTTATCTAAAGGGAAGGGTACCTTGAATATTACCGGTAACCTTGGTAAAGTGATGAAGGAATCAGCTACTATCGCCATGGAATACATCAAATCGAAATCGAATGCCGATAGGTTCGGGATAGATTCTGAGGTCTTTGAAAAGTACAATGTACATATTCACGTGCCAGAAGGTGCTACACCCAAAGACGGACCGAGCGCGGGAATTACCATGCTGACTTCCCTCGTATCCCTTTTCACCCAGAGGAAGGTGAAGAAAAGTCTGGCTATGACCGGAGAAATCACGCTTCGGGGCAAGGTACTTCCCGTTGGCGGTATCAAGGAAAAAATCTTAGCTGCTAAACGCGCACGGATCAAAGAAATCATTCTTTGCAAGGACAATGAAAGAGATATCCTCGAAATTAAAAAGGATTATTTAAAAGGATTAAAATTCCATTATGTCACAGACATGCACGAAGTCGTAGATATTGCGATTACCGGACAGAAAGTGAAAAATGCCAAGAAATTGTAATGCGAAAGATCACCATCGCCATCGACGGCTATTCATCGACCGGAAAAAGCACTCTGGCCAAGCAATTGGCCCATGCGTTGGACTATGCGTATGTTGATACCGGGGCGATGTACCGAGCGGTGACGCTTTTTGCTATCCGCAACGATTTTATCGGTAATGGACCCGAACGTTTGCAGTCCCTTGTGCAGTTGTTGCCCAAAATACGGTTGAAATTCGTGCCCAATGCGGAACTTGGTTTTTCAGAAATGTACCTGAACGGTGAAAACGTAGAAAAGGAAATCCGCCAGATGGAAGTTTCGAAGCACGTAAGCCGCATTGCAGAAATAAAGCAAGTGCGGAATAAACTTGTGGACATGCAAAAAGCCATGGGAAAGGATAAAGGAATTGTCATGGATGGCCGTGACATCGGCACCACCGTTTTTCCCGATGCCGAATTGAAGATTTTCATGACTGCATCACTGCAGGCGCGGGCCACCCGAAGATATAAGGAACTTTTGGATAAGGGAGAGAAGGTAGCCTATGAAGAGGTACTTGAAAATGTTCAAAAACGGGATCATATCGATACCCATCGTGAATTTTCGCCCTTGAAGAAAGCTGACGATGCCATTGAATTCGATAATAGCGATATGGGGCTGCAAGAACAGTTCGAAAGATTGGAGAGTATTGCGCGGCGATTTATTGCTAAAGACTCTTTGCGCTAATCGCTGAACGCTTGGCGCTGGTGTGTTTGAGGTAAGGTGCTTAAAATTTTTAAGTAGTAAATGTTTAAAAAAATAGGGACCGCAAATTTGCGGTCCCTATTTGATTATGTTGGCATTGTGAATGCAGGTCCCATATGTTTAGAACAAAGCGTTCAGCGCTAAAATCTACGGATTCGGTATCACCAAAACCTGATCCGGATGAATCACATCCGGGTTTTTCAGGATGCCCGTATTCGCCTCGAATATCTTTTTATATTTCATGGCATCTCCATAGTAATGCTTGGCAATTTTGCTTAATGATTCCCCACTTTTAACTACGTGCTTGGCGTAAATCGTTTCATCGGCAACCGTTATATTGGCTTTGATATCCGACGGGTTTTCGCCACCGATTTCTTTAATTTTATCCCACAATAGGTTTTTTTCATATTGGTTGCTTGCCTGACCCTTAACTTTTAACACGCCGTTTTCTTCGGATACGTCCCCGTCTTTAATCTTCAATTTTTCGCCCAGGTTCAGTACAGGCTGATATTTGTCTTTGACACTCATAATAATAGCTTTAAAATGATTAAAATAATGGCTCCCAAGATAACGATAATTGGTCTACTTTACGGAATATTGCCAAAAATTCTTCGGATGGATATAACCTGTTATATATATGGTTGCTAAAACAATAATAATATCGTATTTTTGCACTCCTTTTTTACAGGGTAGCAAGAGGAAAAGGGATACTGAAAACTATAATTTTAACTACTTCTACGGCGATACGGCGATTGTTTAACTCTTGTAGCATCGTAGAATACAAATTTTAAATCGGCAAATGGCTGAAGAAAAAGTAACGGCAGAGGTGGAAGAAACCACCGACGCACAACAGGAACAGGAAGTTCAACAGGAACAGAAAGTGAAAGAAGAGGCCCCAAAACAAGATCCCCAAGAATTCTTGGAGAATTTTGATTGGGAAAAATACGAAGAGGGCATAGAACCGGTCGACGATGCCAAATTAGCAGAATTCGAAAAACTCGTTACCGAGAATTTCGTAGATACTGCAGATGAAGAAGTCGTTGAAGGTACTGTCACCTATATGACCGAGCGTGAGGCGATTATCGACATCAACGCAAAGTCCGAAGGTGTTATTTCCCTCAACGAATTCCGTTACAATCCCGATTTGAAGGTCGGCGATAAAGTCGACGTGCTTATCGATATCCGCGAGGATAAAAGTGGGCAATTGATCTTATCCCACAGAAAGGCCAGAACGATTATGGCTTGGGACAGGGTAAACAAATCCCACGATGAAGAATTGGTCGTAAGTGGATTTGTGAAATGTAGAACGAAAGGCGGTATGATTGTCGATGTTTTCGGAATCGAGGCTTTCTTGCCCGGTTCGCAGATCGATGTCAAGCCAATTCGCGACTACGATCAGTATGTCGGTAAGACTATGGAATTCAAGGTGGTGAAAATTAACCATGAGTTCAAAAACGTAGTAGTATCGCATAAAGCATTGATCGAGGCCGATATTGAAGAACAGAAAAAGGAAATCATCAGCCAGTTGGAAAAAGGACAGGTGTTGGAAGGTGTCGTGAAAAACATCACTTCTTACGGTGTGTTCGTAGACCTTGGCGGTGTAGATGGATTGGTGCATATCACCGACTTGTCATGGAGCAGAATCAATCACCCGAACGAGGTGGTCGATTTGGATCAGAAGATCAACGTGGTTATTCTCGATTTCGACGAGAACAAATCCCGTATTCAATTGGGTATGAAGCAGCTTGAGAAACATCCATGGGATGCTTTAAGCGATGAGATCAAAATTGGAGATAAAGTCAAAGGTAAAGTTGTTGTAATCGCAGATTACGGTGCTTTTGTTGAAGTAGTGGAAGGTGTTGAAGGCTTGATTCACGTTTCCGAAATGTCTTGGTCAACGCACTTGCGTTCCGCTCAGGATTTCGTGAATGTAGGTGATGAGGTAGATGCAGTTGTACTGACCTTGGATCGCGAAGACCGAAAGATGTCTCTTGGTATTAAGCAATTAACGCCGGATCCGTGGACCGATATTACATCCAAGTATCCTGTAGGATCTAAACATAAAGGTATCGTTCGCAACTTTACCAACTTCGGGGTCTTTGTAGAAATGGAAGAAGGTATCGACGGATTGATTTATATCTCCGATCTTTCTTGGACCAAGAAAATCAAGCATCCATCGGAATTCGTCAACGTAGGCGATACCATCGAAGTGGAAGTCCTTGAATTGGATGTCGAAGGCCGCAAATTGAGTATCGGTCACAAGCAGGTTACGGAAAACCCTTGGGATAAATACGAGAAGGAATTTGCCTTGGGCACGATTCACACAGCGACTATCGGTGACATGGTAGATAAAGGCGCGACCATTGACTTCAACGAAGACATTACGGCGTTCGTGCCGCAACGTCATTTGGAGAAAGAAGATGGTAAAAAGCTAGGTAAAGGCGAAGAAGCCGAATTTAAAATCATTGAATTCAATAAGGACTTCAAGCGTGTCGTTGCCAGTCACACCGCTATTTTCCGTGAAGAGGAAATTCGCAACGTCAAGCAGGCGCAGAAGAAAGCCGCCGCCTCCGCTGATGAGGCCAAGCCTACTCTAGGCGATGCCAACGAGGCCTTACAGGCATTGAAGGATAAAATGGAAGGCAAAGAATAGTACCAAGCCTTTCTATTTTAAGAATTAAAAACCCCGTTCGCATGATTATGTGAACGGGGTTTTTTGTTGAACAGTGTTGTCTACCAAGACTAACGCCTGTTTTGAAGCGGAACAACTTTACACTATTTTTGTAAAAACGATATCCATGAACAAATCAATAGAAGCTCTTTTAAACGATCAGATAAAATACGAGGCAAATGCCTCTATGCACTACTTGGCGATGGCTTCTTGGGTCGATGCCAAAGGATATAACGGAATCGCCGATTTTTTCTACAAACAATCGGAAGAAGAGCGGGTGCACATGATCAAATTGGTAAAGTTCGTGAACGAACGAGGGGGAAAGGTAATAGTGCCCGCATTGGAAAAGCCCAAAGCCGACTTTAAATCCCTAACCGAGCTTTTCGAAGAATTCCTTAAAAGTGAAATGTCCGTTACCGAGCAGATCAACCATATCATTTTCGAATGTCTGAACAAAAAGGACTACAACGTACACAACTTCATGCAATGGTATGTTACCGAGCAATTAGAAGAAGAAGCCGTAGCCCGCACCTTGCTTGACAAGCTGAACATCATCGGTAACGACAAATCGGGCCATTACATGTTCGATAGAGATATTAATACTATTGCCACTTCCGTAGATAAAGAAAAATAGGTTGTTGATTTGCAATACAACATTGACGGAGAAGTCGGTCGCTCCCTTCATATTGATAAGTACGCCCTGTGTGCTAT
>RCMY010011468.1_pt1 | contig 10141 bp, 7 predicted proteins | sample 2041341 | NCBI WGS metagenome assembly RCMY01 (sample SAMN09708234, study PRJNA481090) | Marine sediment metagenome, whole genome shotgun sequencing project.
AAAGCCAAGGCTGACCTGCCGCCGCTGTTCGCTATTCCAACAACCTCGGGTACGGGTTCTGAAGCCACGATTGGCGCTGTGATCACCAACGGCGAAACCCACGAAAAACTGGTCATAAGCGATAATAAGATGCTACCACTGGCTTCAGCACTGGACCCTGCTCTTATGCTGGGCTTGCCGCCGCACATCACGGCGGCGACCGGAATGGACGCCTTAACGCACGGCATCGAAGCCTACATTGGCACCTGGGACCGTGGCACCGCGCGAGATTTTGGCTGCAAGGCAGTAAAACTGGTGTTCGATAATTTGCGCCAGGCCTGCAGCGACGGTAGCAACGCCAACGTGCGGCAGAATATGGCAACCGCATCATTTTACGGCGGGGTTGCGATTAACCAGGTCGGCGTTGGTAACGCACACGCCATAGCGCATCAGTTAGGTGCCAAGTATGGCATCCCGCATGGTCTGGCCAACGCCATGGTGCTACCTCAAGTGTTAGAGTTTTCTTTGCCCACAGCAGCACCGGCCCTGGCGCGCCTCGCGGCGGCAACAGGTGTAGCGGTTGCCGGCAATAGCGAGCAGGACAATGCCCGTTTGTTTGTGGAGGCCGTACGCCAGCTGAGTCTGGACGTGGGTATTGCCGCAAGCTCTGACAAGCTGAAGCAAGCTGATATTCCCGCGCTGACGCAGGCGGCGACAGCGGAAGGCGCTACTTACCCGGTGCCAATATTGATGGACGACAGCGACTGTCGAGCGATTCTGCAGAGTCTGCTGGTGGATACTAACACTCAATAATATTAACCGGCACCTCGGTCACGTCAATGGCCAGACCCCCTCTGGCCGTTTCTTTATATTTCTTGTGCATATCGCGACCGGTGTCGCGCATGGTTCTTATCACCTTATCCAGCGACACAAAGTGCGTGCCGTCACCACGCAATGCCAGCCGCGACGCGGTAATCGCCTTAATAGAAGCCATGGCGTTGCGTTCGATGCACGGCACCTGCACCAGTCCACCAATGGGGTCGCAGGTCAGGCCAAGGTTGTGTTCCATACCAATTTCTGCGGCATTCTCAACCTGCGGCGGTGTGCCGCCAAGCACTTCTGTCAGCGCGCCGGCTGCCATTGAGCAGGCCGAGCCGACCTCACCCTGGCAGCCAACTTCAGCGCCGCTAATCGACGCGTTTTCCTTGTATAAGATTCCAATAGCGGCTGCCGTCAACAAAAAGCGCACCACACCGTTGTCGTTAGCCGTCGGATTAAAGCGCATGTAATAGTGCAACACGGCAGGAATAATGCCCGCCGCGCCGTTGGTTGGCGCGGTCACCACGCGCCCGCCCGCCGCGTTTTCTTCGTTAACGGCCAGCGCATATAGCGTCACCCAGTCGGTGATCGCCAGCGGGTCCATCAGGGCCGATTCCGGCCGCTCAGTCAGTTGGCGATACAGCGCCGCCGCTCTGCGCCTGACCTTTAGCCCACCGGGAAGTATGCCGTCGTTATGGCAGCCGTTTTTCACACAGTCTTGCATCACCTGCCAGATGTGCAGCAAGCCGTCACGTATCTCTTCCTCGCTGCGCCATACCTGCTCGTTCGCCAGCATAATATCGCTAACCGATATTCTGTGGTGCGCACACAGGGCGAGTAATTCAGCACCCGTTGTAAACGGGTAGGGCAGGGGTGTCTCGTCTTCGAAGATTCGATCTTCAAGCGCGGCCTGCTCATCGACCACGAAGCCGCCACCGACGGAAAAATAGGTGGCCGCAGCAATTTCTTTTTGGTCGCTGTCAAAGGCGGAGAAAATCATACCGTTTGGGTGGTAGGGCAGGCTTTTCTTGCGGTGGAACAGCAGGTCTTGTTTATAGTCAAATGTGATCGCGTGTTTGCCTGCTAAAGTCAACGCGCTATTGTCGCGAATGGCATCGAGGCGTGCGGCCATTGTGGTGATGTCGATAGTCTCGGGCGCATCACCTTCAAGTCCCATCAACACCGCGCCACGGGTGCCGTGGCCTTTGCCGGTAGCTCCCAGCGAACCGAACATCTCGGCTCTAATGCGCACTACCTGTGGTAATTGATTGTTGTTTTGCAGGCTTCGGATGAAATACAGCGCCGCGCGCATGGGCCCGACCGTGTGCGAACTGGAAGGGCCAATGCCGACACTGAAAAGTTCGAATGTGCTGATGGCCATGTGCTGTTATCCATGCGGCTTCGGTCAGCTGCCGCGATAGGTTGGTGCCATTTGGGTATAGATGAAAGAGTATACCTGTTCTGTTAATGTTGCCGCTTAAATATGAAATTTTCTGGATACCTCTTATCCAGGCTCAGCAGATGGCAATAACTCAATGATGTTTCTACATAGCCGACTGGCTCGGTACTTTTCCACGTGCGGTGTAGTTGTGCTGACGCTATCGCCTTTCTCCATCGCTGCGGCCGAGATGAAAGTACTAGTCGCCCCGGTTGTCAGCGCGCCGCTGGTAAAACAGTTGCCGCTGTCGGGCAGCATTGCTTCGCCGCGATTCTCCGCGCTTGCGGCGCGGGTCGACGGCTACGTTGAAAAATTGCTGATTGATGTAGGCGACAGCGTGCAGGCCGGCGATCCGCTGTTGGAGCTGGACCCCCGGCTGGCGCGTCTGGAGTTGCAGCGGCTTGCCGCGGCTAAGGAAGAGGCCGATTTTTTATATGGCGATGCGGCTCGGCTGGCACGCGAAGCAAAAAAATTAGCAGCCAGCAAAAACATTTCCCAAACTGAATACGAAACACGCATTGCACAGGCGGCAGCCAACAAAGCGCGCACCATGCAGCTAGCCGCACAGTATGCGGCGCAGCAAGAGCAGCTGGCTCGGCATACGCTGCGCGCACCGTTTGCCGGCATAATTGCCGAGAAGCTGACCGAAGCCGGGCAGTGGGCAAGTGCCGAAAGTGCGGCCTTCAGGCTGGTGCAAATAGACCCGCTGCTGGTTGAGGTGCGAGTGCCTGACCGATATTTTGGTGAGCTGGAGGTAGGTTCTGCGGTCACGCTGATGGTCAGTTTTCGCTCTGAAACAAAAATTACAGCGGCGATTGAGCGCATCGTACCGGTTGGCAATGTCGACAGCCGTACTTTTCTGGCGCGCATTAAAATTCCTAATGCCGATGGCGCACTGGCACCGGGCATGGCCGTACGTGCGGAGTTTTCTCTCGGCGACGGCCAGGCCGCCGCGGTGTTGCAAGTGCCGGTCGACGCGCTGGTGCGACGCACTGACGGCAGTACGTTAGTGTGGGTCGTAAGAACAGAGCGGGATGCCCGTGTCGCGCAGCCGGTGCAGGTGACGTTGGGCCGCAGTGCGGGCAACCGCATTGAAGTCAGATCTGACCAACTGAAGCCCGGCGACTCGGTAGTGATTCTGGGCAATGAAAGCCTGCGTTCGGGCCAGGCCGTTACCACCGAGACGGCAAGCTAGTGTTTCGTTTAGCTCTCGAAAAACCTATCGTTTTATTAGTCGGTATTCTGATTGTCAGCCTGTTTGGTTTGGCCGCCGTGTTTCGCGTACCCGTTCAAATGGTGCCCGACCTCGACCCGCGCATTATCTCGGTAGAAACTCGCTGGCCCGGTGCCACGCCGCAAGATGTAGAAAAAGAGATTTTGCTAGAGCAGGAAGAGTATCTGCGTAACATCACCGGGCTGAAGCGCATGTACGCCAACGCCGAGTTTGGCTATGCCGCCATTGAACTCGAATTCCCGTTTGGCGTGAATATTAATGAAGCGCTGATTCTGGTCAACAACGCCTTGTCGCAGGTGCCCGACTACCCGGAAAATGTCGACGAGCCAGCGGTCACCGCCGACTCTTATTCCAGCAATTCGTTTATGTATTTCGGCATCAGCGTTATCGATGACAGTGGCCGCAATATACAAAATGAATTCGACTGGGTGGAAGACAACGTGCTCACCCAAATCGAACGGGTTGACGGCGTATCGGCCGCGCGCATATTTGGTGGTGCCAGCCGGCAGGTCAATATTCACATCGACCCTGCTGAACTGTCGGCGCGAGGCCTGAGCATTAGTGCTGTGCGCACCGCCATTCGCAGTCGCAACCGCGATGTGTCGGGCGGCGATATGGACTTCGGTAAACGCAGATTCCTGCTGCGCAGTCTGGGACGATTTAAAACTATTGAGCAACTGAATAACCTCATAATCGCCGAGCGCGACGGCGCCTTCATTCGCCTGCAGGATGTCGGTGTGGCGACCATGGGCAACGCCGAAATTCGTGCCTACGGGCTGGCGCGCGGTAAGCCGGTGCTGATGCTGGCGATTAGCCGGCAGGCCGGCTCTAACGTGATCGAAATTAAACATAACGTGCTGGCAGCGGTAGAGGATTTAAACGCCAACCTGTTAAAAGACAATGGCCTGCATATGCAGTTGCGCAGCGAAGACGCGCGCTACGTTGAGCAGTCGGTGCGCACGGTGATTAAGAATTTGTGCATTGGCGGGGTGCTCGCAGGCTGTGTGCTGTTACTGTTCCTACGCTCGATTTCGGCGACTCTGATTGGCGCGCTGGGCATACCCATCTGCGTGTTGGCTGCTTTTCTTGGCCTGTCGATGGCGGGCCGCACTATCAACGTAATATCGCTGGCGGGCGTCGCGTTCGCCATCGGTATGACGCTCGACAATTCCATTGTGGCGCTGGAGAATATTGCCCGCCATGTAGCAATGGGTAAAAGCCGCTTTGATGCTGCACTGGAAGGTATTCAGGAGGTTTGGCCGGCTATCCTCGCATCAACACTGACCACTGTGATGGTGTTTTTGCCGGTGATATTTCTCGAGGTAGAGGCCGGGCAGCTGTATTCCGACATTGCAGTGGCGATATCCGCGTCGATCATCATGTCGATGCTGATCGCTACCACGCTTATTCCTGCGGCCAGCAGCCGGCTGCTGAATGTGCGCGAAGTGGGTAGCGGCAGCAGTGTGTTTAGCCGGGTATTGCATCGTACGACTGACTTTGGTGAGCGCTGTGCCAACCGCCTGTTACGCGCCACCACCTGGCTGCTGCAGCGTACCGGCAGGCAGGTCACAGCGCTGGCTATTTCTGTGTGTGCCACGCTGGCTATTCTGCTGTTTTTGATTCCGGCGGCAGAATATCTGCCCGAAGGGGAAGAGTCGAAGATATTCGGCCGCATGCAGGCTCCGCCAGGATATAACATTGCCACCATGCTTGATGTATGGCGCAAGATTGACCCCGAATTTACGGCCCAGGTAGAGCGCGCTGCAGGGCCGTTTGAGGCCGGCGACGTCGATGTGCCGCCGTTGAAAGATCAGTTTGTTTTGCTTGAGCCGGGCTCAATGTTGTTTGTCACCGAGCCGTTATCGGCGCGTGACACGCCGGCCTTGATCGATGTGACAGCGCAGCGCTTTCAGGCCATTCCCGGCATGCGCTCGTTCGTTGTGCGCGGCTCTATATTCTCCGACAACCGCGGTGGTACGCGCAGTATTAACATTGAGCTGACCGGCCGTAATCTGGAAACGCTGTATGCAACGGCGTTAACCGTATTAGGTCGTGCCGAAAATCTGTTCGACGGCGCCCAACTGAACGCTGACCCACCGCCGCCAACGCTTAATATGTCGCAACCTATCGCGCACATAGTGCCCGACTGGGAGCGTGCAGCGGAACTCAATATTAGCCAGCAGGAGTTGGGCTATGCGGTGTGGGCATATTCCGACGGAGCTTTCGTCGATGAGTTTTTTTTCGACGACGACAAAGTCGACATGTATTTGTTTGCAAGTACCGGTCTGATTACCCAACCAAGCGATCTTGAAAACGTCATGCTGTACACCAAAGAGGGGCAACGTGTGCCGCTTTCTGCCGTGGCGCGGGTAGAAGAGACGGTAGGCACGTCGGCTATCTCCCGCATTGATGCCTTACGCACCGTCACACTACAAATTATTCCACCGCGCGCCGTGGCGCTGGAAACGGCGGTAAACACGGTGCGCACCGATCTGCTGCAGACACTGCAAACAGAGCAGGTGATACCGAAGGGCATTAGAGTGGAGATCACCGGCGCCACCAGCGAGTTGGAGAAAACCCGCTCGGCGCTAAGCGGCAACTTTGCGCTGGCCGTGCTCATTGCTTATCTGCTATTAGTGGCCGTGTTTTCTCATTGGGGTTTCCCGCTCATTATTATGACAACCGTACCGATGGGTATCAGTGGTGGTATTGTCGGGCTATGGTTATACAATTTCGTCGGCGACAATCTGGGTTTGCTGGGCTTAACGCCGATACATCAACCGTTTGATATTATTACCATGCTGGGGTTCCTGATTTTGATCGGCACGGTGGTCAACAATCCGATTTTAATTGTTGAGCGTGCGGTGGGTAATTTGAAAACGGCAGGCATGACCATTGCCGATGCCATTCTGGAAGCGGTCAAAGTGCGCTTACGCCCGGTTATGATGTCGACGTTAACGACGGTTTGCGGTTTATCGCCACTGGTGTTGCTGCCGGGTGCGGGGTCAGAATTGTATCGCGGGTTGGGCACCATTGTGCTGTTTGGTTTACTGTTTTCCAGCATCGTGACACTGACGATTTTGCCGGTAATCTTGTCGCTGGTATTTCAGCTGCGGCAACGGGCGATGCAGTCGGGCTGGAAGCATATGTTTCGGGCGGGGGCGGATAGCCCTTGAAGGAGTACTACCATGACCATTAAAATTGTGCTGCTGGACAGTGGCACCGTTGCACCGACCACCACATTACGGGCGCCGAATTTTGCGCACGAATGGGTTAATTACTCCAATACAAGCCCCGAGCAGGTGCTTGAACGACTGGCAGGTTGCGCTATTGCGGTAACCAACAAGGTAGCGCTGCGGCAATCGCAGTTGTGCCAGCTACCCGAGCTGAGAATGATAGCCGTTGCCGCTACCGGCACCGATATTATCGACAAGGACTATGCAGCACAATATTGCTGTCACCAACATTCGTGACTACGCAACGACTAGCGTGCCCGAACATGCCCTGGCTCTTATGCTGGCATTGCGGCGTAATATCTTCGCTTATCAGCAAGACGTGGCAGCGGGCGAATGGCAAAAATCCGGGCAGTTCTGTTTCTTCAATCATCCGGTCAGTGATCTCGCTGGTAGTCGGCTGGGCATTATTGGCGGCGGCGCGTTGGGGCAGGGGTTGGCAACGCTGGCGGCGGCACTCGGTATGGATGTGGTGTTTGCCGAGCACAAAGGTGCTGCGCAAATGCGGGCCGGCAGAATGCCTTTCCTAGACGTGCTCGCCAGCAGCGACGTAATCAGCCTGCATTGCCCGTTAACGCCGGCAACAGAGAACATGATTGGCCTTGACGAGCTGCGGCATATGCAGGAATCGGCACTACTGATTAATACGGCCCGCGGCGGTTTGGTCAATGAGGCTGATTTGGTCAAGGCTTTGCAGGCTGGTTTAATTGCCGGTGCCGGCTTTGATGTGCTGACCCGCGAGCCGCCGCCGGATGATCATCCCTTCCTGGCGTTGTTGGGTAGCTCCAATTTTATCCTTACGCCGCATATGGCGTGGGCAAGTCGGCAAGCGATGCAAACGTTGGCCGATCAGCTAATCGATAATATTGAGCGCTTTGTAGCGACCGAGTCAGGCCGTACTTAACTGCCTTTCGAGGCTGGTTAAGGCTTGAAGAACTCTTCCCCTATCTGCGCCTTTGCCCTGGCAAAAGCGTCCAGCGCAAAATCCAGATCCTTGCGCGTCAATGCCGCTGATATTTGCGTTCGTACCCGGGGCGACTCTTTTGGCACCACGGGATAGGAAAACGCAATCACATAGACGCCCAGTTGCAGTAAGGCGTCGGCAAATTTGCTACAAGCAGCCGCGTCGTTGAGCATCACAGGCACAATGGGGTGTTCCCCTGGCAGCAGGCTAAAGCCTAATTGCTCCAAACCGCTGCGGAAGTACGCGGTGTTATCACGTAGCGTGTCACGCAAGGCGTTTGAGCTTGAAACCAAATCAATCGCTTTCAGCGCACCGGCAACGGCCGCAGGTGGAATAGTGTTGGAAAACAAATACGGCCGTGAACGCTGTCGCAGCAACGCAACAATTTCCTTACGCGCACTGGTGTAACCGCCGCTGGCCCCGCCTAACGCTTTGCCCAGGGTGCCGGTAGTAATATCAACCCGCGTCATGCAGTCGCGATATTCATGCGTGCCGCGACCATCGGCGCCGATAAAGCCAGTCGCGTGGCAGTCGTCGAAGTGTACCAATGCGTCGTATTTTTCCGCAAGGTCACAAATCTCGTCAAGCCGCGCAATGGTGCCGTCCATGGAGAAAACGCCGTCGCTGGTGATTAGTTTGAAACGTGCGCCGGCTGCATCGGCTGCCTGCAACTGCGCCTCGAGATCGGCCATGTCGTTATTGCGGTAGCGATAACGCTGTGCCTTGCTGAGTCGAATACCGTCTATAATACTGGCGTGATTAAGGGCGTCTGAAATCACGGCATCTTCTGCACTGAGTAACGTTTCAAACAAGCCGCCGTTGGCGTCGAAGCAGGAAGGGTAGAGAATGGTATCTTCCATGCCGAGAAATTCGCTCAGCTTAGCCTCCAACTGTTTATGTATGGTTTGCGTGCCACATATAAAGCGCACCGACGCCATGCCAAAGCCGTAGTCGGCCAGTCCCTGTTGGGCAGCGGCATTGACTTCAGGATGCTGCGCCAGACCGAGGTAATTATTGGCGCATAGATTTAATACCTTGCTGCCGCTACCGACGCCAACGTAGGTACCTTGCGGCGTGGTGATTTCGCGTTCGCGCTTCAAAAAACCGGCGCGTTCAATAGCATCCAGTTCCGTACTTAAGTGCTGCTGGAATTTACCATACATAAGCTAACTCCAATTCAAAATAACTTTACTGGCAGCGCCGGATGTCATCACATCGAAGCCCTGCTGGAAATCGGTGTAAGGTAAGCGGTGGGTAATCACCGGTGCGATATCCAGGCCTGTTTCCACCATCATCGACATTTTGTACCAGGTCTCATACATCTCGCGACCATATACCCCTTTCAAGGTGAGCATATTGAAAATAACGGTATTCCAGTCAATAGCAACGTCTTCACTGGGAATACCCAACAATGCGACTTTGCCACCGTGGCACATATTCGCCAGCAAGTCACGCAGGCCGGCGGCGGCGCCCGACATCTCCAAACCAACATCGAAACCCTCGTGCATGCCCAGCTTTTTCTGTACGTCAGCCAGGCTTTCCGAGCGGGCGTCAACAGTGCAGGTAGCGCCTAACGTGGCCGCCAGTTCCAGCCGCTGTGGATTCAGGTCAGTGATGACAACGTGGCGCGCACCGGCGTGGCGACACACGGCCGCCGCCATAGCGCCAATCGGACCGGCGCCGGTGATCAGCACATCCTCGCCCAGCAGATCATACTGCAGCGCGGTATGCACGGCGTTGCCTAACGGGTCGAATAAGGCGGCCACGTCGAGATCGATACCGTCGCGATGTTCCCACACATTGGCCATAGGTAATGACAGATATTCTGCAAACGCGCCGGCACGATTAACGCCAATGCCGCTGGTATGCGCACACAGATGCCGCCGCCCCGCCATGCAGTTGCGGCAGCGGCCACAGACCACATGCCCCTCGCCCGAGACAATCTGGCCAGCATGAAAGTCGTTGACGTTTGCGCCCACGTCGACAATTTCGCCAACAAACTCGTGGCCGACGACCATGGGCACTTTAATCGTCTTTTGCGCCCAGCTGTCCCAATGATAAATGTGCATGTCGGTGCCACAGATGGCGGTGCGCATGATTTTAATCAACACATCGTTTATGCCGATTTTTGGTTCCGGCACGTCTTCCAACCATAAGCCGGGCGTTGCGTTTTTCTTTACTAGAGCTTTCATAGGTGTGCTACTCAGTGATCATCAGCGCCGTATTCCCAGCTTTCTGCCAAAGCCAGCCGGCGCGCCGTGCTGCGAGTCCAGCTCCAGCTCCAGCGCAAAGCGCGCCTGCTGCTCTGCCGAAAACGCTGTGCTGCGCCGCGTGCGCATATCGATATACATAGTTAAACATTCATTGACAGCCGCAAGATAGTCTTTGTCGATGTTATACATCGAATGAAAGTAGTGCAGGCGCTTGTGGTCGTAATCCATTAGCTGAGTGGTAAAGCGCAGGCTATCGCCCTC
>RCMY010006091.1_pt1 | contig 10139 bp, 8 predicted proteins | sample 2041341 | NCBI WGS metagenome assembly RCMY01 (sample SAMN09708234, study PRJNA481090) | Marine sediment metagenome, whole genome shotgun sequencing project.
AAACCGATCTCGTCAATCTCCGGACCAAAGTTTGCACTACATACGATCATGGCTTCGGCTATGCTCATGTCAACCATGTTTACCACGAATTCGCCGCTGCGGCGAATGTTGCCAAGCGTATCTTTCTCATCGCCACTGGCGCGCGTCTGAATTCCCAGAACCAGTAATGGCGGTTCTTGCGAGAACACATTGAAAAAGCTCATGGGTGCGGCGTTATTATGGCCATGCACTGAACGTGTGGATACAAGAGCGATAGGACGCGGACCAACAAAGTTGGTGAGCAATCGATATCTGTCGGGTGCTGGCAGCTTCGTAAAGTTGAAATCCATTCGATTATCGATTCAGTAGTGTGTGGTTACATAACGCGCAAGAATCTCAGATGCGTTTTCCATTTCTTCTGCATCCGGGTTGAGCAAGGCTCGGCCCTGGACGCTATCCAGGTGCGTTTCCATTTTTTGGATAGCAACCTCTACATTACTTTCCCGAATGAGCTTTACAAGTTCCTGATGCTCCTCGATGCCACATTCTGCGGAATGTGATTTGGCAAACCTGGCCATGATCAGTGAACAACGAGACACGATCTCGTTGACATAGTTGGCCAGTACCCTGGATCCTGTGAGTTCGGCCATGAGAATGTGGAATTCACCAGCCAGCCTGATGGATCGTGCTGTGTCGCTCTTCAGATATTTCTTTTCTTCCCTGATGTGCTGGTTGAGATCCTTGACAATGGGTTTGGGATTCATCTGGCAAAGGCGTCTAACCACATCCCGCTCCAGGCACCGTCGCATATCGAAAACATCGTTGGCTTCATTGATGGTGGGTTGGGCAACCGACGCTCCTCTGTTGGGCTGCAGATCAACCAGGCCTTCTATCTCAAGTCGGACAAGTGCGTTGCGGACAACCGTACGACTGACGCCAAATGTTTCCCCGATCGAATCCTCCGGCAGCTTGACCCCAGGCTTGAGTGCCTGTTCGATAATGGCCTGTCGCAAGGATTGGTAAACAGGGAAACTTCGCGATGATGGCTGGTACATAGTGTGACGCAGGCCCCGGGGAAAGACATGGCTTTTCGATTGATCTGAATAAGGATTCTGTACCGTCAAAGTACTCAATCACAAATGTTTTTGTGGACAATCATTAAAATAGTATCTAGATTATGATTATTGACTGACATGAATGACAGCTGTTCAGATTGAGAATACACTGTAATTGTATATTTTTCGCCTGTTTTATCTTAAATACGTGTACACAATTCGGGAAAAAGATTGAAACCCGTAAAAACGGAAAAATTGCCCATGACGCTCTCTTCAAGCCTTGGAAGTACCGTACTCGGTGCTGTCGCTGCAACCTTATTGTCGGCAACGGTGCACGCCGAGACAATGCGCTGGGGAGCACCACGCGACATCGTATCTCTGGATTCCTACTCCTATGGCGACAGCTATACGATCAATTTTCTCAATCATATCTATGAGGGCCTGGTTCGTTACGACAGGGATCTGGAAATAGAACCGGCATTGGCGACATCCTGGGAGATTACCTCGCCAACAACCTGGAGATTCAAGTTACGAGAGGGGGTCAGTTTCCACAACGGCAATCCGTTTACCGCCGATGACGTCGTTGCCTCACTGAAGCGGGTGAGTGATGATGCCTCGCCACTGAAAGGCAACCTGCCTGCTTACAAGGACGCTACCAAAATCGACGATTACACCGTCGATATCGAGTTGAATGGTGCTTACCCCTTGCTGCTGAATGATTTGACCAATATTCACATTTTCGACAGTGAATGGTTGGTAGAAAACAACGCTGAAATGCCCACCGATGTTAGTGCCGGTGTCGAAGGCTACGCTACCTTCCATACAAACGGCACCGGGCCTTTTTCGCTGAAAAGCCGCACCCCGGAAGCCAAGACCATACTGGTGATCAATGAAGACTGGTGGGACACTCCACAGCACAATCTGACACGGATCGAATTCTCCCCGATCTCATCCGCAGCGACTCGCGTGGCGGCGCTTTTGTCCGGGGAAATTGACTTCATCGACAGCGCCCCGGTACAGGATCTTCCCCGCCTGGAGGCGGCACCGAATATCAATGTGCTGGAAAGCACCGACCTGCGAACCGTCATGCTTGGCATGAACCGTCGTCCGGAGCTCGTTGCCGGTGGTGAGAATCCGATGAATGATTTGCGCGTACGCCAGGCATTGCAATTGGCTATCGATCTCGAGCTGATTCAAAAGAAGATCATGGGGGGCAAGTCGCGTAATGCCGGAACGCTGGTTGCACCTTCGATACCCGGCTATGACAAGGCGCTGGATACGCCAGTAAAGGTTGATGTCGAGCGAGCCAAGAAGCTGCTCGCCGATGCAGGTTATGGCGATGGTTTCAGTTTCGATTTCGTTTGTACCAATGAAAGCTATGTCAATGAAGAGCAGTTCTGCCAGGCGATTGCTTCAATGTGGTCAAGGGTGGGTCTGACGCCCAAACTGGATATCGGGCCAACTGCAAAACAGACACCAAAGCGCGCCAATGGCCAGGCGGATGTCTATACCATTGGTTGGGCCACCTTGCCGATGCTCGATACCTACAGTATTCTTCTGCAGATGCTTCACACCACGGAAGGCAATGCTGGCGTGTTCAACTGGGGCGGATGGTCATACCCTGAAATCGACCGACTGACAGATACCGCAGCGGTCGAGCTTGATCGTGACAAGCGCCTGAGCATGGAAACCGATGCCTTGAAGATTGCCAAAGAAGAGATCGTGATGATCCCTTTGCACCAACAACCAATGGCGTGGGCAGTATCTGATCAATTCTCCGAACTACCCCAGTTTCCCGACAACAAGCCGCGTATGTGGTTCGTAAGAAAATAGGCCAGGGTGAAATGTTGGTTAATACACAACCAATGTCTTTGCGTCGATATTCAACTTGCCAGTAAAGGTTGAAACATGCTCGCCTTCATCATCAAGCGCTCACTGAATGCCATTTTCGTCATGTTGTCGGTGGCATTCATTGCATTTGTCATCTTCCGGTTTGTCGGGGATCCGGTCGAGTTGATGCTGAATGAGCAGGCGACGCAACAGCAACGCGATGATCTACGCGCCAATCTGGGGCTGGATGATCCGTTTCTGATTCAGTACGGCAAGTTTGTCGCTCGCGCCGCGCACGGGGACTTTGGCATATCCTTCCGCAATCAACAGGACGTGTTGTCGATGATTGCCGAGCGCTTTCCGGCTACCTTCGAGCTGGTCATGGTTGCAACCCTGATTTCGCTTTTTGTTGGGGTGCCATTCGGTGTCATTACGGCCATACGACGGCAAACTCGATCCGCGGAAGTCTTGCAGATCGTGTCCATCATAGGAATATCTTTGCCCAGTTTCGTGGTCGGTATCGGTTTCATACTCGTTTTTTCCGTCTGGCTGGGTTGGTTTCCAGCTTTTGGTCGCGGAGAGACCGTAGATCTAGGATGGTGGAGCACCGGACTTTTAACCCACAGCGGGCGAATGTCGATCGTCCTGCCAGCTCTGTCCCTGTCGCTGTTCCAGATCACCCTGGTTATGCGCCTGGTCAGAGCTGAAATGCTTGAAGTACTGCGTTCGGACTTCATCAAATTTGCCCGGGCGCGAGGCATTCCTTCCCGCACCATCAACTTTCGACATGCGCTGAAAAACTGCCTGATGCCAGTGGTAACCATGACTGCAATGCAGATCGGCGGCTTGATTGCCTTTGCTCTGGTAACTGAGACCGTGTTTCAGTGGCCGGGCATGGGGCTGTTGTTCATCCAGGCTGTCACCTTTGTCGACGTGCCGATCATGGCGGCTTACCTGTGCATTGTTGCGTTTATTTTCGTCCTGCTGAATTCAATAGTCGACATGACCTACGCCATGATCGATCCCAGGCTGCGCGGATCAGGCAAGTAAGCAGATCATGAGCGACAAGACCATGACATCTCAAGTGCCATCACGGTTATCCAGATTTCTCGATAGTGATTTGTGGTGGTCATTCAAGACTCACCGAACAGCGATAGGCGCAGCCATTGTATTGCTCCTGGTGATAGTCACAGCGGTCTTGGCACCGCTGTTGTCTCCACAGAACCCTTACGATCTTGCATCACTGGAATTGTGGAATGCCCAGTTACCGCCTGTCTGGATGGCGGAAGGGCAGATGCCCTATTTGCTGGGCACCGATGTACAGGGACGAGACATCCTCTCGGGTATTCTCTACGGTACGCGCATTTCCATCGTAATAGGTGTGGCCTCGGTTGCCGTGTCATTACTGGTGGGTGTGCTGTTGGGCTTACTGGCTGGTTACTATGGTGGATGGATCGACAACATTCTGATGAGGATCGGAGATGTATTACTGTCCATACCCATCATTCTGGTAGCAATACTGGTCAGTTCGGTTGCACAGGCCTTTCTGCCACCTTCGATGCGCGAAGCGGGGCTTGTTGCTGTGCTTGTGCTGGCGATCTCCCTGTATTCCTGGGTGCAATACGCACGTGTAGTACGCGCACAAACCATGGTTGAACGGCGCAAGGAGTATGTGCAGGCTTCGCGCCTGGTCGGCACCCCTGATCGCCGACTGATGCTCAATCACATATTGCCCAACACACTGACTCCGATTTTCGTGGCAGCCACCCTGAATTTCGGTCTGGCGATCCTGATAGAAGCGACGCTGTCCTTTCTTGGCGTTGGCATGCCGCCGAACCAGCCTTCATTGGGAACACTGATTCGCATCGGTAACCAGTATCTTTTCTCCGGCTCTTGGTGGATCGTTCTGTTCCCGTCACTACAACTCTGCATTCTCGTCGTGGCAGTCAACATGCTGGGTGACTGGTTGCGTGATGCCTTGAACCCCAAACTTCGCTGAGGTCAATTGTGAAGGATCTGATAATACGTAACTGCAGGCCCATGGGTGGGGATGTCGCAGACATCCTTATCGTGGCTGGTCGAATAAAGGCAATAGGACCAGAACTCTCGCAAGGAACTGCCGGGGCTGAAGTGTCGGTGGAGGAGGCCAATGGACTGATTGCCTTGCCGGGATTGGTCGAGGCTCACACACATCTGGACAAGTCCCTGATCGGTTGGCCCTGGAATCGCAATGAGCTTGGCGGTGGTGACCTCATGGCAATGATTGTCAATGAACGCGAAACCAAACAACGCCTGGGGCTCGATCCACATGTACAGTCCATGCGTCACGCCCTGCAAACAGCAGCCTACGGTGCAACCCTGATTCGAAGCCATGTTGACATCGATACCGTTGGTGGCTTGCACGCGCTGGAGGGGGTCATGCAAACCACCGAATTGCTCAAAGGAATTGTCGATATCGAAACAGTTGCCTTTCCACAATCGGGTTTGATGATACGTCCAGGGACAGACGATCTGATGGATGAGGCCATGGGCCTGGGGGCGGATCTGGTAGGCGGGCTTGATCCTTGTGGTGTTGACCAGGACCCCAAAGGTCATCTTGATTTCATTTTTGCGTTGGCCGAGAAATACGGCAAGCCGATTGATATTCACCTGCATGAGAGAGGTGAGCTTGGTGCATTCTCCATGGAGATGATTCTGGACCGGACCAAGGCCCTGTCGATGCACGGGAAGGTCACCATATCGCACGCTTTTTGTCTCGGAATGCCAGATCAGGCACGTGTCGCCGGACTAGTGGAGAGACTGGCTGAACTCGATGTTCGCATCATGACAACTGCACCTGCCGCAAGCCCGGCACCTGCGGTCGTGCAACTTCGCGAAGCGGGCATCAAGCTGGGTTCCGGCAATGACGGTATTCGGGATACATGGGGTCCCTATGGCAACGGCGATATGCTGGAGCGCGCTAAATTCATCGGTCTGCGCAATAACTTGCGCAAGGACAGTGAAGTGGCCATGGCGCTGGATATCTGTAGTACCGGGGGTTGCGTTGCGATGGATGCGGAAGAGAAAAGGTTGATCACAGGCGCACCTGGTGATCTTGTCCTTGTTGAAGGCGAATCCCTGGCGCACGCTGTGGTCACTCACGCTCCTCGAACACTTGTAGTGAAAGCGGGTAGAATAACAGCGCGTGATGGCAAGACCCTGATGAGTCCGCCGTGACAGCCTTTGCAGAGCTGACACTGGGGGAGCGACCAGACGGGCGTTGGTGTCTGGCGGCTGAGTGGGTTGTGGCAGATACCTCGACAGGCAGGCGATTGGTCAAGAACGGTGAAGTCGTGATCGAACATGACCGGGTGATACATGTCGGACAGCGGTACGAAGGAGAAGTAGCTGGCCGTTACGACATGGGCAAGGCACTGATCAGTCCGGGTTTCATCGATCTGGATGCACTGTCGGATCTCGATACGACCCTGCTGGCCTTTGACAATCACCCGGGTGAGCTCAAGGGGCGTGTGTGGCCCCGAAGCTACCAGCAGCGCGGTCCTTTCGAGATGTATTCCGCCGGAGAGCTGGAATTCCAGAAGCGCTTTGCCTTCGGTCAGCTGCTGCTCAACGGCATTACATCGGCAGCGCCGATCGCTTCGCTTTTCTACCGGGAGTGGGGCGAGAAAGTTGCCGAATTCGATGTAGCCGCAGCAGCCGCCCAGGAGATGGGATTGCGTATCTGGTTGGGTCCTGCTTATCGTGCAGGTGGCATGATCGTGGAATCCGATGGACGGTTGAATGCCGAGTTTGATGAAGCTCGTGGCCTGGCTGGCTTGCAAGACGCTGTGGATTTTGCGAAAAAGTGGCAAGGTAAGGGGTTGGTTGACACCCTGCTTGCGCCGGACCGTGTCGAGACCTGTACAAAGGCGCTGCTGCAGCGCACGATGGCCGCCGCAGAAGATCTGGATTGTGTCGTGCGACTCCATATGGCGCAAGGCCAGATGGAAATGGATACGGTAGCGCAACTGCACGGTACTACCGCACCTGCCTGGCTACATGAACTGAATTGTCTGAATTCAAGACTATTGGCACCTCATGCGACTGTCGCTACGGAGAATGACCTTTCCCTCTACGCAGATAATGGGGTAACTGTCGTGCATTGTCCTCTGGTGAGTGGGCGTCATGGCGGGGTACTTAAATCTTTTGCATCCCTGCAGAAAAAGGGAATTCGCATTGCCATGGGTACCGATACCGCTCCGCCAGACATGGTGTTGAACATGGCTGTTGGCATGATGTTATGCCGAGTTGTCGAAGGTGGAGTGGACGCCTGTCGATCGGAGGAATTTTTCGATGCCGCAACGATTGCCGGTGCGAAAGCCCTCCGCAGAGACGATATAGGCGTCTTGCGTCAGGGAGGCAAGGCTGACATTGCCATATTCGACATGTCGGACAACTGGATGGCTCCCCGCATTGACCCGATTCAGACCCTGATACTGGGTGCGACGGGCCGCGTTACAAAGGCTACCATTGTCGATGGTCGTCTGTCCATGCGTGATGGCGAGGTAGCGGGTATCGATATGAACAATGCAAGAAAACGTGTCCAGGAGCAGTTTTCCGGTTTGATGGAAAAGTATCCTGAGAGAACGCTAGGCCATCCATCTCTGGAGGAAATATTCCCGCCCAGTTATCCTCTCCTGTCCTGATTTGACACCATGAATTCTAAAACCGATCAGGCCTTTGCCGGCAGAAATTCAATCACCACGGTATTGGATATCTGTGATCTGACCGTTGAGTTTCCGACCCGACGCGGTACGCTGACTGCAATCGACGGCGTGTCAATGACTATCCAGCAGGGCGAGATACTCGGAGTCGTGGGAGAATCCGGTGCCGGAAAATCGATAACAGGCCTGGCTGTGCTCGGCTTGCTTGAAGCGCCAGGACGCATTGCCGGAGGCACAATTGAAGTCAGTGGCACGCGGGTGGACTCGATGACAGAAGCAGAGCTTGCAAAGGTTCGTGGTCGGGAGATGGGGGCAATCTTTCAGGATCCATTGACGGCATTGAATCCACTATTCACCGTGGGTGCTCAGCTGCGGGAAACCATTCGCGTACATACACCAATGAGCGGCAAGCAAGCACGGGACCGGGCTTTGGACCTACTGCGGGAAGTTGGCATACCTGCACCAGAAGAACGTTTGCAGCAGTACCCTCATCAGTTCTCGGGTGGTATGCGCCAACGGGTAGTCATTGCACTGGCCCTCGCAGCAAACCCTCGCCTGATCATTGCCGATGAGCCCACTACGGCGCTGGACGTTTCGATTCAGGCACAGATCATCGCGCTTCTGAGAAGATTGTGCGACGAGCATGGTACGGCGATTATGCTGGTTACTCATGATATGGGCGTCATTGCCGAAACTGCTGACCGGGTGGCAGTCATGTATTCCGGTCGCGTGATAGAGACTGGCCAGGTAGCGGATGTCATACACAACCCTCAACATCCGTATACCAAGGGACTGATGAATGCCATACCCAGCTTGCATGGTCGTGTCAGTACGCTCGCCCAGATAGATGGTGCCATGCCACGTCTGAACGCTCGCCCGGGTGGTTGTTCATTTCATCCGCGATGTATACACATGGGACCCAGGTGCACGGTAGAGGCGCCTGAGCTTGTCCAGGTGGGGAAGGTCAAGGCGGCCTGTTGGCTTCAGCAGGGGGGTGTGGAATGAACACAGACGCAAATGCGTTGACGTTACAGAATCTTACCAAGACTTTCGATGCTTCGGCGCCCTGGCTGAATCGGGTACTTGAGCGACGCGGCAGGCAATTCGTCAAGGCGGTCAGTGATGTCACCTTCAATGTGGAAGAGGGCAGTTGTTTCAGTATCGTGGGGGAGTCTGGCTGTGGAAAATCCACGGTAGCGCGCCTGGTAACAGGGCTTTATGAGCCAACCTCTGGGAAAATCCAGTTTGGTGTTGGCAATGAAGGCAAGCCGATACGTGTGCAGATGATCTTTCAGGATCCTCATTCAAGTCTCAATCCGCGCTGGCGTGTCGGCGACATCATTGCCGAGCCGATTCGCGAGTTGCATTTGAGAAACAGCAAGGCTGACACATTGTCAAGAGTCAGGGAAGTGTTGGAAATCGTTGGCCTTGCCAGCGATGATGTCTTGAAGTTTCCTCATGAATTCTCTGGAGGGCAGAGACAACGCATATCGATCGCCCGTGCACTCGCATCGGAACCGGATCTGCTGGTCTGCGATGAGCCGACATCGGCACTGGATGTCTCCGTGCAGGCACAGGTGCTCAACCTGATGCGCCGCTTGCAGGATGAGCTGGGACTGACGTATTTGTTCATCAGTCATGATCTGAGTGTGGTGCGTCACATGTCGGACATGATTGCGGTCATGTACCTGGGGCGAATCGTCGAACTGGCACCGGTGGAGGAGCTGTTTAACAACCCACTTCATCCGTATTCCCAACTGTTACTGAAAACCATCCCTGATATTCATGCGCCAAAACGTGCTCGGGAGGCCCAGGCGGGTGAACCTCCAAGTCCGCTCAACCCGCCTGGCGGTTGCGCTTTCCATCCTCGCTGTCCATTGGCCAATGAAAGATGCAGCAGGGAGTTGCCGGAACTCATGGATCGAAAGCAGACAAAGGTAGCCTGTCATGCGATAGAGGAAGGGCGTAGCCAGGCGAGTGGGCAGTTGAAATAAAGGAATCCCTCCAGCTTTGCTGGAGGGATTCCTTTATCCTAACATTTTCGCGAGTGAATCCTATTGGCGGTATTGCCATACCTTGAACTGCCAACGCGGGTGTCTTCCCTAAGAAGGATGTAGATTTCCCAGTCATCTCGCACTAACAATGTCAATAAATTATACTGTGATTAAGTCTATAACTACAGTATAGAAGGGGTGGGGTCGGAACGTGGATACCACCCAAAACCACGGCAAATCCAACCATATTGGCCAGTATGCGCCGGCTGCTGATGCGAAGCAGTCGCTGGGTAAGTACTTCGAGTTTTACCACACCGAACGCCGGCACCAATCACTTGGCAAACAGCCACCTTACGTTGGGGCCGGGGCATTTTCTCAGCTGCCTGGAGCCTGCAGAATATCCTTCAGGTCCAAGCTGTTATTGTCCGGTTCAATGGCGATGCTTCTCTCCAGGTGGCGCAAGTGATGTTCGATGCGTTCCATGAGAATGGCTTCCTTGCCTTCGGCAATAGCATCGACGATCAACGAATGTTCTTCGTCGCCGCACAGCGGAGCCTGTGAGGCGGAGTACATGCTGA